>Ga0207691_10008237_pt1 | contig 10009 bp, 15 predicted proteins | sample KBSM13metaG_FD_184327 | JGI IMG/M metagenome (GOLD analysis project Ga0207691, IMG submission 184327) | Miscanthus rhizosphere microbial communities from Kellogg Biological Station, Michigan, USA - KBS M1-3 metaG (SPAdes) (version 2) | ecosystem: Host-associated > Plants > Roots > Rhizosphere >... | reverse complement strand
TGTCACTGGCTGAAAGAGCAACATGCCAACATTACGTAAACGGGACATAAAAGCATCGTGCATAGTGTGAAACAGTGGAAGATGAAGTCGACCGTTGACTTCGTGTGCAAACCAATCGCCATTTGCGCGTCTCATTGCGTAGATATCGCTCATCGCAGCATTCCTCCTGATTCTCCGAAACGACGTAACAGAACGGTAGGCGAAAACAAGAGGATGGTCTGTGCGACAGGCCGCTTATGGCAGCAGGTTGGTTCTTATCGAAGAGTTTGCTGACCTATGTGTGTTGTCGCACGGACGAGATTCTCTTTCAGTCGTACTTTGACTAGGAACCGTGATCTTCGACGGGTGAGAAGCAGTGGACCAATGTAGCGAACAAGGGAGTCCTGTGATCGTGAAGGGACACCCAGACACCAGAAAGCGTTCAACGATTAGCACCGATGTCTAGTGAATGTGCACAAACTCGAATGATCCTGGTAGTTGAGGATGTCCGTGAAACACGAGATGGAATTGAAAAATTACTTCGGGCCGACGGCTATCGGGTAGCTTCGGCGGAAGACGAACGAGACGCTATCGACAAAGTCTCAAGAACCGATCCGGACCTGATTCTCGTGAGCCTGGCCGGATCAACAGACGAAGTAGTTCTTTCCGCACGCCGCATCCGAGAACGCGCCGCAGGAGGAGACCAGATCCCCGTGGTCGTCTTTAGCAGTGAAACTCTCGCTGAAGGTGAGGAAGTGGCGATAGATCGAAGTGTTTATGTAACGCGGCCGGATAACTTCAATCAGCTGAGAAGTCTTCTGGCAAGACTACTGCGTGAGAACTCATCGTTGATTGAGCTTGAGAATACAAACGACCAATACCGGATTGAGACCATTATGACTATTGCAAGCGGAACACCTTTTGGATTTAGATTCGTGGATACCAAACAACGAGTCCTCCTCGAGCTGACGAACAAGACGGAGATGACCCTGAAGTCAATTGAAATACTGACGGTGTTTCTTAAAGATGAGGAGACTCCAGGTGGAGGCCCTTCACAAGCTCATATTCGTTTCGACCGTGTCATGTCCGTTCAACCAAAGGAAAAGGCAGTCCTCTCCCATAGAACTTGGATTAATGGTAAGCCGGCAACACAGGAGCAAGACCAGCTCGGCCGGCTTGAAATCATCGCCGGCGCCGTCAAGCCATATGTGCTTGATATCTCATGGGAGGATGTAGAGGGAAAAACTCAGTTCCAACGGATTCCCGTTGGTCACTAATTAGGAACCGAAGTCATGTTGTACCCTGAACTAGAACAAAAGCTACAAGAGTCAAGACATACTCTTAACAAAGCCAACAGCGAAAACATTTTCGACCGTTGCAAACACTATCTTGGACTTCTCACCGAATACCGAAGCAAGCTTTACGAACTACGCGAAGTGCCTGGCGGACCTCAACAAACAGCACCTCCTCCATTACCTGCAGCCGTGCTGGATCGAAAAGCAATTCGCGAGGCGATAGAGACCACAACACGCGAGCGGAATAGAACTAAAGTACTTCTCCTCTCATTCACCACAATCAGTGGCTATGAAGCAGTAGAGATATTCAACGAGCGGAAATACGAGGGTCATGAGGATTGGGAACTACGAGCGAGCGGCGTCAAGTTTCGAGGTGGCGTCGATGGTGATCTGATGACTATCCAGGAAGCCGTCGATCTTGCGAGTCTGCTTCGACGAGAAGACCACGTATCACAAAACGCACTCAACTAGGGCGGTAGCGACCTCTCACTAGCCTCACTAGATAACGCCTGAATCCAAACATGCACACGTTCAGATTGAAATCGGCGCCTCGAGAATTTGGTGTGCACTCTCAGCGTCCACGCGGTTAACTAACAGGCGTACGCCTGCGGTTCGCTGGAGATGAGGCTCCATTCCTCCGGCATCGTCTTTGAATATGAAAGCACTCACGCCACCGTTCTGAAGAACTTGTTGAGCGATTCCCGCTTCGATCTCATTCGAGAAAGTCTTAAGAACAACTACATCGTCCGACATCATAGTGCTCCTCAATTGGATTGAATCTGTCTATTCCAGAGAAGAACCCCGGTTCAACAAACTGGCAAAGCAACCGGCTAGTTGGTTTGTTTCTGACGAGACGGGGTTGTCAGGCGTCGTATAAATCAACCGAACCAGTTCGGCAGCCGTTGGGCCAACAAACTCTCCAGGGCCTTGTAGCTGACGAAGATCGTGTTCCTTCATCTGCCCCACTTGAGAAATGCCGGCAACCTCTTCTTTTCTCACAACGCTTTCTAGTCTAATAGCGAGTTCCTTCCTTGACCCTTGTTCGGGTAAACAAGTCGCCGCCCACTTTCAGTCCGCATTATCCTTGTGCGGCAGTTTCTTTTTGAACAAACTATCAAACGCCGGAAACGATTTAGTTTGCGCCCGTTGTCGGAACTCAGCAACCCAGGAATTAATGCCTTTGGACCATCTGTTGCGGCTTCCAACAGAGACAACCTTATCCGGCGGCTTCACGTTGGGATGCTGCGTCTTCTTAACTACTTTAACTGACCTTTTCATTCTCCTGCTCTCTTGGTCCACTCGATCCGGCGGGACTGTGCAACGTTGTGATTAAAGTCTGAAGAAGGTGGGTTCTTCAGGAATCTGGTGCCTCAGGGTACGAATGATGATGGAAGCTACCAGCAGCGAGCTAAAAGGATCAGGGATAGTTCGCCCACCCTATTTACCCGTAAGACTTCAAACTCAGAAAAGCGAACTTTTAGTAGCGGCCATATCCGTCGGCGTAACCGTGTTCGTAAGCCTCACGGAAGTAGCGCTGGTACACTTCGCGATCCCCCAGGCCAGAACTGTAGTCCCTGGTAGCTTTCTGGTAAGTACTGCGACCTTGATAACCCCTGCTGTTGCGGTTGGAACGATCGGTGCGACCTTGTTTGGTCCCTTCGTTGAAGCCCGCGTTCAGAGCAGTTTGACGCAACTGAAACGAGCCGCCGAAGTTGCCATAGCCATCTCTGCGGTGACCACGGCCATTCGAGTTCCCTCTATCTTCACGATCTCCAGTCTGATCACGAGAGCTTGTATCCCAGCCTGAATGTTCAGTGTTGTATCCATCTTCAAACGCTTCACGAAAGTAGCGCCGATAGAGCTCGCGGTCACCAAGACTCGGATTGTAGCCTTTCATCGCTCGCTGATATGTGCTCTGGTTACGTAAATCGGCATAGCGACCGTTCGCTCGATTCAGGCGACCTTCATTGATGCCTTCAGCATAGCCGGCGTTGAGAGCGGTTTGCCGCAGTTCAGCAGAACCTCCGTAGTTACCGTAACGTTCCCAGTTGCGACCTCGCTCTTGCCCATAACGATCGTTTGGACTCTGCGCTTGAGCTGCCGAACCCAACACGATTCCAATTCCAAGCAGAAGTGAAAACGCCATGAAGGCGCGCCCAACTTTGCTTTTTGACTGATTTATCTTCATATCTTAACTCCCATTGGATGGTGGCCCCGTGTAAATCTATAGCGTTGCGAAGAGCGGGTCTTTGATCTCGCCGAAGCCGGCGCTTCTGCTTGTTCTACGTCGAAGTAATTGGATGGGATCAGTGCTCAGTCAATTGGGTTCGACTACGAGCCGGGCTGATGTACGCTTCAGAATAGATGCCGGGACAAAGACCATTAAAGACTATTGAGCGGCCTTTGTATGTGCCGTAACACACATATAGATAGGCGAACTTTGATTGGTAGTTGGCGACAGACACGCGGCTATGCGGCGGCGCATTTTGCCTGTGGAAGGTACTTCGCGATACTTCCAAGGAGAGTATCGATCTCGGGTTTGCTCACGTAATCGTTGGCCCCTGCTTCAAGGCCTCTCAGCTTGTCGGCTTCATAAGCAGCGCTGGAAAAGAAAAGAATCGGAGTGTCTGGATCGGCTTCGCGCATTCGACTACACAATTCAAACCCGCTGATGCCGGGCAACCAGGATTCGAGCAAATACATGTCGAAGCGTTGCGCTTGTATGGCCGACAGGGCTTGAGCTGCGCTGTTGGCAAACTGAGTTTCAATTTTCGAGAATTCCAGAAGAGTACCTAGCATGTCACAACAATCCATGTCGTTGTCTACGTATAAAACCCGCAATTGGGGGTCGAACGTCATTGTCCTCCTGGCGAGCGAATAGTCTTTCCGTGTTTGCATAAGAGTAACGGTGTTTTAGGCAAGCGTATGTGTGCTGGCACACATATAAAACACAAATTGTCTGTTGACCCTCTCTGTGGTCTGCCGCACAGACTGAGAATCGTTAGGGTCGTAAACTTTCTTCTGGTCACCTAACTATCGACAGCCTAAAAGGAGGCCACAGACCTTCTGCTGTATTGTTCGTGCTTTTTAGAGAAGGAAAATGCAATGTTAGCCATCAGCTTAAACTCGCTCGGTCTACTCATATCCAATCGGCAGCAGAATTCTGCCATCACCTTTGTTGTATGGATCGTAATTGGCTTGGTGGTGGGTTATGTGGGTAGCCAGATACTCAACCGGAGAGACCGACACGTAGTCAGGTATGTTCTCCTAAGTATCGTGGGTGCCATCGTAGGAGGATTCTTAGCCAACCTGTTAGGCAAACCAGGCATTCGAGGTTTGGACCTCTATAGCATGCTCGTAGCACTCGTTGGCGCCGTAGTGTTTCTGATTGTGTATCACGCACTATTTCGCCGTCGACGATTCCTTAAGATGAGTTAACCTCGCGACTCAGGAAAGCTCGAATGTGCTGGGGACGAAGGGTTGTTGGTGGGAATTAAGAACTGCTAAGCAGATTCGCGTGTGAGGCGACGATTTGCCACAACTCGTCATGTTGCTTTCCGATCACATTTGTATAGCTATATCGACCACTGATATCTCGACCTTCGTATTGACCTTTCACACTAAAGTGGCCAGCCATAACAGCTGTGTGTCCATAGACTCTGACCGTGGGGCTGTCACTCGAGATAGACTCAAACGCGACACTTCCTGACTCGATGTTTGAGATCTCCCGCTCTTTGTTATTGAACTGGCCAAAAGGAAAAGTAAAGACGAAACGTTCAGTCCAGATACGGTTGAACAGCTCAGCATTCCCTTGCAGGTATGCCGCCACCCAACCGCGATCCAGATCTATTAGTTCTTGATCTAGGCTATTCACAAGTCGGTCTCGTTCCATTGCCTTACCTCGGGCGCCATCGCTGTTCTCAGCCAGACACGACAATCTTGTTATCAACTGATTTCATGCCTCGGACACCCTTAACTAACTGCTCCGCTTTTGCCTTTGCGGCCTCGGAACCGACATTGCCAGTCAGGACAGCCCGCGCGTCGTTAACAGTTGTGACTACGCCACCAAGCTCCAGATCCTCGTTCAGCTTCTTTGCGGCCAGGTCCTGCATGTTTGCGTCCTCATTCGCACTCGTGAGTTCTTTTTCAACCGGGGCCGTGGCAGGTTGCTGAATAATTACCGGTGCCGGCTGCAGAGGGGCCGCCTGTTGAATGATCACGGGAGCTGGCGCAGGCGCTGGCTGTGGAACGATGGTTGGCGGCGGTTGAGTGGCGGCAACCAAGTCTTCGCTTCTGTTCGCACTTTGAATACTGATGTAAACAACGGCAGCAGCAATGATAAGCACGAGCACAATAATTACTGTTACCGTACTCGCTGAAACACCCGGTGGGCTTGCGACTTTCTGTGACCTTTCACTTACGACTTCGCTACGCTGGCCCGTTCTATCTACAACGACTCGCTTTTTTATTACTTCTTCATTTGAATCCATTTGATTTATCCCTTTCTTTGCGACTGGTTGAGCGCGGCTGGAATCGCCGAGCTTCAATCATTCTTCGGTCCATCTATCCATCCCAGCTGCCTGTATCCGAGATCCCGATCCAGACGAGGCAATGGTTTACTATTGCATCGAACGGATCCTGGCGTTCTCCCAATTCGGGGAAAGGTTGAATGCACCGGCCAACTTGTTTATATCGGCTCGTAAACTGGACCAATCATTCTGAACTTGCCTGGTGAGCAGATTCTTACGTAAGTACGTATCAATCGGCGCCGCTCGAGCAATTACCAATTCGACGTTACTCGAGATCTGTTGCTTGTTATCAAACTGAATACGTAGCTGGTTAGTCTCGCGCTTCAGACTTCGAAGATCATTATTCATCGCCCGTTCTGGTATCGCCTGAGCGTAGCCAGTCTCGCCAAATGCTTCCGTGAGGCTTGTCCGAAATGTGTCGCCGCCAGTTTCAAGTCGTTGAATGAGTTTATTGATATCGCCATCCGACAGTTGCAATGATCCACTCGAGTTGGTTGGCGCGGGTACTTGTCGACTCCAATTCCAAGTCACGCCATAAAAATGCGCCAACCCGTTGAGATCTGTTCTAACTCCCGCCCAATCGCTGTGTACTTTCGTGTTCAGGCGATTGCGCGCCATGAACCCATTGATCAACGACGCTTGTCCTAGAACCGATTCGATGTCGGCAACACCTTCCAGATGACGACCAAACTGGCTTCGGAATTGATGAATGGCAGTTTCAAAGCCTGGCTCGAATGTGTTGATGTCGTTTTCTGATCGAGTTTGGTCAATGCTGGATTGCAGTAAAGCCGAATTGAGACTATTGCGAAACTGGCTGGAACTTCGTTCAAGTCGTTGCAGGATGAGACTGACTTTGCGGTCATTGATTCGGTAGGACTGTGGTTGCCTTTGCGCACATACACCAACTACTGAAAAGGCGAACAGGACTACCACAGAGACGATCCGTTTCAAATTCTTCATATGATTCTTTCAGTTACCAAGGTTTGCCGCACACACGTCGCGCGATGCTGGACCACTTACTGAATGCTGGGTTGTAGTTGGAGGGCTGTGGACGTGGAATCACAACTCTTCTTCAGCCCCTCTGGAAAATTACAGACGACTCAAGAAGAAGGTTGCTGGCCCGATCCCGGAAGGCGAGAGATAATCTCTAAAGGAAACTAACGATAAACTTATAACACTCGACTGAGGAAGGGTCGGTGCGCTACCACACATATCGGGAAGACAGCTGTCGAACAGGAAGCTTCAACATTTTGATGAGACCCATTCCTTGTATGTCTCAATTGAGATATTGATCGCTCTCGGCTTTGATGATCGAGTAACACTCACACGATCTTACTTGCAGTCGCCGGCGATTGAGAATTGTGATCATCCCTCGGCTGTAGCGTATTAATTTCGCGGTCTGCAGTGAGCCGGCCGCCTGGTTCACTCCTTCACGCCGAACGCCCAACATATTCGACATAAAGTCCTGGGTAAGTCGAAATTCATCGGTACCCAGGCGATCGCTAGTCATCAACAACCAACGGGCAAGCCGGTCATTCACAGAATGAAAGCGATTGCACGCTGAGGCTTGAGAAACCTGGGACTGTAGAGAGTGAGAATACCGATGCAAGAGTTGATGAAAAGGTCCAAGCCGATTTGCTTCTTCCCACACGACTGCTGCTCGCATTCGAGTCGCTGAGCCCGAACCCTGCACTATTGCCCGTGTTGAGGATTTGTTTACTCCTGCAAAGACCGAAAGTCCTGCCATCCCTTCGTTGCCAACCATCCCAACCTCGAGCGTCGATCTCTCCGACATCGCCGAGAGCAAAGAAATGATGGAGTCGTTTGGGAAATATACGTGCTTAATCGTATCGCCAGGTTCATATAGAACTTCGCCGAAAGTCAGTGCGATCGGTTTCAGATCAGGCGACAAACGCTTGTACTCCGCTCTTGGGAGCGATGCCAACAGCCGATTAACGACTGCGGGTCGGATGGTTGAGCGCATTTGACGGGACCTTAAATCGAGCGTCGACCAGATACCAGATTAATGACCAGAACGATCACAGCTATGACGAGCAAGATATGTATCAGGCCCCCACCGACGTGCGATATAAACCCAAGTAACCAAAGTACCAGCAGTATCACCAATATCGTCCACAACATTGTTTTTGCTCCCTCTAAGAATTTGTCCGCATAGTATGAAGAGCTTTGAGGGAGACGTCTGTGCGGCAACACACACATAGGCAAGAGCAGCAAGAACGTAAGGAACTGATTGGTCCGTGACCCTGAGTTCCGCTGTCGGGCCGATCGCTCTGACTATTATTGCGCATGCTCTGCCAGTGCTGCGGCACCACTGATTCGCACCCGGTAAGTACCAGTGCCATACTTGAAAGGCGTCAAATGTAGTATGACTGTTTGCCGTTTACCGAGCTTAATGCTCTTAACGTCCCGGCCGGTCGCGCCTGAACTGTCCGCCTGTGCACCCTCACAGCAAATGAGCACCTTATTGGCATCAGCGTCCAACAACTCAAAGGCAGTACCCGTTGTGCCACCGGACGATTTCACGTCCAAAGTGATCGTGAGTTCTCCCGGGCCGGCGGTAAAGGAATAAAAGTATTCAATTTCCTGGGCGTTCAACTCGCCTTTAATCTCGTCGGACTTAAACGGTGTCGGATGGTCGCGGTCGGTAGACTGTGCAAACAGAGACCCACTTGCGGAGATCAGCACCAGCAGACTGGCAGCGAGTAACAAACTTTTCTTCATTTTCTTTCTCCTCATGAAAGGCGCTGAGTGTTGAGCGCAGCGCAGTTGCGTAACGGAATTATCGCCTGTCACAGCTACCCTTACAGCTTCGGGCGGACAAGCCGCACATTTTCTCAGCTCGATCATCGTCCCAACCTTTGGCTTTCTTGGCAGCAATACAACTGGAATACTTCTCCTCACAGCCGCGTTTACAAGCTGTATGGGGATTAGCTGAAGTCACTCTGCTGTTGTCCTGCGACGCCTCCAAAGCATGAGATCGCTGCGCCGCAAATGATGCGGCTGCACCTACGATGAGCGTTAAAGAAAAAAGTATTGCGAGTGTGTTTCGGCTTTTGATGTGCATTGTCGTCCCCCTCCATGGCTAGCCCTTTAGGTCTTCGGCGCATGCGGCGGCTTTCGTTGTTTCACACTGCTTGGACAATCCTGTAGGCACTCTGTATGCACAGCGGTACAGCCACCAGGTTGACCCCAATCATTGTTAGGAAACGGCTGGGCTGACTTCTGACACTTGGAATACGTGTCGTCGCACACTTGCTTGCACGAGCGATTCTTTTTTGTTTTGGATGACTGGCTATTGTTTGAGCCTGTGTTGTTTCTTGCGGCTCGTGACTGTTTGTTGTTGCCTTGACCAGCAGCCAGCCCGTCAGATGACAGCGCGCAAAATAAGCCTACGGCAGCGACTATGATCGACAAGAGAAAGACCAACGAGCGGAAGTTTCGTTTCATGATTTTGATCATCAATGTTCTCCTGAACTGAGTACGCGCCTGTATGTCATCGCACCTTGTTCGAGCAGTTGTTATTCAGGTTGACGTTGTTTGCCGGGCGGTATGGGTTGCGGATTCAAAGTGCCATTCGATTTTTTTGCCCGGATTGGATTTGATTTTGTGGCCGCACCCTGGCTGCCTTTCTTGCCGCCAACAAAGATAATGGTTTGCTGCCCGTGCTTATTGCCCTTGGTGCTTGCGACCTGACGCCTTGATGATCTGTGATGCAAACGCACCCCGGATTCAGTTTTTAACTGATTGGCGTCGTCCTGACTCGCAGCAAATGACCGCGTAGCAAGTGGGCTTGCGATTAACAAAATGAAAGCCAGCGAGCAAAAGCAAATTCGTTTTAATCTCTGCGCCATGTGAATTCTCCTTGCTTAACTTGGGCCATCGCCCTGGTTTGTTCGAAATAAATTAGTCTCTACCTGTAACGCAGGAATTCGTGATGAAAACCCGCACCGTGGTTTCGTTCTCTCTTTTCGTATGGGTGTTTGAGGACTCAGAGGCTATTTAAGGTGATGGTGAAGATTCGGGCTCTGTGAGGTCGATGCGAGCATAGAAGATATCCGTTTGTTTGCTCTTCGCGTCCTGCGCCAGGACAATCGCGAGTCCTTCCTTCTTTTTCCCAACCTGGCGATTGAAAAGACAGACCGCTCCCTGGCTCTTCTGGTCCTCTGTGTCGCTGATGCAGCCGCG
>Ga0207691_10008236_pt1 | contig 10009 bp, 5 predicted proteins | sample KBSM13metaG_FD_184327 | JGI IMG/M metagenome (GOLD analysis project Ga0207691, IMG submission 184327) | Miscanthus rhizosphere microbial communities from Kellogg Biological Station, Michigan, USA - KBS M1-3 metaG (SPAdes) (version 2) | ecosystem: Host-associated > Plants > Roots > Rhizosphere >... | reverse complement strand
CCGGCCGAAGGCAGGAACCTGCGGAACCAGGCCCGGTCTGCAAGGGAATGCCCGGCATGTAAGGGAAAGGAGGCGCAAACACGGGAGGACCGGAGCAAATGCTCCGGTCCTCCCGTGTTGGCTTCGTGCCTAGCGCCGCTTCTTCTTCGCAGCGCGGCGGCCGATGTCCTGCGCCGCGGCCTTGGCCGGGTTTCCCGAACGTCCGGAGACCTTCGCCTCGATCCGGGTCTGGGCGGCACCGTCCTCGCCAGGGGCGGTGTACTGCAGCTGCGCGGGTTTCTCCGGGGCTTCGAGCCCGGCAGCATGGATCTGCGGCTCGTGGTGTTCGGTGTGCTGGCCCTCGGCGTCCGCCACCACAACGTCCTCGGCCGGCGTCACTTCGACGTCGAGGTTGAACAGGAAGCCGACGCTCTCCTCGCGGATGGCCTCCATCATGGCCTGGAACATGATGAAGCCCTCACGCTGGTACTCCACCAGGGGGTCACGCTGGGCCATGGCGCGCAGCCCGATGCCCTCCTTGAGGTAGTCCATCTCGTAGAGGTGTTCCTGCCACTTGCGCCCGATGACGGAAAGGACCACCCGGCGCTCGAGTTCGCGCATGCTCTCGGAGCCAATCGCCTGCTCCCTGGCCTGGTAGACCAGACGGGCATCGGAAAGGATCTCTTCCCGGAGGAACTCGGTCGTGATCCGGGACTTGCCGCCGGCCTCGTCAATGACGTCGCGCGGGGTGAAGCTCACGGGGTACAGGGTCTTGAGGTTGGACCACAGGAGGTTGAAGTCCCAGTCATCGCCGGTGCCCTCGGCTGTGGCTTCGTCGATGAAGGCGTTGATGGTGTCTTCCAGGAAGTACTGGACCTTCTCGTGGAGGTCATCGCCTTCGAGGATGCGGCGCCGGTCACCGTAGATCGCCTCGCGCTGGCGGTTCAGGACGTCGTCGTACTTCAGCACGTTCTTGCGCTGTTCGGCGTTGCGGCCTTCCACCTGGCCCTGGGCCGAGGCGATGGCGCGCGAGACGAGCTTGGATTCGAGTGCGACGTCGTCGGGCACCGAGCTGTTCATGAGCCGCTCGGCCGCACCGGAGTTGAACAGGCGCATCAGGTCATCGGTCAGGGAGAGGTAGAACCGGGACTCGCCGGGGTCGCCCTGGCGTCCGGAACGGCCGCGGAGCTGGTTGTCGATGCGGCGGGACTCGTGCCGTTCGGTGCCGAGCACGTAGAGTCCGCCCAGGTTCAGGACTTCCTCATGTTCGTCCTTGACGGACTGCTTGGCGGATTCGAACACCTCGGGCCACGCGGCCTCGTATTCCTCGGAGTTCTCCTCCGGGTCCAGGCCGCGCTTGGCCATTTCGGCGACGGCGGTGAATTCCGCGTTGCCGCCGAGCATGATGTCGGTACCGCGGCCGGCCATGTTGGTCGCGACCGTGACGGCGGCCTTGCGGCCTGCCTGGGCCACGATGGACGCTTCACGGGCATGGTTCTTGGCGTTCAGGACCTCGTGCCGGACGCCTTCCTTGGCCAGCAGCCGGGAGAGGTATTCGCTCTTCTCGACGCTGGTGGTGCCGACGAGGACAGGCTGGCCGTTTTCGTGGCGTTCGGCGATGTCCTTGACGACTGCGTCGAATTTGACGGTCTCGTTCTTGTAGACGAGGTCGGCCTGGTCGATCCGTGTCATGTCGCGGTTGGTCGGGATGGCAACGACGCCGAGCTTGTAGGTGCTCATGAACTCGGCGGCCTCGGTCTCGGCCGTACCGGTCATGCCCGCGAGCTTGTCGTACATGCGGAAGTAGTTCTGCAGCGTCACGGTGGCGAGCGTCTGGTTCTCGGCCTTGATCTCGACGCCTTCCTTGGCTTCGATGGCCTGGTGCATGCCTTCGTTGTAGCGGCGGCCGGCGAGAATACGGCCGGTGTGCTCATCGACGATCAGCACCTCGCCGTCGAGGATGACGTAGTCCTTGTCGCGCTTGAACAGCTCCTTGGCCTTGATGGCGTTGTTCAGGAAGCCGATCAGTGGCGTGTTGGCGGACTCGTAGAGGTTGTGGATGCCGAGGTAGTCCTCGACCTTTTCAATGCCGGCCTCGAGGACACCGACGGTGCGCTTCTTCTCATCGACCTCGTAGTCGGTCTCGGCCTGCAGGCGTGTGACCACCTTGGCGAATTCGCTGTACCAGCGGTTGGTGTCCCCCTGGGCCGGACCGGAGATGATGAGCGGGGTGCGGGCCTCGTCGATGAGGATCGAGTCCACTTCGTCGACGATGGCGAAATGGTGGCCGCGCTGGACGAGTTCCGAGCTGTCCCACGCCATGTTGTCGCGCAGGTAGTCGAAGCCGAATTCGTTGTTCGTTCCGTACGTGATGTCCGCGGCGTACTGTTCGCGGCGCAGCGCAGGGTCCTGGTTGGAGAGGATGCAGCCGCTGGTGAGGCCGAGGAAGCGGTAGACGCGGCCCATGAGGTCTGACTGGTATTCGGCGAGGTAGTCGTTCACGGTGACGACGTGGACGCCCTTGCCGGTGAGGGCGTTGAGGTAGGCCGGAGCGGTGGCCACCAGGGTCTTGCCTTCACCGGTCTTCATTTCCGCGATGTTGCCCAGGTGCAGGGCGGCGCCGCCCATGAGCTGGACATCGAAGTGGCGCATGCCGAGGGTACGGGACGAGGCCTCGCGCACGGCCGCGAACGCTTCGGGCAGCAGATCGTCGAGCTTCTCGCCGGCCTGGTGGCGTTCGCGCAGCCGGTCAGTTTCTTCACGGAGCTCGGCGTCCGTGAAGGTCTGGAAGGAGCTCTCCAGGGCATTGATGGAATCGGCATAGTTCCGCAGTTGCCGCAGGGTTTTTTTGTCACCCGTGCGGAGAAGTTTTTCGATAAGTGATGCCACGTGAAGTTGCTCCCAGTCTCAAGCTGCCGAATTCTGGCGTGTTTAGTCTACGGGAGAGACGCAAGGCCGGTGGCGCCTGTTCCCTCACAGCGGATAGTGCGGTTTACCGGGCAGCCACGGCTTCGGCGAGCGCCGGCGCAAGGTTCCCCATTGGCGAGACAACTACGTCGTCCAGTCCCAGCCACTCTGCCATGAGCTGCAGTTCCGCGGCGAGTTCGACGGCGGTGTCCTCCGGCGCGCCGGGTTCGGCATGGACGGCCCTGGCCAGGAGCCGCCCGCCGGCCCGGTCCGCTTTGAGGTCGACCCGTGCGACGATCGCGTCGCGGAGCAGGAACGGCAGGACGTAGTAGCCGTACTTCCGCTTCGGCTCGGGAGTGTAGATCTCGATCCGGTAGTGGAACCCGAAGAGCTCCTCGAGCCTCCGGCGTTCGAACACGAGGGAGTCGAAGGGGCTCAGGAGCGCCCGTCCGGTGGCCGAGCGCGGCAGTTTCGCCTCCACGTGGCGGTACAGGGGCCGGTCCCAGCCGGATACCGTGACCGGCTGCAGCCGGCCGCTGTCCACGAGGTTCCGGACGGCGACGGCGGCGTCCTTCTGCGGTGTCCGGAAATAGTCGGCGAAGCATCGCACAGTCCCGATACCGTGGGCCTGTGCCGCGGCGTCGATCAGCCGGTCCATGGCCGCGGCCGCATCCGGTTCGGGTGCCACCGCATCCTTGCCCGGTCCGGGGAGCACCCGGGCGGTGAGGGCGTAGCGCCGTTCGAAGGAGTCGGTCCGCGAGGATGCGGACACAAGTCCCTCTTCGAAGAGATGTTCCAGCACCCTTTTGACGGCGTTCCAGTTCCAGCCCCAGTTGTCCCGCTGCTGGTCTTCCACGTGGCCGAGCCGGGCTGTCAGTTCGGCGGCGGTCAGCGGCTTCCCGACGGCCAGGGTGTCCAGGACCTTGGCCGCCACCCCGTTGCGCAGTTCGGGGTCCATCGCGTGCGCGCCCACCCATTTGCGGCTCTGCCACTGCACGAGATCGTGGAAGTGGTCCGGGCGGATGAAGCAGGCTTCGTGGGCCCAGTACTCCATCATCCGGCGCGGGTGGGTCCCCGCCATGCGCGCCAGGATGGTGCGGTCGTAGTTGCCGAGCCGGGAGAAGAAGGGCAGGAAGTGGCTGCGGGACACCACATTGACGGAGTCGATCTGAACCAGGTGCAGCCGGGCAAAGGTGCGGCCCACCGCCCGTGCACTCACGGGTCCGGTGGGCCGTTCCTTCTCCAGTCCCTGGGCTGCCAACGCGATCCGCCGTGCCTGTGCCAGGCTCAGCGATGCTTGCACGTTAGTCCCTTCGTCGGAAAAGTCTGCACCAGCTTATGCGCTGGCGGGCTCATCCTCTGAACGGTAGGCCAGGATTTTGTCTTCCAGACTCGAATGTCCGGGCTCGCACGTCTGGTCCAGGGAGATGACCCCGTAGGTCCAGCCGTCACGGCGGTAGACGACCGACGGCGCCTTGGTCTCCTTGTCCACGAAAAGATAGAAGTCGTGACCCACAAGTTCCATGTTGTCGACGGCGTCATCGAGGGTGAGCTGGGACGCGGCGAACACCTTCCGGCGGATCAGTACAGGCGAGTCGCCGGCCGGAATATCGTTCTCGACCTCATACGGCGACTTCTCTGCCGCCGTCGCCTGGGTCTCCTGCTGCTGCGCCGCCTCCACATAGAGGGGTTCGCTGGGGCTGGCCGGCTCCAGGGCTGCCGTCGCCTCGGTGACGGACTTCGGGGTATGCCGGCCGTGGTGGACCTTTCTGCGGTCCCTGGCCCTGCGCAGGCGTTCAAGAAGCTTGTTGTAAGCGAGATCGAACGCGGCGAACTTGTCGGCGGCACTCGCTTCAGCGCGGATTACTGGGCCGCGTCCCAGGACTGTCAACTCAACCGTGAGCGATTCGGCGGTCTGGCGGGCTTTGGTCTCTTTGGTGACCTTCGCGTCTACCCTCTGGACCTTGTCTCCCAACGACGCGATCTTAGAGATCTTGTCGTCGGCATATTCGCGGAACCGGTCTGAGACCGTCAAGTTGCGTCCGCTGATCATGAACTCCATGGTGCCCTCCAAATGACTTCGGTGACACGACGGCGGTACTTCCCGGGGGCCGATCTGACTGACAGTCGAGCCCCTTTCCGAGCCGCTATCGACAGGTACATCTGTTCTTGGTACCCATCTTCGACGTTAGTTCATAGACACCTGTTATTCATCCTTTTACGGTTTATTTTTTTAGCTCCCACCGATCATCCGCGCCGCCGCGGGGATGGCGGCGCGGACATCGGTGGCGGCCGGCGGGCGTGTCGCGGCCAGCACAACGGCGCCGCTGACAATGGCCCCCGCGGCCCGGAGCGCACGGGCCGCCTCCGCCAGGGTGGCGCCGGTGGTCAGCACGTCATCGACGATGATGCAGACACGTCCTTCGACCCGCGCAGGCCACGGACCGGACCTGGCCCGCATGGATCCGCGCACGCGCCGGGCGCGCTCACCCCGGCCCAGTCCCTTCTGTCCGCCGGACAGGGGGCCGGCCCCTGTGGGGCCGTCCCGCAACCGGCCCCACAGGGGCAAAGCCGGGGGTTTCGTGTTCCGCGCGGGCGGCACGGATTTCCGCAGCGCGTCCGCGACGGTGAACCCTGGGATTTCATCGCCGCGGACGAGCCGACGGAGCAGGACATGGACGGGGCTGAAGCCCCGCCTGCGGTAAGCGGCGGCGCTCGTGGGCACGGGGACGAGGACGAGTCCCTGCCCGGGCCCGGACGCGGCGTGGAGGGCGCGCGCCAGGCCCCGGGCCAGTTCGGCGCCCAGCCGGGCCTGCCCATGGCTTTTGAAGGACAGCAGGCACTGCGCCAGCTCGGCCCGGTATGCCCCGGCCGCCACCACGGGCAGCAGCACGGAGCCGTCCATGTCAATCAGGGCCGGAGCCTGGGCCTCTGCCCGGAACGGCCTGAGCGTCAACAGGCGCAGCTTACGGGAGCACGCGCCGCAGAGTGCCGAGTCCTCCGCCCCGCAGCAGACGCAGTCCACTGGAATGGCCAGGGCGAGCACCTCAGCCGCCGCTTCGGCTGTCCGGTCGCCCAGCCTCGCCAGCGGCCGTGCGTAGCTCCCGCGGTGTCGCGCCGCCCTGGCCGTGGCCGGGGCAAGGTCAGGGTCCGCTGCCGGGACCCGGGTGGTGTGGCTGCCCATCCTCCGATCCTGGACCGGGTGCGCCCCAGGTAGTAGCCCGGCGGGCCGCTATGTGGACAACTCCCTGGCCGGAACCTTTCGCGGAACCTTCACCGGATCCGGGTGACGGCGGCACCGCTGTCGTCGTCCGAGGGAGCGCCGGTCAGCCGGGGAACGAGGGGTCGATGGGGCCCTTGAGCTGCGGTGACCAGCCGTTGCCCAGCCGCTGGAAGATCCCTTCGGCCGATTGGCCGTAGATCTCGGCCGGTCCGTTGCCTGCGCTGAGGGCCGTCAGCCCGGGCCACGGCGCCAGCTGCTGCGGCTGCGCCGAGGTCAGCGACAACAGCTCGGGGGTGACGGCATCGCTGGCGGAGGCCTTCATGACCGCGACGGTGGTGTCATCCACCCAGACCCCTTGGTCCGGATCGCTGGGAGTCAGGAGGGTCAGGGGCACGGTCAGGTCCCTCGGGGTGCCGTCCGCGTTCCGGATGATCCCGGTGATCTGGACCTTGCTCTTGCCGTTCTGCTGCGAAATGACGAGGGCCCGCGTGCCGTCCCGGGAAATCCGGAACTCCTTCACCGTCCGGCCCGAGAGCCATCCCGGCGACAGGGTCACGGTGGGTACGCTGGCGGTCTCCGCCACACCGACCGGCCGGTAGGCCACCACCTCGGTGGCGCCGCCGGCACCCGGCCCGGCGGTCCAGACCCAGTCATAGCGGCCGAACGAAGGCCGGGACAGCGCGGCCCGCGTGGTCAGTGCCCTGGCGGGCTGGCCCGGAACGATCGAGTACAGCGTGGTGCGGGCGGCGTTGAGGAACGCTGCCGCCTGCGACTCGGTGGACTCCGCAGGCGACCGGGGTGAGAGGGCTGCGACGGACCGGACGTCCGGGAGCGGTGAAATCCTGTTGTTTTCGTACCGGACCAGGTCATTGTTGCTGACGGCGATCTGGTAAGCGGGGACGCTTTCGTCCTGGACCGGAGGCAGGACCGTGCCGTTGTCCTCGACGCGCACCAGGTCCTGGTTGGCCCGGAGCTCCACGTTGATCACATCCGGCTGGCTGCGGAACGTCAGGGCAAGCTGCGTCTGCATCCGCAGCCGGTCCTCGTTGGAGGCCTCGACCAGGTCCTTGGCGGTGAGATCCACCTGCGCGGCGCCGGATACCACGGGCACTGATTCGCGGGCCAGCTTGATGCCTGAAGGGAACGCGCTGACGACGGCGCCCTTGAGGTAGGGGGCGGGTCCGCCCAGGAGCGCGCTCGTCATGGCTTTGACGGTCTTCTTGCGGATGAACCACCGGACGTCGGGCACCGCGTAGGTGAACGTGGGGTCGTAGAAGTAGATCGGGAACGCGCCGTAAATGACCTTGAACGTTTCTTCCGGAATGGCCGTGCCGTCCGGAAGATCGGAGATTCGCCACTCGCCGTCCACCTGGGTCACGGTGACGGGTATGTTTTCGGTGGTGCCCTCGGGAAGCTGCGTGGCCACGCCGTCGGCGTCCACCGAATAGGCGAGGTCGAGCTGGTAGTTGAAGACATTTTCGACGCCGGTGGCCACCACAGTGGCCTTGCGGAACACGAGCGCCCGCTGGTCCGGCTTCCACGTCACCGACGAACCCTGGGTGAGGTACTGCCGGGCCACGGCGTAGTCGTCCTCGTAGCCGCTGCCGGCGAGGTAGAAGTCTTCGATCACCGCTTCGGGTCCGGCGCCGGGACGCGGCGCGGCCGGAAAGAAGACCGGGGCGTTGGGGTTTCCCGCACTCTCGTCCGTGCTCTTGCCTACCGGCCCCGAGCGCGGAATCTGGGCGCACGAGGTCAACAGAAGCAGGATGAGCGCCAGCAGCGCAGCCCCCACGCGGGTAAACCGGCCCGAAACCCCACTCATGCCCTGCCCTCCGTCCCGGTCCCCCGGGGGCCGGCCGAGCCGCCGTCCGGGATAGCCCCGCCGGCGGCACCGCTGCCGCCGTCGTCAGAAAAGTCGTCATCGAAGCCGTCTGAGAATCCGTCTGCGGAACCCTCAACACCGGTCCCGCGGCCCGCGGTCCGGAGCGGGTCCAGCAACACCACGGTGCGCTGGCGGCCTGCCTCGGGGAGCCCGACGTTGACCGGTTCGAGCTGGAGCGGGGACCTGGTGATCGGCTCGTCGCGGCGCAGGGGAAGGGTCAGGCGGAAGTTCGACCCTTGTCCCTTGCTCCCCCAGGCCTGCAGCCAGCCGTCGTGGAGCTTGGTGTCCTCGGCGGCAATGGACAGTCCCAGCCCGCTGCCGCCCGTGGTGCGGGCCCGGGCCGGATCGGCGCGCCAGAAGCGGTCGAAGACGCGCGCCGCCTCAGCCGGGGTCATACCGATTCCGTGATCCCGTACGGCCACGGCCACGGCGGTGCCGCTGGCGGCCACGGAAACGTTGACCGGCCGGCCCTCGCCGTGTTCGAGGGCGTTCAGGATCAGGTTGCGCAGGATCCGGTCGATCCTGCGGTCGTCCATGTCGACAATGACGCTGCCGGCCGGGGCGTTGAGGGTGACGGCGGACCCGTATTCGGCCGCGACGGGCGCCACCCCCTCGATGACATGCGCGACAAGCTGGACGATGTCGGTGGGCTCGGCGTCCAGGGTGGCGGCGCCGGCGTCAAAGCGGGAGATTTCCAGCAGGTCCGCCAGGAGCGACTGGAAGCGTTCCACCTGGTTGTAGAGCAGCTCCGCGGAGCGCTTGTTGATGGGGTCGAAGTCCTCGCGGGCGTCATAAAGGACTTCGGCGGCCATGCGCACCGTGGTGAGCGGGGTGCGGAGCTCGTGGGAGACATCGGAGACGAACCGCTGCTGCATCTGGGACAGCGTGGCCAGCTGGGTGATTTGTTCCTGGAGGCTTGCGGCCATGTGGTTGAACGAGGCGCCCAGGCGGGCAACCTCGTCCTCGCCTTTGACCACCATGCGCTCCTGCAGCTGGCCGGCGGCGAGCTTCTCGGAGACGACGGCGGCATGGCTGACCGGGCTGACCACGTTGCGGGTCACATACCAGGCGACGCCGCCGATCATGAGCACCAGCAGCGCGCCGCCGGCCAGCAGGACATTCTGGATCTCGTCGAGGGTCTTCTGCGCCGTGTTGAGGTCGTAGATGAGGTAGAGCTCATAGACGGTGCCGTTGAAGGTCACCTTGTTGCCGACGGCGATGCCGGGCCGGTCTTCGGTCCCTACCGGGAACTGGGTGGACGCCCAGTACTGGTCCTTGCCCGACTCCTGCACAGCCTTGCGCAGGTCCGGGGGGATGACGCCGATGGTGAGTTGGTCCGAGGCCCGGGATTCAACCCAACGGTTGCGGGGCTTGGTCTGCTCCGGCATGGCCTCGAAGACGTAGCGCCGCTGGATCACGGATCCGCGGCCTTCGACCGCGTTCAGGGTGTCATAGACCAGGGTGATGACGCTGGACTGGTCGGTGACCTGGGCACCGTCGAACGTGTCCTGGACCTGCTTGACGTTGTACCGCGTCTCCGATTCGGCCTGGGCGAGCCGTTCCTGGAACAGGTTGTTGGCGATCTGGTTGGACAGGTAGGCGCCCACCACCGCGAACGAGCCCATGGCCAGCATCAGCGTGGTCAGGACCGTCCGGAACTGCAGCGAACGCCGCCACTTCCGCTGTACAGCCCGGAGCAGGTACAGGATGCCGGGCCACAGGCGCTGCATCCCCGTGCGGACCAGCCGTGCGACCCGGACGCCAACGATCCTCGCGCGTTTGGCCCACAAGCGGGTCCGGAAGGCCAGACGCCGCCACGGGTCCGGCCCGCCGCGGGGCGTTTCGGGCGTGCGGGGCTTGGACGTCTCTGGCGATGATGCCGCGGCTGACTCGGCCGGCGCCGCGGCTGACTCGGCCGACGGCGCGGCCGACTCGGCCGGTGCCGCCGTATCCGTTGCTATGGACTGCCGGACACTGCGGTCCGCAGGCTCAGGAACCTGCTTTATAGCCGACACCAC
>Ga0207691_10008235_pt1 | contig 10011 bp, 10 predicted proteins | sample KBSM13metaG_FD_184327 | JGI IMG/M metagenome (GOLD analysis project Ga0207691, IMG submission 184327) | Miscanthus rhizosphere microbial communities from Kellogg Biological Station, Michigan, USA - KBS M1-3 metaG (SPAdes) (version 2) | ecosystem: Host-associated > Plants > Roots > Rhizosphere >... | reverse complement strand
GCGTGCGCTCGAGAAGCGGCTCGGCGCCCAGCTACTCGACCGGTCGGGTCGGCGTGTCGAACCGACAGAAGCGGGTGCGCGCCTCTACCGGGGGGCGCAGCGGCTCCTCGCGCTCGAGCAGCAGGTGCTCGACGAGGTGGCGGCGGAAGGCGACGGAGACCTCTCCGGCGCCCTCTCGATGGGCGCGTCGACCGGCCCGGCCGCGGTCGTCGTGCCGCGGCTCCTCTGCGAGTTCCAGCGCGCCCACCCCGCTGTTCGCGTCGCGCTCGAGGTGCACGACACGCGCATGGTCGTCGAGCTCGTCGCGGAGCGGCGTCTGGAGCTCGGCATCGTCGGTGCCGCGCCCCGCCACCGCGCGGTGCGGTTCGAGCCCTTCGCGTACGACGAGGTCGTCCTCGTCTGCCCGCCGCAGCACCGTTTCGCAGGACGGACCGTCGATGTCCACGAGCTCGCGTCGGAGTCGCTCGTCGTGATGCAGGAGGGAGCCGGGGTCCGCAGGGTCGTCGAGGACGAGCTGCGCCGGCTCGGCGTGCGGCTACGGGACATCGATCCCCGCCTCGAGCTCGGCCTCCAGGAGTCGGTGCGCAGTGCGGTGCTCGCGGGTCACGGCGTCACGTTCATCTCGCGCGCGGCCGTCGAGTCCGACCTCGCCTCGGGGGCGCTCGCCGAGGCGCGGGTGGAGGGAATGGACGGACGCCGCGAGATCTCACTCGTCCGCAGCGCCGCGCGGGTGCAGACACGGGTGGCCGACGCATTCGTCGATTTCTCGCGGGAGAGGCTGGAGACGCTTCAGCTCGGCCTCGTCCCCGCGTCCACCGAATGAGCGAGGCGCCGACGGCGCGGATCGTCCGCTTCGGCGCGGGCGCGCTCGCGGAGCTCGGAGACGTCTGCGGCGAGGCGGGAATCGCACGACCGTTGCTCGTCACGACACGGCGAGGCGCGGGGACGGTGTCGGGTCTTCCCGTCGTCGAGACGTTCGACGGCGTCCTGCCCCACGTGCCCGTCGAGACGGTGCGCGCTGCGGCGGAGCGCGTACGCGGGGCCGGCGCCGACGGGCTCGTCGGGCTCGGCGGTGGGAGCGCGATCGACACGTGCAAGGCGGTCGTCGCCGAACTGGCGGCAGGCGGGATGGAGCCGCTACCCCGCGTCGTCGCCGTCCCGACGACGTACGCGGGAGCCGAGTGGACGTCGTACTTCGGGATGCTCCTCGCTCCCGGCCGGAAGGGCGGTGGCGGAGATGAGCGCGCGCGCCCGGTTGCGGCGATCTACGACCCCGAGCTGAGCCTCGGGCTGCCGCTCGCCGCGACGGTCGGCACGGCGATGAACGCCCTCGCGCATTGCGCCGAGGCCTTCTACCACCCCGACGGCAACGCCGCCGCGGAGCGGCACGCGGAGACCGGTGCCACGGCGATCGGCTACGCCCTGCCGCTCGTCGTCGAGCGGCCGGACGGGATCTACGGCAGGACGCGGCTGCTCGAGGGCGCGATGCGCGCCGCCCTTGCGCTCGCCGAGTCGGGCCTCTGCCTCGGGCACGCGATGGCGCAGGCGCTTGGCGGTCGCTACGGGCTGCCGCAGGGGTCGACGAACGCCGTCTGCCTCCCGGCGGCACTCCGGTTCAACGCGGTCGCCGTCCCGGACGCCGTCGCCCGTTTCGCGCAGGCGCTCGGAGTCGATGACGCTCCGGCCCGCGTCGAGGAGCTCGCGCGGCTCGGCGGCTTCGGCAGGCTCCGCGACCTCGGCGTGCCGGAGGGCGATCTCGACGAGGTCGCAGAAGCCGTCGTCGGCCGCCGCGGCGCTCTGGAGAATCCCCGCCCCGTGACGGCCGCGGAGGCCGCCGAGCTGCTGCGCTCCGTCTGGTGAGCCGCGTCAGGTGAATCGCTCGCCCTCGTCGCGGCGGTAGCCCCACCAGGCGAGCGCGAAGAACAGCGCGCCCCACGCGGTCAGCGCGGCGACATGGTGGAGCGGAACGGGGTGATCTCCGGTGGCGACCGGGTCGAGCACCTCCATCCAGCTGCGCGTCGGGAGGAACTGCGAGGCGACGTCGACGTCGCGCGGCACGTCCTCGGTCGGACGCATCCAGAGGAAGCCGCCGACGGCGAGTGGGAGGTAGAGGAGATTCGCCATCGGCAGGGCGGCTCGCGGGGGGAGCCAGTAGCCGAACGCGATGCCGAGCAGCGCGAACGGGATGCTGCCGACGAGCAGGGCCACGCCGAGCGCAGCCAGGCGCCACGCCGCCATCGCGGCGTCGTAGACGGTGAAGGCGACGACGGCAACGGTGGTCACCGTCGCCGCCGCGAACGCGAGTGCGGAGAGCACCCGACCCGTGAGGCGGGTCGTCGGCGACACCGGCAGCGTGCGCAGATACGTCTCCCACGGCAGCGTGCGTCCGGCGGCGACGCCGACACCGAACTGGAAGAACGCCACCGTCAGGAGCGCCGTCGCCGCGAACCCCGCGAGCAGCCGGTCCGGCTCGCCATGTTCGAACTGGCGACCGAAGAGGAGCAACAGGGTCGCGGGCAGGGCAACGGTCGGGACCGAATACGCGGGATACCGGGCGAGGTTGAGCGTCTCGGCGCGTGCGTAGGCGAGAGCGAGCCTCATTCCGCGCCGTCCTCCAGGGCCACGACGGCATCCTCGAGAGAGACGGGTGAGACCGTCAACTCGCGGAACACGGTTCCGGATCGCACGAGCGCGGCGACGAACGCATCGGCATCCTCGACGAGAACCACGTGGCGATCACCACGGGAGTCGACGGACGCAGCACCGTCGAGGGGTGGCAACTGCCCGGCGCGGACGGTCACCTTCGTGAGACCGCCATGCGCGCGGATCTCGGCCACGGTGCCCTCGAGCACGGCGCGTCCCTTCGCGAGGAGCACGACACGGGTCGCGAGCTCCTCCGCCTCGGCGAGCTGCTGCGTCGTCAGAAGGACGGCGCCTCCCGCCGCGGCGAACTCGGCCAGATCTCGAAGCAGCGCGCGCCGCGAGCCCGCGTCCAATCCCGCGGTCGGCTCGTCGAGGAAGAGCAGCTCGGGGTCGCCGGCGAGCGCGAGCGCGACGGCGAGCCTTCGACGCTGGCCGCCGGAGAGAGCACCGGTGTGTCGATTCGCGGCCGCGGCGAGATCGACCCGCTCGAGGATCCGCTCGGTCGCGGGGGCAGCCGGAAAGTGCGCGCGGACGAGGTCGACGGTCTCGCGGACGCGCAGACCCGACGCGAAGCCGACGTCCTGCAACACGGCACCGACCGTCCGGCGCGCCGCGGGGTCGCGCGGGTCGCGACCGCAGAGCTCGACCCGGCCCGCGTCCGGCCGACGCAGCCCGAGCAGGATCGCGACCGCCGTCGACTTGCCGGCACCGTTCGGCCCGAGCAGCGCGACGATCTCACCGCGCCGCAGCTGGAGGTCGACGGAGTCGAGGGCCGTCACCGCGCCGAACGATTTGGTCACGTCCTCGAGGAGGGCCACGGGCGGCGAGTGAGTTGCGGTCTGCACGCGCATCGGTCGAAGATCCGCGGACGGCAGCACGGATGCTACGGCCGGAATCAGGCCACGCCTAGTGTCGGAAACGGACGTGTCGGAAAGCGTCGAGGCGCCGACGAGGACGTTGTAGGTGCCGTGCGCGGCGACCGCCGCCGAGAGACGACCCGTGGCCAGGTACGTGAGCCCGAACAGCGAGCCGGTCACGAGGTGGGCCCAGGCGCGTCGCCCCTGACGGACGACATGGGTACCGGCGAAGAGCAGCGTGCTCACGGTGAGCGCTGCGAGGAGCCCCAGCGGGCGTAGCAGGGTGCCCAGCACGAGCGCACGCCAGATCGCCTCCTCCTCGGCGGACTTCGCGGTCAGCACGACGCCTCGCGCGAGGAGCCGCCCGCGGGGCACGGTGGCGAGTGACGACGCAGGTATCCGGCGCCTGGCGAGGACTAAGAACCCGGCGGCGCCGGCGAGGCAGCCCGCCGCGAGTGCCTCGGCGGGCGTCCCGAGCGATGGGTCGAGTGCCGCGACACCCGGCGCGACCTGCGCGGCCCCGATCGCGACCACGACCCACGCCGCCAGCCGTCCGAGTGTGGCAGCCTTCATCCCGCAGGGTGCCCCACCGGCACGAGGTAGAGCGACCCTTCGAAGATGCCGTCGACGCCGATGAAATCGTCGACCTTGCGGTCGTAGAAGCCGCCGACCGGTACGGAGGCGAGGCCGAGGGCCGTCGCAGCCAGGAGCAGGTTCTGGGCGACGTGCCCTGCCTCCGTGAGCGTGAAGCGGTACGCGCGCGCGCCGTACTTGAAGCGCGACCGCCAGAACACGGCCGTTATCGCGACGACGGCCGCGCTGTCGGACAGGACCTCGCCATAGGGGGTCAGGTCGGCGCCCGCGTGCGCCGTCAGGGGTCCCAGCAGCTCGAGCCCGTGCAGGAGAGGGTCGTAGTGGTAGAGGGCGACCTCGAGCCCCTCGACGCGGTGGCAGACGGCGTAGAGCTCGAGTGGATACAGAGCACCGCCCGACGGGGCGGCGCGGAACGCCTGCGGTGTCCCGTCGACCATGCCTGTGACTCCATAGGCGGTGTGGAGCAGCGTCGCGAGATCGCGCAGGGCAAGCGGGTGGGCGGCGAAAGTACGGCTGGAACGACGCCCGCGGACGACGTCTGTGAGCGTCGCCGTGCCGAGGTCCGGCGCCGGTAGGGCGACGAACGGCCGCTGCGGATGGCGTTTGACCGAGCGGCTCGCGGTGATGCGCATCGCGGGACTCCGCTCGAGGCGCACGGCACCGACGACCTGAGGGTCGGCGATGCCGGCATAGAGCCGGGACGCCTCGTGGTAGTCCTCGGTCGGGTCCGGGTCGGGCACCGCATCTGCGCCCGTGACGCCCGTGAGCCGGATCGTCGGCACGAGCCCGAACTCGTCGTCCGTCGACGTGGCGCTCCGATCCGAGCTGTCGCGGGTGCCGCTCACGGAAACGGGTGGGGGAGCGTGTTCAGATCGGCGAGCGCGAGATCCCTGGGAGCGAGGCCGGCCGCGTGCGCAGCCGTGTAGAGACGGGCGCCGCCGAGGAACCTGGCACGGTGCGACACGTCGAGCGCGCAGAGCTCCGGCGCCACGACGCGCGCCACGCTCACCCCGAGCTCAGCGACGTCGGGGGACGTGACGTCCACTGCGAACGCGGAGACGCCGTGGCGCACCAAACGCTCGCACACTGCGTTGATCTGTGCCCTCGGCGTCGAGCCTTCGAGCGGCGGGACAGCCGCGGCGGGGCGGCGCTCATCGGACGCGTCCAGGAACGACGCGAGCTCCGCCTGCTCGGGGCGCGCATAGAAGAGCATGTGCTCGTCGAACGTCTCGACGCGGTCGGGGTCGGGAGACTCCGCCGCCGGGAGCGCGAGGGTCTGCTGGCGAAGCCAGCGATAGACGCCGAACCCCTCCGAGATGGCCTTCAACCAGGCCTCGGCGACGGTGGCTGCGGCCCCTGCGCCGACCGCAAGCGACGCTCCCGACGTCGGGAATCCGTGCACGACTGCGATCGCGACCGGCACGCCGAGGAAGCCGCTCCCGTCGAGCACGCTGAACGGGAGCCCGGTGATCCCGAAGTACCGCCGGTCGTACGACCGGATGACGTCGTCTTCGCCCCAGTCGAGGAGCGGCAACGAGAGGCGGCACTTCCAGGCGAGCATGACGGCGTCGCGCTCCACCACCTCGAGCAGGGCGGCGAGGACAGCCTCGGTGAACGTCGGCGCGCAGGCGAGCCCGCTGCTCGTCGAGTACGCGATCGGACGTGTCGCCGTTCCCGGTCGCCCGAGGTAGACGATCTCGGCCGGGAGGAACGCCGCGCTTCCGTCGTCGAGCGAGATGCTCTGGACGAACGGTACGGGCGTCTCCTCGCCGAACTCGACGAACGGGAACCTCGGGTCGGCCAGCTGCGTCGGGTGGAAGAGCGCGAAGCGTGCCGGGCGCACCGCAGCGTCGCCGAGTGCGGCGGCCGTCGCCGTCCGGACTCGCTCCTCGGGGACGAAGAGCGCCGAGTATCGCTCGAGCGCCTCCCCGATCGCGGCAGCCCGAGCCCGGGCCGGTTCGGGGTGGGCGCCGGCGCCGAAGTCCACCGTCGCGAGACCAAGCGTTCGGCGGGCGGAGGCAAGCTCGCTCGCGCAGTTCGGAAGGCGCGCCTCGTCCGTCGTCGAGGTCGTGGAGAGCGTCTGCGTGACGATGCCGACGAGCGGCGACACCGCCTCCTCCAGGTTCGGGAGCGCGTCGTCCACGGGAGTGAACCGCCCATTCGTCAGCGACGTGGTCACGCGATCGCCTCGTGCCAGGGCGACGGCACGGCCCGGACGGGCGTTCCGCAGGATGCGCAGCGGGGGACGCGCAGCAGCCGATCGAACCGGAGGCGGACGATCGTGCCGCAGTCGAGCGCGTAGAACCGGCCCGGGAGGGTCGGATCGGAGGTCGTCAGCCAGCGAACGACCAGCACCGCCGCCAGCGCGGCGGCCATCGAGACGAGGGGGCCAGGGCACGGCGACCGCTGCGGGATCCCGTCCACCAGGTCGAAGTCCTCCTCGAAGCCCGAGGTCGCGGCACGCCGCGTCGCGAAGCACGCTCGGCACCCGGAGGCGCCGGGCAGGAAGATCGGGCCCGCGACGACGAACCGGCCGTCGTACGGGAGGACCTGCAGCCACGGGTCGCCGCACCCGAGCGCCCGCTCGTTGACGCGCCGGAGTGCGTCCGTCTCGGTGGGCTCGGGCACGGCGGTGACGAACGAGCCGTGGGGCGGCTCGGCGTCGAGGCAGAGCTGCTCCACAAGGCCGACACCCGCGGTCGCCAGCTGCCGGGCCAGCTCCGCCGCGCACGCTCCCGAGCCGAGAACGCTGACCCGCGCCGTCTCGAGCGCGGCGGCCGCCGCGGACGGTGTCGTCGATCGCGTGAGCGCTGCCGCATAGGCGCCCGACGATGACGCGTGCCCGTCGGCGTCAGGGGACGGTCCGTCGACGAGCAGCCGGTTCTCGGCGAGCAGCATGAGCGCGTTCTCGACCGCAGGCGCAACTGCAGGGCCGAGCGCGACGACGAGCTCGTCCGTCGTCCGTGAGCCGTCGAGGAGCGGCAAGAGCCGCGGCAGGAGCGTGGTGACGGCGGCGCCGTCCAGCGTCACGAGCGTGCCGGCGTGCTCGATCAGCACGCGTCCCTCGTCGTGCACGAGGCGGCACCAGGGGGCGACTGCCGGGCGTGCCGGGACGCCGGCGCCGAGTGAAGGGCTCGGAGTCACCAGCAGAGGGTGGTGCAGGTGCAGCAGACGATGAACGTGCAGCAGAGACCGCCGCCGCAGGAGCACGGCTCGTCGGCGACGGCCGCGTACGTCGCCGCACCGTACCCCCGCACGTTGGCGGAGAGGTCGAGCATCTCCTCGGTGAGCTCGTCGAACATGAGATACCCCTTTCGGTCGAAGACGATGGCTGTTGCCACGATTGCGAATCGTGGCGCGCGGCACCAGATGGCGTTTGTCCCGAAAGAGCGCCGATCGATCCACAGCCCGCAGGGCGCGCTCCGGGCTGTGGCGCCGAGGTCGCGCCTACACTCCGGGTCGTGCTGGTGCGTGCTCCCCGCATCCTCGCCGTGGCCTCGGCCGTGGATCTCGACTTTCGGTACGGCTGCACCCCGGCCTGGTGGCAGCTCTGGAAAGGGCTGTACGAGGCGGGAGCCGACCTCGTCGTCACGCCGTACCGCGGACGCCCCGTCGAGTCGCCGTGGTGGCGAACGGCGTCGAATCCGACGTACCGCGAGGGCGAGAGCTACGCGGCGCTCCGCGGCGGGATCGCCCGCCTCAAGGGCGACCGGTACCTGCGCCGTGTCGAGGAGAGCCCCGATGACAGCCCATTCGACAGGCTCACGCGCGAGACGATCTGGAAGATCGTGACGCCGCGCTGGCGCCGCCACCTCGACCGGCTCGTCGAGCGCGAGCGCCCCGACGCGGTGCTCGTCTTCACCGTGCCGATGGCGCACTTCCGCGGGATCCCGGCCCATCTCCGCGAGCGCCACGGTGTTCCCGTCGTGTTCTACGACGGCGACGTGCCCATGAGCCTGCCCGAGTTCGGCGGCATGGACACGGGGTTCAACTACTACCACGGCGCCGATCCGTCGGAGTACGACCTCGTGCTCTCGAACTCGGAGGGTGGGCTCGAACGGCTGCTCGAGCTCGGCGCACGGCGGGCGGAGGCCGTGCTCTGGGGGGCAGACCCCGAGTTCTTCCGCCCGCTCCCCGTGGAGAAGGACTGCGACGTCTTCTTCTACGGCTACGGCGACAAGTTCCGGCGCGAGTGGATGGCGGCCCTGGTCGGCGAGCCGAGCAGACGCGATCCCCGCATCGACTTCGCGCTCGGCGGACGCGACTTCCAGGGCGACGTCGGTCGCGCGCGCGAGATCGGAGACGTCCCCTTCAACGTCTTCGCGCGGGCGATCTCGGCGGCCCGCGTGAACCTCAACCTGACCCGCCGGGCGCACGCGACCGTCGACGGCTCGTCGACGTGCCGGCCGTTCGAGCTCGCCTCGGCGGGCGCGGCGATCGTGTCGAACCCGCACGCGGGGCTCGAGCGCTGGTTCGAGCCGGCGAGCGAGCTGCTGGTGGTCGAGGACGCGGACGCCGCGCTCGAGGCGTATCGGGCGCTTCTCGACGATCCCGCCGAAGCGGAGGCCATGGGCGCTCGTGCGCGAGAGCGCGTCCTCGACGAGCACACCTACACCCACCGCGCGCGCCAGGTGCTGCGGCTGCTCGACCTCGAGCCGGCGGTGCACGTATGACCACCAAGCGGACCGTCGCCGTCGTCCCCGCGTTCGACGAGGAGGCGGCGATCGGCGCCGTCGTCCTGGAGATCGCGCAGCTCGACCCGGCGATCGACGTGGTCGTCGTCGACGACGGCTCGTCGGACGGCACCGCGGACGCCGCGGCGCGTGCCGGCGCGACGGTCGTTCGGCTGCCGTTCAACCTGGGTATCGGCGCAGCGGTGCAGACGGGCTTCCGCTGGGCGCTCGAGCGCGACTACGACGTCGCCGTCCGGCTCGACGGCGACGGCCAGCACGACGCCGCAGAGCTCCCGAAGCTGCTCGCGCCGCTCGAGACCGGCGAGGCGGACGTGGTCACCGGCTCGCGGTTCCGCGAGGGCGAGGACGGGTACCGGCCGCCGCTCCACCGGCGGCTCGGGATCACGTGGTTCGCCCGCCTGGTGTCGCTCCTCTCGGGACAGCGGGTGACCGATACGACGTCGGGCTTCCAGGCGATGAACCGGAAGGGGATCGAGCTGTTCGCGCGCGACTACCCGAGCGACTATCCCGAGGTCGAGGCGACCGTCCTCGTTCTCAAGCACCGTCTCCGCCTCGTCGAGGTGCCGGTCACCATGCGGGAGCGCGAGCACGGCTCGTCGTCGATCACCTTCCTGCGCTCGATCTACTACGCGTTCAAGGTGACGCTCGCGCTCTTCGTCGCGATGGGCAGGCGATACGCCGTTCCCTCGGAGGGGGCACAGCCGTGACGCCGGTACGGATCTCGATCGCGGCCGCGGTCGGCTCCGTGATCCTGATCCTGATCGTGCTCGAGCTGATCCGCGGGCGCCGCCTCAAGGAGCGCTACGCCCTGCTCTGGCTCGTGACGGGTCTCGTGCTCCTCGTCCTGTCCGCCTGGCGCGGCGGGCTCAACACGATCGCCGGCTGGCTGGGCGTATCGGGGTACCCGCCGGCGATCCTGTTCGCCGCGGCGATCATGTTCGTGATCGCGGTCCTCCTCCACTACTCGACGGTGCTGTCGAAGCTGACGGACGACAACGTGCTGCTCGCGCAGGAGGTCGCCCTGCTCCGGACGCGCCTCGACGCGCTCGACGGAGCGGCGACGCCCGAGGTCAGCCCGACGCCGATGGAGCCACGGGCGGGCTGATCGCGAAGACGTCACCGCGCGTGTCGTCGTCGAGCCAGTTCGCCGCGACGCCGACCCGGTAGACGGCGTCGGCGGGCGGATCGCGATCGACGTACGAGTGCGCACGGGTGGTGACGAG
>Ga0207691_10008229_pt1 | contig 10018 bp, 10 predicted proteins | sample KBSM13metaG_FD_184327 | JGI IMG/M metagenome (GOLD analysis project Ga0207691, IMG submission 184327) | Miscanthus rhizosphere microbial communities from Kellogg Biological Station, Michigan, USA - KBS M1-3 metaG (SPAdes) (version 2) | ecosystem: Host-associated > Plants > Roots > Rhizosphere >... | reverse complement strand
TTCCACCCGCGTTTGCTTACGTCATGCAAAACCTACTGGATTCGCATGACACCGATCGCCTCGCCTCCATGATTGCGAACGGCGAAGGCACCCAGTACGAAAGCGACCAGATCCCTTTTAACAACAACAACAATGCGCGCGCTTCTGCCAGCTACCGAATTCGCAAGCCTAATGAGCGCGAACGCGACATTCAGCGCCTCATCGTTCTCGTTCAGATGACCTATGTCGGCGCGCCCATGATCTACTACGGGGACGAGGCCGGAATGTGGGGCGGCAACGATCCCGACGACCGGATGCCAATGGTTTGGGAGGATCTCAAATATGATCCGCAATCGACCGATCCGCGCGGCGATGAACGCGAGCCGGACGAAGTAAAATTTGAGCCCGAAATTTTCAACTACTACAAGAGCGCAATCGCCCTGCGCCGCTCCCACGACGCGCTGAGTCACGGCGACTACGAGGTCGTGACGACTGACAACGAACATGATGCGTTCGCCTTTGTGCGACGGAGCGCAAAAGAGAAGCTGCTCGTCGCTATCAATCGCAGCAGCGAAGAGGTCCCCCTTGAGCTGAATTTTCCGCATAGGTCAGCCACGACCGTTTTTGTCACGAAAGGCGGAGTCGCTGATGTCCAGACGAGCGAATCGGACAACGCGCTCGGATTGAAATTGCCGCCATTAACTGGCGCGGTTCTGACCTACGAATGATCCGCTTCGCGCTATATGTGGCCTGTGCAGTTTTGGCCACGTTGGCTGGTTGCAAACGCCCGGTGGATACACGGGTTCACGTTCGCATCTGGCACCAAAAGATCGGCGGCGAACGCGATCTCTTCGATCAGTTCGTTAGCCAATACAACGCCGCTCATCCCGATCGGTTGGTCGAAACGCTGTACAAGGAAAACGAGGAACTCCGCAATCTCTACATCATCGCCGCCGTCGCGGGTCAGGGACCCGACCTGATCTACGGACCGGCTGATAATGTTGGCGTCCTCGTCACCACGGAAACAATCCGGCCGCTGGACCAGATTTTCGGCGCAGACTTCTTTGCGCGCTTTACATCCCAAGGCTTGGTCGATTGGAAGGGATCGCACTGGCTGGCCGCCGACCAGATTGGCAATCACCTCACTCTCGTTTACAACCGGGCGCTCGTTCCCTCTCCGCCCGGAACACTGGACGAGCTCATTGCGACAGGACAACACCTGACGAAGGACGACAACGGTGACGGCAAGATGGATCAATACGGGCTGACCTGGAATTATCGCGAACCTTTTTTCTTCATCCCGTTCCTGACTGGCTTCGGCGGCTGGGTGATGGATGCTCAAGGGCATCCGACGCTCGATAACGAACAAACTGTGCGCGCCATTCAGTTCATCCTCGATCTGCGCGACAAATACAAAATCATCCCGCGCGAGGGTGACTACGAAATTGCGGACATGCTCTTCAAGGAAAGTCGGACCGCCATGATCATCAACGGCCCATGGTCCTGGGCCAGCTATCACGTTCCAGACAAGAACATGGTCGCGCCGCTCCCGTTCAATTCCGAAACCGGACTTTGGTGCGAGCCGATGATTTCGGCGAAAGGCTACTCCGTCAGCGCCAACGTGCCGCCGGAGAAATTCGAAATCATCCGCGACGTAGTCACCTATCTAACAGGCGCTGAAGTGCAGGAAAAAATGGCGCTGCAGCTGGCCACGACGCCGGTCGACAAGAGCGTGCTCGCGTCTCCCGCGGTCGCCAACAATCCGGCTCTGCACGCCTCCACTGAGCAGATCAAACACGGTCGCCCCATGCCAATCGTGCCACAAATGCGACTAATCTGGGAAGGGATGCGGGGACCTTATCAGCTGGTTATGAGTGGTGCTATCACTGCCAGGGAAGCCGCGCACAGGATGCAGCGCGAAGCAGAGAAGAACATCGCCGATAGCAATCTATAGGCCGCCCGCAACGGCGAAAACGCTCTAGAAAGTCAACTTAAAGACCGTTCCCAGGTCGGAGGCTCCGCCCTGGTTAGTCGTACCGTAAATCGTCCCGTCGGGAGTTTGAGTAAGTCCCGATAAAGGAATCTTGCCATCTGGCTCGCCAATGAAGTCGTAGAGCTTTGTGTAGACTCCGTCGGTTGTGATCTTAAAAATGGTCCCATTGCCAAAGGTCCCACCTTGGGGAGAAGTGCCGTAGAGTTCACCGCTCTGGACCTGAATCAAGCTGGCCTGAGGATTGGCCCCGTCACTGTAATTGAAGGAGTGCAACAATGTGACATTCCCTTGGTCGTCTGTCTTATAGATGACTCCTAGCAATTGAGAGCCACCCACCTGGGTTGTGCCGTAAAAGGCCCCGTCTGCTCCCTGAATTACCCCAGAGGAAGGATTGCCTCCATCGCTCCCAGTAAAACTATGGAGCAAAGTAAACGTTCCCGCGGGACTAATGCGGAAAATGGTGCCATTTCCAAGGCTTCCACCGAAATAGGAAGTGCCATAGAAATTGCCGTCTCGACCGAGAATCAGACGGCCATAGGGCAAACTACCGTCGTCATATGTGAAGTCATGAATGGTAGTAATATCCGTATTGTTGCGAATGGCCCGGAAGACACTTCCGTAACCGTTTCGGCCTCCAAAAGACGTAGTCCCATAAAAATTCCCGTCCGGCCCCTCGACCAGGCTATAAGGACCGGCTCCAGTATGACTGTTGAAGTCATAGCGCACCTGAACTTTGCTGTTCAAGACCTTGAAGATGGTTCCCTTATTATGGACTCCCCCATAGATCGCGGTGCCATAAAGATCGCCGTTCTTGCCAACGCTGAGGCCGCCTTCCGGGAAAATGCCAGTGTCGGCGGTCAATACTGCCCATACGAGCACGTTTCCTTGAGCATCAACGCTGTAAATCGTACCCCTGCTCCCGGCGGGGCCACCTTCATCAGTCGTGCCATAAAGTAGGCCGCGGTGAAAAACCAATCCAGCATAAGGATAGTTTCCGTCCGCACCGTTGAAACTATGGATTGACGTGAAAGTTTGGGCGATAGCCGACGTGACGAGCAAGCTCCCGATAATACCGACCCACAAGACCTTTATCATATCGTGATCCAATTTTAGGGCTCTTCTAGCTGTGGCTTCTATCCAAGGTCAAGCCAATTCGAAGCATAACTGGCAGCCATTACCTGCAGATCGCAGCTGGCTCACAATATTGGGCCGAGCATCGCGATGGCGTTATTCCAAAATTTGCGCGTGATTGGCCATTGGCCAACCATTTCGGCGGTTACTTCGCGCGATTGAGCCAGGTAATCGTCCTGACGGCGGCGAATCTCGGCGGTGAGTGTTGAGTCGTAGAGCAGAATGTTATTCTCATAATTCAGGTCGAAACTACGCCGATCCATGTTGGCAGAGCCGATGAGAGTTATCTCGCCGTCCAGAGTGAGAGACTTCGTGTGCAGGAGTCCGCCCTTAAACTCGAAAATACGAACGCCCGCCTCCAGCAAGTCGGCGTAGTAACTGCGGCTGGCAGCCTGCACGATAAAGGAGTCATTGCGTGCCGGAAAGATGACGGTGGTCTCGACCCCACGATAGGCGCTCGCGCAAAGCGCGGTCTGCATGGCTTCGTCCGGCACATAATAGGGCGTGGTGATGAAGAGTTCGTGCCGTGCGGCAAACATCAGCGTTTCGAACACCTCTGGCATGGCGGAATTTCGTATCGTCGGCCCGGTCCCGATCACCTGTGCGGCAAAGCCCGGCTGGTCGGGAGGCAGCGGTCGCTTTAGGAGTTCGCGAATGTCTTCGTCCCGGTGCGCCATCCAGTCAGCGATAAAAAGGTACTGGTTCTGCCGCGCGATCGGGCCTTGGAAACGCACCATCGCATCCACCCAGGGCGCATACTTTGGCTTGATGCGAAACTCGGGATCCGCGCAGTTCTGGCTCCCGCAGTAGGTAATCCAATCGTCGATCACCACAATCTTGCGATGATTACGAAGGTCGATGCGGCCCCTTAACGGCCGGAGGAGCAGATTGCCGATCGGGAGAGCGACGGCGACATTCACGCGATTTTCGTGCATCCCTTTCCAATGCGCTGAGTCAATCATGATCCGCGAACCCAGACCGTCGGCCATAACCCGGCAGGTGACGCCGCGCGCCGCAGCCCGCTTCAGTGCTTCGACGACTTTGAGACCGTTCGTATCCGGCAACCAAATATAGAAGATCAGGTGAACATGATCTTTTGCGGCATCAATGTCTGCGACCAGAGATTCCACGCTGGCATTGGAATCCGACAGCAGCGCCCCGCGGTTCCCGGCCACGGGCTCAAAGCCATTGACCGATTGTCCGACCCGGAACAGATGCGCATAACGTTCTGGGATCTGGGCCTGCAAAGCTGATCCGTCGATTCCCGCATCACTGACATTCGGCAGGCTGGCGAGCACTTCATGCATACGCCGCACACGACGGCGACCGATATTCGTTTCACCGAGAAGAAGATAAGAGACCATGCCCACCCCGGGTAAGGCGATAATCATCACGATCCAGGCAATCCTCGAAGCCGGTTCCCGATGCGGACGTAAGATCACTCGCGCGATGACCGCGAGGTGAATCAGGAAAAGCAGGAGTGTTCCAAGTTGCGAAAACGCCATCTTTACTAAAGTAGCCTCTGATCAATGCCCGGCATGAATTTTAGAGTCCGCCTCTTCATCACTTTCCTTCTCGCGCCGGCTTTGCTCGTCATTCTCGCGGTCGTCGCATTCCCGTTTCTCTTCAACGTCGTCCTCTCATTTTCGAACGCGAATCTTTATCACATTCGCGATTGGCGATTGATCGGTTTCGCTCAATATCTGTCCGTCTTTAAACAGCAGCTTTTCTGGTCAATCCTGCTCAAGACCATCATCTGGACGTTGGTCAACATCGTCTTCCACGTCGTCATCGGTGTCTTCCTTGCCGTCGTTCTTCACCAGAAGTTCATCCGCGGCAAACCCGCCTGGCGCGTTGCGCTCATTCTGCCCTGGGCGCTGCCGCAATATATTAGCGCTCTCACCTGGCGCGGAATGTTCAACTATGAATACGGCGCGGTGAATCTGCTCATCACGAAATATCTTCACCTCTCGCCCGTGCAATGGCTCACCTCACCTTTCGAAGCGTTCCTCGCCGTCATTATCACAAACATCTGGCTCGGTTTTCCCTTCATGATGGTGATTGCGCTCGGCGGCCTCCAATCAATTCCCGACGAGCTCTACGAAGCCGCTGATGTGGACGGCGCCTCCAAGTGGTTCCAATTTTGGAATATCACCGCGCCGCTTCTTCGGCCGGTCATGATCCCGGCAATCACCCTGGGCATCGTCTGGACATTTAATAACATTAACGTTGTCTGGCTCGTCTCGAACATGGGTGAGCCGGCGGATTCTACTCACATTCTCGTTTCCTACGTCTACAAGGCGGCTTTCAACATGTATCGCTTTGGCTGGGCGGCCGCGTTGTCAGTTGTCATCTTCGCCATCCTTTTCGTCTGCGCGCAGGTCTTTCTCAAAAACACGCGAGCGACCGAGCCGGTCTATTGAAAATGTGGGAGGGACCTTTGTGTCCCGATAAGGTCGCGACGGGGCTGGCGAATCGGGGCGCAAAGGCCCCTCCCACATTAGGTTACATTAAGGCTCGACTTCCCGGGCCACCTTCGGTCACGCTATGCGCAGGAGATTTTCTATGATGCGTATATTTCTGGCCGGCCTGCTTGGCGGCATTGCAATGTTTATCTGGACGTCGCTCGCCCATATGGCACTTCCACTCGGGGAAACCGGAGTGCGCGAGATGCCTAACGAATCAAAAGTGCTTGAAGCGATGCAGAGCCATATCGGCTCAGATTCCGGGTTCTATTTCTTCCCGGGAATGGGCCTCGGGCCAAATCCAACGCGCGAGCAGAAAAACGAAGCGATGAAACACATGAACGAAACGCTCGCCAGCCATCCTTCCGGAATTCTCATTTATCACGCGCCGGGTTCGCACCCTTTCAACATGGGAAAGCTCTTATCGGTCGAATTCTTGACCGAATTGATCGAAGCGTTCCTCGCCGTTTTCCTCCTCTCGCAGATGCGGCTGACCAGCTATGGCGCTCGAGTGATCTTTGTGACGGTAATTGGAATCATCGCTGCGGTTTCGACAAATGTTTCCTACTGGAATTGGTACGGCTTTCCAGGCAATTACACTGGCGCCTACATGCTAATCCAATTTGTTGGCTTTCTTTGCGTTGGGTTGGTTGCCGCACTTATCCTAAAGAAACGTGCGTAAGCGTTGGCATCGATGGGGGTCTTGGTCATCTGGTGAAGTGGATGAAAACACCTGCCCTCACTAGCTCATGTTGTTTTCGTTAGACCCGCACCGTGTCATTTGAAGCATTTCAAACACTGTTCTCCGACGTCGAGCTGGTGGGCTGCCGCAATCTGCTCTGGGGCCAAAGGCTGATCCTGGATTTGTTTGAATATCTGGAGAGTGGTTCGGCAGAACAGATGGAGGTAGCTGGCGAAGGAATGCAGGAGGTCCAGACGATTGGCATGACGGCATCATCGCGTGTTTGGCGGCTCACATTTGAACGGCCCTTTGCCGTCAAAGTCCGCGATGAATCGGTGAAGTTTCTTGAACCGCAAGACAAGCAGAAGCCTCAACTACCGTCTCGATTTTGCTACACTGACAGATCGCCCTGGCTGTCTGAGCTCTTCCCCGACGCACTCGATCCGCGCATGGGAGGATACACGCCGACTCACTACGTTTTCGATTTGTTGGATGATTCCATCGAGATCATTGCCGATGACAACCCGACGATCGAACAAATTGAGAACGATATGGCGTAATCTTGCCTATTGAACTCATCGCAGCCCGCGCCGATCCACGTTCGCTCCCGGCAGGAATCGCTTACTAGCTTCGTTGCGCCTCTTCGTACACCTTCGTCCTTAGCGAGTATGCGATGAAACAAATTCCGCCGATTATGAGCAGCGCGCAGAGCGTTTGCCCGCGCGTGAATGGGCCCGTCAGCGGTGCGTCAGGTTCGCGGAAGTATTCGACGACAATCCGCACCAAAGCGTAAAGGAGCAAGAAGAGACCGGCCAGCATGCCGCGCGGTTGTTTCGTGCGAAGGCGCAGAAACCAAAGACAACTGAAAAGAAACGCGCCCTCCAGCAACGCTTCGTAAAGCTGCGAAGGATGCCGCGGGGTCAAAACCTGATGGAAAACAGTTTGCAAACCTTGATCGTGACGGGCGCGCTCAATCACCAGCCCGAGATCTCCTGCGTCAGGTTGAACAGCATGCACCGCGGCTAGCAGTCGCTCGCCAATCTCAGGAACATCGAGCGCTTCCTTCGGAAACTGCATGGCCCACGGGACAGTTGTAGCGCGACCGTAGAGTTCACCATTGATGAAATTCGCACAGCGGCCGAGGAACAGGCCGACCGGCGCAACGACAGCGATGTTGTCGGCCAAGCCAACCCACGAAACACGTTGTGACCGCCCATAAAGAAACGTGGCCAAGGTTAGGCCAATCATGCCACCATGGCTCGACATTCCGCCGTCCCAGATCCGTATGATTGAAAGCGGATCCGCCAGGGTTTGGGCAGGCCGGTAGAAAAGGACAAAGCCGCACCGCCCACCGACCACAACGCCTAATGCGACGAGCAGGATGAAGTCGCCAACTTTGTCAGCCGGCAGTTCGCAGTAACGACGTTGCGCGAGCCAGCGCAGGAGAAGAAAGCCAAAAAAGAAAGCGAGCAGATAAGAAAATCCGTACCAACGAATGCCAAAGTTCTCTCCGAACTTGACCATGAACGGACTGAAATTATCGAGGTAATATGCGATCAAGCGGGAAACCTAGACCAGCCGGCAAATGATGCGGAGGAAAATCTTTCCGCGAGTCGGAGGCAATCACGACGTGAAATCACTTGTTTCGTTTAGCCTACTTATCTTCGCCGCCGCCCATGCGACCGCCGCGATGCTCGATTCCGCAGCACTTCACGACGCCGCGAAATATTCGGCGACGCATCGCGGGACATCTTTTCTTGTCATTCGGAATGGCAAGACGCTCCTCGAGCAGTATCCCGGGCGCGTCTCCGCGGATCAACCGCAGCGAATTTACAGTGGCACGAAAGCTTTCTGGAATTTGGCTGCGTTGGCGGCCGCCGAAGACAGAATTCTCGATCTCGATGCGAAGGTGGCGGACACGATCCCGACGTGGCGGAAAGATCCGCGCAAGTCACAAGTCATGATTCGGCAGCTACTCGATTTCTCCGCTGGACTCGCCCCGGGGTTCGGCTTGCAGGTAAATGAGTATGGTGATCGCGACCAGGCGGCCTTGCGTCTCCCAATCGTAGCGAAACCGGGACAGGCGTTTATCTACGGACCGGCTGCCCTGCAGGCATTTCACCAAGTCTTAAAGCAGCGATTAGGCGACGAGTCACCCACCCATTACCTTGAGCGCCGTGTTTTGCGGCGGCTCGAACTGGGCCCGCAACGATATCTTGATGATCGGGCCGGCAATCCGCTCCTCGCCGCCGGCTTTGTTCTTACGGCGCGACAATGGGCCAAGATCGGCCAGCTCGTGCTCGATCGCGGCAAGCCGGTCGTTAGGCCGGAATCGCTTGAGCAGTGTTGGCGAGGCTCAGTCGCGAATCGCGCGTTTTCGTTAGGCTGGTGGAATAACCGCGCCGCGCCGGGAGGACGGGAGTTTGATTTCGAGAACATGCTGGCCCCGAAATGGTCACGCCAGGATTGGCACGACGCTTGTCTTTGCCGGGAAGCACCGCGTGATCTGGTCGCTTGTATCGGCTCCGGCTACCAGCGCCTCTATGTCATTCCCTCGCTCGATCTTATTGTCGTTAGGCACGGCGGCGGCGGACGTTTCTCCGATGCGAAGTTTTTGCGTCTCCTGCTGGGGAAGTGAAATCGAAAGCACACCTAGGGTGCCAGGGCGTAAAATTCTACCAAGGCAACCCCAGTGCTCCCGTTCGCACCTTTTACAATTGCGGTGTAACCGAGGCCGGTGGGACTCGCGGGCAGTGTTGCGATAACGGCTGATTCCAAGTCATTCGCAGGGGGTACACCAGTGGCCATGATTTCCGCCTCCTGAGTGTCACGCCAATTGTCATTGGAGATGAGAAGGAGGCCATTACCATCGCGCAATTCCAGCGTCGGATCCTGCAACGCACCCGTTACACTATTACCCCCTAACGATGGCCCAATCGCGCGCACAATGACTTTCTGCGTGCCGTTTCCGGTCACGATAATACCGCCGATCATGACGTCGTTGCCTGTCTGGACCTGACCGCGAGTCGAAATATTAGCCAGCTTGGAATCCGCCGCCGGATCGAGGTCATAGACTTCGACTAGCGCAACACCGGTCGTGTTGTCAGCGCCCCGCATCACCGCGGTGTAACCAAGACCTACCGGAGTGGCCGGTAAGGTTGCGACAATCGCCGATTCCAGGTCATTAGTCGGCGCAACCGCGCTGGCTTCGATCTCGGGTTCCTGCGCGCTCCGCCAATTGTCGTTGAGCGCCATAAGCGCGCCGTCGGGGCCGTGCAGCTCCAGAATTGGATCTGCCAATTTGCCTGCGAGCGGCAACGAAGGTCCAATCGCCCGCACAATGACTTTTTTCGACTGTGTGCCGGTCACAACAAAACCGCCAATACTCACATTGTCGCCGGTCCCTTGAAGTACGCGCGTCGAAATATTAGCGAGACCTGTGGGTGGCGTTGGAGTCGGTGTGGGCGTAGGCGTGGCTGTTGAAGTTGGAGTGGGTGTCGCGGTTGGAGTTGGCGTCGGAGTCGAGGTCGGTGTGGGTGTGGCCGTAGGAGTTGGCGTAGAAGTCGGGGTAACTGTCGGGGTTGGGGTCGACGTCGGCGTTGGAGTCGGTGTTGCCGTCGGGGTTGGGGTTGGTGTTGCCGTCGGGGTTGGGATTGGTGTTGCAGTTGGTGTTGGCGTTGGTGTCGGCGTTCCATCCGGTGCCAGTTTGAAACTCCCGATTCGCGTGCGCCAAGCGAAGCTAGCCGTCGTCGAATAATATTCGTTCGT
>Ga0207691_10008226_pt1 | contig 10020 bp, 10 predicted proteins | sample KBSM13metaG_FD_184327 | JGI IMG/M metagenome (GOLD analysis project Ga0207691, IMG submission 184327) | Miscanthus rhizosphere microbial communities from Kellogg Biological Station, Michigan, USA - KBS M1-3 metaG (SPAdes) (version 2) | ecosystem: Host-associated > Plants > Roots > Rhizosphere >... | reverse complement strand
CGTCTCGTACATGGTGAACGGCAAGCAATACGTGGCGGTCGCCGCCGGCGGCAACAACCAGATCGACGCCAAGCGCGGCAACAGCGTTTTCGTGTTCGCGATGCCGTAACGCCCTGCCACCCGGCACGGCCACGCCCTGAACGGCGTGGCCGTTTTTTTGTCAGAACCTGCGGGATTCATTTCCTATGTCGATGCGTTCGTTCGTCGTCTTCGCGGCCCTCGCGCTTGTCGCCGGCCGCGCGGCGGCGCAGACACCCCCGGCGCCCGATGCCGCGCTGCAGGCGAAGCTGCAGCTTTGCGCGGCGTGCCACGGTCCGACCGGCAACTCCACCGATCCGCAATATCCGATTCTCGCGGGACAGACGGCGCGCTACATCTACCTCGAGCTCAAGGACTACAAGGAGGGGCGGCGGCACGATCCCTCGATGGACCCGATCGCGGCGACGCTCTCGCCCGCGGACATGCTGGCGCTCGGCGATTTCTTCTCGAAGCAGAAGCAGGCGCCGAACGGCTTCAAGGCCGATGGCGCCAAGGTGGCCGCGGGCGCGAAAAAGTCGGACGAGGTGCTCTGTCCGATGTGCCACCTGGGCGGCTTCGTCGGCCAGAACGAGATTCCGCGTGTCGCCGGCCAGCATTATGCATACGTCAAGAAGCAGCTGACCGATTTCAAGGCGCGGCGACGCACCAACGACGCCGGCAACATGACGAGCGTGGCGAACACGCTTTCGGACGACGATATCGAGAATCTTGCGCACTACACCGCCAATCTCAACTGATCGAGCAGGTTGCCGCGGGCCGTGTTCGTCGCGTTGCCGCGCCCGGCGAGGCGAGAGTATGCTAGCCGGGCCGGTGCGCGGCGATCACAACAATCCCGCCCGCACCTTTTTCCATCCTAGGAGGCGCACGTGTCCTTTCCGCTTTCACTGAACGTCAACGGCAAAGCCGTCAGCGCGAGCGTCGATCCGCGCATGGTGCTGGCCGAATTCCTGCGTACGACGCTCGGCCTCACCGGCACGCACATCGGCTGCGACACCGCGCAGTGCGGCGCGTGCACGGTTCATCTCGACGGCCGCGCGGTCAAATCGTGCAACGTCCTCGCGGTCCAGGCGCAGGGCGCGAATGTACTGACGATCGAAGGCCTCGCGGCGGCGGACGGCACGATGCACCCGATGCAAACGGCGTTTCGCGACTGTCACGGCTTGCAGTGCGGCTTCTGCACCACCGGCATGGTGATGAGCGCGGTCGACCTGGTGGCGCGGCATCCCGGCGCCGACGAGAAGACGATCCGTGAGCAGCTCGAGGGCAACCTCTGCCGCTGCACCGGCTACCACAACATCGTCAAGGCGGTGCAGCAGGGTGCCGCCGCGATGGGCAAATAGGAGCCGGTCATGGGCGACATCGAATCGGGCTTCATCGGCAAGTCGGTCAAGCGCAAGGAGGATGCGCGCTTCCTCACCGGGTCGGGGCAGTACACCGACGACGTGACGATGCCGAACCAGACCTATGCGCATTTCCTGCGCTCGCCGCATGCGCACGCGAAAATCCGCGGCATCGACACCACGAAAGCGAAGGCGGCACCCGGCGTCCTGGCCGTCTTCACGGGGGCCGATCTCGAAGGCGTGAACGGACTTCCCTGCGGCTGGCTCATCACGAGCGTGGACGGCACCCCGATGAAGGAGCCGCCGCACCACGTGCTGGCGAAGGGCAAGGTCCGTTACGTCGGCGACCAGGTCGCGCTGGTGATCGCCGAGACGTCGAACCAGGCCAAGGATGCGGCCGAGCTGATCGATGTCGACTACGAGGTGCTTCCCGCGGTCGTCAATTGCGTCGATGCGCTCAAGCCGGGCGCGCCCCAGATCCACGACGAGGCCCCCGGCAACAAGTGCTACACCTGGGCCATCGGCGACAAGGCCGCGGTGGACGCCGCGTTTGCGAACGCGGCGCACGTCACGACGCTCGACATCGTCAACAACCGGCTCGTTCCCAATGCGATCGAGCCGCGCGCAGCGCTCGCTTCCTATGCGCGTGCCGACGAGTCGTACACCCTCTACGTGACCAGTCAGAATCCGCACGTCGAGCGTCTGCTGATGACCGCCTTCGTGCTGGGCCTGCCCGAGCACAAGGTGCGCGTCATCGCGCCTGACGTCGGCGGCGGCTTCGGCTCTAAGATCTATCTCTACGCCGAAGAGACCGCGATGGTATGGGCATCGAAGCGCGTCAACCGCCCGATCAAATGGGCCGCCGACCGCAGCGAGGCGTTCCTCACGGATGCGCATGGCCGCGACCACGTGTCGAAGGCCGAGCTCGCGATGGACAAGGACGGCAAGTTTCTCGCCCTTCGTGTCCACACGACCGCCAACATGGGCGCCTACCTCTCGACCTTCGCGTCGTGCATTCCCACGATTCTTTACGCCACGCTCCTCGCGGGGCAGTACACCACGCCCGCGATCTACTGCGAGGTGACGGCGTCGTTCACCAACACCGCGCCGGTCGACGCCTATCGCGGCGCCGGCCGGCCCGAGGCGACATACGTCGTCGAGCGGATCGTGCATCAGGCCGGCGTCGAGATGGGCATTGCGCAGGACGAGATCCGGCGCCGCAATTTCATCCGCACGTTTCCCTACCAGACGCCGGTGGCGCTGCAATACGATATAGGCGGCTACGACGCCTGCTTGGACGAGGCGATGCGAATCGCCGACGTTGCGGGCTTTGCGGCGCGCAAGGCGGAGGCGGCCAGGCGCGGGAAACTGCGCGGGCTGGGCTACGCGTCCTATATCGAGGCCTGCGGCATTGCGCCGTCGAACATCGCGGGCGCGCTCGGTGCGCGCGCAGGATTATTCGAAGCCGGCGAGGTGCGCGTGCATCCCACCGGCAGCGTCACGGTCTTTACCGGATCGCACAGCCACGGACAGGGTCACGAGACGACGTTTGCGCAAGTCGTCGCGACGCGGCTCGGCATGTCGGTCGACAATGTGGACGTGGTCCATGGCGATACCGGCCGGGTGCTCTTCGGCATGGGTACCTACGGCTCGCGCTCGCTCTCCGTCGGCGGCACGGCGATCGTGAAAGCGCTCGACAAGATCGTGGCCAAGGGCAAGAAGATCGCCGCGCATCTGCTCGAGGCCGCCGAGACGGATATCGAATTCAAGGACGGCAAGTTCAGCGTCGCGGGCACCGATCGCAGCAAGACCTTCGGCGAGATCGCGCTCACCGCGTATGTGCCGCACAACTATCCGCTCGACAAGCTCGAGCCGGGCTTGAACGAGATGGCGTTCTACGATCCGACCAACTTCACGTTTCCGGCAGGCACGCACATCTGCGAGGTCGAGATCGATCCCGACACCGGTGTCGTCCAGGTCGCGAGCTTCAGCGCATGCGACGATTTCGGCAACATCATCAATCCGATGATCGTCGAAGGGCAGGTGCACGGCGGCCTGGTGCAAGGGATCGGGCAGGCGATGCTCGAAAACTGCGTCTACGATGCGGCGAGCGGCCAGCTCCTCACCGGCAGCCTGATGGACTACGCGCTGCCGCGCGCCGACGACGTGCCGTCGTTCAAGGTGGCGACCAAGGTCACGCCGTGCACGCACAATCCGCTCGGCGCGAAGGGTTGCGGTGAAGCGGGCGCGATCGGCGCGCCTGCCGCGCTGATGAACGCGGTAATGGATGCGCTGGCGTCGAAGGGCGTCAAGCATTTCGACATGCCGGCGTCGCCTCATCGCATATGGCAGGCGATCCAGAGCGCATCGGCCTAACGACATCGGAGACCGGCATGTACACGTTCGAATATCAGCAACCGAAGACCCTGGCCGACGCCGGAGCCGCGCTTGCGCGGAGCGGCGGCAAGCCGCTCGCCGGCGGGCAGAGCCTCGTTGCCGCGATGAAGCTCCGCCTGGCCCAGCCGGGTACGCTGGTCGACCTGGCCGGCCTCCCCGAGCTCAAGGGCATTCGCAAGGAAGGCAATGCGCTCGTGATCGGCGCGATGACGCGTCACGCCGACATCGCGGTGTCGGCGCTGGTCAAAGGCGCCATTCCGGCGATCGCGGGCGTCGCCGAAGGCATCGGCGACCGGCAGGTGCGCAACATGGGCACGATCGGCGGCTCGCTTGCCAACAACGACCCGGCGGCCGATTGGCCTGCGGCGGTGCTGGGCCTGGATGCCACGGTGCACACCAGCAAGCGCAAGATCGCTGCGGTCGATTTCTTCAGGGGCATGTTCGAAACCGCGCTCGAACCCGACGAGATCATCACGGCGGTCTCGTTCCCCGTTCCGAAAAAGGCCGCTTACGCCAAGTTTCCCAATCCGGCGTCGCGTTTCGCGCTCGTCGGCGTCTTTGTCGCTCAATTGGGCGATGGCAGCGTACGCGTCGCCGTCACGGGCGCGGCCCCGAGCGTCTTCCGCGCCAGCGCGCTCGAGGCAGCGCTTGGGAAGAGCTTCACCGCCGACGCCGCGAAGGGCGTGAAGATGGAGGCGAACGGCCTCAACACGGATCTCCACGGCTCCGCCGCTTATCGCGCGCATCTCATCTCCGTCATGGCTGCGCGCGCGGTCGCGGCGGCGGGCTGACACGGCGCATTCGACGACTTCAATTTCGCCTACAACCCATCGGGCGGCGGCTCGCAGATCCGCCGCCCGTTTTCATTGACGGAGCCCATGGCACCGCTTCCCCCCGACGTCGACGCGACGCTTGCGCTGTTGACGTCGAACGACTATGTCGCAGACCGGCGCCTCGCCACCGCGGTGTTCCTTGCGCTGAAGCTGCAGCGGCCGCTTTTTCTCGAAGGCGAAGCTGGCGTCGGCAAAACGGAAATCGCCAAGGTGCTCGCCGCCGGCCTCGGGCGCCGCCTGGTGCGTCTCCAATGTTACGAGGGCCTCGATACCGCCGCGGCGGTTTATGAATGGAACTATCCGCGGCAGATGATCGAGATCCGCCTGGCAGAGGCCGCCGGTGGCGTCGAGCGGAACGAGCTCGCGCACGACATCTTCACGACGCGCTTCCTGCTGAAGCGTCCGCTGCTGCAGGCACTGGCGCCCGAGGACGGCGTGCCGCCGGTGCTGCTGATCGACGAGCTCGATCGCACCGACGAGCCGTTCGAGGCGTATCTGCTCGAAGTGCTGTCCGAGTACCAGGTCACGATCCCCGAGCTGGGACCGATCCGGGCGGCGCACCCGCCGATCGTCGTCGTCACCTCGAACCGCACGCGGGAGATTCACGACGCTATCAAGCGGCGTTGCCTGTACCACTGGCTCGACTATCCCGACGCCGCCCGCGAGCTCGAGATCGTGCGGCGCAAATGTCCCACAGTGCCGGCTACGCTCGCGCGCGAGATCGTTGCGTTCACGCAGCGGCTGCGCGCAATGGACCTGTTCAAGGCGCCGGGAATTGCCGAGACGCTCGATTGGGCCGAAGCGCTGATGGCGCTGGACCGCATCGCGCTCGACCCGCAGACCGTCGCCGATACGCTCGGCGCGCTCCTCAAGTACCAGGACGATGTCGCCGCATTGACACCGGAGGCTACCGCGAAGCTGGTCGCCGCAGCGCAGGCGGAGGGCATCAAGCTTTGACGACATCGTCTCCCGGCCGTGGGATGAATGCGTCGGGACGGCTTGCGGAGAACGTGCTGCATTTCGTGCGCGTGCTGCGGGCCGCTGGATTGCCCGTGGGACCGGCGAAGGTGATCGACGCACTGGCGGCCGTCGAGGCGGTGGGCATCGACCGGCGTGACGATTTTCGCGCGGCGCTGGCCGCGGTGCTGGTCACGCGGCGCGAGCACCTTGCACTGTTCGAGCAGGCGTTCGAGCTCTTCTGGCGCAATCCGAAGCTCCTGGAAAAGATGCTCGCCGCGATGCTGCCCAAAGTGCACGCGCGCGCCGGCGATGCGCGTCCGCCGGAACTCCCCGCGCGCCTCGCGCACGCGTTGCTGCCGCAGGACAAGCCGCGTGATGCACCGGAGGACCGCGAGGTCGAGCTCGACGCGGCGTTCACGTTCTCCGCGCGCGAGGTGCTGCAGAAGAAGGATTTCGCATCGATGTCGGCGGACGAGCTCGCCGACGTGAAAGCGATGCTCGCGCGGCTCAAGCTGCCGCTGCCTCAGATCCCGATTCGGCGCACGCGACCGGCGCCCGACGGCCGGGCAATCGATCTCCGCGGGACGATGCGCGCGATGATGGGTGCAGCAGGCGCCGGCGCGCCGCTCCGCTATCGTCGGCGCCGCCGCCAGGTGCCTCCTCTCGTCGTGCTTTGCGACGTATCCGGCTCGATGGATCGCTACGCGCGGATGCTGCTGCATTTCCTGCACGCGATCACCAACGACCGGCACCGGGTGCACGTGCTCGTCTTCGGCACGCGTCTCACCAACATCACGCGCCATCTGAGGCATCGTGACGTCGACGTTGCGCTCGCGCGCGTGACAGACGCCGTCGCCGATTGGGCGGGGGGAACGCGGATCGGCGCGTCGCTCGCCGACTTCAACCGGCGGTGGTCGAGGCGGCTTCTCGCGCAGAACGCCGTCGTGCTACTGATCAGCGACGGCCTCGACGCCGATGCGGGGCAGGGGCTGGCGTTCGAGATGGATCGGCTCGCCAAGTCGTGCAGCCGGCTCGTCTGGCTGAATCCGCTCCTGCGCTACTCGGGTTTCGAGGCGCGGCCCGCCGGCATCCGCGCCATGCTGCCGCATGTCGACGATTTCCTGCCGGTTCACAATCTGCAATCGCTCACCGGGCTGGCCGCGGCGCTGGCCGCACGCCCGCAGCGCGACGAAGGTCCGTTCGCGCTCGCAGCCTAGTACTACTACGGCGAAAGGTCGAACGTCACGCGGCCACGGCCTGCGACGGCAATTCGCTCGAGGTCCGCATTGCCGCGTACGCCTGCGCGGCGAAGCGTCAGCGACGCGCCCCATTTGGCGGCGGCCTCCGCGAGCGTGATCAGGTCGGGCACCGGCAGGCCGGCGTCGAGAATCACGTGCCCCTTGGCATTGATGAGCGCGAGCGCAGTGCGGGCAATCGGTGACTGGAGGGTCGCGGCCATGGGTTAAGGTAGCATAACGCCATCGCGCGCCGGAAACGCGGAACGGAGTCACGGAGAGCATCGATGGAATTGTCGAGCACGCGGATTGTCGAAGCGTCCCAGGACGTGGTCTGGCAGGCGCTCAACGATCCCGCAGTGCTCAAGGAATGCATTCCCGGCTGCGAATCGCTCACCCGCGAATCGGATTCCGAATGGCGTGCCGTCGTCGCGACCAGGATAGGACCGGTTTCCGCCAAGTTCACCGGCCGGATCACATTGGCCGACGTGGTGCCGCCCACAAGCTACACCCTCAAGTTCGACGGTCAGGGCGGCGGTGCCGGATTCGCGAACGGCCAGGCGCAGGTTTCGCTCGCGCCTGCGAACGCCGCGGCGACTGCGTTGTCGTATTCCGCAAAGGCGCAGGTGGGTGGCAAGCTCGCCCAGATCGGCTCGCGCTTGATCGATGGTGCGGCGGCGAAGATGGCGGATGATTTCTTCGCGCGCTTTGCGCAGCGCTTCGCCGCGGCCGCCCCGTCGGAGCCGGCTGTTCCCGTCCCGCAGCCTCCGGGACCTCCGGTTCCGCGCGGGAACACGCGGTGGATCCGCTACGCCGCGCTGGCGGCGATCGCCGTGCTGATTGCCTACCTGGCAATGCGCGGGTTTCACTTCTGACGAGGAGATCATGGACAGCGTCGATCTCGAAGTGCTGAAACGCAGCGCCGACTGGGTGGACGAAGGCCGTCGCGTGCTGCTCGTCACGGTCGTCAAGACCTGGGGCAGCTCGCCGCGACCGGAGGGGGCGATGCTCGCGGTCCGCGAGGATGGCCTGGTGGCCGGCTCCGTCTCGGGCGGCTGCATCGAGGACGACATCGTCGACCGCACGCGCCGCGAAGGCCAGAAGACGACCAAGTGCGAGGTCGTGACGTACGGCGTCTCCGCCGACGAGGCGCGGCGCTTCGGGCTGCCCTGCGGCGGCACGATCCAGCTCGTGCTGGAGCCGCTGACCCGCGAGTCCGGCATGCGCGCCCTGCTGCGCGAAATCGAAGCGGGTCATCTGGTCATGCGCCGTCTCGATCTCGCGTCCGGCTATGCCACGCTGCATCCGGCGCAAGCGACCGACGGTCTCGCGTTCGACGGCAAGACGCTGCGCACGGTGCATGGCCCGCGTTTTCGGATGCTCGTCATCGGCGCCTCGCAACTTTCGAAATACCTGGCGCAGATCGCCGTCGGACTCGACTATCACGTGACGATCTGCGATCCGCGCGACGAGTACACCGAGACCTGGGACATTCCCGGCGTGACGCTGGTGCGGACGATGCCCGACGACACGGTGGTTGCGATGGATCTCGACGAGCGCTGCGCGGTCGTCGCGCTGACCCACGATCCCAAGCTCGACGATCTCGCGCTGATGGAGGCGCTCAAGTCGAAGGCCTTCTACATCGGCGCCCTCGGCTCGCGGGCCAACAACGCCAAGCGGCGCGAGCGCCTGACGGAATTCGACCTGACCGAGGCGCAGATCGCGCGACTGCACGGGCCGATCGGTCTCTACATCGGCAGCCGCACCCCGCCCGAGATCGCTATTTCGATCCTGGCCGAGATCACCGCGGTGAAGAATGGCGTCGCGGCGGACGAAGTGATGCCGGTCGCTGCCGCGAAGGAGAAGCTCGGCCCTTCGGTTGCGTGCCCCACGACCTGAGTCGATGATTGCCGCCGGATAACTGCACGCGAACGCCAGGTACGCACACGACATGGAAAAGAAGTTCGCATCGCAGGCCGATCTGGTCGAGAAGAAGATCAGCTTCGACCGATTGTCGAAGCACGCTTACGCTTACACGGCAGAAGGCGATCCCAATACGGGCATCGTGATAGGCGACGATGCGGTGATGGTGATCGACACGCAGGCCACGCCAGTGATGGCGCAGGACGTGATCCGCCGCATCCGCGGCGTGACCGACAGGCCGATACGCTACGTCATGCTCTCGCATTACCATGCCGTGCGCGTGCTGGGTGCTTCCGGCTACGGTGCGGAGCACGTCATCGCGAGTCGCGACACCTACGACCTGATCGTGGAGCGCGGCGAGCAGGACATGAAGAGCGAGATCGAGCGCTTTCCACGCTTGTTCCAGGCAGTGGAGTCGGTGCCGGGGCTGACGTGGCCCACGCTCATCTTCGAGAAGCGGCTGACATTGTGGCTCGGCAAGTTGCAGGTCGAGATATTGCAGCTCGGGCGTGGCCACACCAAGGGCGATACCATCGTATGGCTGCCGCAGGATCGCGTGCTTTTCTCCGGCGACCTGGTCGAGTACGAGGCGACGCCGTACACCGGTGACGCTTACCTTTCCGACTGGCCGGCGACGCTCGATTCGATCGAGGCGCTGAATCCGGCCATGCTCGTGCCGGGTCGCGGCGCCGCGCTCAAGACGCCCGAGGAAGTCAAGGCGGGCCTGAACGGCACGCGCGCGTTCATCGAATCGATGTTCGAATCAGTGAAGCGCGGCGTGGAGAAGGGCAACGATCTGCGCACCGTGTATCGCGACACCTATGCCGCGCTGAAACCCAAGTTCGGACACTGGGTGATCTTCGACCACTGCCTGCCGTTCGACGTCTCCCGCGCCTACGACGAAGCGACCGACCACCGCCATCCGCGCATCTGGACCGCCGAGCGCGACAAGGAAATGTGGCTTGCGCTCGAAGGATGACATGATCAGATCGACCCGCGTGCACAACGGCAGGGAGGCGCCGTGTCGGTGATCGACCGGCCGAAGCCGAAGCGACGCGCGCAAGCGGGCGAGCAGCCGGCCGCGCTTTCCTACCAGTCCGGGTTCGGCAACGAGTTCGCGACCGAAGCGCTCCCCGGCGCACTGCCGACAGGCCAGAACTCGCCGCAGCGTCCTGCGTACGGACTGTATGCCGAGCAATGGTCGGGGACCGCGTTCACCGCGCCGCGGCATGCGAATAGACGTTCGTGGCTCTACCGGATTCGACCCGCCGCCGTGCACGGTGCCTTTCGGCC
>Ga0207691_10008225_pt1 | contig 10020 bp, 7 predicted proteins | sample KBSM13metaG_FD_184327 | JGI IMG/M metagenome (GOLD analysis project Ga0207691, IMG submission 184327) | Miscanthus rhizosphere microbial communities from Kellogg Biological Station, Michigan, USA - KBS M1-3 metaG (SPAdes) (version 2) | ecosystem: Host-associated > Plants > Roots > Rhizosphere >... | reverse complement strand
CCGCGCGCACGGCGCGGCGGCTGCGTGACGACTTCGCGCTCGACGATGCGCACGTCGTCGCAATCGTGCTCCGATTGCGCGAGCGCATCGACGCGCTCGAGCACGAGCTGCGCCGGCTTTCCGGCGGCCACGGCGCCTTGAGGTGAACGACCGAGCGTCCGCAGCGGCGGCTGCGGCACCCGCCGCGGCCGTCAAGGCGGACGCGCTTCCCGGCGCGGGCGTACGCGGCGCGGCGGCGATGCGGCCATGGTGGCGTATCGCCTTCCTGACCCTGCAGCTCGTGCTCGCGCTGTTCGTCATGTATCGCTTCCGGCTCGAGAGCCGGACGTTCTTCCACGTGATGCTGCTCGCGACGGGCGGCTTCGTCGTCCACTCGCAATTGCCGCTGCGCTTTCGCCAGCCGTTCTTCGTCGCGCTGTCGGTCGCATCGATCATCGTCGCGCTCGGCTGGCTCGACGGCATCGCGGTCGTCGCGCTCGGGCTCGTGCTGATCGGGATCTGCCACCTGCGGATCGCGCTTCTGTGGCGTGTGCTGCTGCTCGCGGCGACCGGCGGCCTCTTTGCGCTGTGGCGGCTCGAGCTGGTCCCGGCGCCGTGGAGCGTGGCGATCTGGCCGATCCTCGGCGCGATGTTCATGTTCCGGCTCGCCGTGTACCTGTATGCGCTGGCGCACGACGAGAAGAAGCCCGCGCCGGCGGTGACGCTCGCGTACTTCTTCATGCTCCCGAACGCGTGCTTTCCGTTGTTTCCGGTGGTCGATTACTCGACGTTCCGCCGCACGTACTACGACCGCGACGAGCTGGCGATCTACCAGACGGGCCTCAAGTGGATCGTGCGCGGGCTCGTGCATCTGATCGCTTACCGGTTCGTCTACGCGCATCTCGCGTCCGACCCGGCGGACATCCGCTCGCTCGGCGATCTCGTCCAGTTCGTGCTGGCCACGTTCCTGCTCTACCTGCGCGTGTCGGGACAGTTCCACCTGATCACGGGCATCCTGCACCTGTTCGGCTACCGCCTGCCCGAGACGCACCATCTCTATTACCTTGCGTCGAGCTTCAACGACTTCTGGCGGCGCATCAACATCTACTGGAAGGATTTCATGATGAAGCTGGTGTACTACCCCAGCTTCTTCGCGCTGCGGCGGCACGGCAACACGCTCGCGCTCGTCGTCGCGACGATCGTCGTGTTCGCGGCGACGTGGATCCTGCACTCGTATCAGTGGTTCTGGCTGCGCGGCGGCTTTCCAATCGAGCCGCAGGACGGCCTGTTCTGGGGGCTTCTCGGCGTGCTGGTCGTCGTCGGCTCGCTGCGCGAGCTGCGGAAATCGCGTTCACGCGTACCCGCGCGCGCGACGGGCTGGAGCGCGTCGCTCGCGCTGCGCACCGTCGGCACGTTCACCGTGATCTGCGTACTGTGGTCGCTGTGGAGCGCGCAATCGGTGATGGAATGGCTGGTCATGTGGGGCGCCGCAGGCACGGTCGACGCCTACGGAGTGGCGCTGCTAGCCGCGCTGCTCGCGGTCGGCCTCGCGGTCGGGGGCAAGCCGTGGCCGGTGGGCGAATCGCAGGCGAGGGCGCCGGCGCGGCCGTCGTCGATGCAGACGCTGCTTCCGGGCCTGACGCTGATCGCGCTGATCGTCGTGGCGTCGACCGATTGGTATTCGGGCGTGGCGCCACGCGCGGCGGAGATCGTCGCGTCGCTGCAGCACTCGACGCTCAACGCGCGCGACGCGAACCTGCAGCACAAGGGATACTACGAGAACCTGGACAACGCCAGCCGGCAGAGCGCGCAGTTGTGGGATGTTCGTTCCCAGAAGCCCGCCGATTGGATTCCGCTCGGGTCCACCGCCGCGTATCGCAGCCGTACGGACTTTCTCGGCGGAGAGCTCGTGCCCGACGCGCACATCGTGTTCATGAGCCAGTCGTTCTCGACCAACGATTTCGGAATGCGCGACGCGCCACGGCAAAAAGCGAAGCCGGCGGGGACGATCCGTATTGCGGTGCTTGGGCCGTCGCACGTGATGGGTTCCGGCGTGGGCGACGATGCGACGTTCACGCGCCTGCTCGAGTCGCGCGTGAACGCGGCGGCCTCACCGGGCGTGCGCTTCGAGGTGCTCAATTTCGGCGTCGCCGCGTATTCGCTCACCAAGCAGCTCGCGCAACTCGACGACCGCGTCGTCGCGTTCGCGCCCGATGTCGTTGTCTTCACCGACAGCCCGCGGCTTCGCGAGCCCGTCGTGCAGCACGTCGCGCAGGCGGTCGGCGCGGGCGTCGCGATCCCGTATCCCGAGCTCGCCAGGACGGTTGCCGATACCGGCATTGCACCGCTCGCGAGCCGGGGCATTCCGGTGCCGTTCGACAGCCTGCGCAGCGTGGCCCACCTCCTGGGCATTCCGACGCGGATGCCGTGGCACGAGGCCGAGCGCCGGCTGCGTTACGCCTCTCCGCGGCTGATTCGGGCGACGCTCGACGAAATGAAGGGCATCGCGAAGCAGCATGGCGCCGTGCCGGTGTTCCTCGCGCTCGACATCGTCGAAGAGCCGCCGGACGAGCCGCCGGCGGTTCTGCAGAGCGCGCGCGACGCGGGCTTCGTCGTGTTCGACTTGCTGGATCTCTGGCACGGCCGCGACGCGCAGGCGCTGCGCATCGCCGAATGGGATAATCATCCGAACGCCGAAGGCAATCGCCTGATCGCGGAGCGGCTGGCTGTTCTTCTGCGGGATCATCGCGCGGCACTCGGCCTTGCTTCCTCATTTCGCTGAACGAAAGAATCCGAATGGCGACGACGGACGAAATGGTACGGGCAGTGAAGGCTTTCATCCTCGACGAGTTCCTGCCTGGCGAGCCTGCCGACAGCCTCGCCGGCGACACGCCGCTCATCAGCGGCGGCATCCTCGACTCGATCGCGACGCTCAAGCTCGTCATGTTCCTCGAGGAAAAGTTCGGCGTCGTCCTCGCGGCGCACGAAGTGGACAAGCAGTACCTCGACACCCTGGACGACATCGCGACGCTGCTCGCTGCCAAGCAACGGTAGCCGGCCATGAGACCGAAGGGCCGCCCCAAGGTCGAATTGCCCCGAAGCGCGATAGCGCGAAGGGCCGTCCAGTGACCTCGCTGCACGGACTCTTCGTCGCGGCCGCGGCGCGTCATCCCGACCGGGTTGCCGTCGTGCTGCCGGGACGCGGCGAGATCACGTACGGCGCGCTCGACGGTTTGTCGAATCGGCTGCGCGACCGCTTGCACGCGATGGCGGTGCGCCCCGGCGACCGCGTCGGCATCTACGTCGGCAAGTCGATCGACTCGGTCGCGGCGATCTGCGGCATCCTCAAATCCGGCGCCGCGTATGTCCCGGTCGATCCCTCGGCGCCGCCCGCGCGCAACGCTTACATCCTGAACAACTGCCGCGTCGCCGCGCTGATCGTCGAAGCTCGCTTTCGCGCGGCGCTCGAAACCGAGCTCGCGGCGCAGGGCCCGCTGCCGCCCATTCTCGGCATCGACGCTGCCGGCACCGGTGATGCGCTCGCGCGCGCGCTCGACGCGGAGGATCGCGACGCGCCGGCTGCGGCGGTCGCGACCGCGACGTCCGAGCCGGACGCGCTCGCCTACATCCTCTACACGTCGGGGTCGACCGGCAAGCCGAAGGGCGTGATGCTCTCGCACGAGAACGCGGTGTCATTTGTCGACTGGTGCTCGGAAGTGTTCGACCCGGGTCCCGACGATCGCTTCTCGTCGCACGCGCCGTTCCACTTCGATCTTTCCATCCTCGACCTGCACGTCCCGCTGAAGCACGGCGCGTCGATCGTCCTGATCCCGGAGGAGCGGGGGAAGGACCCGCAGCATCTCGCGCAATTGATCGACGATCATCGGATCTCGATCTGGTATTCGGCGCCTTCGATCCTTTCGCTGCTCGCCCAGTTCGGCGAACTTCCGCGCCACGATTGCTCGTCGCTGCGGCTCGTGCTTTTCGCCGGCGAAGTGTTCCCCGTCAAGCATCTGCGTACGCTCACGATGCTTTTGCGCAGGCCGCGCTATTTCAATCTCTACGGGCCGACCGAAACCAACGTCTGCACCTACCACGAGGTGGTTCCGCCGGTGCCCGACGAGCGTACGGTGCCCTATCCGATCGGGACCGTGTGCTCGCATCTGCGCGGCAAGGTGATCGGCACGGAAGGCGAGACGGTCCGGCCCGGGGAGGAAGGCGAGTTGTGCATCGCCGGCCGCGGCGTAATGCAGGGTTACTGGGAGCTTCCCGAGCAGACCGCGCGCGGCTTCATCGTCGATCCCGATGACACGCGCTGGTACCGCACCGGCGACGTCGTCGTCGAGGATGCGGGCGGCATCTACACGTATCGCGGCCGCCGCGATCGCATGGTGAAGCGTCGCGGCTATCGCGTGGAGCTCGGCGAGATCGAGGGCGGCCTCTATCAGCATCCGCGCGTGAAGGAGGTCGCGGTCGTCGCCACGCCGGACGAGGAGGCGGGTGTGCGCGTCACGGCGTTCCTGAGCGTTCGCGAAGGCGCGCTGCCGTCGCTCGTCGAGATGAAGCGGTTTGCCGCCGAGCGCCTGCCGCTGTACATGGTGCCCGACCGCTTCCACTGGCTGGAATCGTTGCCGAAGACGTCGACGGACAAGATCGACTACCAGCAGCTCAAGACGATAAGCCAGGACAGGTCCTGATGGATTTCGCGCTGTCCGACGAGCAACGCGCGTTGCGCGATACGGTGCTCCGCTTCGCGGAGCGCGAGCTCAACTCCGACGTCGTCGAGCGCGATCGCGCGCAGACGTTCCGGCGCGACCTTTGGCAGCAATGCGCGGCGATCGGCTTGCAGGGGTTGCCGGTGCCCGACGAATATGGTGGCGCGGCGCTCGATACCTTGTCGACGGCGATCGCGCTCGAGGCGCTCGGCAACGGCTGCCGCGACGGCGGTCTCGTCTTCTCGCTGTGCGCGCATTTGCTGGCGTGCGTCGTGCCCGTCTGGAAGCACGGCAGCGACGCGCAGAAAAGCGGCTATCTGCGCGGTCTTTGCGACGGCACGCTCGTCGGCGCGCATGCCATCACCGAGCCCGGCTCGGGCTCCGACACGTTCAGCATGCGCACGCGCGCCGAGCGCTTCGGCGGGCAGTGGCGGATCAATGGCACGAAGACGTTCGTGTCCAACGCGCCGGTCGCCGACGTTGCGGTCGTGTTCGCCGTCACCGATGCGAACAAGGGCTTCACCGGCGGCATCACGGCGTTCCTGCTCGACCGCGGAATCCACGGGTTTGCCACCGGCCAGAAGTTCGAGAAGATGGGCCTGCGCACGTCGCCGGTAGGTGAGGTGGTGCTCGAGGATGTCGTCGCCGGCGACGACGCGGTGCTCGGTAGCGTCGGCGGAGGATCGGCCGTTTTCGGCACGGCGATGGATTGGGAGCGCACGCTGCTCGTCGCAGCCCACGTCGGCGAGATCGAGCGTCTGCTCGCGACGACGATCGACTACGCGCGCACACGCAGCCAGTTCGGGCAGAAGATCGCCAAGTTCCAGGCGCTCGGCCACGCGGTTGCCGACATGAAGGTGCAGCTCGAGGCGGCGCGCCTCCTCGTCTATCGCGCCGCCTGGCGCCTCGGGCAGGCGCGCGGCGTCACACTCGACGCGTCGATCGCCAAGCTCTTCGTCAGCGAGACGCTCGTCGCGACCGCGCTCAAGACGGTGCAACTGCACGGCGGCTACGGCTTCATGGTCGAATACGAGGTCGAGCGCGCGCTCCGCGATGCGATCGGCAGCACGATCTACTCGGGCACCTCCGAGATGCAGCGGAACATCATCGCCCGCTGGCTGGGCCTGCTCTGAACGGCGCTCGCATCACCACCGCAACGCTTCAGCGCTCGTCGTACTCGTCGTGGCGCCGCCACCAGATATCCGGCTCGTTGCGACCCTTCGGTGCGCGGTCGAGCCACGGGTACATGCCCCACAGGACGTCGAGCCCGCGCGCGTAGGTCGAATACGTGTGATAGACGACGCCGTCCTCGCGGGCGAACGCGCTCATGCCCGGCCGCTCGCGCGTGTACGTGGACGCATCGGTTCCGCTCATCGTCGCGAACGTGACGACGGCGCCCCTTTTCGGCGCTTCGCGCCACGCACCTTCGCGCCGGAAGTTGTATTCGATTCCTTCACGCTGTTGCGCCTCGGTGAACGAGGCATCGAAGTCGGCATTGAAATCACTGCCGAAGGAGGAAGCCCAAGGAAACGTCCAGCCCAGCCGCCGCTTGTAGGCCGCGAGCTTCGCGAGCGGTGCCCGCGACACCGCCCACAGCATCACGTCGTGGTGGGCGAGGTGCACGGCGAAGCCGTTGAAGCCGTCCGCGATCGCCGAGCAGGACGGGCAGCCCGCCTGGTAATCGGGCCCGAACATGAAGTGATAGACGAGAAGCTGCGAACGCCCGCGGAAGAGGTCCGCCAGCGAGGCGCTCCCTTCGTCGGTGTCGAATCGATAGGCCTTGTCGATCCTGACCCATGGCAGTGCCTGACGCCGCCGTGCCAGCTCGTCGCTGCGCCGCGTGAGCTCCTTCTCCGCGTCGAGCAGCGCAAGCCGTGCCGCCCGCCATTCTTCGCGTGTTCCGTTCGTGTGTGTCGTCATCGTCGTGGTCTCCTCGCGGTGTCTCGCGTCGTCCCTTTCGTTTCGGGGCCGACGCCTCGTTGCACTAGAGTAAGCGGCGGATACCGCTCCAGGGGAGTGACAAGTGTGGCGGGATTTCGCGCCCGTTCACGCCATCGGCGTCCGTGCGCCGCACGAGGAGCGGGATGGACTCGCTGATCACGGCCGCCGCACGCGCGCTCGCCGCGGGCGACGCGCTCGGTGCGCTGAACCGGGTCGCCCTGCGCAACGACGCACCGGCCCTCGCGTTGCGCGGCATCGCGATGGCGCAGCTCGGCGATCTCCCCCGGGCAAGGGCGCTCGTGCGCAGCGCGGCACGCGCGTTTGGGCCGAGGGAAACCGTCGCGCGTGCGCGGTGCGTCGTCGCCGAAGCCGAGATTGCGCTCGCCGCGCGCGACCTGCGCTGGCCGGCTGAGGCGCTCGATGCGGCGCGGGCAACGCTCGAGGCGCACGGCGATCGCGTGAATGCCGCACATGCGCGGTATCTGGACGTGCGGCGGCTGCTGTTGACGGGACGGCTCGACGACGCCGAGCGCGCGCTCGCCGCGCTCGACCCTGCGCCACTGGCGCCCGCAGCGAAAGCCGCGCACGCGCTCGCCGTGGCCGGGATCGCGATGCGACGACTGCGCACGAAGCCGGCGCGCGCGGCGCTCGCGCACGCCGCACGCGCCGCGCGTGAAGCAGGCATCCCGGCGCTGACGGCGGAGGTTGAAAACGCGTCGCTCGCGTTGACCGTGCCCACGGCACGCCTGATCGCCCGCGGGAAGCAGCGGCCGCTGCTGCTCGCGGAAGTCGAAGCGCTGCTCTCGTCGCGCGCGCTTGTCGTGGACGCCTGCCGTCACGTCGTGCGTCAGGGAAGCAACGTCGTCCCGCTCGCGACGCGCCCGGTGCTGTTCATGCTCGCTCGCGTGCTGGCCGAGGCGTGGCCCGCGGACGTGTCGCGGGCGGCGCTCGTCGCGCATGCATTCCGGGCGAGGGTCGCCGACGAATCGCATCGCGCGCGGCTGCGCGTCGAAATGGGCCGGCTCCGCGTGGTGCTGCGGACGCTGGCCGACGTCCGCGCCACGCCGCGTGGATATGCGCTCGCGCCGCATCGTGCGCGCGAGGTCGTCGTCCTGGCGCGGCCCATCGACGAGAAGCACGCGGCGGTGCTCGCGCTGCTCGCCGACGGCGAATCGTGGTCGAGCTCGGCGCTTGCGATTGCGCTGGGCGCGAGCCAGCGCAGCGTGCAGCGTGCGCTCGACGCGCTTGCGGCGTCGGGCAAGGCGCAGCCGCTCGGTCGAGGACGCGCGCGGCGCTGGATGAGCGCGCCGGTGCCGGGATTCACGACGACGTTGTTACTCCCGGCGCCGCTGCCGATCGATTAGGATGCCGAGATGAGGCGATCGGCAGCCGCAGTCGTGCGCGAGTACGGTCCCTTCGAAGATGCCGGCCACGTGCATGGCCTTACATACGATGGCCGGCACGTCTGGTTTGCATCCGGCGACAAGCTCAACGCGCTCGATCCGGTCAGCGGAAGGATCGTGCGCTCGTTCGCCGCCGCCGCGCATGCGGGAACCGCCTTCGACGGCCGGCACCTGTATCAGATCGCCGAAGACCGCATTCAGAAGATCGACCCGCAAACGGGTCGCGTGCTCGCGACGATCCCGGCACCCGGCGGCGGCAGCGACTCGGGCCTCGCCTGGGCTGAAGGATCGCTCTGGGTCGGACAATATCGCGCGCGGAGAATCCACCAGGTCGATCCGCAAACGGGGGCGATCCTGCGCACGATCGAGTCCGACCGCTTCGTTACCGGCGTGACCTGGATCGATGCCGAGCTCTGGCATGGCATCTGGGAAGGCGATGCGAGCGAGCTGCGGCGAATCGATCCGCGAACGGGCGAGGTTCTGGAGCGCGTCGAGATGCCGGCAGGCGTGGCCGTGTCGGGACTCGAGTCCGATGGCGGCGATCTGTTCTATTGCGGTGGCGCCACCAGCGGGAAGGTCAGGGCCGTGCGCCGGCCGAAGCGAGAGCGAGATCAGCCCTCCCCTTCCGCCAGCAGCGCCGCGTTGCCGCCCGCCGCCGCGGTGTTGACCGACAACGTGCGCTCGACGGCGAAGCGCGGCAGGTAGTTCGGCCCGCCGGCCTTTGGCCCGGTGCCCGACAATCCTTCGCCTCCGAATGGCTGCATTCCCACGACGGCGCCGATCATGTTGCGATTGACGTAGACGTTGCCCACGCGCACGCGTGCGACGATCCGGTCGACTGTCGCATCGACGCGGCTGTGGATGCCGAGCGTCAAGCCATATCCGAATGCGTTCACGCGATCGATCAGCGCGTCGAGCGCGTCGGCGCGCCAGGTCACGACGTGCACGATGGGTCCGAAGATTTCCTGCGTCAGGCGCTCGATCCGGTCGAGCACGACGAGCGTCGGCGCAACGAACGTGCCGTGCGCACATGCCGGCGGCAGACTCACGCGGTGGCGCACGAGGCCGGCGGCTTGCATCTCCGCGATATGCGCTTCCAGCGCGGCGCGCGCGTCGGCATCGATCACGGGACCGACATCCGTCGCGAGATACCCGGGATCGCCGACGACGAGCTCGTCCATCGCCCCGGCGACGAGCTCGATGACGCGCGACGCGACATCTTCCTGCACGCACAGCACGCGCAGCGCCGAGCAGCGCTGGCCGGCGCTGTCGAACGCCGATTGCACGACGTCCGCGACCACCTGCTCGGCGAGCGCCGAGCTGTCGACGATCATCGCATTCTGACCGCCTGTTTCCGCGATCAGCGGCACGATTGGCGCACGGGCCGCCAGCGCCTGTGCGATCGCGCTGCCGACGCTCGTCGATCCGGTGAACGCGACGCCCGCCACGCGCGGATCGGCGACGAGCCGCGCGCCGATCGTCTCGCCCGCGCCGGGCATCAGCGCCAGCACGTCGTCGGGAACGCCGGCCGCGAGCAGCGCGCGGACGGCCGCGGTTGCGATCAGCGTCGTCTGTTCCGCCGGCTTGGCGACGACGGCGTTGCCCGCCGCCAGCGCCGCCGCGATCTGGCCGGTGAAGATCGCGAGCGGAAAATTCCACGGCGAAATGCAGGCGAACACGCCGCGGCCGCGTAACGCCAGCGTGTTCGCCTCGCCCGTCGGCGACGGCAGCGCGACCGGTGTGTCGAAGCGCAGGCGCGCCTGCGCCGCGTAGTAACGGCAGAAGTCGGCGGCCTCGCGCACCTCCGCGATCGCGGCCGCTCGCGTCTTGCCCGCTTCGCGCGCGAGCAGCGCAACCCAGTCGCCACGGCCGTCCTCCAGCCGGTCGGCCGCGCGATCGAGCAGTGCGGCGCGTTCGGCGGCCGGCCGCGCGTCCCAGTCGCGCTGGCCTGCAACCAACACGTCGAGCGCGCGATCGACGAT
>Ga0207691_10008222_pt1 | contig 10022 bp, 7 predicted proteins | sample KBSM13metaG_FD_184327 | JGI IMG/M metagenome (GOLD analysis project Ga0207691, IMG submission 184327) | Miscanthus rhizosphere microbial communities from Kellogg Biological Station, Michigan, USA - KBS M1-3 metaG (SPAdes) (version 2) | ecosystem: Host-associated > Plants > Roots > Rhizosphere >... | reverse complement strand
GTAAGCCCGTCGTCGTCGTTCATGACCGCGCAGCAACTGATCGCGTTCGCCAAGGCCAATCCGGGCAAGCTGACCTTCGCATCCGCCGGCATTGGAACCGGCATTCACCTCGCGGCCGAACAGTTCCGGCAGGTGACCGGGATCGAGATCGTGATTGTCCCCTATCGCGGTGGCGCGCCGGCCCTCGCCGACTTCCTGTCGGGCAAAGTGGATTTCACCTTTGGCGCCGTCCCCACGATCCGTGAGCATATCCTGGCGGGACGGGCGCGCGGGCTGGGCGTCACGCGTGGGCGCGCGCCGCAGCTGCCCGATATCCCCAGCATGGAGGAGCTTGGCTATGCCAGCGTGGATTCGGCGAGCGAGATGGGCCTGATTGTGCCCGCGGCGACACCAGCTTCGATCGTGGAGAAGCTGCAGCAGACGGCCGCCGGCGCCGTCAAGAACCCCGCCTTCAGCCAAAGCCTGCTCGAGCGGGGATTTCAGCCGATCGGCAGCACCACGGAGGAATTCCGCTCGCATGTCGACCGCGAGATTGAAAAATGGATCCGCATCATTGCGGCCGGCAATGTGAAACCGGAATAGGCGCGTTGCTGGCCGGTCGATCGCTTGCCTCAGGCGGTGACGGCGATGCCCTGCACCTCGATCATCATCTCGGGCTGCGCGAAGCCTTGCACCGTGATCGCCGCGCTCGCCGGGAAATCCTTGCCGAACAGCTCGCCACGCAGTTCGGTCATGCGGGTGGTGTAGCGCGCGTCGATCAGAAACACCGTCATCGTCACCATGTCGCTGAGCTTCGCGCCCGCCTCGGCCAGTGTCTTCTCGATATTGCGGAAGGTCTGCTTGAACTGGGCATCGAAGTCGGCGGCGAGCGACTTGCCGGAATCATCGACCTGACCGGTATGCCCGGCGACGTAAATGGTCCGACCGCCGCCTTCGGTGATCACACATGGCGAGAATGCGCGCTTCACCTGCCAGGTGCCACGAACGAATGATTTTTTCATGGTGCCGACCTCCGAAGGCTTCATATGAATTACGAGAAAACTGACTTCATCATCTCCGGGCGATGCCGCCAGGGCTGCCGGCCAGCCGACTCACCCGGCGCTTGCCCCCTGGATCACACGCCACAGCCGCTCAGGGGTGGCCGGCATCTCCACATGACGGACGCCAAGGTGGGAAAGCGCATCGACCAGCGCATTGGCGACCGCCGGCATCGCGCCGACGCAGCCGGCTTCGCCCGCGCCTTTGACGCCGAGCGGATTGGTCTTGGTCGGCACCGGATTGCTCTTGACCTCGACCGCGCTGATATCGGTCGCGCGCGGCATGGCGTAGTCCATGAACGAGCCGGTCAGGATCTGACCCTCGCCATCGAACTGGATGTCCTCCATCAGAATCTGGCCGACGCCCTGCGCGACGCCGCCGACGATCTGGCCCTTCAGCAGCAACGGATTGATGACGGTGCCGACGTCGTCGACGACGCTGTAGCGCACGATCTCGACGGTGCCGGTTTCCGGGTCGATCTCGAGCTCGCAGATGTGGCAGCCGTTGGGAAAATTTTGCACCGGCGCGATGTAGGTCGCGGTCGCGGTGAGGCCGACATCCATGCCCTTCGGCAGCTTGGTCGGCTCCATGGCCTCTTTCGCCACCTCCTTGATCGTCAGCGTACGGTTGGTCTTTGGGCTCGAGAACACGCCATCGGCAAAGCTGATATCGCTGGGATCGATCTTGAGCAGGTGGGCCGCGAGCTGCTTGGCCTTGGTCGTGATCCTCTCCGCGGCCATGTCCACTGCCGACCCGCCGAGCGTGGCGGAACGCGAGCCACCGGTGCCCTCGCCGAGAAAGACCTGGTCGGTATCTCCTTGCACGTACCGCACGTCGTCGGGATCGAGGCCGAGCCGGTCGCACATGATCTGCTTGAAGATGGTCTCGTGGCCCTGGCCCTGGGTGACGCTGCCCGCGAGCAGCGTGACGGTGCCGGACTTGTCGAATCGGATCTCCGCGGCTTCGAATCCGCCCGCGGCCGCCCGCTCGATGGTGTTGGAGAGGCCGATGCCGCGCAGCTTGCCGTGCTGGCGCGATTGCGCGCGCCGCCGCTCGAAGCCCGCGACATCGGCGAGCTTGAGCGCCATGTCCATGCTCTTCTCGAACTCGCCGCTGTCGTAGGTGAACGTGAGTGCGGTCTTGAACGGCATGGCGTCGGGCGGAATGTAATTGCGCCGCCGCAGCTCGGCCGGGTCGATGCCGAGCTCGTCGGCGGCGAGATCGACGAGCCGCTCGATCACATAGGCGGCCTCGGGGCGGCCGTTGCCGCGATAAGGCCGAACCGGATTGGTGTGCGTGAACACGGCGGTGACGTCGGCATGCATCGCGGGGATGCGATAGACGCCGGCAAGGGTGCCGATATTGCCGGTGAAGGCGGGCATCCCGGTCTGCATATAGGCGCCGATGCTGGCGACCACGGTGGCGCGCATGGCCAGGAAGTTGCCATCTTTGTCGAGCGCGAGTTCGGCTTGGGTGACGTTGTCGCGGGCCTGGGCGTCGCAGAGAAAGGACTCCGACCGCGTCGACATCCATTTCACCGGCCGCCCCACGTGCTTCGAGGCCAGCAGCACCAGCGCGACTTCGTTGTAGACCGCCGACTTCATGCCGAAGCTGCCGCCGATGTCGCCGGCAACCACGCGGATCTGGCTCTCGGGCACCTGGAGCACCGGCGACAGCTCGGCGCGGAACGGATGCACGCGCTGCAGCGTGGTGTAGATGGTGTACCGATCCTCGGCCGCGTTGTAGTCGCCGAGGCAGCCGCGCGGTTCCATGCTCGCGGCGGTGACGCGGTTGATCACCAGACGATGCTTGACGATGTGATCGGCTTTGGCGAACGCGGCTTCGGTCGCGGCCTTGTCGCCGAACAATTGCACGAAACCGATATTGTCGGGGCAACCCTCCCAGACCCGCGGCGCGCCGGCGGCGCTCGCCTCGGCGGTGGACACGATTGCGGGCAGCGGCTCGTAGTCGGCGACGATCAGCTCGGCCGCATCGAGCGCCTGGTGATAAGTCTCCGCCACCACGAAGGCGACGTAGTCGCCGACCCAGCGCGCCCGGTCCTTGGTCAGCGCCGGATAAGGCGGCCGGAAGACGCTGCCGTCGCGCCGCTTCAATCCATCGGGCACCGGCAGGTCGCCCCATCCCGAGGCCTGCCAATCTTCTCCGGTGAGCACGGCGAGCACGCCCGGCGCGGCCTTGGCCTTGGTGGTGTCGATCGAGCGAATGCGCGCATGGGCGTGCGGCGAGCGCAGCACGTAACCGAACACCATGGCGGGCAGGACCATGTCGCCGACATAGCGGCCGCCTCCCGTGACCAGCCGCGGATCCTCGAACCGGGGTACGCTTTGACCAATGGCAAATTCGCCCATCTCAATCCTCGATCTGGCAACACTTGTGAGCCCCGGCGTTATCGCAAAGCTGCGGCGAGATGGCCATGGGGTGTTTGCGTAAGCGCCCTTGCGGCGGAACCGTGCAGCTTCGACGGCGCCATTCCGTCCCCGCATTGTCGCCCTTTTTACCCCGGTCTAGAGTGCCGCCATCATCACCAGCGTTGCCGGAGTTCGCGCCATGGCTTTCATTCCCTACATCTCTGAATTGCAACGGCTCATGGCCACCACGGCCGTCCTGGCCGCGGCGGCGTTCATGGCATCGAGTGCGCATGCCGCCGACGAGAGCAAGGGCAAGAAGGTCCTGCTGCTGGAATCCTTCACCGCGCACCCCTATGTCGCGACCACCGAGAAATCGTTCCGCGAACGCGCCCTGTCGTATGGCATGGAGGTGACGGTTCAGGCCGCTGGATTGGACGCTGCGCTGCAGGCCCGCCAGGCCGATGACGGCATCGCACGCAAGTTCGATCTCATCGTCATCCAGCCGATCTCCGAGCAGGGTATCGTTCCGGTGCTCACACGCGCGAAGCAGGCCGGGATTCCCGTTATCATCGTCAACAACACGCCTAAGGACGGCACCGAGGAGCTCTACGTCACCTTCGTCGGGCAGGACCAGAACGAAATGGGACGAATCGCCGGCAGAGCGGCGTTACAGGCGCTGAAGGATACCGGCCGCGGCGGCGGCAAAGTGGCCTTGATTACCGGCGCATTGCAGCAGGGCCCCGGTCCGCGCCGGGTCGCCGGCTTCAAGGAGGCGGTGGCCGCCAATCCGAAGCTGGAGATCGCGGCGGTCGAAGACGGGCGCTGGGATACCGCGACCAGCGAACGGCTCGCCGGCCAGCTCTATGCCCGCTTCGCCGCCACCGGCGGCCTCGATGCTATCTATGGGATGGCCGACAATCAGGCTGTCGCCGCCATCAAGGCCGCGGATGCCGCCGGCATCACCGTCGGCACCGGGCCGAAGCAGCTCATCGTGATCGGCGGTAACTGCCAGAAGGAAGGGCTCGACGCCATCGGCGCGGGCAAGATGTACAGCTCGGTGACTCAGATTCCGACCGATCTTGGCCGGCGCACCGCCGAGGCGGCCAATGAGTTCTTTGCCGGCAAGAAGCTGCCCAAGGCCGATCTGCTTCCGGCCGAACTGATCACCAAGGCGAACCTCGCTCAATGGCAGGCGCCCTGCACCTATTGATGGTCGCCGTCACGCAGCTGGATGATGCGGCGCGATGGATATTCTTACCGTCGAGGGACTGAGCAAGAGCTTCGGCGGCGTGCGCGCGCTGCGTGACGTCTCGCTTTCGCTGCGCGCAGGCGAAATCCGTGCGGTCTGCGGCGAAAACGGCGCCGGCAAGAGCACCCTGGTCAAATTGCTGATGGGCATTTTCACGCCCGATGCGGGTTCGATCGCGATCGACGGTGTGCGCCAGACCATGCGCGGCCCCCAGTATGCGCAGGCGCTGGGTCTTGGGCTTGTTGCCCAGGAGCTGAGCCTCGCGCCGCGACTCTCTGTGCTCGACAACATCTGGCTCGGGAGTGCTGACGTTCCGGTGTTTCATCGCCGCCGCGACCTGCGCCGTCGCGCGCACAATGCCCTCGAAACATTGGGCGCAGGTGATTGGGATCTGGATACTCCGGTGAGCGCGCTCAGCATCGGCCAGCAGCAGCTTGTCGAAATTGCGCGGCTGCTCGCCCGCAACGCACGTCTCCTCATCCTCGACGAGCCGACCGCGACCCTGACCGACAACGAGATTTCTCGCATCATCGACGTGCTGAAAACACTCAAGGCGCGGGGACACGCGATCCTCTATATCAGCCATCGTTTGGGTGAGGTGTTCGATCTCTGCGACACCGTCACGGTCTTGCGCAACGGCGAGCATGTCGCCACCAGGCAGGTGCGCGACCTCACGCGTGATCAACTGATCGGGTTGATGCTCGGCCGGCCGTTCGGCGACATGTATCCGGCGTCCGCCGCCGGCCCGGATGCCGGCCAGGCGCTCGTGGTGGAAACACTCAATGTCGACGGCATCGTACAGGACCTGTCGCTGGTCGCGCCGCGCGGCAAGATTATCTGCATCGCCGGGCAGATCGGCTCTGGCGCCAATGTGGTGACCCGCGCGCTCGCGGGCCTCGTCCCCGGTGCGAGCGGCCGTGTCAGCATCGACGGCAAGCCCTTGCAGCTCGGCTCGGCGCCGCGTTGCGTGGAGCGCAATGTCTTGTTCCTGTCCGAGGATCGCGCTGCCGAGGGCATATTCCATCAGCGCAGCGTGCTCGAGAACCTCCTGGCCGGTAGCTTTAACGCGCATACGCGCTTTGGCATCTTGGACTGGTTGCAGCTCAGACGGGTCGGTGCGCGGCTTGCCCAGCGCGTTGCCGTCGATCAGCGCCGGCTCGGCGCCGCCGCGGGCAAGCTCAGTGGTGGCAACCAGCAGAAGCTTTTGTTCGGCCGTGCCATCGAGCGGCCGCAGCCGGGCGTGTTGTTGATGAATGAACCCACGCGCGGCATCGACGTCGGTGCCCGCGCCGATATCTATCGGATCATGCGCGAACTGTGCTCGCTCGGATACGTCCTGATCATGACGTCCTCCGATCTCGAAGAGGTCGTCGGCATCGCGGACATCGTTGTCACCATGTACCGGGGCCGAACGGTCGCGCGCTATGAACGCCAATCGATCGCGATGGCGCGCATCCTGGCCGACATCACCCATCCGGTGCGGGCGGCGGCATGAGCCGATCAACGGAAGCGCCGCTCGCCGAGCGGGCCATCGCCGCCGACGTGCGCGAAGGGATGGGCGCTCGGGCGGGCGAGCCGCGAAATTATGTCGGCATCGTGCGGGCCATCGTCCTGGTCGTTCTCGCCGCGGTTGCCCTGACCACACCCGGGTTCTTGTCTCAGCCCAGCATTCTTTCGCTGCTGACCACCATCTCCTTCATCGGCTGTGTCGCGGTCGGGATGACGCTGATTACCATCAGCGGAAACATCATGTCGTTCGCGCTCGGGGCACTCGTCGGCGCCACCGCGATGATCTTCGTCCTTGCGGTCAATTGGGGCGGATTTGCCTTCGGGCTCATCGCTGCGCTCGCCTTCGCGGGATTGAGCAACGCGTTGCAGGGTTTCCTGATCGGTTGGTTGCGCGCCAATCCCATTATCGTCAGCATTGCCGCGTTGGCGTTGATCTATGGGGTCGCGGAAGCCTTTGCCGCCCACGGCACCATCTATGCGGCGGCGGGAACGAGCTACGGGGGCTTCAAGGGCAGGATTGCCGGGATACCCGTGGAGTTCGCGGTGTTTCTCTGCGTCGCCGCGCTCGGCCAGTTCATCCTGTCGCTCACCACCTTCGGCCGTAATCTGTTTCTGATCGGGTCGAGCTTCCGCGCCGCCGAGGCGGTGGGCGTACGCACCTGGCGCGCGATCACCGGCGCCTATCTCTGGGCCGGCCTGTTCACGGCGCCGGCCGGCATCATGCTCGCGATCCGCTATGACGCCGCCAGCATGAACTACGGCATGGGCTACGAGTATGACGCCATCGCCGCGGTCCTGGTCGGCGGCACCATCATCAAGGGCGGCGAAGGGTCGGTGCTCCGCACGGTCGCCGGCGCGCTCATCATCGGCGTGATCCAGGTCGTGCTGGTACTGCAAGGCCTGCGCACGGAATGGCAATACCTGATTGCGGGCCTCGTCGTGCTCGGGGTGATTGCGTTGCAGACGTCGGGCACCCGGGATTGAGCAAATGAAACGCCTTCGAGACGATCCCCACATGCGTCCGCTGTTCATCCTGGCGGCCTGCATTGTCGGTCTTGCGCTCATCGACCCGCAAGATGTTCTGACACTCGCCACCGCCGCATCGAGCCTCGAAACGTTCGCCACGATCGGCCTCGTGGCGCTTGGGCTCGGCCTGACCATGATGATCCGCGAGTTCGATCTCTCCGTGGTTGGCATGTACAGCATGGCCGGCTGCATCGCGGTGGTCATGGGCGGGACCCACGCTTGGTTGGGGTTGGCGTGTGCGCTGGCGGCAGGATTGGCTGGCGGCCTGGCGCAGGGCTGGCTGATCATGCGGCCGCGGCTCGGCTCGGTCGGCGTGACGCTCGGAGGACTCCTGGTCTTCGCCGGGGTTGCGTATGTGGTCACGGAAAACCGTGCGCTGCCCTACGAAAATATGCAGGTTGCGCTTGGCCTGAGCGCCCCCATCGGCGGCATTTTTTCCACCCGCAGCCTGGTTGCGATTGCGATTTTCGCCGCCGCGGCTTTGGTCATCGGCCTCACCAGATATGGCCGCGACATCATCGCGATCGGCAGCGATCGCCGCGGGGCGATGACCGCCGGCGTCAATGTCAACGTGCTGGTGATCGGCATTTTCGGCTTTTCCGGATTCTGCGCCGCGCTCTCGGGTGCGCTCTTGAGCTACAGCCTGGCGTCGGCATCGCCCGCGGGCCTGTCCGATGTCATCGTTCCCGCCGCGGCGGCCGCGATCCTCGGCGGCGTCTCGCTCGCCGGCGGCACGGGACGGCCGCTCGGGATTGCGATGGGCGTGCTCAGCCTTGCGGTGCTGCGCGCCGGTTTCAACGCCGTCGGCGCCCCGCCTTACGTCAACGGGGTCGCGATGGGAGCCATCCTCCTGATTGTCGCGATCCTGGACGGCCCGTATCTTGCGCGCCGATTGCACTGGCTCGTCCGCCGGCGCGCGCATTGACCGGCGCTTCGAATGCGCCACAATATCGATCGGCAAACGGAAAACGTCATGCTGGAGCGGGTTTCTTTCGCGCAGGACGATACCGGCGATTACGTCGCACGGGCACGCGCCCTTCGTCCCTTGATCGCCGCGCACGCCGCGCGCATCGAGCAGGAGCGCGAAATCGCCCCCGAAGTGCTCTCCGTGCTGCATGATGCACAACTGTTTCGCATGCTCGTTCCGAAGAGCTGCGACGGCGCGGAAGTCGCGCCGGCGGTCTTCATGCAAGCGATCGAGGAGCTTGCCAAAGCTGACGGCAGCACGGCCTGGTGCGTCGCCCAGGCTTCCGGTTGCTCCATGGCTGCCGCCTATGTGGAGCCCAAGGTGGCGCGGGAGATTTTCGGCGACGCCCGCTCGGTGATGGCTTGGGGGCCGGTGGGTCCCGATGCCAAGGCGGTGGCGGTCGAAGGCGGCTATCGGGCGTCAGGGAGTTGGAGCTTCGCCAGCGGCATCAAGCACGCGGAATGGCTCGGCTGTCACTGCCCGGTCGTGGAAGCGGATGGCACGCCGCGTCTTGGTTCCGACGGCAAGCCGGCCGAACGCACCATGCTGATCCCGAAGGCCAGCGCGAAAATCAAGGATATCTGGCGCGTCGTCGGTCTCAAGGGGACCGGCAGCGATAATTACACGATCGACGATCTGTTCGTCCCGGACGCCTACACCTTCACGCGCGAGTCCGCGGCGGATCGCCGCGAAACCGGTCCGCTCTATCGCTTCACCACCTTTCACCTCTACGGCACCGGCTTTGCCGCCATTGGGCTCGGACTGGCGCGCGGCGCGCTTGATGACTTCGTCGCATTGGCCGCGACCAAGATCCCCAAGACCAAGACCTTCGTGCTGCGTGACAACGCAGTGATCCAGTCGCAGGTCGCGCTGGCGGAGGCGAAGCTTGCGTCCTCGCGCAGCTTTCTGCTGCAGACCCTGCACGAAACCTGGGATGTTGCTGTACGCGGCGAGGCGCTTTCGCTCCCGCAACGTGCTGCGCTCAAGCTCGCGGGCACCTATGCAGTGCATCAGGCGAAAGACGTCATCGACACCGTCTATCACGCGGCCGGCGCCACCGCGATCTTCGAGAGCAATCCGTTTGAGCGCCGCTTCCGCGACGTGCACACCGTCATCCAACAGGTGCAGGCGCAGTTCGCCAATTTCGAGATGGTCGGGCAGGTGCTGCTCGGTCTGCCCAGCCCGTCGAAGCTGATTTGAGGCCGGCGTTTTCCACTAGGGCTCGCGCGTGCCGGCGGCAAAAGTCATCAGCGGTGAGGTTGTGAAGACGACGCTTGCTGGATCATGTTCCTGAGACTGGATGCCCCGCTTTCGCGGGGCATGACAGCTCGGTGCTACGCAGACAAAGGTGTCGGGCTTCAGAAGTTCGCGGCCATCTTGGGCTTGGGCACCGGCGCGGCCGATCCCTTCGGCAGGTCGAACATGCCGCCGGGCAGGCTGTCGAAGAATGTGAGCACCTCCGACGTTTTCACCACGTCGGCATATTTGGCGTTCATGTCGCAGAGATTGATGGCGTGGCTCGCCTGCGAACGGTCGAAGCAGCCTTCTTCGGCGAGCGCGATACGGTAGTTGAGGCTGAAGGCATCGAGCACCGTCGCGCGCACGCAGCCCGATGTCGTCGTGCCGGTCACGATCACGCTGTCGCAGCCGAGCAAAGTGAGATAGCTGGCCATATTGGTGCCGAAGAACCCCGAGGGCTTCTGCTTCAATACGACGATATCCTGCGGCGACGGTGCGATCTCGGCGACGATCTCGTTGCCATCGACGTTGGTCGCAGGCTTGCTGCCGATGTCCTCGTCGGAGCGGCCGTTCTTCCAACTCCAGCTGCCGTTGTCCCAGTTGTCCTCTCGCCGCACGCCGGTCG
>Ga0207691_10008220_pt1 | contig 10023 bp, 11 predicted proteins | sample KBSM13metaG_FD_184327 | JGI IMG/M metagenome (GOLD analysis project Ga0207691, IMG submission 184327) | Miscanthus rhizosphere microbial communities from Kellogg Biological Station, Michigan, USA - KBS M1-3 metaG (SPAdes) (version 2) | ecosystem: Host-associated > Plants > Roots > Rhizosphere >... | reverse complement strand
CAGGTGCGGGTCAGCGACGCCAGGAAGGCCAAGGCCCGCGACCTGCCCGCCAAGAAGCAAACCGCAGCGCGGTGAAAGGCGACGCAGTCACCGGCGGTAGAGCGGCTGGTGAACCCCAGCGTGGGCCAACTAGCCCGGAACTAGCTCGCTCCTCTCGGCGCGTTGTTCGGTGTATCGTAAATGCCCAATGCGCCTGTAGCTCTGAGCTCGCCCAGTTTCTCTGCCACTGGTCCACGTAACGGCTTCGACGCGTGACGCCGACGATCCACAGCTTCGAGATCGAGCTGTCCGACGTCGATCGCGGCGTCTACCAGACGCTCGCGATCCGCGCCGCGCGGCATCCGTCGGCGACCGAGGACCATCTCGTCACGCGCGTCCTCGCCTACTGCCTCGAATACGCGGAAGGCATCGCGTTCTCCAACGGCCTGGCCGAGCCGGACGAGCCACCGCTCGCCGTGCGTGATCTCACGGGCGTGATGCGCGTGTGGATCGACATCGGCGCGCCCGACGCCGCGCGGATGCACAAGGCCGGCAAGGCCGCGGCGCGCGTCGTCGTCTACACGCACAAGGATCCCGAGAGGGTCGCGCGCTCGTGGGCGGGCGAGCACATCCACCGGGGAGCGGAGCTCGAGCTCTACAGCGTGGCGAGGCCGTTTCTCACGGAGCTGGTCGCGCGTTTGAAGCGCCGCATGGTCTTCGCGCTCTCGGTGACGGGCGGACATCTCTACGCCACGATCGATGGCGACGTGATCGAAGGCGCGGTGGAACGGCACGCGATCGCGACAGGCTGACGTGTGCGGGGCCCTCTACATGGGGGCCAAGGATGAAGCCGAGCGCGTCTCGCTCCCCATGGCCACCGTGCCGTGTCGCGACTGGGTTCTGCGCCATCGGCTTGACCAAGGGAATCCGGACTGTAACCAGCGGGGGCCAGGACCGCGGAGGACACCAGTCAATGACGCCAGCTGCGAACGGCGTCCGCCGCAACTCAGGACACTAGAACTTCTTGTTCAGCGCGCAGTCCCAGCCGAACTTGGTCGTTCCAGCAGGCTGGCCTGTCGCGTCGACGGCGGTGTACTCGAACAGGAACCGATCGGCGATCATCGACACTTTCTCGATGATGGTCGCCGGATCCGCCTGGTCGGTCTGATCGACCGCGGTGACGAAGACGTCGGTCAGCGTGATCCGGTAGTACTCGATCGGATTGTCGCCCACCTTCCGGAACGTGATCAGGCCGTTGCGAACGTGGGTTCCCGTTGTCACGTGCGCGACCAAGTCGGGGCTCGAGGAGTCGATGTTCTTCAGGAATGTCATGGCGCCGCAGGTGACCCGGCCGGGTCCCCCGGTGGTGCCCGGGGAGACCGTGGCGCTGTTGGAAAACGATTGGCTGTAGGAGAGGATGCTGATCTCCCCCTTGTGCTTGGTGTCTGTCGCCTCGCCCGTGATCCCATCCAGCTTGAGGAACACGTCGGCTGCGGCCGGCACCGACCCCGCGGCTCCGGCCGCCAGGGCGCCCGCGAGCAACGGCCGTCCGATCCGGGAAGCTAGCCCCGGCTTACCTTTCGTTCGCGCCATTGAGGTCTCCTTTTCTGACAGTGTCGCCGGGACCCAGCCGCACGGTTGGCGCGCCCCGCTCCAGACACCGGCCGGGCCCGCGAGGGCACACAGTGTTGATCCGCGCAGCCGCCGTGTCAAGGGCGGCATCGCCACGTGGGCGGCGATCACCCTCGATGGTGCATACTCGCTGAGGGCCCAGCCACTGTGAACGTGTACGACGAGATCCTCTACCCGGGCCGCCCGTACCCGCAGACGCACCCGGATCGGCTGGCCGCCATCGCGACTCTGACTGGCATGACGCCAGCGCCCGTCGGGCGCTGCCGCGTCCTCGAGGTGGCCTGCGGCGATGCCTCGAACCTCATCCCGATGGCCTACGGGCTGCCCGAGAGCGAGTTCGTCGGCTTCGATCTCGCCGCCCATCCGATCGAGCACGGCAAGCGGTTCGCCCGGACCCTCGGCCTGAAGAACGTCACGCTCACCACCCTCGATCTCGCCGACTTTCCGCCCGCCGCTGGACGGTTCGACTACATCATCGCCCACGGGCTGTACTCCTGGATCCCGGCCGCGGCGCGCGATCGCCTCTTCGAGCTGGTGACCCGCCACCTGGCCCCTCACGGCGTCGCCTACGTGAGCTACAACGCCTATCCGGGGTGCTACGTGCGCCGGATCGCGTGGGAGATGCTGCGGTTCCACACCGATCACCTCGCCGACCCGACGACGCGAATCGCCGAGGCGCAAGCGTTGGCCCGGCTGGTCGCCACGGGCCGGACGGTGCACGATGGAGCCAGTGCCCACCTCAAGATCGAGCTCGAGAACATCCTGGAGCGCGACCCGGCGCACCTCTTTCACGACGATCTCGCCGAGGTCAACGATCCGGTGTACTTCCACGAGTTCATCGAGCAGGCCCAGCGGCACGGTTTGCAGTTCCTCGGCGAAGCCGAGCTGGCCGCCACGGGATACGGCAGTCTGACGCTGGACGCGCGTCGCGTGCTGGACGGCCTCGATCCGCTCGCGCGCGAGCAGTATCTGGATTTCATCCTGTGCCGGCGATTCCGGCAGACCCTGCTCTGCCACGAGGATGTCGCCCTCGACCGGACGATCGGTCCCGACCGGCTGGCCACGCTCTTCCTGGCCGCGCGCGGCCGCATTGCGGTGGCGCCGCCCGAGCCCGCCGCCGTCGACGCTCCCGCCGCCGACGCCGCGCCCGCCCCCGATGCCGAGGGCTGGCTCCGGGCGCTGCTCGACGCGCTCGAGGAGGCAGCCCCGCGCCGGCTCACTCTCGACCAGCTCGTCACCCGTGTCAGGGCGCGCCCGGGCAGGCGGGTTCTCGGCGAAGGCGAGCCCGAGTTCTTGCGGCAGGTCGCGTTCGGGGCGGCGCGGGCCGGCGCCGTAGTGCTTCACGCGGCAGCCCCGCGGCTGACGACCGAGGCCGGCGACCGCCCGCTCGCGAGCCCCATCGCGCGGCGCCAGCTCGCCGCGGGCGGGATCGTGACCACCCTGTGTCACGACTCGGTGAGGGTCGACGACGAGACGGCGCGGCGACTGCTGCCGCTCCTCGATGGCACGCGGACCCGGCGGGCCCTCGTCTCTGCACTCGGCCCCGCCCTGGAGGGCGACAACGCCGCGGCGCGCGCGGCGAAGCTGGACGCCCACCTTCAGCATCTCGCCAAGCTCGCGCTGCTCGTCGCCTGAGGGAAGCCCGATCAGTGGGGTCCTGTGTCAGGCTTTGCCCGGATTCCCCTTGGGCGCTGACCGGCGTGGCTTCGCCGTGTGGCCATTGTTCTCGTTGCGATCTTGTTCGTCGTCGGATCCATCGCCAGCGCCTACGCCTGTCCGACGTCGATCGCGGCGTCTACCAGACGCTCGCGATCCGCGCCGTGCGGCATCCGTCGGAGGCGGAGGACTATCTCGTCACCCGCGTCCTCGCCTACTGCCTCGAATACGCGGACGGCATCGCGTTCTCTAGCGGCTCGGCCGAGCCGGACGAGCCACCGCTCACCGTGCGTGATCTCACGGCGTGATGCGCGTGTGGATCGACATCGGCGCGCCCGACGCCGCGCGGATGCACAAGGCCGGCAAGGCCGCGGCGCGCGTCGTCGTCTACACACACAAGGATCCCGAGAGGGTCGCGTGCTCGTGGGCGGGCGAGCACATCCACCGCGGAGCCGAGCTCGAGCTCTATCTCGAGCTCTATAGTGTGGCGAGGCCGTTTCTCGCGGAACTGGTCGCGCGGTTGAAGCGCCGCATGGTGTTCGCGCTCGGAACGGCACGCGCTCGCGACAGGCTGACGTGGCCAGGGCCTATCTTCCCGGGCCTCGCGATCTTCGTGCCGTAGCATATCCGACCGTGACCTCGACCGACACAGGGTGCGAGCCACTCCCCTCGCGGTGGCCTCTTCGAGGCCGCCACGACTGGATCGATGCAGCCATCCACGTTCGTATAGTCTAGGCAGGCCCAGAACGCAGACCGCGCGATGGCCGGCAAGAGGAGATACCGCGTGCACGATAGTAGCTCCGGACGCCCGGGCGCCGACGAGGGCCAGCCCTACTACTTTGGGTACATCAAGCTCGTCCCCGACGGGCACGTCGTGGACACGCTCGAGCGCCAGATCGCCGAGGACGCGGCGTACCTGGGCACCTTCACACCGCAGCAAGCGCTGCGGCGGGAGGCGCCCGGCGAGTGGAACGCGCTCGAGATCGTCGGGCATGTGGCCGACGTCGAGCGCGTCTTCAGCTACCGCGCGCTCCGCATCGCGCGGGCCGACCCCGTGATGTGGACCAAGGTCGAGTTCGAGCAGTACGCGGCCGCCGCCAGCTTCGGGGAGCGCCCGCTCGCCGACATCGTGGCCGAACTCACGGCGGTACGCGCGGCGTTCGTCGCGTTCCTGCGCGGCCTGGACGCCGCGGCCTGGCTGCGCCGCGCACCGGATGACTGGACCCTTCGCAGCGTCCGGGCCATCGCCTACTGCGTGGCCGGTCACGAGCTCCATCACCTGGCGGACATCCGCCGGCAGCACGGCGGCTAGGCTCCGTGTCGGGAGCACGACCGGACACCGAACGTGTCCACCTGAGCGTCGCCGACGCTCGCGCGCTGTCCGAGCGGGCCATGCGCGGGATCGGGTACGACGCCGAGGAGGCGCGGATCCTCGCCGACCACGTGATCGACGCGGCGCTGTGCGGCTACGAGTATTCCGGCCTGCCGAAGCTGCTCAACGTCGCCGACTATCCTCGCTTCAAGCATCCCCGCAGCCCGATGCGCGTGGTCAAGGAGACCAGCGTGTCGGTGCTCTTCGACGGGGGCAACCAGAGTGGCATGCTGGGGATGTACTACGCGACGCGCGCGGTGATCGAGCGGGCGCACGCCCACGGCCTGGCCATGGTCGCCGTCAGCAACCTGTGGATGAGCGGGCGCAGCGCCTACTACGTCGAGATGGTGGCCCGGGACGGCCTGATCGGGATCCACACGGTGGCCGCGCCGCCGATGGTCGCGCCCCTCGGTGGCGCCCGGCCGGCTCTGGGCACCAACCCGATCGCCTTCGGGTTCCCGACGGAGGGCGACCCGCTGGTGATCGATCTGGGCACCTCGGCGTTCATGGGCACCGATCTCCAGTTCCGGCAGCGTCTCGGTATCCCGCTGCCCGAGGGCGTGGCGATCGACGAGCACGGCCGTCCCACGACCGACGCCGCGGCCGCGCGACACGGCGCGATCCTGCCGTTCGGCGGGCACAAGGGCTACGCGCTGGCGCTGGCCATGCACGCGCTCGGTGTGCTCGCCAGCGGGGTGGCCGACGACCACGAGCGGTCCGGGTACCTCTTCATCGCGTTCAAGCCCGATCTGTTCGTACCGCTGAAGGACTACCGGCGCGAGCTGAGTGCGGAGATCGCCGCGCTCAAGGCGACGCCGCGGCAAGACGGCGTCGGCGAGATCCGCATCCCCGGTGAGCGCGCGTATCGTGAGCGCGCGCGTCTCATGCGCGAGGGCATCGAGATCGACCGACGGATCCAGGACGCGCTGATCAGGCTCGCGGAGAACACGCACGCGCCGGCGGTCTAGCTCGGCCGGCGCGCGGAGGAGAGACACATGGCACGACTGAACGGAAAAGTCGCCGCGGTCACGGGCGGGGCGTCGGGTATCGGGGAGGCCACGGTGCGGCGGTTCGTGGCGGAAGGCGCGACGGTCGTGTTTGCCGACCGCGACGCCGATCGCGGCAAGCGCGTCGTGGCCGAGGTCGAGGCGAGCGGCGGCCAGGCGCTCTTCGTGGAGGCCAACATGGGGCGTGAGGTCGACGCCGCCGGCTTCGTCAAGCAAGCGGCGGATCGCTTCGGCCGGCTCGACATCCTCGTGAACAACGCCGGGATCCGGCTCTATCACACGGTGGTCGAGGCCAGCGCCGAGAGCTGGGACGAGATCCTCGGCGTGAACCTCAAGGGGTACGCGTTCTGCGCGAAGGCGGCGATCCCGATCATCCGCCAGAGCGGCGGGGGCAGCATCGTCAACGTCGCCTCGGTCCGCTCCATGACCAGCGTGGGCAAGACGACGCAGTACGACACCACCAAGGCGGCGGTGGCCGGGCTGACGCGCGGCATGGCGGCCGATCACGCGGCGGACCAGATCCGGGTGAACGCGGTGTGTCCGGGGCCCATCTACACGCCCTTTCACGAGCGCCGCATCCGCGAGATGGGCCGGACCTTCGAGCAGTATCGCGAGGACGCCGCCAAGGGCACCATGCTGCGGCGGCCGGGCACGCCCGAGGAAGTCGCGGCGTGCATCCTGTTCCTCGCCTCCGACGACGCGTCGTACGTGACGGGCACGCTCCTGTTCGTCGACGGTGGCTACACGGCCATGTGACGGACGCCGCGGCTCGGCTACACTACGCGGCGGCAACCTTACCGTCGTTTCCCAGGAGGAGACTCGTGACCAAGATCCTCACCCCGCAGCAGCCCGCTGTCGTCATGGAGATCGCGCGCGAGCTGCTCCCGCCCGGCATGGAGCTCATCGTCGTCGATCCCACCAAGCCCGAGTTCTACGACGTCGCCGCCGACGCCGACTACTATCTCGGCTCGCCGCGCCACGGGATCGGCAACGAGTTCTTCCGCGCCGCGCCCAAGCTGAAGCTGGTGCAGCTGACCAGCGCTGGCTACGACCGCGTCGACATCGAGGCCGCGCGCAAGGCCAAGGTGCCGGTGGCCAACAACGGCGGGGCCAACTCGGTGGCGGTGGCCGAGCACGCCGTCATGCTCATGCTGGCCGTGCTCAAGAAGCTCGTGTACCACCACAACAACGTGGTCGCCGGCACGTGGCGCGCCGCCGACTTCGCCGCCATCCGCACCTACGAGGTGGAGGGCAAGCGGCTCGGCATCGTGGGGCTGGGCAACATAGGCAAGAAGGTTGCGCGCCGCGTTCAGGGCTTCGACATGGACGTTCGCTACTACGACGTCCTCCGCCTCAGCGAGGAGCAGGAAGATGCGCTCGGCGTTCGCTTCACCCTCTTCACGGAGCTCCTGCGGACCTGCGACATCGTGACCCTGCACGTGCCGTTGAACGACGTCACCCGCAAGATGATGTCCATGGCCCAGTTCGCGATGATGAAGCGCGACGCGATCCTCATCAACACCTGCCGGGGCCCGGTGGTGGACGAGGACGCGCTGCACCAGGCACTCACCTCCGGCACCATCGCCGCCGCCGGTCTCGACGTCATGGTGGAGGAGCCGCCCAAGAAGAACCACCCGCTGTTCTCGCTCCCGAACGTGACCCTGACGCCGCACAGCGCGGGGCCCACCTGGGACAACTGGGCGAAGGCGTACCGCAACGGCTTCGACAACATTCAGCGCATGGAGGCCGGACGCAAGCCGTTCTGGGTGGTCCCGGAGTATTCGAGCTAGCGCCTCGCCGGCGGGCGGCGCGCTAGGGCATCCCCTCCATCTCGATCGGGGCGTAGTAGCGCCGCTCGCCGAGCGCGTCGACCCGCGCCCAGAAATCCGGCTGGGCGGCCAGGCCGAGCTCGTTCACTCCCGCGCGCTGGCGCCAGATGGCCCAGGAGTCCGGATGCAGGTGACTGGCCTCGGCCAGCCAGCGGTCGCCTTCTTCCGGCTGCCCGTGCCGGATCAGATGTTGCCCGAGCTGGAAGAAGACGTGCGCCCTCGCCGCCTCCTCGGTGGGCTGCGGCGCACGCGCCCGGGCGCGCTCGGCGTCGAGGGCATGGCTGCTCGCCTGACCCAGGCGCACCCAGTCGCGGATCGCGTTCAGATATGTGGCCTTGGTCTCGGCGGTCATCCGGGCCGCGTCGGCCGGCACCTCGCGCGTGACGCGATCCATGCGGCGAAACCCCTCGTAGGCCCCGGCCGGCTCGGTGGGACGCACGATCGTGCCGCGCTCGTCGATCCAGACCGCCTGCGGCACGTTGACCATCTGATAGAGATCGGCCAGGCGATGGTCGCGGTCGATCAGACAGGGATAGGTCGGCTTCGCGGCCTCGATCCACGGCAGCGGATCACCCTCGCGGCTATCCAGGGCGACGGCGATCACGACGAAGCCGTGATCCTTCAGCTCCTCGTAGAGATCCTGCCACACGGGCAGGTCGCGGCGGCACCCTCACCACGAGGCCCAGGACACCAGCAAGACCTTCTTGCCGCGATGCTCGGAGAGCGAGTGGCGGCGTCCGGTCCGGTCGGGCAGCGTGAAGTCCGGCGCCTCGAGCGAGCGCAGCGCGGCCGCCCGGTCCGCGGCGGACGTCCCGAACACCCAGGCGCTGCCGTCGGCGCTGTGGGCGAGTGGCTGGCCCAGGTGCCGCCAGAGCGCGGCCGCATCGATCTGCTCGCCGCGGAAGAACTCGCGCTCGCGGCCGGCAGGTATGGGCACGCAGAGGCTCCCCCGGCAGAGGCCCTCCGGTCTCGACGACCACCCGGTTGCGCCCTCGAGCTCGACCGGGGACAGCCACAGATGCTCGCCCTCGACCCGGGCGGCGGCAAGTACGGTCTCGCTGCTCTCGGTCAACAGTATGGCCATGACAGCGACTGTATACCCGACGGCATCCGCTGTGCCGTGCCGGGAGAAGCTCGGCGGAGGTGTCGCTATTCGGCGGGCGCGGGCGAGCTGATCGGGACCAGGAACATGCGGCGCAGCAGCGCGCTGAGGCGGTCGATGACGATGACCACCGCGAGGGTGAGGAGAAGGCCGCTCAGCAGGAGATCGTATCGGAGGAGCTGGATGTAGCCGAGCAGGTAGAACCCGATGCCGCCGGCGCCGACGAAGCCCATGATCGACGAGGCGCGGACGTTGTACTCGAACATGAAGAGCAGCAGCGCGAGGATGCCGTTGGCGGTCTCGGGCAGCAGCGCGTACCGGGCGAGCTGCGCGCGGCTGCAGCCGACGCTGCGCACCGCTTCGATGACCTCGGGATCGACGCCCTCGAAGGTCTCGTACGGCAGCTTGCCGAGATAGCCGAGCGAGTACAGCGCGACTGCCAGCGTCCCCGCCGCCGGGCCGAGACCGACGGCCACGACGAAGACGATGGCCCAGAACAGCGCGGGCACGGTGCGCACGAAGGCGAGCACCAGCTTCACCGGCCCGGTGACCGCGGGGCCGAAGAGGAGCGGGCACGCCAGCAAGGCCAGCGGCAGCGCCAGGAGAAACCCGAGTGCCGTACCGGCGAACGCGATCTGGATGGTCTCCAGCATGGCGGCGCTGAGCGTCGGCAGCGTGGACGGGTCGGGGGGAAAGAGACCGCCCACGAAGACGAGGAGGTTCCTCGCGGCCCGGCGCAGGCGCTCGGCGTCGAGCAGGCCCACGTTACCCAGCGTGATGAGGAACGCCGCGAGCAGCGCGAGGCCGGGCGCCCGGCGCAGCCAGCGGCGGAGCGCACTCGGTGATGACGTCATGACCGAAGCGCCACCGCGAGGTCCGCGGTCCCCTCCGGGCGAACTCGACGGTCCAGCACCTTCTCGCCGTCACGGAGGACGACGACGCTGTCGGCGTAGCGGTCGACGAGCTCGATCTCGTGGGTGGCGATGACGACGGCGACGCCCGCATCGGCGATGCCACGCACCACCGTCAGGATCTCCCGGCTCGTGAGGACGTCAAGCTGGGAGACGAACTCGTCGGCCAGCAGCAAGCTAGGCTCCTGCATCAGCGCGCGGGCGACGGCCACGCGCTGGCGCTCACCACCCGAGAGGGCGTACGCCTTGTCGCCGGCCTTGTGACCGATGCCGAGTCGCGCCAGCAGGTCCTCGGCGCGCCGCCGCTCGGCAACAGGCAGCCGGTGGGCGAGGCTGGGCAGCTCGGGAACCCGGGCCAGCGCGCCCATCAACGTGTTGTCGAGCACGCTCAGGTTGAGCACGAGGCCGAGGTGCTGAGGGATGTAGGCCACCGCCGGGGCCAGGCGGCTGCGCCGGCCCGCCACGACCGGCGCGCCGTGCACCCGCACCGTGCCGCGCTGGGGAGCGCGCAGCCCCTTGCACAGCTTGAGCAGGG
>Ga0207691_10008219_pt1 | contig 10024 bp, 11 predicted proteins | sample KBSM13metaG_FD_184327 | JGI IMG/M metagenome (GOLD analysis project Ga0207691, IMG submission 184327) | Miscanthus rhizosphere microbial communities from Kellogg Biological Station, Michigan, USA - KBS M1-3 metaG (SPAdes) (version 2) | ecosystem: Host-associated > Plants > Roots > Rhizosphere >... | reverse complement strand
CGCATCGTGATGCTTGCGCCGCCGCCGATCGGCGTCGGTCCCGCGGACTAGGATCGGCGTCGGTCCCGCGGGCTAGAAGAGGCAGAACGCCCCCTGTCCCAGCGTCTCCGGCAGGAACACCGCGCGGTAAAGTCCCCCCAGAGCGAAGAGGCCGATCACAACGGCAGCAGCGCGGCGCACGCGCGGACCGCGCAGGTCGATGCGTGACAGCGCGAAGCCTGCGCCGAGAAGATGCGGCAGCGTGCCGGCGCCGAATACCAGCATGACGAGCGCGCCTTGCCATGCCCCGCCGGCGAAGAGGGCGAGCGGAAGCACGCTGTAGACGAGCGTGCAGGGCACGAAGCCCCAAAGCACGCCGAGTGCGAGGCGGCTGCCTCCGGTATCGCCGCGAACGAGCGGCTGCACCCGCGGCAGCACGCGCGCGAAGGCGGTGCTGCCGGCCCGTGCGAGCCACGTGGCGCCGGCGGCTCGCGTCGCGATCGCCAGCGCAAGCAGCAGCAGGAGAACGTTGGCCGCCACATAGAGGACCTGTTGCACCGGCGCGAGCCGGGCCGTTGCGAGCGCCGATTCGCCCACCGCCCCGAATGCGGCGCCCAGGAGGGCATAGGACCCGATGCGGCCGAGGTGATAGGTGAGCTGGCGCAGGAGGAGTGCGCGGCGAGGCCGCAGGACGCTTGCGTCGCGCGCCACGATGGCGGCGGCGAACCCGCCGCACATCGTCGCGCAGTGCAGTCCCCCGACCAGGCCCGCGAGCACCGCGCTGACGACGAGGGCGCCCATCAGTCCTCGAGCGGCGCGATGTCCGGCTCGCGCGTCTGCGTGAGGAACAACGTGAGCGCGGACGACGCGATGCCGAGACCCCAGAATCCGAAGAAGCCGAGCGCGTAGATGCCCTCGCGCGACCAATCGAGCGGCTGTCCGAAGAAGTGAAGCTCGAACGGATCGAAGATCGAGAAGAAGACGAGCTCGGCGACGCCCGCCGTCAGGAAGGCCGGCCACACGACCTGCATGGCGCGGCGGACGAGGAGGGCGTCCATCACCGGATGGAGGGCGAGGTCGCGACGCGCACGTCGCGCCCGCGCTCGATGAAGGTCGTCGGCAGCGGCCAATCGGTCGACTCGACGGACACGATCCATCGGCCCGGGAGTGGTTGCGCAAGCGTGCCCACGAAGTCGCCGTCGGCGTTTCGACGCAGCGCAAGCGATTCACGCGCGCCGCTAACAGGATGCGAGAAGGTCACGCGCAGGAAGTCGCCCTGCGGATCGCCCGCTTCGGGATGCACCTTGACCTCGCCATCCCGCGCCAGTGCGAGCGTCGCGCCGAGGTGTGCCGTCACCACGCCGCCCTTGGGCAGCTGCTGGTTCACGAGGAGGCCGCGCTTGTAGTAGTCGCCGGCGACCATGCCGTCGTCGCTGCGCACGGCGATGACCGTCGTCGCCATGCACGCGATCACCACGGTGAGCGGACCGGCGATGATGATCCACGGCCAGGGCTCGCGGTACCAGCTATTGGCGGGGGACGATGAACGTGGACTTTTCATGGCGCACTACCTTGTCGTCGTCGAGGGCCTGCACGACGAACTCGATCGGATGCGGCTCCGCTTTCGCGAGCGATGCCACGTTGTCGGGCGCCGGCGCGCGCAGGCGCACTGGCAGCAGCCGGGATTGCGCCGGGCCGAGGTCGACCGGCTGCTCGACACCCACGACCTCGAGGCCGGGAAAACCCTCCGCCCGGATGCTGAACCGGCGCGCGGTCTCGTCCGTGTTCATGATCTGCACGCGATACACGTTCTCGATGACACCCGGCGAAGCTTCGCGCGCGAGCGCGCCGCGGTCGCGCAGGATGTCGACCTTGAGAGGATTGCGCGTGGCAAGCGAAACCGCTCCCGCGCTCGCGACCGCCAGCAGGACTGCGGAATAGATGACGGTGCGGAATCGCAACACGCGCCGCCACATCGTCTTCGTGTCGTATCCCTTCGCCAGGGCATTTTGCGTGGTGTAGCGGATGAGCCCTTTGGGGTAGCCCATCTTGTCCATCACCTGGTCGCAGCCGTCGATGCACGCGGCGCACCCGATGCACTCGTACTGCAGTCCGTTGCGGATGTCGATGCCGGTCGGGCACACCTGCACGCAGATGTTGCAGTCCACGCAGTCGCCGAGGCCCTGCGCGCGGGGGTCGGACCCCTTGCGCCTGCCGCCGCGCGGCTCGCCGCGCTTTTCGTCGTACGTGATGACGAGCGTGTCCTTGTCGAACATGACGCTCTGGAAGCGGGCGTAGGGGCACATGTACTTGCACACCTGCTCGCGCATGAATCCCGCGTTGCCCCACGTTGCCACCGCGTAGAACACCATCCAGAACGCTTCCCATGCGCCAAGCTGCCACGTGATCGCGCGGATGCCGACCTCGCGGATCGGCGAGAAATAGCCCACGAACGTGTAGCCGGTCCACAGCGCGACCGCGAGCCACGCGCTGTGCTTCAAGCCCTTGATCACGAGTTTCTCGAGCGAGAACGGCGCGGCGTCGAGGCGTATGCGGGCGAGGCGGTCGCCCTCGATCTTGCGCTCGATCCACAGGAAGATCTCGGTATAGACCGTCTGCGGGCACGCGTAGCCGCACCACAGCCTCCCCGCGATCGTCGTGAACAGGAACAGCGCGAGCGCGGCGAGGATCAGCAGGACGGCGAGATAGATCACGTCCTGCGGCCAGAACACGAGGCCGCCGATGTAGAACTTGCGCGCACCGAGGTCGAACAGCACCGCCTGGCGGCCGTTCCAGGTGAGCCACGGCAGGCCGTAGTAGACGATCTGCGTCGCGAAGATCGCCGCCCAGCGCCAGCGCGCGAACGCGCCGTGCACCGCGCGCGGGTAGATCTTCTTGCGGATCTCGTAGAGCGCGACGTCTTCCGTCGCCGGAACGATGGGAATCGTCTCGAGCGTACGCTTGGCGATGACGTCGGTCACGAGGGGGAACGACGCGGACGGCGGCTACTTGGCACGGTTGGACAGTCCCCACACGTAGGCCGTCAGGATCTGGATCCTGGCCGGGTCGAGCAGGTCCTTGTGCGCCGGCATGCGGGTGACCACCGCCGTTGCGTCGCCTCGCCCCTTGGTGACGGTCTCGGTGATGGCTGCAACCGATCCGCCGTAGAGCCAGGTGCCGTCGGCGAGGTTCGGCGCACCGAGGGCCGGGTTGCCCTTGCCGTCGGCGCCGTGGCATGCCGCGCAGTTGGTCATGAACACCGGCTTGCCGAGCTGTGCCTTCAGCGAGTCGACCGGCAGGCCCGAGAGGCTTCGCACGTAGTTCACGACGTTATCGACGCCCGGCTGGCCGAGGCTCACGCCGAGCGCCGGCATGACGCCGTTGCGCCCGTTGGTGATCGAGGCGTTGATGGCGGCGGGCTCCCCGCCGTACAGCCAGTCGGCATCGCGCAAGCTGGGATAGCCCTTGCTGCCCCCCGCGTCCGAGCCGTGGCACTGCGCGCAATTGTTGAGGAACAGCCGCTCGCCGATCGCCCGCGCGGCCGGGTCCTTCGCGATCGCTGGGACGTCCATGCCGCTGTACCTCGCGTACAACGGCGCGACTTCCTTGTCGAACGACGTGCGCTCCTTCGCATACGCCTCCGCGGAGGTCCACCCGAGAAGGCCGGGCACCTTGCCGAGCCCCGGATAGAGCGCGAGATAGAGGACGCCGAACGCGATCGTGATGTAGAAGAGCCACATCCACCAGCGCGGCAGCGGATTGTTGTACTCGGCGAGGTCCTCGTCCCACACGTGGCCGGTGGTGTCGGGCGACTTGCCCTTGGCGACCCGCATGCGGCCCATCACGTAGAGCAGGATGCCGCAGGCGACGATCGACGCGATCGTCAGGCCCGCAACGTAGACGCTCCAGAAGTCGGAAGTGAAATCGCTCATGTCAGTGCTTTCCTGGCGGCAGGTCGTCGGGCAGCGCGAACGGCGCGTTCGCCGCGTCCTGGTACGGCGCCTTGCGGTGCTTGCTGTAGGCCCACACGACGATGGCGATGAACATGACGAAGCTGATCACCGTCATGGCGCTTGCCAGGATGGAATAGATCTGGGGCGTCATTTGACGTTCCGCAGCGCGAGGCCGAGGTTCTGCAAGTAGGCGACGACCGCGTCCTGCTCGTTCTTGCCCTTGACGTCGTCCGGCGCCTTGGCGATCTGGTCGTCGGTATAGGGCACGCCGAGACGACGCAACGCGCGCATCTTGGGCTGGATGTCTTCGGGCGCGAGCGGCGTCTGCCCGAGCCACGGATACGCCGGCATGTTCGACTCCGGCACCACGTCGCGCGGGTTGTCGAGGTGCGCGCGATGCCACTCGTCGGAATAGCGCGCGCCGACACGTGCGAGGTCCGGGCCCGTGCGCTTGCTTCCCCACTGGAACGGATGGTCGTACACGAACTCGCCGGCGACCGAGTAGTGCCCGTAGCGCTCGGTCTCGGCGCGGAACGGCCGGATCATCTGCGAGTGGCAGTTGTAGCAGCCTTCGCGCAGGTACACGTCGCGTCCGGCGAGCTCGAGCGCCGGGTACGGCCGGACCCCGGCGACCGGCGTCGTCGTGGACTTCTGGAAGTACAGCGGCACGATCTCGACGAGCCCGCCCACCGCGACGACCGCGATGACGAGCACGATCAGCAGCCCGATGTTCTTCTCGACGATCTCTTGATTGATCTTCATCTCGTGTGCTCTTTCACGCTGCGCTGACGAGGCTGTCGCGGACGACGGATGGAATCGGCGCGTCGACCAGGCGTCCGCCGAGCGCGGTCTTCCAGGTGTTCCATGCCATGAGCAGCATGCCCGAGAGGAACAGCATGCCGCCGACGAGGCGGATCGCGTAGAAGGGATACGTCGCCTTCACGCCCTCGACGAACGCGTAAGTGAGCGTGCCGTCGGGATTGGTGGCCCGCCACATGAGGCCCTGCATCACGCCGGCGATCCACATGGCGGCGATGTAGAGAACGACACCGATGGTCGCGATCCAGAAGTGCGCGCTGATGAGTCGGATCGACCACATCTGCGCCTTGCCGAACATGCGCGGGATCATGTAGTAGCAGGCGCCGATGCTGATGAACGCGACCCAGCCCAGCGCGCCGGAGTGCACGTGCCCGACCGTCCAGTCCGTGTAGTGCGAGAGGGCGTTGACCGTCTTGATCGACATCATCGGTCCCTCGAAGGTCGACATGCCGTAGAACGACAGCGACACGATGAGGAACTTGAGGATCGGGTCGTCGCGCAGCTTGTGCCACGCGCCCGACAGCGTCATGACGCCGTTGATCATGCCGCCCCACGAGGGTGCCAGCAGGATGAGCGAGAAGACCATGCCGAGCGACTGGGTCCAGTCCGGCAGCGCGGTGAAGTGGAGATGATGCGGGCCCGCCCACATGTACGTGAAGATGAGCGCCCAGAAGTGCACCACCGACAGGCGATACGAGTAGATCGGCCGGCCGGCCTGCTTGGGAATGAAGTAGTACATGATCCCGAGGAAGCCCGCGGTCAGGAAGAAGCCGACCGCGTTGTGCCCGTACCACCACTGCACCATCGCGTCCTGCACGCCCGCGTACGCCGAGTACGACTTCATCGGCCAGAACGACACGGGCATCTCCGCGCTGTTGACGAGGTGCAGCACTGCGACCGTCAGGATGAACGCGCCGTAGAACCAGTTGGCCACGTAGATGTGCGGTGTCTTGCGCAGGTAGATCGTGCCGAAGAAGACGATCGCGTACGACACCCACACGACCGTGATCAGGATGTCGATGGGCCACTCGAGCTCGGCGTATTCCTTGCCGCTGGTGTAGCCGAGCGGCAGCGTGATGGCGGCGAGCACGATGACGGCGGTCCACCCCCAGAACGTGAACGCAGCCAGCGGCGCGCAGAAGAGGCGGACCTGGCACGTGCGCTGCACGACGTAGTAGGAGGTGGCGAAGAGCGCGCAGCCGCCGAACGCGAAGATCACCGCATTCGTGTGCAGCGGACGCAGCCGCCCGTACGACAGCCACGGGATGCCGCCCAGGAACTCGGGCCAGAGAAGCTGGGCGGCGATGATCACGCCCACGAGCATGCCGACGATCCCCCACACGACGGTCATGATGGTGAACTGCCGCACCACCTTGTAGTTGAACGTCGTGGCGATGTCGTGACTCATTGGTCGCTCCAGTGTGAAGTCGGCAATGCTAGGCAAAAGCGGTTCTTGCGGTGTTGACGGATATCAAGCCGACTTGTCGTCGTCCATCAGCACGCGCTGCGCCGGCCCGTCGAGGTCGTCGAACTGTCCCGACCGCACCGACCAGACGAATGCCGCGCCGATCAGGAAGGCGAGGACGACGGCGAGCGGAATCAGCAGGAAGAGGATGTCCACGCGTCAGCGCCTTGCGAGCCGCAGGGCGTTGCCGACGACGACGAGCGACGAAACGGACATCCCGAGCGACGCGGCGAGCGGCGACACGAGGCCGGCGGCGGCGAGCGGAATGGCGACGACGTTGTACGCAATCGCCCATCCGACGTTCTGGCGCACGATGCGAAACGTCCGCCGCGCGATGGCGAACGCATCGCCGATCGCGCGCACGTCGTCGCCGAGCACGACGATGTCCGCCGTCCACCGCGTGAGCGCGGCGGCATCGCCAAGCGCGATCGACACGTCGGCTTGCGCCAGGGCGGGCGCGTCGTTGAGGCCGTCGCCGATCATCGCGACGCGCGCGCCTTCCTGCTGCCGCTCGCGGACGAACTCGCGCTTGCCGTCCGGACGCTGGCCGGCGCGCCAGTCGTCGATGCCGGTGTGCTCACCGACACGGCGCACGACGGCGTCGCGATCGCCCGAAAGGAGCGTGACGGCCAGGTCGAGCGCGCGGAGCTCGGCGACGAGCTGGCGGCTGCCGTCGCGCAGCGCATCGTCGAGCACGAAGGTCGCAAGCCAGCCGCGATCGTCGCCCAGCGCGACGATCAGCGCGTCGTCGGGCGCGTGCGGCAACGGGACGGCATGGGCGATCCCCGCAACCCACGATGGACGGCCGCACCGGTAGCGCCTTCCGCCGACCCGTCCTTCCACACCCTCGCCGGGAACCGCCGTGACGTCGCACGCGTCGCTCCGTGCAGGGGCGACGGCACGCAGTGCCGCGGCGATCGGATGCGACGCACCGGTCTCCAGCGCTGCGGCGATCGCCAGGCACGCGTCCCCGTCCATGCGTCCCTGGACCTCGACCGCCGTCACGCGCGGGCGGCCAACCGTCAACGTGCCCGTCTTGTCGAGCACCACGTGATCGGTGTGCGCGAGCGCTTCGATTGCGTCCGCTCGCACGGCGAGCACGCCGCGCCGCGCGAGCGTGCCTGCGGCAGCGGCCATCGCGGCAGGCGTCGCGAGCGCCAGCGCGCAGGGACACGACACCACGAGCACCGCGAACACGACGGGCAGCACGCGCGACGGGTCGTGCAGCGACCAGTACAGTGCGGTGCCCGCGGCGACGACCAGCAGGGTGCCGACGAACCAGGCGGCGGCGTGCTCGGCGAGCCGCACCGAGCGCGGCCGCGCGTTGGCGGCGCGCTCGACCAGCCGCGCAAGCGACGCGAGCGTCGTCGACGACCCCGCCGCGGTGACGCGGATCACGAGCGGGCTCTCCCGGTTGACGGAGCCTGCGAGGACCGCGTCGCCGGCAGCCTTGCGCAGCGGCCGGCTCTCTCCCGTGAGCAGCGCTTCCTCGACGCTCGATGCGCCGTCGATCACGACGCCATCCGCGGGAATCGGCGCGCCGGCCGCGACGCGCACGCGGTCGTCGACCGCGAGCTGTCCCGCGGCGATCGTCTCGACGGCGTTGCCGCGCAGGCGATCGGCGGTGGGAGGCAGTTCCCGCACGACGCCTTCGATGGTTCGCGCGGCTCTCGAACGCGCCTGAAGCTCCGCATAGCGCGCGACCAGCAGCAGTGCCACGAACATCGTCACCGAGTCGTAGTACACCTCACCGCGGCCCGCGACCGTCGCCCATGCGCTCGCCGCGAACGCGCCGGCCACGCCGATCGCCACCGGCAGGTCCATGCCGAGCATGCGCGCACGCAAGCCCCGCCATGCACCGGCGAAGAAAGGCGCAGCGCAGTACGCCACCACGGGCAGCGTCATGAGCAGGCTCGCCCAGTCGAGCAGCGACTTCAATGCGGGCTCGATCGTGTCGTCGGCCAGATACACCGGGACCGCGAGCATCATCACCTGCATGGTCGCGAGCAGCGCGACGCCCACGCGCACGAGCAGCGTGCGCGATTCGCGCCGCAGGAGCGCCTCGCGGCGTGCGGGATCGTACGGATGGGCGCGATATCCGATCGCCGCGATGTCCCGAAGCACCACCGCGAGGCCCATCGCGTCGCCGCGCCAGCGCACACGGGCACGGCGCGTGGCGAAGTTGACGGCGACCTCCGTCACGTCGGGCTTGCGCGCGAGCCACGACTCGATCAGCCAGGCGCAGGCGCCGCAGTGCAGGCCCTCGAGGAGCAGTCCCGCTTCATGCTGTCCGGGGGCCACCGCGGCAACGAGCCCGCCGGCGACGGCCTGCGCCGCATGACGCTCCGGCTTGTCCTCGACGTCCGCGGGACGCGCTGCGGATGTGCGCTGCGCATAGTAGGGCGCAAGGCCGGCGGCGTCGATCGTTCGAGCGATGGCGAGGCAGCCGGCACAGCAGAACGGCCGGTCAACGCCGTCGATGCACGCGACGAGTCCGGAACCGGGAAGGCTCGGCTCTCCGCAGTGAAAGCACGTCCCGGCGCCCGCGACGACGCGGGCGGATTCGACCTCCGCAAGCATCGCGCGAGGCTAGCCGGGGCGGCCGCTCTACGCCTTGATATGCATCAACGTGCAGCTCGACTTGCGCTAGACGAATGCGTCGCGACCGGGAAGGTACGCGCGGTTCGTCTGCGCCGGGTTGCGATTGACGAGCGGCCGTCCATGGAGCGGGTGGCGCAGGCTCCGCACCTCGTGCTCAAGCTCGAACTGCGTCGCGCCGTCGGCGTCGACGATGCGGATGAAGCGATACTCGTGCTCGTCGGTTTCCATGCTGACGAGACCGCGCGCAGCGAGCCGCTCATAGGGCGACGAGAAGTCCGCGATGTAGATCTGGATGTGATGACCGTCGTAGGCCGGAATCGACGCGTCGGTCTCGCGGAAGCGAAGCGTCTGCCGGGCGCCCGCGGTGACCACGGCGGTGGCGCCTTCGACGCGCGCCGGCGCGTGGAGCACATCGCGATAGAACGTCGCGATGTGCTGCGACGTCCCGCGTGGCACGTCGAGCTCGACGTAGGCCATGCCGAGCGTGCGCGCGCCGAACAGCGAGGGATCGGGCGCGTGACAACGGATGCGATTGCCCCACGGACACGTCGTGTCGACGAAACCGTCGCGCGCGGCGAACGCGAATCGCGTATCCCGCAGCAAGCTCTGCACGCGCTGCAGCCGCTCCGTCAGCGCAGCGAGGTCGGGCACGACCAGCCCGATGGTGCCGCGGAAGACCTGCGGCGCGCCGGTCGGCAGGTGGAACTGCGATTCGCCGACGTTGACCCACATGTTGTCCACACCCGTCATGAGATAGGGGTCGCGCGTGAGTCCGAGGCCGGTGATGTAGTAGACCGTGGCGAGGCGCTGGTCCGGCATCGTCACGTTCACGTGCTCGAGCTTGACGATGTTGCCGACGTCTTCCGTGGTGCGATCGAAGCCTGCGTCCATGCGGCACCTTAGGAGACGCCGCATGGATTTGCAAGCCCGCGCAAGCGAGGCTTCGCGCGAAGCGGAGCGATACTTGGAGGCGATGCCCGTCAAGCCGCCTTCCAAGGAGGAGCTCGATCTCTGCCGCCGCTGCCGGCTCGGGGAGATCGCGACGCAGGGCGTGCCTGGAGAAGGCCCGCGCAGCGCGCGCCTGATGCTCGTCGGCGAGCAGCCAGGCGACGAGGAGGACGTCAAGGGCCATCCATTCGTCGGTCCCGCCGGGCGCCTGTTGCGCAGCGCGCTCGAGCACGCCGGCATCGACGACGACGCCATCTAC
>Ga0207691_10008216_pt1 | contig 10025 bp, 8 predicted proteins | sample KBSM13metaG_FD_184327 | JGI IMG/M metagenome (GOLD analysis project Ga0207691, IMG submission 184327) | Miscanthus rhizosphere microbial communities from Kellogg Biological Station, Michigan, USA - KBS M1-3 metaG (SPAdes) (version 2) | ecosystem: Host-associated > Plants > Roots > Rhizosphere >... | reverse complement strand
GTTCGATATTCGATCAATGCTTTCGACAGCTGCCAGAGCAGGTCGGCCACCAGAAGAATGATGATGCCGTTGAGCAGGCCGGTGATCAGGAGACTGCCGGACTGGCTGCCGGCCTTACGACAGCTCATCGCGCTCTGACAACGCTGGTTATCGAAGCGAAGGACAAACCCGGAGGCCAGCCGCAATTCCTTTACTCAGACAAGAGAATCGTCGACATTCCAGGATTTCCGGACGGCATCAGTGGAGAAGAGCTGTCTGACCGCACCTATCAGCAGGCCGCTTCGGCTCTCGTGCAGTTCCGCTTCAATGAAGAATTGATCGGCATCGAAGACACTCACGAAGTGGAGGCCGAAGACCCGCTGAAGCGCGTGGTCACCAATAAGAGCAGCTATCTTTGCCGCAAAGTCATCATTGCGTGTGGACTGCTGCACTATCCCAGGAGGCTTCCTGCGCTGGACGATCTCAATTCCGAAAACGTGCATTACAAGCTACCGAAGATTAGGGATTACGAAGACAGGAGAGTCGCCGTCGTCGGTGGCGGCGATTCGGCGTTGGACGCTGCACTGATGGTCCTCGGGCGCGGAGGCCGCGTCGATCTAATCGTGCGCGAAGAGGTTCCCATCGGCAAGCCGGACACGCTCGCACGGATATGCGCAGCCGGCGGAGTCCTTCATGCGCCAGCGGAGATTCGTTCCGCCTCGTTTGCCGGAGAGCGAATTCGGCTTAAACTCAGCAACGACGAACAGATCGATTGCTCGATCGCAATAGTGCAAATCGGATTTCTTGCCTCCAGAGAAACTTTTGAGCGCTTGATGGTCCGGCTGAACGAGGATGGCAGTATTGCGGTAGATCCATACTTTGAGACCAGCCGCCAGGGGATCTTTGCTGTGGGTGATGTTCATGGCGAAATCAAACTAATCACAGTCGCGTGGGCCGAGGGGATTCAGGCTGCGATTCATGCCTTCAAGGAGATCACCAGCCCCTATTGGCTCAGTGAAAAGCGATTGCATGACAACAAGATCGCCCTCATGGGAGACAAGATCTCCGCAGCAGCGCGCAGGCGACCTCGAACCGCGCGTTGAGCACACCGATGCAGTCCAGGCACGTTGTCATCGTGGGCGCCGGATTTGGCGGTCTCAACGCCGTCAAGAAGCTCGGCAATGTTCCGGGCGTTGATGTCACTGTCATTGACCGTTCAAACCATCATTTGTTTCAACCCTTGCTCTATCAGGTTGCGATGGCGGGCCTCAGCCCTGCGGACATAGCGGCTCCGATCCGAAGTCTTGTTTCGTCGTTTAGGAATGTTCGCGTCCTTCAGGGAGCTTTACTTTCCGTCGATCTGGCATCGAGTTCGCTGACTACCGACTTCGGTAATCTGACGTATGACTATCTGGTTCTCGCGTGCGGGGCCCGGCACAGCTATTTCGGCCACAATGAGTGGGAAAACAATGCGCCCGGGCTGAAAACGCTTGAGCAGGCCACCGAGATCCGTCGTCGAATTCTGAGCGCGTTCGAGGTCGCAGAACGGTCTACAGACAAGGAAGAACAAAGAAGGCAATTGACGTTTGTCATCGTCGGAGGAGGCCCCACGGGAATTGAACTTGCCGGTGCAATCGGGGAAATGAGCCGATTCACTCTCGCCAAAGACTTCCGCAATATCGACGCAAAGCTGGCTCGCGTCGTCCTCATTGAGGCTGGCCCTCGTATCCTGCCCTCGTTTCCTGAGGCTCAGGCGAGCCGGGCTACTCGCGACCTCGAAACACTCGGCGTGCAGGTGTGGGCCTCATGCCGAGTTACGGGCATCGACGAAGACGGTGTTTCCGCAAACAGTGAGCGGATCCGCGCTGCGACGGTCCTGTGGGCCGCTGGAGTTGAAGCGTCTCCTCTCGGACGACAGGTCAGCACCGACATCGATCGTCAAGGACGCGTCATTGTGGAGGCCGACCTCAGCGTGAAGCAGCATCCCAATGTGTTCGTTATTGGGGACATGGCGAACTCCTCTCACGAAACAGGAAAGCCGCTGCCGGGCACCGCCCCCGTTGCCATGCAGCAGGGCCGATATGTCGCGCGCACGATCCTGCGTGATCTCAAAGGAGAGCCGCGACAGCCCTTTCACTTCGTTGACAAAGGCCAGATGGCGACAATCGGCCGGAGCCGCGCGATTCTTGATGTCGGGAAACTGCACCTTGCCGGATTCCCGGCCTGGGTCGTCTGGTTGATCATCCATATTTACTACCTGACGGGGTTCAAGAACCGCCTTCTTGTGGTCGCGCAATGGGCATGGTCCTACCTTACCTTTGGCCGAGGGGCGAGACTTATTGTGAATAAGGAGTGGCGGTTCGGAAAAACTACGGAGGAGACTAAGCCACCGTCGTGAATTACGTTTAGTAAGAGAATTTTGAAATTGGAAAGTCCGGGGATCTCAAAACCGAAATTACAAAAGGGGAGATTGGACCGGAACCCAAAATTGGACCGAAATCGCAGGGATAGCACGTCCAATCTACCCTCTTGTAATTTCGGTTTTGAGATCCCCGGACTTTCCAATTTCAAAATTCTTTTTATCCGCTAAGGATCTATTCCCCTCCCGCACAAGACGACGGTTGGACCTTTCTCGCTATAATTACAGACGATGTACAACACTGATGACCTCCGGATCAAAGAAATCCGCGAACTTTCACCGCCTGACGAGATCCGGAAGGAGTTTCCACTTACCGAGAAAGCTGCTCAGGTTACATTTGAAACCCGTAGAGACGTGCACCGCGTGCTACACGGTGCAGACGACCGACTGCTCGCTATCGTTGGTCCGTGCTCCATCCACGATCCAAGAGCGGCGATGGAATACGCATCGAGACTAAAGGATCAGAAAGACCGCCTGGCCGATGACCTCGTCATTGTCATGCGAGTCTATTTCGAAAAACCGCGCACCACAGTGGGATGGAAGGGGCTCATCAACGATCCCCTTCTCGACGGAACCTTTCGGATCAATGATGGTGTGCGCATCGCACGAGAACTGCTTCTTCGGTTGAACGACCTGGGAGTGCCTGCTGGCGTCGAATTTCTGGATATGATTTCGCCGCAGTACATCTCTGATCTCGTCAGCTGGGGCGCCGTTGGCGCGCGCACTACCGAGAGCCAGCTTCATCGAGAGCTCGCATCGGGTCTTTCGTGCCCCGTTGGTTTTAAGAACGGGACTGACGGAAATCTGAAGATCGCGGTTGACGCCATCCGCACGTCCCAGCATCCGCATTGTTTCCTCTCCGTCACAAAGGCAGGGCATTCGGCGATTGTCCTGACCACTGGAAACGAGGACTGCCACGTTATTCTGCGTGGAGGCAAAAAGCCCAACTACGACGCCTCAAGCGTCGAAATTGCCAGCAAGCAGCTCTCGTCTGCGGGACTCGCCAAACGTCTCATGATCGACGCGAGCCACTCCAATAGCGAGAAAGACTTCAAGAGACAGATGGTCGTTTCCCACGCGATAGCCGAACAAATCGACGCGGGTGATAACCGGATCATGGGCGTCATGATCGAGAGTCATCTAAAGGAAGGGAGGCAGGATCTCTCCCCGGACAAGGATCTCTGCTACGGCCAAAGCATCACGGACGCGTGCATCGGCTGGGAAGACACTGTTGTACTGCTCGAAGAACTCGCGCAGGCTGTCCGCTCGCGCCGGATCAAGACGGAAGCCAGGGACTGAAAACTCCGGTAACGGCTCCTATCTCTTTCTGGCAATTACATACATGATGTCGTACAGGTTCAGGTAGAAGAACCATCGAGCAAGGCCCAGTTGCTCCATCATCCGATACGCGACGGGCAGGCCCCCACGCAGTACAAACAGATTGTGAAAGGCGTTGTCGAGGCTTCGGTAGAACCCGCAATGGCGACTGTAGATCACGTCAAAGCCGAGGGTATCCAACATTCTCGTAAGGGTCTTAAGGCTGAAGTATTGCAAGTGCGTCGGAGGATGGATCAGGCGCCACTTGTGCCTTTTCATGCGCGCGTTCGTGCTGTCAATGTCACCTGTCGTCACCGTCAACAGGGATCCTGACGTCATGTGCTCGCTGATCTTTGCAAGATAGAGGTTGGGCGTGCGAAGGTGTTCAATCGTGTCCCACATACAGACCAGATCGAACTCCTGATTCCCGAGATTCGTCCGGAGCAGGTCTCCCTGAATCACATCGAGTCCAAGTTCGTTTACGCAGTGCCGAACGCCATCCTCTGCAATATCGATCCCTTGGACAGATTTAAAATGTTCCCGGGCTAGTTCAAGAAAGAACCCGTACGCGGCGCCGATTTCAAACAGTCTTTGGTGGCGATCAGGATCTGCAAATTTCAGCAACACATCCAGCCGCAGTTTGAAGTTTTTGCGCAGGACTTCGCGATCTTTCTTGTAGTCGCTGTATTCTTCGCCGAAGAAGTAATTCTTCTGGTAGATCCGAAGAAGTTCCTGTTCCGGAACATCTTCTTCGGCGAAGACAAACTGGCATGCATTGCAGCGCACGATCGCGGGATAGAGTGTCGAATATTTCTGCGAACCACAGACGATGCACGCTCTACTCACGAAAATTGATCTTCTTTTCGACGATGTAGTGGGGCCGGTTTTTCACTTCATCGAAAATCGCGCCGACATATTCACCAAGCACGCCGAGAAATATGAGCTGGATTCCGCTAAAGACGGGAATGAGGATTGCGAGCGTCGCCCAACCGGGCGGCCACGAACGGTCGCTGAGCGCCGCGATGACGGTGAATAAGGCCAAAGCGAACCCGAGAAATGCGAACAGAACGCCGATATAGATCGCAGCCTGCAACGGTCTCTTGCTGAAAGAAACCAGGCCGTGAGCGGCGAACTGAAACAATCGTCCGACGGAATACTTACTGTTGCCAGCGGCGCGAGAGCGGCTCTTGAACTTGACGCCGATGCTTTTGAATCCGACCCAGGAAAAGAGCCCCCGGAGGAATTGGTTTCGTTCTCGAATCTCCTCCTGGAAAATCTTCGCAACACGGCGCGAGATCAGTCGAAAATCGGCAGCACTTTCAAGAATCGGAACCTGCGATACGGAATTGATGAAGCGGTAGAACAGTCGCGACGTTAACTGTTTGAAAGGACCGGTCTCACCGCCATCCTGACGAATGGTGTAGACGATGTCGTAACCCTCCTCGAACTTCCGGATTAACTCGGGTATCAGGCCTGGGGGGTGTTGTAAGTCACTGTCCATCATGATGACGACATCAGCGTCTGCGACGTCGATGCCCGCCAGCAATGACATTTGATGCCCGAATCGTGATGAGAGCGCGAGTATCTTTAGCGCGGGGTCCGTCGCCGCGATACGCTCCAGGATTTCCAGGGTTCGGTCCGTACTCCGGTCGACAACGAACAACATCGTCGCGCTGTAGTCACGCACATCTGCGGTCAGAACCTTCTTCAGCTCGATATAAAACTGCTCGATGACCTGTTCTTCGTTAAATACAGGGGAAATGACCGCCAGCGTCTTCATGGTTTCGTCGCCACACCCTCAAAGATGGAAACCAGAGTCTTGTGCGTTTCGAACCTGGGAACTTCGACAAATTGGCTCAGCTTGTCCGTGCTCCCCCGATATGCCGCCGGATCGTGAGTTCTCATCAGTGCAGGCTGATGGATGAGTTCCGCATGGATTCCGGATAGATGGATCGCTCCCTCCACCAGAGTCCGGACAGGAATGGCCTCTCCACTGCAGACATTAATGATTTCGCCATAAGCTTTAGGATTGCGGATGAGACTCCAGTAAATCTTCACCACGTCGATGACATCAATGAAATCACGGGTTACATCCAGATTGCCCACTTCAATCCACGGTGCCTGCAATCCCCGAGATATCTGGTCCAGCTCTTCAAGAATTCGCCCTAACAGCAAGTGACGTGGCATGCGCGCGCCCACGATATTGCTTGGACGGGCGACGACGACCTTGTGGCCGTTGCTTGACGCTGCCAGCCCGACAAGCGTTTGCGCGAGTTTGCTGATGCCATAGTGGTTGTAGGGATGCGGCGGATGATCTTCACGTGCGGGGAGATCTTCAATGCTAAGCAGTCCATACTCCGCCGCGGTACCCACCAAAAGAACCGGGGTTTCCTTAGCCTCGGCCTGGCCGATAGCTTTGAAGAGCTCGGCAGCGTATTCAACATTAACGCGATAAAGCAGCGAAGGACTTTCGCTCCAGGTCATTCCTGCGAGGTGAAAAATGAAATCAGGTTTGGATTCACGAATCGCGGCTGCCATGCCCGCTGAATCGTTTACATCCTTTATCTGATAGTGATCTTCTCCCCCGGCCCGGGGGGACACCGTGAAGACCTTCACGCTCTGCGTGGACAAATAGCGCGCAAGGTGACGGCCACAAAAACCTGCGCCGCCTGTGATTAGGGCTCTCATCGTTTGAAGGTTATGGAAGAAATTCGCCGGAGTTGGACTGAAAGATCGTGCCGGCCTCTTGGTAGTCATCGATTCGTCCGATGTCCAGCCAACGGCAAGGTTCGCTGTAACACGCGACAACGAGGCCGGCTTCTTTGAGCCGTAGCATGAGGTCCGGAATGTCCAGACGTTGCCCGGGCCGGACGAACTCCCGGATCGCTTCCTTATTGAAGACGTTGATGCCCATACTTACGGCAAAGTCATAAACAGGCTTCTCAATATAGTTTTCCAGTCGCTCGTCGCGGGCTTCAATGACGCCAAAGTCAATCATCAGCTTTCGCTGAAAGACACTGATGGTTGCTGCCGCTTTGCGCTGTCGGTGAAAATCCAGGAGCTTATCGTAGTTCAGCGTTGTGAGGACGTCTCCATTCATCACCAGAAAGTCTTCGTCGAGGATATCCAGTGCGAGCGCAATTGGTCCTGCGGTCCCCAGTGCCTGTTCTTCAAGCGAATACTGAATATTGACCCCGAAACGTTCCCCATTCTGAAAGAACGCCCGAAACAAGTGGCTGAGGTGTCCGACTGCGAGAACGATCTCGTTGATCCCCTGGCTCTTCAACTGACGGACAATGATTTCGAGTATGGGATAGTCGCCAACCGGCATAAGCGGCTTTGGCAGAACCGTGGTGTAAGGTCTAAGTCGTGTACCCTTTCCACCGGCCAGGATTATCGCCTGCATCGTTTCCTCAAATCGTAAACTGATCTGCTTTGTAGGCAGTCAGGTGGTTTGAAACGAATTCGATCGCCTTGATCAAACCCTGCTCAAGCGAGTGAGTCTGCTTCCAGCCGGTGAGTCGCCGAACTCGTGAGTTATCGCAAATCAGCTTGAAGACTTCGCTGTCTGCGGGGCGAAAGCGATCCTTGGCCGAAACAATCGGCTTGTTGGAGCCGATCAAACGAAGGATCTCCGTCGCAAGATCCCCTATCGTAATTCCGAGTCCCGAACCCACATTAACGACGTCGCCAACACACTTTGATGACTCCGCAACTTTGATAAACGCATCCGCGACGTCCTGCACAAAGTTGAAATCCCGTACGGGTTCTGTCGAACCCAGCCGGATCTCCGAACGAGCAAGAGCCTGAGTGATGATTGTCGGAATGATTGCGCGGGCAGACTGGCGGGGGCCAAACGTATTAAACGGTCGGATGGTCGCCACGGGCAACCCAAACGATCGGTAATAGCTTTCCGCAAGTTTGTCTGCACCTATCTTGGACGCAGAGTAAGGCGATTGCCCCTGCAATGGATGATTTTCGTCGATCGGCGTGTAAATCGCTGTTCCATAGGTCTCCGACGTGGAGGTGTGGACAACTTTCTCGACCCCACAGGCCTTCGCGGCCTCGAGCACATTCAGCGTGCCCAGCACATTGGTCGTGATGTAGCTTCTCGGCGCAACATAGGAGTAAGGAATTGCAATCAAAGCAGCCAGATGAAATATGACATGCTGGCCGCTCACCTGGCGAAGCACAAACTCCGTGTCCTCGATATTCCCCGCCACGACCTTCAAAGACGATTTGATCTGAGACGGCGCGAGTTCCAGATTTCCCCAGTCGGGACGGCCGCTGTAATGGATCATCGCGGTGACGTCGGCGCCAGTCTGGACCAGGGCTTCGCAGAGATGGCTTCCGATGAAGCCTCCTGCGCCCGTGACCACAACGCGCTTTGAGTTCCAATTCATAGAGTAGTGTGCTCGGAGATATGAAGACCCAGTCCGGTGAAGACCTTATTTTCTGCATCTACTTATGTCAACTCCCAGTTGGCTGGGCAGTCGGCAGAGTCTGGCTCTCATTGATCTCCCATTAAGCCGATGGGATAATGCGATCCTCTGGGGTCCTGGGCAGGGGCCCCAGGTCTCACAATTTTTCTATGCCACTGATCAAAGCATTACCAGTGAAAGGCGATTACTCGCAGAACTATGTCGAATTGCGCCTCAGACTGTTGGAAGAAACCAACGGTGCGTACAACGCTTTTGTGAGGGAGCTGCGTGCGAACTATCGCCGGGCGTGGTTCGACATCGCGCTGGGTTACGTTTGGCTCCTGGCGGTTTTGTACGTAGTCCAGGTTTTCAGAGAGCCTGTGTGGTTGGGAGTCGCGATCATCGTGGGTTCGATCCTGATTGGTTATGGCGTGGCTTATATTCAGCTCTTCCTGCATGAGGCCGCGCATTTCAATCTCGCGCCGGACCGACGTCTGAACGATGTACTCACCGACGCCTTCGTTTCCTGGTTCATCGGCACAGACATCCAGGGCTACCGCACCGTTCACTTCGAGCATCACCGAAAGCTCGGCGAGACAGACGATAGCGAACGATCATACTTCAATGCTCTGACTCCCGGATTTCTGCTGGCGACACTAACTGGATTTCACGCGCTGCAAGTGCTGACCTTGCGCGGCAATGAAACGGCCGAAGCGAGGAAGTCGCGGATGCCCTTAATCCGGGGAATGCTGGTTCACATGGGCATTGCTGGCGGTCTTCTCGCAGTTGGCGCCTGGCCGTCAGCAATCGCCTGGATCCTGGGCATGGGTATATTCTTCCCGTTCTTTGGGACAATCCGTCAAATCCTGGAGCATCGGGGCGCCGAGGCCAATCCGGTGGCAAACTATGCAGAGATCCCGCATGGCGCGCACACCCGAATCTTCGGCACTGGTGTGTTCTCGAGCACGTTTGGCGGAGCGGGATTCAATCGCCATCTACTCCATCATTGGGAACCGCAGATTTCTTACACCCGCTTCGCAGACTTCGAGGAGTACCTGCTGGACACCAGCGCGGCGTCTGTGATCGAGTCCCGGCGGTCGACGTACTGGCGAACTTTCAAAGAGATCCTGAAACGAGATCATGTCCGCCGCTGAGGCCCCAATCTGCGGAGCCTGCTTCGGTACGGATTTGTCTTTGTGGGCCGAGGCGCGCGACATCGAATACTTCTCGGTTCCGGAATCCTTTTCCTATTTCCAATGCCGATCCTGCGGCGCACTTTCGATCTTTCCTGTGCCTGAGAATCGGCTCGGCGCGATCTATCCGAGTAACTACTACAGCTTCGCCGCGCAGTCTCAGTCCTTTGCGGAAAAAATTAAAGAGCAATTAGACAGGCGAATATTTTCTTCGCTGTTCCGCGAAATCGGCGGCGACAATCCCGACCGGGACTTCTCGGCGCTCGATGTGGGCGGTGGAACCGGCTGGCTGCTGGAGCGGGCCAGGCGGGCGGAGCCTCGATTGAAACGAACCGTCATCGTAGATCTCGATGAGAAGGCAGGCGAGGGGGCCCGCAAATCCGGGCACGAGTATTATCAGGGGCGCATCGAGGACTACGACACAACCGAAAAATTCGACCTGATCGTAATGCTAAATCTGATCGAGCATGTCCGCGATCCTGTTGGCGTGCTGAAGAAGACTCGCAGCATCCTCGCGACGGGTGGACGAATCCTGATCAAAACTCCAAACTATGACAGCCTGGATGCCCGCATCTTCCGCCATCGAAGCTGGGCTGGACTGCACTGTCCCCGGCATTGGGTGTTATTCACACCCGAGAGCTTCAGATCTGCAGCCGTTCGCGCAGGTCTGACAATCCAGCAATTGAAATTGACGCA
>Ga0207691_10008215_pt1 | contig 10027 bp, 7 predicted proteins | sample KBSM13metaG_FD_184327 | JGI IMG/M metagenome (GOLD analysis project Ga0207691, IMG submission 184327) | Miscanthus rhizosphere microbial communities from Kellogg Biological Station, Michigan, USA - KBS M1-3 metaG (SPAdes) (version 2) | ecosystem: Host-associated > Plants > Roots > Rhizosphere >... | reverse complement strand
TCACCGGCGCGGTGAACGGGTGATGCATGGCCACCCAGCGCTTCTCGTCCGGATCCCAGTCGAACATCGGGAAGTCGACCACCCACAGCGGCTTCCAGCCCTCGGAAGTCAGCTTCTGGTCCACGCCCACCTTGAGGCGCAACGCGCCGATGGCATCGCTGACCACCTTCGCGCTGTCGGCGCCGAAGAAGATGAGGTCGCCATCTTTCGCGCCGGTGCGCTCGAGAATGCCCTTCACCGAATCGTCGGACAGGAATTTCACGATGGGCGACTGCAGTCCTTCCTTGCCTTTCGCGGTCTCGTTCACCTTGATGTACGCAAGACCTTTGGCGCCGTAGCGCGCGACGAACGCCGTGTAGTCGTCGATCTGCGAACGGGGCATCGCCCCGCCGCCCGGCACGCGCAGCGCGGCCACGCGGCCTTTCGGGTCTTTCGCGGGGCCCGCGAACACCTTGAAGTCGCAGCCAGCGACGAGATCCGCCACGTCGACGAGCTCGAGCGGGTTGCGCAGATCGGGCTTGTCGGAACCGAAGCGCCGCATGGCCTCCGCGTAGCCCATGCGCGGAAACGGATTCGCCAGATCGACGCCGATGCCATCCTTGAAGAAGTGGCGCGTGAGCCCCTCCATCGACTCCATGATCTGGTCCTGCGTCAGGAACGAGGTCTCGATGTCGAGCTGCGTGAACTCGGGCTGGCGATCGGCGCGCAGGTCTTCGTCGCGGAAACACTTCACGATCTGGTAGTAGCGGTCGAAGCCCGCGACCATGAGCAGCTGCTTGAAGATCTGCGGCGACTGCGGCAGCGCGAAGAACTTGCCGCTGTGCGTGCGCGACGGCACTAGATAGTCGCGTGCGCCTTCCGGAGTCGCCTTGGTCAGCACCGGCGTTTCGATGTCGACGAAGCCCGCATCGTCGAGGTAGTGCCGCATGGCCCGCGTGATCTTGTGGCGCAGTCGCAGGCGCTTCGACATGTCCTCGCGGCGCAGGTCGATGTAGCGGTACTTGAGGCGCACCTCTTCGCTCACGTGCTCGTCGAGCTGGAACGGCAGCGGCTCGGAGCGGTTGAGAGTCACCAACTCGCGCGCCAGCAGCTCGACCTTGCCCGAGCCCAGATTGGTGTTGGCGGTTCCCGCAGGGCGCTCGCGCACGAGCCCGCGAATCTTCACCACGAATTCGTTGCGCAGCTTTTCGGCCTCGTTGAACTGGGCCTGGTTGTCCGGGTCGAATACCACCTGCAGGAGGCCTTCGCGGTCGCGCAGGTCCACGAAGATGACGCCGCCATGGTCGCGGCGGCGGTGGACCCAGCCGGCAACGGTAACCTCTTGACCGACCAGCTTTTCATTGACCTGGCCGCAGTAGTGAGAACGCATGGAAACCCGGGGTTTGGCGAGGAAAGGGCGGCGATGTTAACGGTTCAGGGACGAGTCAGGAAAGCCGATTCATGATCCTTGGCAACCGCCCCATTCCCGCGGCAGACTTCGCGCCACTTTTGGCGCTCAACCTTCAGGCCCATACATGACCAGAATCCTGTTCGTCGTCCTCGCCCTCTTCGCCACCGCTGCGGCACAGGCTCAAGCCTGGGCTCCCGGCGTCCACTACGCGGTCATACCCACCCAGCGCACCAACGTCCCCGCCGGCAAGGTCGAGGTCCTGGAGGTGTTTTCGTACGGCTGTCCGGCCTGCAACTCCTTCCGCCCGGTCATGAAGAAGATCAAGGCCGCGCTGCCGTCGAACGCGCAACTGAACTACCTGCCGGCGTCGTGGCATCCGGAGGAAAACTGGCCGGTTTTCCAGCGCGCGTTTTTGACCGCGCAATCGTTAGGCATCCTCGACAAGGTTCATGACCCGATGTACGACGCCATCTGGACCACGGGTGAGCTCGCCGTGACCGACCCGGTCACGCACCGTCCGAAGTCGAAGCTGCCGTCGATCGAAGATGTCGCGCGTTTCTACCAGCGCGTCGCGGGCGTGAAGCCGGAGAATTTCGTGGCCGCTTCCAAGTCCTTCAGCGTGGACTTGAAAATGCGCCAGGCCGACAGCCAGATCACCGCCATGCAGGTGAGCGGCACGCCGGCGCTGGTGGTTGCCGGCAAATACCGTCTCAACAACGATAACCTGACCACCGACAACATGATCGCGCTGATCAACTTCCTGGTGGCCAAGGAAAGTGCTGCGGCGAAGCCGGCGGCGGCCGCGGCGCCGGCGGCGCCTGCCGCCAAAAAGCCCTGAGCAGCAACGCGCCTAACTACGCAGGTACCACGCGTAGTCGAGCTCGCTGACTTCAGCCGAGAAGCGCGCGTATTCCTGGTTCTTGATGGCGAGGAAGATCTTGAGGAACTCCCTGCCGAGCGTCTCCTCGAGGAATTCCGATGTCGCGGCCGCGTCGAGCGCCTCGCGCCAGTCGCGGGGCAGCGTGCGCACGCCGGGCTGCCGGTAGCCATTGCCTTCCACCGGCGCGCCAGGATCGAGCCGCTCGCGCAATCCGTGCGCGGCGGCGCCTAACACCGTGGCAACGGCCAGGTACAGGTTGGCATCGGCACCGCAGATACGATGTTCGACGTGCCGCGAATCCGGCGGCCCGGCCGGCACGCGCAGACTGACCGAGCGGTTGTTGATACCCCAGATGGGCGCGACCGGCGCATAGCTCTCGCTGACGAAGCGGCGATAGGAATTCGCGTTGGGCGCGAACACCGCCATCGATTCCGCCATGCTGTCCTTCATGCCGCCGATGGCATGGCGCAAAGATTCAGTACCCGACGGATCCTCACTGGCAAAAAGGTTCTGGCCCTGGGCGTCGTTGAGACTCACGTGCACGTGCAGTCCGCTGCCGGCGCGCGCCGTGAACGGCTTGGCCATGAAGCAGGCGATGTGTCCGTGCTTCTGCGCCACTCCGCGCAACACGCGCTTGAACATCACGGCTTCGTCGACTGCGCGCAGCGCATCGGCGCGATGACGCAGTGTGATTTCGAACTGACCCGGCGCGTATTCCGACATCAGGGTCTCGGCGGGAAGCCCCTGGGCAGCCGCAGCGGCGTAGACGTCGCTGAACAACGGCGCGAGATCGTCGAGCCTCTGCAGGCTGTACGCGTCTATCTTCTGGCGTTCGCTGGCGCGGCCGCCGCCTGCGGGCGCGAGCACCCCGCCCGCTCCTTCTTTCAGTAGATAGAACTCGAGCTCGCAGGCGACGACGGGCGTGATGCCGGCGCGTGCGAAGCGCTCGACGACGCGCACCAGCGCGTGGCGCGGATCCGCCGCGGCCGGGTGGCCTGCCCCATCGAACATCGTGAGCATCAACTGCCCTGTGGGCGTCGCGAGCCAGGGCGCGCGCGCCAGCGTGCCCGCGATGGGACGCGCGGTCATGTCCGCATCCCCGGTATCCCAGACGAGCCCGGTGTCATCGACGTCCTTGCCGGTGATGTCGAGCCCGAGGATGGAACCCGCGACCTGTCGGCCGGAAACGAAGATGCGTTCGAGCTCCGACCGCAGCACTGCCTTGCCGCGCAGCACGCCGGAAGAATCCGTGATCATGATCTGCACGGCCTGGACGTCCGGGTGGGCGCTAAGGAATGCCGCAAGTTCGGCAGCGTGCGCGAGCTGGATGCCCGAGGTCACGCCGGGCTACTCAAGACGGGCTCCCGACTTCACGCAGGCAGGCGTGCAGATGCTTGAGCAGCGTGTCGGCATGCACAGTCGTGGTCACCGGACAACACAGCATCATGTTGTGAAATGGTGTGAGCAGCACGCCGCGATTGAGCAGGTAGAGGTGAATGGCGCTTTCGAGATCGGGCCAGGCCGCGCGTTCGGATTCGGCGCCGTTGCGGGCCGGCTTGCCAAAGCCGAACTCGAGCCGCGCGCCGACGCGCGCCACGTGCCAGGAAAGCGTTTGAGCTGCAAACAACCGGCCTAACCCTTCCGACAGATAGATGGCGCAGTCGTGCATCGCCTGGTAGTTAGCAGGGGTCATGAGGTCATCGAGACTGGCTTCGAGGCACGCGAGCGCCAGTGCGTTGGCCGAGAGCGTGGTGCCCATGCCCGAGTGCCCGCCGGCGCGCTCCTGCTGCACGCGGCGCATGCCGGCTTCGACTGCGGCGGTGAAGCCATAGACCGCGCAGGGCATGCCGCCAGCGATGGCCTTGCCGCACACCCAGATGTCGGGTTCTAAGTTCTGCGCGCGTGCGTAGCCGCCACGCACCGTGGACAGCGTGTGAGTCTCGTCGATGATGAGCAGCACGTGCAGCCTGCGCGTGAGCTCGCGCAGTTCGCGCAGGAATCCCTCTTCGGGCAGCACCATGCCGATGTTGGTCATGACCGGCTCGGCGATCACGGCCGCCGTGCGCGTGCGCTTGAGCACCCGCTCGACCGCCGCGATGTCGTTGAACGGCACTGCATCGGTGGTGACACTCACGTCGTGGTTCATTCCGATGAGGCCGGCACGCGCACGCGTGCCACCCTTGTCGCTCACGTCCTCTGGAAGTGCGCGTACCAGCGTCTCATCCACTGTGCCGTGATAGCAGCCGTCGAACACCAGGATGCGCTGCCGTCCGGTAATGGCGCGAGCCCAGCGCAGGGCCGCTCGATTCGCGTCCGAGGCGGTTTGCGTCATCTGCCAGAACGGCAGGCCAAACAACTTCGCGAGTTTTGCGCCAACCCGCGCCACCCGCTCAGCCGGCAGCATCGAGGTGATGCCCATCGCACCCGTCTCGGCCAGCGCCCGCGCTATGGCCGGGGGTGAATGCCCGAACATCGCGCCGGTGTCGCCGAAACAGAAGTCGATGTAGGTGTTGCCGTCGACGTCTTCGACTTCCACGCCGCGCGCCTTGCGCACGAACAGCGGATGCGGCGTGCTCCAGTCGCGCATCCAGTGCATGGGCACGCCGTTGAGCCAGTGCTCAGCGCTGGCTTTGGCGAGCCGCGCGGACTCGCCATGCGTGGTGACGAACGATTCGCGCTCGCGCGCCACCAGCCTTTCCAGCGCTTTGCTGTCGATGCCGGGACGCCGCGCGTAATTCACGGAATCGTCCTATCTACGCGCCTTCCGCGCGGGCTTGGACTTGGCTTTCGGCTTCATCGCGGCGGCCTTGCTCGCGCCGCGGCTGGCCTTCTCCACCGCTTTGGGCGCCTCGCTCTTTTCGGCCTTCTCGGCCGCAGGCTTCACCTCAGGTTTGGCTTCCGTCTTGGCATCCGTCTTGGCGTCTGCCTTCACTTCGGCCTTGGGCTCTTCCTTGTCGGCGCCCGCCAGGTTGCGTTTGTTTTCCTTGTCGCCCTTGAAGTCGGTTTCGTACCAGCCCGACCCCTTCAGGCGGAACACCGGCGCTGACATGAGCTTCTTCAGCCCTTTCTTGCCACAGGCCGGGCACTTCGTGAGCGGCTTGTCGTTGATCTTCTGCAGTACTTCTTCGTCGTACCCGCAGTGTGGACATTCGTATTCGTAGAAAGGCATATCAATCCCGTGCGAGAAACGCAGGGAATTATAGTTCGTCACGCGCGCGCGGCGACAATAACTCCGGCAATTATCAATGCGGTACCCGCCGCATACCGCAGCGAGACGGATTCATGAAAAAACACGTATCCGGCCGCGGGCACCAGCACGAAAGCGAGGGCCACGAAGGGATATGCGCGGCTCAGCGGGACGGTCATGAGAATCCGCACCCACAGCAAGGTGGCCGCAGCGTACAACGCCACCGCGAACCACATGGTTGGCAGGCGCGCCACCTGCAGCAGCCAGGAAACGCCGCTCCCGCTGTCGATCTGTGAAGCCGCGCGCTTGAAGAGAATCTGCCCCGCCGCGATCGCAAACGGAAAACTCAGCAACTCGAGCAACTGGCGCAGTGACCAGTTCATGCGGCACCGACCCGGTCTTCGACGTACAGCAGGTCGCGACCGATGACCTCGGTACGGGCGCCTGCCGGCACGGGCGTGATGTGGCGCAGGAAGCTGTGCGGGTATGGGAAAAAATGCACGTGCGGATTGAACGTGAACCGGTATTCGCGCTCGAGCGGCACAATCACCAGCAGGCGCCGCCGCGCCACGCGCCGCAGCTCCGCGATGGTCCGGTCGATGTGCAGCACGTGTTCCAGAACATGAGTGCAGATCACCGTGTCGAACTGCCCGTCGGTGAATGGCAGCTTTTCGATGTCCGCTTCCTGGAAGCGCATTCCTGGATGTTTCTCGGCAATGCCGGGCTCGAGCTGGAAGTCCACGCCCGTAAAGTCGTTTGGCGGTCGCGAAGTGCGTGCGGCCAGCGTACCTAACAAGAAGCCGGTGCCGCAGCCGATGTCGCAGACCGAGCCCGGCAGCAGGAGCTCGGCGAGCCGCACGATGCAGGCTTCGCTGTTGTCTGTGCCTTCCTGGATGCGCGGCATGCGGCGATAGATGTCCGCATATTGCTCGGGCGTCACGGCGTGGATGTTCGCGCGGAACTTCTCCAGGTCATCGACGAAGCGGCCCCAGTAGCCGCGAAACAGCCAGCGCATGGGTGCGGAGTCGCGCAGCGCAGGCGGAATCCACTCCTCGAGCAGGTAGCGGATGAAGTTGACCGATTCCCGCTTCATCAGCGCGCGATCCTGTACAGCCGCGCATAGACCTGGCCCGCGGGCGTCTTCAGTTCCCACAACATCTGGAATGGCGCCGGCAGTTTCGGGGTGGGTTCGAGCAGGCGAGATTCCAGTCCGCGCATCTGCGTGGCCCGCAGTTGTTCCAGGTTCGGTGACTCGGCGCGGTCGGCGCGGGCAAGATTCATGATCGCGACATGATGCACGAACACATAGCTCACGAGCTTGTCGTTCGCGAGCAAGGCCTCCGGAGTCATCGCCATCAGCGCGCGCGCCTGCCGCACCTTGGCCGAATGCTGTGGCGTCAGCAGGAATGGGTCGACGATCACCGAGCAATCGGTGTGATAGCGCACCCAGTGGCCATCATCCATCGATGCCAGCACGATGCCGGGCTGTTTCGCGCATTCCCGATGGAACAGGGGAAACACGCCACGGACGTACTCGTAGCTGTCACTGCTCCCCAGGAGCCAGTGCATCTTCCAGGCCGGATAGGTCGGCGCCAGCGCCGCGATGAACACGGCAGAGCACGCCAGTGTCAGCACGCGCCGCTGCTCCGGCCATCTCTGCCACGCAAGCTTCGCCGCGAGCAACGGCGTGAGCACCATGGCGGCGACGCCGAATACGTTGAACCGGAATTGCAGCAGCAGCAGCGCCAGCGTGAACACTCCCGCGATGGCATAGAACTGCAGGGCCGCCTCGCGCGACCGCCACGCCAGCCAGGCATTGAATGCAAGCGAAGGTACCGCCAGCAGCAGCAGCCATGAATAGATGCCGGTGGAATACCGGTCGCCGAAGAGGCTCCAGAGCTTGAACGGGCTGAGGACCTCGAACACCGAATTGAGTAGTTCGAGATCGCCGGCGAGGAACTGGCTTGCAAGGCGCATCGTGGCGACGATCGGCAGTGCAGCCATTGCGGCAAACACCACCATGGCACCCACCATCAGGCGGGTACGCGCGAATGAGCACAGGAGCGCGACAATCGCCGAACAGCCCGATATATATAAGTGGAACCAGGAGAGCGTGTAGAACTCGAAGAAACCGCGCCGAAAGGGCTCCGACGGCACGCAGACAGCGAGCGTGCCGACCATGAGTGCCGCCGCGAATGCCCAGATCTGCCGGCGATCAGGCAAGGGTTGCGCGCGCAACCAGCGCCACACCAGCGTGGCGAGCACCGGTATCTGCAGGATGAAAAGGCCATTGTGAATTCCCATGGCCAGGCCGAGCAGCAGCCCGAGCAGCAATCCGGCTGGAACCGACGCGCGCTCGCGCGCTGCGAAGAACCACAGCCCGGCGGACAACGTCCCCAACATCATCAGCATTTCGAAGTAGTGGTGATCGATGTTGCCCACGGAGAAAGTCATGAAGGTTATGGGCAGCAGGGCAAAGCCCAGCACTGCGAGCGCTGCAAGGGACAGCGGCAAGGCGAGCTGCCGGGCCAGAACCACCACGAGGCCCGCCGCCACGGGCGAAGCTGCAACCGGGATGTGCATGAGCACGCGATTCGCCGCGGCTTCGTTGGCGAAGGGACCAAACAACCCGGTGATCCGGGCCATCAACGTGTCGTAGCCCCAGGGCCAGGTGAGCCAGCTACCTTCCGGCGCGTGTATACGGGCATCGAAGTCGGCGACGGGCATGCCATGCATCACCGCATCGAGAATGCGGCGCGCGTGGTAGAAGGCATCGGGATTCGCGGGCAGATACTGCCCATCGATGAAAGAAGCTGTGAGGCTGCCAAGCGCGCCGGCAATCAGGGCGATCGAGCCCGCGATCCACAGCATGGTCCAGCGGAAGGCCGGAGTCATCGCACGATCTCGAAGAGGCGCGCGTAAATCTGGCCCGCGGGAGTCCGCTGTTCCCATAACAGGTGGTACTGCGTCGGCAGCCCTCGAAGATCACCGAGCAGCGAGGATTCCAGCGGATCCAACTGGGCGCGGAAAATATCGAGCGGCGGTTCCGGAACGCGCGGATCCAGAGCCAGCGCGTGGAACGCGAAGATGTAGCGAATGGGCTCGCGAGCGGTCAGGAGCTGCGCTGGCGTCTTCCACATCAGCATCCGGTTTTCCTTGTCTTTGGCGACATGTTGCGGCGTCAACAGGAACACATCGGCGATGACGCTGCAGGAGGTGTGATAGCGCACCCAATGACCCGCGTCGATGCTCGCAAGCACGATGCCGGGCCGCTTTGCACATGCTTCGCGCATGACCGGAAACACGCCGGAGAACTCCCGGTAACCAGGCTGACCCGCGGTGATCTTTTTCAGCGACCAGCTCGCAGCGGTCGGGATGAACGCCACCAGCATGCCGATGCAGGCAAACAGCGCAAGCCAGCGGCTCATGTGTGGCCAGCGCAGTTGTGCTGAGTGGATCGCCAGCAGTGGTGTCGCAACGAGGGCGAGCTCGCCGAAGACATGGAAGCGGAACTGCAGCTGCAACAATGTGAGCCCGACAACGCCCATCAGCGCGAAAAATTGCAGGGCGGGTTCGCGCGCGCGCCAGACGATCACGGCGTTGTAGACCAGTGCCGGCACGCTGAGCCACAGGAGCCACGAGTACTGTGTCGTGGAGAAGGTCGCGCCGGATTCCACATAGAGCCGGTAAGGACTCTTGACCTCTGCGATGTATTGCAGGGATTCGAGTTGCCCGCTCATGAAGCTGGCAGCCAGGCCCAGCATGCCGACGATCGGCACCAGCACCAATAGCGCGGCCGCGCCCAGGATGGCGATGTTCCTGGGTCCGCGTGTCACGCGGGTCGTGAGCACGCAGAACGTGGCGGTGGCGGCAGCTATATAAAGATGAAACCAGGACAGCGTGTAGAACTCGAAGAATCCGAGTTGCCACGGCTGCGACGGAATGCAGACGATGAGCGTGCCTGACACCAAACTCACCGCGAACGCGAGCGAGGAACGAAATGGCGGCAACGCCTCGCCTCTCAACCAGCGCAACGCGAAGAACAGCGCTACCGGAATCTGCAGAATGAACAGGCTGTTGTGCACACCATTGGCCGTGGCCAGCACGAGCCCGAGGCAGATGGCGGGGGCGAGTTTGTCAGGACGGCGCGCAAACCAGAGGCCGGCGGCCGCGGTCATCGCCGTCCACAAGGTCTCGGCGAAGTGATGATCGATGTTGCCAACCGCGAAACTCCAGTTGACCACGGGCAACGCGGCCATGCCGATGACCAGCAATGCCCGCAGTGCGAACGAGAGCGGAAGCTGCAGGGCCACCAGCAACACGATTCCCTCGAAGACCGCGCCGACGACGACGGGAATGTGCATGAGCACTCGATTGGCTTCGGCCTCGCTCGCGAACGGTCCAAACCAGCTCGTGATCCAGGCCATTCCGGCGTCATAAGCCCAGGGCCAGGTGATCCAGCTCCCCTCCGGCACATGGATTTTGGGATCGAACTGCATCACCGGCTGTCCGGTCATCACGACATCGAGGATACGGCGTGCGTGATAGAACGCGTCCGCGTGGGCCGGCA
>Ga0207691_10008210_pt1 | contig 10030 bp, 7 predicted proteins | sample KBSM13metaG_FD_184327 | JGI IMG/M metagenome (GOLD analysis project Ga0207691, IMG submission 184327) | Miscanthus rhizosphere microbial communities from Kellogg Biological Station, Michigan, USA - KBS M1-3 metaG (SPAdes) (version 2) | ecosystem: Host-associated > Plants > Roots > Rhizosphere >... | reverse complement strand
GGCTACCCCGCTCCACTGCGTGACCGCGTTGCCCGATGGAACCTGCGATTCTCTGCCTCCCGCATGGCGATCCATTCACCGGCTAATCGCTGCGACGCGTCACCGCGATATTGGTGGCCTGCAGGGTTCCGAGATGCGGAAACGCCATTGCCAGCCTCACGGCCCCGAATTGCCGTGACAGCGGGATGTTAGGCGGAAGGATCGCGTGATCCGCCGTGCCCGACGCGCCATCTCCGGACAGCACGATGTGCGCGGTCGGCGTGGCGCCGATGTCCAGCGTCACCTGCACGATGAAGGGCTTGTCGCGCGGGAACACACCAAATTCCGTCGCAGCAAGATCATCGATACGCACCTTGTTGTTCGGCATCAGGTCGAGATGCAGGAAATTGGTGATGCTGCCCAGCGGCTGGTTCTTGCGCTCGAACTGGATGGTCGCGACGCCAGCCGTGCTCGCCGGCATGAATACTGTTGCTGAAAACGTGTAGCGGCCGTCGCCGCGCACTTCGGTGAGGTTGCCCTGGAACGAGGCGGGCGATGTGTCCGCCGTGGAGCGAACCATCTGAACCCAGCGGCCAGATGGCGTGACTGGCGGCGCGATCACAGTGACCGCACCTTCACTGGCCACCGTGCCGATCTGCGCCGTCGTAGGCGGTTGTTCGGTGGGTTGGGAATCGAAGTTCGACTGGAACAGTTTCTCTCGCGCGCATCCGGCGAGGAGAAGAACGGCGAGAAGTGCGCTGCTGCGGCGAAATGCGTGGCCTGCGATCATGTTGCCTCCTTGCAATGTGCAACGAGACTCTTCTGAAGATCTTGTGCCCGCAAGTCATCGGCGCGCCGCACTCACGCGAACTGTGACAATTTCCCGCGTTCTGGATGCAAGCTGACTACTTGGCCGGCTGGGCCTCGTCCGGCTTTTCCGCGAGCTTTCGATAGACCCGCACCATCAGTTCTTCCGCGACGAGCATCACGACGACCACGACGATGAGTGCAATGACGCCGTGCCACATGCCGCCAAAATGGACCTTGGTCCCGAACACCTGGGAGAGCGCCTCGAGGATCACGAATTTCGATCCGAACAGGATCAGCCAGGCGAGGAAGTATTTGAGGAATGTATTCCAGCCGCCGGTCTTGCCTTTGAAGAGATCCATCGCCTTGTGCTCGAGCCAGATCGTCGCCTTCAGGAGTACCTGCAACAGCAAGGCGGCCCACAGTGAAGTCGTGAACGAGTCGACGGATACCAGTCCCCAGTATTCGGCGAACAGGTTAAGCACCACCAGATCAATCAGGAACCCGGTGTAGTAGCGGATGAACACTCGCTGCTTGTTCGAGGGCGTTGCTACCGAAAGAGGCAAGAGCACGTCGCTGGACATCGTTATTCTCCTCGAGACCCGGGCAGGCGCATGATCACTCCAGCATTTTCGAGGGAGCGTCCGCGAGCGCCTATGGGACCTTTGTCCGACCCCGAACAACCCGGGCGCCGGCAGGCATAAGATAGTCCGCAGGCATCGGACCACCAATAAGAGTGAGGCAACCTGATGAAACGCCGCGATTTCCTGAACTCAACTTTATTGGCCGCCGCCGTCACGGTACCTGGCATTCGCACTGCGTATGCGGTGGTGGGAACTGCCCAGGTCGCAGACCTGGCGGCAGTCACTGGCGATGGCCGCGCGATCACACTGCGCGGCAGCGACATCCGCGATCTCGCCGCGAGGATGCGCGGGCAGCTCCTGCTCGCCGCAGACGAGGGATACGACAAGGCGCGCCTGGTCCGGAATCCCTCGTTCGACAAGCACCCTGCCCTCATCGCGCAGCCCAGTGGTGCAGCGGATGTGCAGGCTGTCGTCAGTTTTGCGCGCGCCAACAACCTGCTGGTTGCGGTGAAGTGCGGCGGACACAGCCACTCCGGTCAGTCCACCTGCGATCGCGGACTACAGATCGACCTGTCGCAATTTCGGGGAGTGCGAGTGGATCCGCGCGCGCGGCGCGCCTGGGTCGACGGCGGCACGCTGCTCGGCGAGGTGGATCACGAGTGCATGGCACACGGACTCGTGGCGCCGCTCGGCACGGTGTCGCACACCGGCGTCGGCGGCCTAACCACCGGCGGTGGCTTCGGGCGCCTCGCTCGCCGCTTCGGCATGTCGATCGACAATCTCGAGTCCGTGGATGTGGTCACGGCCGACGGACAACTTCGCCATGCCAGCGCCAAGGAGAATCCGGATTTGTTCTGGGGCGTGCGTGGCGGCGGCGGAAATTTCGGCGTCGTCACGAATTTCGAATTCCGCCTGCACCCGATGCAGCGCGAAGTGGTCGCGGGATCGGTGACCTTTCCGATCGCGCGGGCGAAAGACGTGCTCAGCATGTACGCGCAATACGCCGCGACCGCGCCGGACGAACTGTACATGGACCCTGCGCTGGTCCTGCAGGCGGGCGGCGCGCCGGGAGTGGTATCGCTGGATGTTTGTTATTCCGGCCCGCCCGGGCAGGTGGAAGCCGCACTGGCGCCGATTCGCAAACTCGGCACGCCGGACCGCGATACCTTGAAGACACTGGCCTACGTCGACGTACAGCGCAGCAACGATTCCGGAGACTCGCGCGCCATCGCTTCGTATCTCAAGGGCGGTTTCATCTCGAAGATTCCGGAGCAGCTCGTTACATCGATCGCCGACAACATTCAGGGTGATCCGAACCGGACCACCGTGCTGTTCTTCCAGCACTGCGGCGGCGCGGCCTCTCGCCAGGCCGAGAACGCCACTGCATTCGCGCAGCGCGACTCCATCGCGAACATGATGACCGTGGCGGCGTGGCGCCAGGGCACCATCGATCCGACTGAGCACATTCAGGCGTCGCGCAAATACTGGGGAACACTCGAGCCCTTCACGCGCGGGTTCTACGTCAACGATCTGGCGCGCGAGGCAACCGCGAGCGACATCAATTCGAACTATCGCGGCAACTACCCGCGGCTGGTATCGATCAAGAAGAAATACGATCCGACGAATCTGTTCCGGTTGAACGCGAACGTTCAGCCGGGGTGATGAAACCACTCTTTCCGATCCTCCTGCTGAGCATCTTCGCGCTCGGCTTCTTCGGCATCGCCGCCGCTGCCGAGAAGCCACGCGTATTCGTGCTCACCGACATTGAGAACGAGCCCGACGACGCCATGTCGATGGTGCGGTTCCTCGTGTACGCGAATCAGTGGGATGTCGAGGGCCTTGGTGCCACCACCTCCGTACATCAGAAGAACAAGGTAGCGGCATGGCGCATCCGCGAAATCGTCGATGCGTATGCCAAGGTGCGCAACAACCTCGAGTTGCACGAGTCGGGTTTCCCGAGCGCAGACGCGTTGCGCGCGGTCATCGTCGAGGGTCGCCCCGACTTTGGAATGCACGCCGTTGGCAAAGGAATGGACTCGCCCGCTTCCGAATTGTTGATCAAGTCCGTCGATCGCCAGGACGCGCGGCCGTTGTGGGTTCCGGTCTGGGGCGGGCCGAACGTGCTGGCGCAGGCGCTGTGGAAAGTGCGCGCCACGCGCCCGGCCAAGGAGCTGCAGCGGTTCGTCGCCAAGCTGCGCGTCTATACGATCTCCGATCAGGACGACAGCGGCGCGTGGATCCGCAAGACTTTCCCGGAACTGTTCTACATCGCGAGCCCGGGCGTTCACGCGGGCGGCGCCTACCATTACTCAACCTGGAGCGGCATCAGCGGCGACAAATTCCATGGGCGCTTCGCTGGCGCGGATTTTTCCATCGTCGACAATCCGTGGCTCGACGAGCACATCCGATCCAAGGGCCCGCTCGGAGCACAACATCCGCACACCAAATTCATGATGGAAGGCGACACGCCCAGCTTTCTCAATCTCATCGGGACCGGCTTGAGCGATCCCGAGCATCCGGATTGGGGTGGCTGGGGCGGACGCTATGAGTTCTACACACCGCGCATGCGCAAATGGTTTCCCGAACCGGAAACGCGGCCATTCTGGTCCGATGCCGAAGATGAGGTGCTGGGCGTGGATGGCAACTGGCACACGTCTAACCAGGCGACGATCTGGCGCTGGCGCTCAGCCTTCCAGAATGATTTCGCCGCGCGCATGGACTGGACCATCAAGACCTATGCCGAGGCCAATCACCCACCGGTCGCCCGCCTCGCGCATTCCGAACGTCTCACCGCCAAGCCCGGTGAGCGGGTCACGTTGAGCGCTGAAGGGAGCACCGATCCGGACGGCAACCGACTCTTATATATATGGTCCTACTACCCCGAAGCCGGGACACTCAGCGTTGCCACGGGCCGCTCGGGTGAGCCGGTGACGATCGAGAACGCCAATGCGCGCGACGCCTCGTTCGTCGTGCCGAAGAATTTCCTGAACGCGGGCACGATGCACATCATCCTTGCCGTCACCGACGACGGCGCGCCGGCACTCACACGCTATCGCCGTGTAATCGTCACCGTCCCGGCAACTTGAGCCGCTCCCCCAGCGGACCGTACTATCTAGCCATGCAAATGGAAGCGCTCGAAGCGACTCGAGAAATATTGCCGCTGATCATTCAGCATCGCGGTGAAACCGAATCCGCGCGGCGTATTGCGCAACCGGTAGTGGATGCTCTGCGCAAGGCGCGGCTGTGTCGCCTCGCCATTCCACGTGAGTTGCACGGCCTCGAACTACCGACGACCGACGCGCTCGATGTGTACGAAATGCTTGCGGGGGCCGAAGCCTCCGTGGGCTGGATCGTCTGGAACAACACGCTGCCCTCTTTCTGGGGCAGGTTCCTGGGTCCCGCCGCGCGCGCGGAAATCTTCGGCAATCCCGACTGGCTCTATGCCTGTTCGACACGGCCCACGGGCAAGGCCGTCGTTGAAGGCAATGGCTATCGTGTCACTGGGCGCTGGTCACTGGTCTCAGGCTGCGAGTTGTCCGAATGGCTGGCTCTGCGCTGTACCGTCGAAGAGAACGGTCAACCGCGCATGCTGCAACCGGGCGTTCCTGAAGCCCGGATGATTTTCTTGCGACGCTCTGAAATTGAAATCCTCGATACCTGGCATACGGGTGGATTGCGCGGCACCGGCAGTCACGACGTCGTGGTCACCGCAAAATTCGTCGACCGCGCTCACAGTTGCTCGCCTCTCGATGGCAGTTCCTTAGGGGGCGCCGTCGGTTGTGTGCCCATCGTCTGCAACATGGCCGCGGGTTACGGTGCGCAGTTGTTAGGCCTCGGGCGGATTGCAGTCGACGCGTTGATCGAGCTGTCGCGAAACAAACCGGTGGTGGACGCCGGACCTGGACTCGGCGAGCGACCCGCCGTGCTCGCGGCCATCGCCTCCACCCAGGCGCAAATCGCCGCGGCGCGCGATTTCCTGCGTGCGCGTGTGGCGCAACTCTGGGCAGAAGCCGAGGCGGGCCAGAGAACGGTCAGCAGCATTGCGGCGGTGTACGCCGCCGCCCATCACGCCATGGCGCAGGGCCGCGCGGCCGTCTCAGCCATGTATGCGCTCGCCGGGGCGAGTTCGCTGTACACGAGTTCGCCGCTCGAACGCGCGCATCGGGATATGCACGCCATGGCCGCGCACGTCATCGCGCAACCGATGTGGCTCGAGGACACCGGGCGCATTGCACTGGGTCTCAAGTCCCTGAACCCTTTGTACCTGATCTAGCCCCGACACCGCATTTTGTGTCTCCGCGGTGCGTAGTTGCGCTATAACAAAAATGCGCAGCGGGGCATGATTGTTCCCAGGCGAACCTGGAGCAGGTCTAATGGCTGAAATGACGGAGGCAACCCGACAGGCAGACACCAGTGGTGATCTGGCACTCCGCGCCGGGATTTCGCTTCGTACAGGGTTCTGGATTCTTGCCAGCGCAGTTTGTTATTACCTTGCGACGAGAATCGCCTGGGTGCTTTGCTTCCCGGACAGCAAGGTGTCGCTGTTCTTTTTTCCGCACGCGGTTCTCGTCTCCCTTCTGCTGATCGTCCCGACGCGGCACTGGTGGGCCTACGCGCTGGCCGCCGCTAGCAGTCACTTCATCGCCACTCAGCAGGCGGATTGGCCGCCACTCTACGCACTGCAGTGCGAGGCTTTCGATGTCGTGAAAGCCGTGTTGACGGCCGCCGCCATTCGCTGGTTCATCAAGTCACCGTTCCATCTCCTCAGTCTTCGTGAAGCCATCCTCTTCGTGCTGATCGCGGTGATCGGCGTTCCTGTCGGCGCTGCCTTCTGGGGCGCGGCCTTCACTGTTTTCTATAACTTTGGAACTGACTACTGGATCGAATGGCGCAACCTCAGCATCTCGAACGGAGTGACGACGATCGTACTGGTGCCGGCCATCCTGATCGGCATCCACCAGCTATCGAGGAAAGTACCCAGAATCGCGCCCGCACGAATTCTGGAAACTTGCGCGCTGGCGGCTGGCATTGTGGTGATCGGTTGGCTCGCTTTCGATCATGTGCCCGCGGGCCCGAACACTTCCCCCGCGCTCATCTATGCACCGCTCCCGCTGCTCATCTGGGCGGCACTCCGTTTTGGACTTGGAGGCGTGAGTGCTTCCGTCCTGGTCATCACGATCCTGGCTATCGTGGGAACGATGCGTGGGCGCGGTCCGTTCCTGACGCAGACCCCCGAGGAAAACGCGCTGGCCCTGCAATTGTTCATCCTGATGGCCGCGACTCCACTCGTGTTGCTCGCGGCTGCCATCGAGGACGAAAGACGCTCGAAGGAGGCGTTGCGCATCAGCGAAGCGCGGATGAGCCTTGCCGCGGAGAGCGCGCAGCTGGCGTTGTGGGAATGGGATGTGGCAAGTGACACGGTCTGGATACAGGACGAAGGACTCTTCGGTTTCGAGCCGCACACACCCATCGACCACGCCACGCTGGGTGGAGGCGTCCACCCTGAGGACCGCGCACTGCGCGAGGCCGCCATCCAGCGCGCGATCGCGAATGGCGGCAACTATGAGTCCGAATTCCGCGTCATTCTTGCCAATGGCTCGGTGCGCTGGGTCGCCGCTCGCGGCCGCAGTCCGAACTCCGCCGAAAGCGCCATGCCGTCGCGAATACTCGGCGTTGCAATGGACATCACGAGGGAGAAGGAAGCCGGCGCGGCAGCGCAGCTTCAGCGGGAGGAGCTGGCGCACCTTTCTCGCGTTGCCACCGTCAGCGCGCTTTCGGGTTCACTCGCGCACGAGTTGAGCCAGCCGCTCAGCAGCATCCTCATCAATGCACAAGCGGGTCAGCGCTTCATGGCACAGAACCCGCCCAACCTCGTCGAGTTGCGCACGATATTCGAGGAGATCGTCAGCGCCGATTCGCGCGCCGGAGACATCATCGACCGCCTGCGAATCATGCTGCGCCGTGGCCATGTCGCGCTTCAGCCCGTAAATGTGAACGACAGCATCGACGAACTGCTCCAGCTGACGCGCACCGACCTGCATAGGCGCGCGGTGAGTGTCACGAAGGAAACCACCCCTGACCTTCCTCCGGCCATGACGGACCGCGTGCAACTCCAGCAGGTGCTGCTCAACCTGATCGTGAACGCCTGCGATGCCATGCGAACGAACTCTCCGGAAGATCGTGTCCTCACCCTGACGACCGTCATCACTGAGGATCAGGTGCGCATAGGCGTGCTGGACAACGGCGTCGGATTGCCGGACGACTTTGAATCGCTGTTTCAACCGTTTCACTCGACCAAGGAAGGCGGACTGGGGATGGGCCTCTCGATCTGTCGCACTCTGATGGCCTCGCAGGGCGGGAAGCTGTGGCCGGAGCGCCGGGCCGGGCGCGGCGCCGCCTTCTATCTCGCGCTGCCTCTGGCCAGGCAGGATTCATGATTTCAGGAGCCTTTGAATGAATCGTTCCCTAACTACCCTGCTCGTCGGCGCACTCTCGATCGCCTCCACCGCGCAGGCCGCCGAGGCGGCGTGGATTACCGAGAGCAACCGGCATACGCAGGTGCTGCTGGAAGTAAATGCCCGTTACCAGCCTGAGTCCGCGGCGGATCTGGGCCTCACGCAGTACGACCGCCTGATCATCGATCTCAAGCCGAAATTCGACGAGCGGTTTGAAGCGGATCTCGCCGCCGCCATCACGCAGCTCGAAACCGTGCGTGCGCAGGTGAAGGACGATCGCGCGAGTCAGGACCTCGATATCCTCATCAAGGCTGCGCAGCGACAGGCCGCGACGTCTGCACTGAATCGTCGCCTGATGATCCCGTATTTCGACCTGGGCAAGCAGATCTACGGCAGCTTTCAGGACATGCTGGACGCTCGCGTGGACAAGAAGCGCCAACCCGCCGCGCTCGTGCGCCTGAAACGATACGCGGGCACAGAACGCGGATACGAGCCGATCACGAAGCTCGCGCGTGCACGCATCGAAGAGCGCATGAACGACAGCTCGCTCACGTGGCCATGGGTGGTCGAAGTCCAGCAGAATCTCGACAACGCGCCGCAGTACATCGACGGCATGCGCGATCTGCTGAAGAAAAGCGGCCTTTCGGGATGGCAGAAGGATTTCGACGCGCTGACGAGAGAACTGAAGGCTCACAATGACTGGGTGCGCTCGGTCGTGCTGCCGCGCGCGCGCCAGACGAACCGGCTGCCGCCGGAAATATACGCCGACAACCTCAAGTCTTTCGGAGTCGAAGCCGATCCCCGCGATCTCATACAGCGAGCGATGTTTGCCTACCTGCAGACCCGCGACGAGATGGACTCACTCGCGCGCATCTACGCCGCGCAGAAGGGCCTCAAATCGTCCAACTACCGCGATGTGATTCGCGAGCTGAAGAAGAGCCGCGTGGCCGGCGACCAGGTGTTGCCGGTCTACAAAGCGCACCTGGCGCAGCTCGAAGAGACATTGCGCGCACAGAACATCGTCACGCTTCCGAAGCGAGCGGCGGTCATTCGCCTGTCCACGGAAGCGGAGGCCGCCGCGCAACCCGCTCCGCACATCGACCCGCCGCGACTCATCGGCAACACCGGCGAGCCCGCGGAATTCGTGTTGCCGCTCAAGAACGCGCAAGGCGGCGAGATGGACGATTTCGATTCCGGCGCCATCTCCTGGACCATCACCGCGCATGAATGCCGCCCCGGCCATGAGCTGCAGTTCGCGGGCATGCTCGAGCGCGGGGTGTCTACCGCGCGCATCGTCTATGCGTTCAACTCCGCGAACGTCGAAGGCTGGGCGCTGTATGCGGAAGCGGTGATGAAGCAGTACCTGCCGATCGACGGGCAGATCGGCGCGCTGCAGATGCGCATGCTGCGCGCGGCCCGCGCGTACCTCGATCCGATGCTGAATCTCGGGCTCATCGAACCGGACGCGGCCAAGCGCGTGCTGACCGAGGAAGTGATGCTGTCCGACGCATTCGCGAAGTCGGAGATCGACCGCTACACCTTCAACTCACCGGGTCAGGCGACCTCGTACTTCTACGGCTACAGCCACCTCGAAGCATTACGCACCCGCGTGGAAATCGCACTCGGAGCGAAGTTCAAGGAACAGCCGTACCACGACTTCATCATCAACGAAGGGTTGCTGCCGCTCGACCTGCTGGAGCAGGCCGTGATGACGCGCTTCGTGCCGTCGCAGAAGTAGAAAATCTCGTGGCGAGCTCCGGCTAGCCACCGGCGAGCAGCTCGTGTTCGACACGAGGGTGTCCGGCGTTCCTCCGCGGGCGGCCGGTAGTTAGCACCCACCCGGCGAATGTCGTGAAAGGACAGAGATGCGATGTCCTGCGACATGCCGCAGCGCGCTCGCTAATCGAATAATAATTTCAATCATCATAAAGTTGTGCTTCAATCCGCAACCTCCGCATTCAGTCTTTGAGCGGGGACTGCGTGCTCAAGGGCACGCTGACAATGAGATCGCCATCGTTCAGGGGGAACGTCATGAAAACAGGGAATGTTTCGCGCGCATCTTCACGCCTACGCTTCTGGTTCTTGCTCCTGCCTCTCCTGCTCGGGCTGCAGAGTCCGGCGTTCGCGCAGGCCGACTTCACTATCTACGACGAAGCGCTGGCGTCGGGATGGCAGAACTGGAGCTGGGCGACGGTCGACACGGCC
>Ga0207691_10008208_pt1 | contig 10031 bp, 10 predicted proteins | sample KBSM13metaG_FD_184327 | JGI IMG/M metagenome (GOLD analysis project Ga0207691, IMG submission 184327) | Miscanthus rhizosphere microbial communities from Kellogg Biological Station, Michigan, USA - KBS M1-3 metaG (SPAdes) (version 2) | ecosystem: Host-associated > Plants > Roots > Rhizosphere >... | reverse complement strand
CGAGTGTACGAGGTTGGAGAAGGACTACCGTGACGTCATCCTTCAAGTGCGAAGCCAGCTATCCGGGAGTGCGTGATGCCGCGGCGCAGCAACATCGCAGGTCTCGCCATGCTGATGCTCACGCCGGCTCTTCTCGGTGCGCAGCATGCCGCGACGTCTCGCGATAAGACTGTCCTCTTCGTCTGCGAACACGGCACCGTGAAAAGCCTCCTCGCGAAAGTCCTCTTCGAGGAATACGCCAAAGAAGTCGGCCTCGAGATGCAGGCCGTCTCGCGCGGCACGCGGGCCGATTCCGTCGTGCCGACATGGATGCTCCAGGGACTCGCCGCCGACAAGATCACACTCGGCACGTGGCGTCCGCAGACGCTTCGTCCGACTGACCTGCAAACGGCATCCATGGTCGTATCGTTCGACGTGCCGCCGACAGCCACCGCCGCTGCGAATGGGCCACGTGCTCAGTGGGACGGCACGCCATCGGTGAGCAAGGACTACGCGAACGGCCGAGATGCGATCAAGGTGCGCGTGCACCAATTGGTCGATTCGCTCAAGCGCGCCGAGGGGACGCGACGGCGCTAGCGGCATTCAAGATGCAAAACCGCAATGCGTCGACGACGAGATTCAGGAGGAACGTATGATCCGAAAGCTGAAGAGCGGCGAGTATCGTCTCTATTCGCGGAAGAAGAACCCGAAGACCGGCAAGCGGCGCAACCTGGGCACGTTCAAGACGCGAGCAGCCGCCGAGAAGCACGAGAGGGCAGTGCAGTTCTTCAAGCACGGCGGTTGAGTCGGAATCGAGATGAAGGCTGAACGCGGCGAGTTCTCGATCACGAGTGACCCAAGCGCCGTCGACCTCGCCGCGGTTCACGCATTCCTCACACGCGTCTACTGGTCCGAAGGCGTCCCGGTGGAAGTCGTCGCCCGTGCGATCGCGGGGTCGATTCCGTTCAGCCTATTCCATGGCTCGACGCAGATTGGCTTCGCACGCGTCATCACCGACCGAGCCACGTACGCCTACCTCGCCGACGTCTACGTGCTCGAGGCGTACCGCGGAAAGGGGCTGGGGCGCTGGCTCATCGAAACCGTGATGCAGCACCCGGATCTTCAGGGCCTGCGCCGCTTCGGTCTCGTAACCCGCGACGCGCACGATCTCTACAAGGCATTCGGATTCTCCGCACTCTCCGCTCCAGACCGACACATGGAGATCGTGCGCCACGGATTGTATGGGGTCGAATCCGTGGAACCACCGCCCAGAAAGAGGATGTAGAGAATATCTGGCCGGTTCCGACTTCTCTGTACAAGGCGCCACCGCGCGCCTCAAACCACGGAGAACTCGGCCATGACGCACACGTCCGCGCAGCACCAGACCCGCACCACTCGCACGGGGATATCAGCAAGCCGCCGCGGCCGCAGCATCGCTGCCGTCGCCATCGGCTTCGTGGCCGTCGCCGCGCTTTCCCTTGGCACCGACGAAGTTCTGCACCTGCTCCAGGTCTATCCGCCATGGGGCGAACCGATGCGCGAGCCGAGCCTCAACCTGCTGGCCCTGAGCTACCGCTCGATCTATACCGTGTTCGGTATGTACCTCACGGCTGCGCTCGCGCCGAGCGCGCCAATGCGTCACGCGTTGATCGGCGGGGCGATTGGGATCGTCATCGCTACCCTGGGCGCTATTGCGACGATTCCCCTCGACCTCGGCCCAGCGTGGTATCCGATCGTCCTTGCCGTCACCGCGCTGCCGTTGGCATGGCTCGGTGGAGCGCTGCACAGCGCACGGCGCGCATCTGCCCAGTAGCAATCGCTTCGACTGCGACCACATACTCTCCATCCACCGACGAGGACACAATGCACAAGATCACGCCGTTCCTGTGGTACAATGGAAACATCAAGGAGGCCGTTGACCTGTATACCTCGGTCTTCCCTGCAATGAAGGTCATCGCGACGTCGCCCGGACCAGGAAGCTCGTTGATGAGCGCAACGTTGGAGATTGACGGGCAGCAAGTGATTCTCTTCAACGGCGGGCCGAGTCACGCGCTATCGCCGGCCGCCTCGCTGTATGTGAATTGCGAGACGCAGGAGGAGGTCGATCGGCTGTGGTCGCAGCTCGTCGAGGGTGGAGCGGAAAGTCGTTGCGGCTGGCTCGTCGATCGATTCGGGCTTTCGTGGCAGATCATTCCGTCGGTGCTACCGAAGTTGCTCGGCGATCCGGATCGCGAGAAGGCAAAGCGGGCGTTGAATGCGATGCTCGGTATGGCGAAGATCGACATCGCTGGACTCGAGCGGGCGGCGAACGCAGCGTGAATCGGTATCGATGGCGATTTGACGTGGAGGGTCCGGACTGACAGCATTCGACACCCGCTGTCAGGAGGATTCTCATGAACTCCGCCCGCCGAGTCGCTGCGCTGTGTGTCGTTCTCGCTGCGACGGCGCTTCCGCAAACGGTCGTGCACGCGCAAACCGACGGCACATGCATTCCCGTCGCCGAACGCGCTGGTCGAGAATTCGGATGCTTCATCACGGCGCGCGAGGAGCTCGGACGTCTCCCCGCCGCGCCCAAGCTCTTCTGGCATCTCGACAGATATCCGACGCGTGCCGCCGCAGAGAAGGCGCGAGCATCACGATCGACGGTCGTCGAGTCACTCGGCCGCACCTGGCTGTTCACCATCGCTCCAACAGAGTGGCGTCCGCGCGGCGGTACGCGCGTCGCGCGCGTCGGGCCGCTGCCGCTCGTCGCCGCAGATTCGTTGGCTGCGGTTTACATGGAAGGCGTCTTCCAGCCGGGGATGAGTTCCGTCGTACACCGGCACCCCGGCGCCGAAGCGTGGTACACGCTCGACGGATCGATGTGCGTCGAGACGCCCAACGGGGCCTTGAAGCAGCGCGCCGGTGAACCCGGCATCGTCGTGCGCGACGGACTTCCGATGAGGCTGACGGGCACCGGAAGCGGTCCGCGTCGTTCGCTCGTACTCATCTTACAGGATGCAACGAAGCCGCGATCGACGCCTGCTCACGACTGGACGCCGAAAGGACTCTGCGGCGCCTAACTCACTGTGGCAGCGCGAACGCGACGTACGAATCGCCCGACTTCAGCCCGAGCTTGCCACCGCCCGCCGACACCACGACGAACTGTCGGCCGTTCACCGAATACGTGCTCGGTGTCGCGAAGCCGGGTGCGGGAAGCGTCGTTTCCCAGAGGATCTCACCGGTCTTCTTGTCGAGTGCGCGGAACTTCGAGTCTTGCGTCGCGGCGATGAACACGAGTCCACCCGCGGTGACGATCGGCCCGCCGTACTGTTCGGTGCCCGTTGGCGGAGCGCCTGGTTTGGCCAACTCCGGGTGATCGCCAAACGGGATGCGCCAGAGGTATTCGCCCGTGTTGAGATCGATCGCGTTGAGTGTGCCCCACGGTGGCTTCACGGCTGGATAGCCGTCTGGGTCCCTCCACTTGTCGTAGCCGACGAACTGATACGGCGACGTCGCCGGTCGTGCCTGAGCAGCGGCAAGCTCTGCGGCGTGCGGTGAGACTTCGCGCTTGGCTCCCGCCTGTTGAACGTTGTCGCCGCGAAGATACGCAACGACGGCACGTCGCTCTGCTTCAGGTAACGTTGCGAACGAAGGCATGAAACCTTTGCCACGTTCGATTGCCGTGGTCATCTCGGCGACGGAGCGTCGCGACGCAATGCCGACGAGCGACGGCACGCGATCGCCGTCGCCCTTGCGATCGGCTCGATGACAGCTCGCACACGTGGTGGCATAGACCACGGCGCCGTCGCGCGGAGCAGCATTCGCGGCGACGGCCGGCTGCGTCTCCTTCATCGCCGCGATCCAGGGGACGTCGTTCGCATTCACGTACAACACACCGGCCTCGCGATCCACCGCAGCGCCGCCCCACTCACCTCCACCATCGAAGCCCGGCAGCACGACGGTTCCCTCGCGACTCGGCGGAGCCCATAGTCCATCGTGACGGAGCGTGCGAAAGCGCTCCATGACTGCAGCGTGAGCCGCGGGGGTCCGATCAGTGAGATCAGCCTCGGTTATCCCTTGTCGCGCAAACGCTGCCGGCTTGGTCGGGAACGGTTGCGTCGGCCACGCTCGTTCGCCGATCAAGTCGGACGAAGGCGTCTTGCGCTCCTCCACAGGAAAGAGCGGCTTGCCGGTCTCGCGATCGAACAGGAATACGAATCCCGACTTGGTGATCTGTGCGACCGCGTCGACGTCGCGCCCATCATGCTTCACCGTGACGAGATTGGGCGCAGCAGGGAGGTCGCGATCGAGGACGTCGTGATGCACGGTCTGGAAGTGCCAACGACGCTTTCCGGTTCGCGCATCGAGCGCGAGTAGAGTGTTCGCAAAGAGATTCTGCCCGACTCGCGCGCCACCGTAGAAATCAGGCGTTGACGACCCGGTGGGGATGTACACGATGCCGCGTTTGACGTCGAGAGCCATGCCCGCCCACGAGTTTGCGCCGCCTGCCGACTTCCACGCATCACGCGGCCACGTCTCGTATCCGTATTCGCCTGGCTTGGGAATCGTGCGGAATGTCCAGCGAATCTTCCCGGTACGCACGTCGTACGCGCGGATGTGACCCGGCGCCGAGCCGTCTCCTTCGCCGACGCGTGTGCCTTGAATGAGCAGGTCCTGGTAGATCACGCCCGGACTCGTGGCGAGAATCCACTCATCACCGATCTTGCGGCCGAGTCCGACGGAAAGATCGATCCAGCCGGAGTCGCCGAATGTCCGCACGGGACGACCCGTCGACGCATCGAGCGAGTAAAGCCGTCGCGCGGCGGTGAAGAAGATGCGTCGGTCTGCGCCCGCGCCCCAGAACACCACACCGCGGTTCGAGTGGACGTCGCGCGATCGGCCCGCAAAGGGATCGAACCGCCAGAGCTCGACCCCGTCGTTCGCACGTAGGGCAACGACGTAGAGCCTCGGCGTCGTCGTGTACATCACGCCGTCGACGACGATCGGTGTCGCTTGAATTTCGGAGCGCTCAGGAAGGGAGTCGCCAGTGTGAAACGTCCATGCGACCTGGAGCTGCTTCACATTGGTGCGATTGATCTGGTCGAGCGCAGAGTATCGATCGTTGGCGGGAGCGCTTCCCGTGACGCGCCAATCACCAGCCGGAGCAGCGGCTTGCGCGTGCAGCAGCCGACCGACGGAAAGCGAAAGGGCGAAGGCAAAGGGAACAAGACGTCGCATGATGACCCCTGCAGTGGCTGCGGAAGCGCGATGGATTCATTCATTGTAGTTTTTTGCGGCCCTCACCAACAGGAGTCGCACATGCCCGCGTCCGTTCTCGCCCGCCCGTCTTCAGCCGACTACCCGGAGCACTTCGGCAAGTACATCGGTCTCGTCCCCGCAGGGGATCTGGTCGAGGTCATGACGACCCAGATCGCGACGCTGCGCTCGTTGCTCGAGCCGGTCGGCGAAGAGGGAGCCGGCTATGCATACGCACCGGGCAAGTGGACCATCCGCGAGGTGATTGGCCATCTCACCGATACAGAGCGCGTCTTTGCGTATCGGGCCACTGCGTTTTCACGTGGCGACGCACAGCCGCTGCCCGGCTTCGATCAGGACGCATGGTTGCCGTTCGCCAAGTTCGACGAACGTAGCCTCGTCGATCTGCTCGACGAATTTACCGACACCAGGCGGTCGTCGCTCGCATTAGTGCGCGGAATGCCTGAGGAGGCGCTTGATCGCCGCGGAATCGCGAACGGCAAGGAGATCAGCGTGTTGTCCTGCATCTGCAACATGCCCGGCCATGTGAAATATCACATCGATCACCTCCAGAAGGTCTACGGAATCGGCGCGGGCGAGGTGCGTGCATGACCAAGGTGGCACCGGACGATCCGCGGTATCGCGCGGTAGTCGAGAAGCGCTTCAACAAGCGGTTCCTCGCTCATCCGGACTACGTGCGACTCGTCGATTCCACCGAGCAGGTTGTCTCGGCAGTACAGGACGCGGTGAGTGAAGGGCGCCGCCTCGTGGTGACGAGTGGTGGTCATTGCCTCGAAGGTTTCGTCTCCGACCCCGACGTGCGCGTCATCATCGACGTCTCGCCGATGAAGCGCATCTACTACGATGCCGAGATGCGCGCCGTCGCCGTCGAAGCAGGGGCAACGGTTGGCGAGACGTTTCGCACCCTCTTCGACTCATGGGGCGTGACGATTCCACTCGGCGAGCACCCAGGCATCGGCATGGGCGGGCACGTGTCGGGCGGCGCATTCGGGTTCCTCTGTCGACAACTCGGTCTCGCCGCAGACTATCTATTCGGCGTGGAAGTCGTCACCGTGGATGAAAGCGGAAAGGCGCGCAGCGTCGTGGCGACGCGTGAGACGTCCGATCCACGACGCGACCTCTGGTGGGCGCACACGGGTGGAGGTGCGGGCAACTTCGGCATCGTGACGAAGTATTGGTTCAGGTCGCACGACGCCACCGGCGACGATCCCGCGACGCTGCTGCCGCGCGCGCCGGAGTCGATCACGACGTTCAGGGCCGAATGGGACTGGAGTGACGTCGACGAGGCGTCGTTTCTTCGGCTGATGCAAAACCACGGCACGTGGAGCGAACGGAACGCCGACGCTGATTCACCAAATGCCTCGCTGTGGGCGCTATTGGCGCTGCATCGGAAGCAGCTGGGAAAGATCATCGTCCGCGGCGTGAGCACGGCCGGTGCGGGGGCGGAGAACCAGATACGCGAGCATCTAGCCGCATTGAGTGATGGCATTATCGCGCCGCACGGTCTGGAGATCGCGCAGATGTCGTGGCTCGAGTTCGCGCTCAATCCACTTCCTGACCTCTTCGCTGCGCCGCCACCCGGCGGTGTGAGTACCAAGGTCAAGGACGCCCTGCTCAAGACGCGGTTCACCGATGCACAGATCGGCGTTGCGTACGATTACCTGACGCGATCGGATCACGACATCATGGGCGGCATGCTCGGTCTCGCCACGTATGGAGGCCGGATCAACATCATTGCACCGGATGCCACCGCCTCCGCACAGCGCAATTCGATTCTCGACATCGCGTGCACGACCGGCTGGCTCGATCCAGCGGAAGAGGCGAAGAACCTGGTGTGGGTACGCGAGTTCTATCGGGCATTGTTCGCTGACACAGGCGGCGTGCCCGTGCCCAGCGATGCGTACGACGGCGCGTTCATCAATCATCCCGACACCGATCTCGCCGATCCGGCATTGAACACGTCGGGAGTGACGTGGTACACGCTCTACTACAAGCACAACTATCCGCGCCTTCAGGGCATCAAAGCAATGTGGGATCCGCGGGACGTCTTCCGTCACGCGTTGTCGATCCGACCTTGAACGCGCGAGAGGAGAGAGTTTGACATGAGTGCGGTGAAGACGATCCTGCTGGCGGCTGTGATGGTGACGCTCTCACGCTGTACTACGTACGGTCGCTCCACGATCTCTTCGTCCGCGAGTGAGCCTGACTGGTCGCTGCTTCGGCACACCGCAGATCCGAGTGTGCGCGCCAATCTGGTTCATTCCTTGGCGAGCACCGTCGATCCAATCGTATTGATCCGCCGATTGGACATCGAGCCTGATCCATCGATCCGAAGAGCATTGATCCTGAGCCTCGGGCAGTATTCCGGCGCACAGATAGCCACCGGCACACGAATACGATTAACCAACACGCTCCTGCGATGGTACCGCGACGATCCTGACGCGGGCGTACACGCTGCGATCGATTGGCTTCTTCGGCCGAGCCACCAGGGCGAGCGTCCACGGTTACTCGACTGGGGACAACGCGACGCTCTCGCCTCGATCGATCGTGAGCTCGCCGGACGACCCACCGGAAGCCGTGAGTGGTACGTCAACGGCGACGGACTCACGATGGTCGTCATTCGCACGCCAGGAGTGTTTCAGATGGGATCGCCGGCGAATGAAGTCGGACGCAATCCCGCCTCCGACTCACCGGATGAAGCCTCGCACTCGACGCGCGTTCCACGATCGTACGCCATTGCCAATCGAGAAGTCACAGTCGGTCAGTTTCGCCGCTTTCTCGAGGCGAGGCCTGAGGTCGCACGTCGTTTCGCGTACGCAGGAAGTCCCGGTCGGATGGAGCAAGTGCTGAAAACGTTCAGCCCCGACGCCGACGGGCCGCAGATCGCCGTGACGTGGTACGAGGCCGCGATGTTCTGCAACTGGTTGAGCGAGCGAGAAGGTCTGCCGCAGTCGGAATGGGTGTATCCGGTGCGCGACGAAGACATAAAGCACGGCATGCAGATGCCGAGCGACTATCTCCGTCGTCGTGGATATCGTCTGCCAACGGAAGCCGAATGGGAGTTTGCGGCGCGCAGTGGCACGACGACTTCGCGGTTCTTCGGAAGTTCCGACTCGCTGCTCGCGGAGTACGCGTGGTACAGCAAGCACCCGCCGAAAGCCAAGGGCGATCCCGTCGATCCACATGATCCACAGCGCACGTGGCAAGTGGGGCAACTCAAGCCGAACGACTTCGGACTGTTCGACATCTATGGAAACGTGTGGGAATGGACGCAGGACCGCATCAAACCGTATCCTGTCGGCAACGTGACACACGATGATGTCGAGGACGACCTACTCGTCGTCTCGGACTCCTCGGCGCGCGGCCGCCGCGGCGGTGCGTTCCCCTACGAGGCAGCGATGATGCGATCCGCCGAGCGCGGCACGGTTACCGCATATCCGTTTCTGCGGCGCGACAACGTAGGGTTCCGTGTCGCGCGAACTGGCGCTTGATGTCGCGCATTCGTACTATCGCGCATCACGCTGTCGCCCCTTTCGAGAGACGGAGGTTCAGTGCGTCGCGCCTGCATCGTTCTGCCCGCGCTGTTGTTGAGCGCCGCCTGTTCCCGTGACACCGGTGGAACGTCCGACAATTCCGTCACCGTAGCCGGCACCAGGATCGCCGCCCCGCGAGTTGGCACGGCCGGCGAGTGGAACTCCCCCGCCGGCGACAACTCGGCGTCACGCTACAGCGATCTCGATCAGATCACGGCGGACAACGCGAAGAACCTTCACGCCGCGTGGACCTTCTCCACCGGTGTGTTGCGCGGCCATGAAGGACAGCCCCTCGTCATCGACAACACGATGTACGTGGTGACGCCATATCCCAACGTCTCGTACGCGCTCGATCTCGCCACGGAGGGACATCCACTCAAGTGGAAGACCCGTCCGGAGAACTCACAGACGGCCGTCGGACTCGCATGCTGCGACGTCGTCAATCGCGGCGCAGCGTACGCAGACGGCAAGATCTTCTACAACCTGCTCGACGGACATACCGTCGCCATCGAGGCCGCGTCGGGCAAGCTCCTCTGGAGCACCCCGATGGGCAACCTCGGCAAGGGCGAAACGATGACGATGGCGCCCCTCGCCGTGCGGGGAAAAGTGATCGTCGGCTCGAGCGGCGGTGAGATGGGAGTCCGCGGGTGGATCGCTGCACTCGATCAGACAACGGGCAAGGAAGTCTGGAGAGCATACAACATCGGGCCCGACGCGGACATCAAGGTGGGCCCACGCTTCAAGCCGTTTTACGGGAAGTCCGACACGAGCGCCAATCAGGGCGCAACGAGTTGGCCCGCGAACACATGGCAGCAGGGCGGAGCCACGGTGTGGGGCTGGTTGTCGTTCGACCCCGAGCTCAACCTCGTCTATCACGGCACGTCGAATCCGGGGCCGTGGAATGGCAAGCAACGCCCTGGCGACAACAAGTGGAGCGCAGCGATCATCGCGCGCGATGCCGACACCGGTGAGATGGTCTGGGCGTTCCAACCCACGCCGCACGATGTGTGGGATTACGACGCCGTCAACGAGAACATCCTCGTCGACCTTCCCATCGGCGGCAAGACACGCAAGGCGCTCGTGCACTTCGATCGCAACGGCTTTGCCTACACGATGGATCGTGCTACGGGAGAAGTGATCCTCGCGAAGCCATACGTGCCGATGAACTGGTCCACTGGCGTCGACCTGGCCACGGGCCGCCCGGTGTTGAATCCGGAGAAGGTACCGTTCCAGGGGAAGAAGGTTTCGTTCATCTGCCCG
>Ga0207691_10008205_pt1 | contig 10032 bp, 8 predicted proteins | sample KBSM13metaG_FD_184327 | JGI IMG/M metagenome (GOLD analysis project Ga0207691, IMG submission 184327) | Miscanthus rhizosphere microbial communities from Kellogg Biological Station, Michigan, USA - KBS M1-3 metaG (SPAdes) (version 2) | ecosystem: Host-associated > Plants > Roots > Rhizosphere >... | reverse complement strand
AGAGCCTGGTGTCCTCGATCGGCAAGGGCTTCGACCCCGTGCTTCTCGACGGAGTCACCGGATCGGGCAAGACCGAGGTCTATTTCGAGGCGATCGCCGAATGCCTGCGACAGGGAAAACAAGCGCTCGTTTTGCTCCCCGAAATCGCGCTCACCGAGCCGTTCCTCAAAAGGTTCGAAGCGCGCTTTGGCTGCGCGCCCGTCGCCTGGCATTCGGACCTGCGATCCTCGCAGCGCCGCCGGGCCTGGCGCGGAATCGCGAATGGAGAGGCCCAGGTGACGGTCGGCGCCCGATCGGCGCTTTTCCTTCCCTACCCGAACCTCGGCCTGATCGTCGTCGACGAGGCGCACGAGCCGAGCTTCAAGCAGGAGGACGGGGTTCAATATCACGCCCGCGACACCGCGGTGATGCGCGCGAAGTTCGAGGACATTCCGGTGATCCTGTCGTCGGCGACCCCGGCGATCGAGAGCAGGCAGATGGTTGAGCTTGACCGCTACCGCGAAGTCGGCTTGCCGCAGCGCTTCGCGGGCGCGTCGTTGCCAGAGATCCGCGCGATCGACCTGACCAAGGATCCGCCGCCGCGCGGCCGCTGGCTGGCGCCGAGCCTGGTCGACGAGCTCGAAGCCAATCTCGAGCGCGGCGAGCAGTCGCTGCTGTTCCTCAACCGCCGCGGCTTTGCGCCGCTGACCCTGTGCCGGCACTGCGGCCACCGCTTCCAATGTCCGAACTGCACCGCGTGGATGGTCGAGCACCGGCTGATGCATCGCCTCGCCTGCCACCATTGCGGACATGTGATGCCGCCTCCCAAGGCTTGTCCGGAATGCGGAGAGGTAGACAGCCTCGTCGCTTGCGGCCCCGGGGTCGAGCGCATCGCCGACGAAGTTGCCGAGCTGTTCCCCGAAGCACGGACGGCAATCGTCACAAGCGACACCATTTGGTCTCCGTTGCGCGCGGCCGAATTCGTCGGAGCGATGGAAGCAGATGCGATCGATGTCGTCATCGGCACGCAGCTAGTTACGAAAGGGTACCACTTCCCCAATTTGACGCTCGTCGGCGTGGTCGACGCCGACCTCGGCCTTGCCGGGGGAGATCTTCGCGCGGCCGAACGCAGCTTCCAGCAGATCCAGCAGGTCGCCGGCCGGGCCGGGCGCGCCGACAAGCCTGGAAGGGTGTTCGTTCAGACGCACGACCCGGATGCTCCCGTCATTGCCGCACTGGTGTCGGGCGACGCGCCCGGCTTCTACGCCGCCGAGACGGAGGCCAGGCGCGAGGCCGCAATGCCACCTTTCGGCCGCCTTGCGGCCATCGTCGTCTCCGCCGAGGATGCTGCGGAGGCCGAGGCCGTCGCGCGCCGAATCGGCCATTCCGCGCCCGAGGTCGAGGGCATGGCTGTCTTCGGCCCGGCCCCCGCCCCGCTTGCCATGCTTCGCGGCCGGCATCGCCAGCGCCTGCTCGTCCATGCTCGCCGAAGCCTCGACGTTCAGGATGTGATCCGCGACTGGTTGGCGGAGGTCGAGTGGAGCTCGAAAGTCCGCGTCAGCGTCGACGTCGACCCCTACAGCTTCCTTTGAAATAGCCGCGAATCGAAGCGCTTGCGCACGGGCGGACGGCTGCTAGCCTGCGCACGCCGAAGAGGGGGTTCGATGCGTATCCTGTCGATTGGACTTGCCGCAGCGTCCGCGCTTGGTCTCGCGGTGCCCGCAAACGCGAATTGGTACGTGGCCAAGTCGCGGCACTTCATCATCTACGCCAACGACAATCCGAAACGGCTGCACGATTTCGCCGATCGGCTCGAGAAATTCGATCAGGGTGTCCGGGCCGCGATCCGCTCGGCCGATCCCGAGGTTGGAGACGGCAACCGCCTGACCGTCTTCGTCATGCCCACCGAACAGGCGGTCCGCGACGTCGTCCACGACAAGTCCGGATTCTTCACGGGCTTCTACACGGGCCGCGTAACCGGTTCGCTCGCCTACGTCCCGAAGCGGACGGGCAGCGCCTTCGACGGAGTCGACCAGAAAGAGGCCATTTTTTTCCACGAATACACGCATCATCTGATGAACCAGGATCTCGATCGGCCCTACCCCGAATGGTACGTCGAGGGGTTCGCGGAATTCTTTTCAACGCCGCGCTTCCAGAAGGACGGATCGATCTGGTTTGGAGCCCCGGTCCAGGGCCGGGCGTGGGGACTTTTCAACGGCCCGCAGATGCCCGTCGAAAGCCTGTTGGCGGGCATGCAGCCCAAGATGACGAATGAGCAGCTCGATGTGTTCTACGGCCGCGGATGGCTGTTGTCCCATTACCTGCTGATGGAGGCGCGCCGGCAGGGACAATTGTCCAGGTACATCACCGCACTTTCCAAAGGGACGGCCACATTGGAGGCCGCGAAGAGTGCGTTCGGAGATTTCAAGCAGCTCGATCATGAGCTGGACGTCTATCGCACCAAGCCCATGCTTCAGTTCAAGATCGGCGCGTCGAACATTCACGTAGGACCGATCGACGTGTCGCCGCTGAGCGCGGGAGCGGCCGAGATCATCCAGCTTCGCGCCAAAGAGAAATATGACGCGGACAAGCCGGGGGCTAACAAAGCGCTCGAGCCGCAGGCAAGGCAGATCGAAGCGAAATATCCCGGCGATGAAATCGTCGAAACCACGCTCGCCGAGATCGAGCTCAACAGCGGCGATGCCGCAGCGGGCGAGGCCGCCGCGGATCGTGCGCTCAAGTCCAATCCGCGGAACGTCGAGGCATTGGTCCTGAAGGGCCGCGCGATTGCCGAGCGTGCAGAGGTATCGGACGACGAAGACGAGCGCCACGCGATGTTCAACCAGGCTCGAGCAACGTTTATTGCCGCGAACAAGATCGATACCGAAGATCCCGAACCCCTGATGGAGTTTTACAGCTCCTACCTAAGCGAGGGAGTCCGGCCGAACGACAACGCGATCGCGGCGCTGCATTACGCCTCCGACCTCGCGCCCCAGGACCTCGGGGTTCGGATGAACTCGGCGATCGCCTACCTCAACGAAGACAAGGTGAAGGAGGCCCGGAACACGCTCGCCGTCGTCGCCTATTCGCCGCACGCGGAGGAGATTGGCGACCTGGCGCGCCGGCTGATTGCCGCGATCGACGCAGGCAAGGGCAAGGCCGCCCTCCTCGAGCTCCGGAAGAATACTTCGGCGAACTCATCCTCCCGCTGATCGGAGGTCAGCGCATCCAACTCGGCTGGACCAGCCGCCCGCGCCTCATCGCGAGCACGATCATGCAAATCCCGAGCGCCGTCGCGATGATGATTGCGATGATCGATCCTTCAAGGCCGAACTGGCCGCCCGACAAAAGCTCCGGGCCTGATAATTTCGCCTGGACCAGGCCGTGCTCGTCGACGCCTGACACGGGAACGTCGAAAATCTCGCCCTGGGTGAAGTTCCAACCCGCATGCAGGCCCATCGCCAGCCATAAGTTGCGAGTCAGCATGTAGGCCGCGCCCAGCAGGACCCCGGCCTCGACCGCGATCGCGAAGGACGAAAACCAGGTCGCGTTGGGATTGAGAATATGCGCCAGGCCAAACAAGGCCGAGGTGACGAGCAGCGCCAGCCAGCTGCCGCCAAACTCCTCGATCCAGCGGAACAGGATTCCGCGGAACAGCAGCTCCTCGGTGAAACCGGGGATGATCGCCACGGCGACGAGCTCGAGCAGCAGCCTCGACGCATCGCCAGGGCCGACAATCCGATAAACACCGAGGGCCGCGGCAACCGCGACCGACAGAGCCATGATCGAAAAACCGATTGCGATACCGATTGCGCCATCGCGCAGCGCCGCGGAACTCCCCGGCAAATCGTCCTTAGGTCGCGCGCCAAGGCGAGCGATGACCAGCTTGTACGCGGCCAGCAGGAAGGCGATGGTGATCGCGGCGTGGATTGCGGTGTCCGCGGTCTTGCCGCTCGGCGGGATAAGCTTGCCGAACTTAACGCTGAGCCAGAGCGCAAAAATGTAGATCGCGGTCGCGATGACCAGAGCCACCAGCGGATAGTCGACGATGCGCCGCCAAAGCGGGCGCTCACCGCTGGGGACAGTTTGGGCCTGATCCATTGGATTCCCCCTCAGCCCGTTCTTGAGCGGAGGAAGAGCGAAACGGCAAGCGGTTAATCGACTAGCGGCAGCTCCGGAGATGCAGCACTGTGGCCTTCCGCATCCAGCAGCATCTTCTTGCGGTCGAGCCCACCCGCATAGCCCCCGAGCGTTCCGTCGCTGCGGATGACGCGGTGGCACGGGATCAGCACGGCAACGTGATTGTCGCCGTTGGCCGTACCGACGGCGCGGACCGCCGTCGGCTGGCCGATCGCAGCGGCGATCTGCGCGTAGCTCCGAGTCTCTCCCGGCGGGATCTTGCGCAATTCGCGCCAGACCGCCTCCTGGAAGGCCGTGCCCGCGACGTCGATCGGCAACTCCGGCATGGCCGCCGGATGCTCGATTGCCTCGAGCGCGCCTTCCACCAGCTCGCGAAGCCCTCCATCGTCGCGCAGGATCGTCGCCTTGGGGAAGAGCCGCCGGAGTGAGGCTTCGCTGTCGCTGAACGTCAGCCGGCAAATGCCCTTGGACGTTGCGGCGATCAGCATCTGGCCGAGCGGGCTGTCGAACGTGGTCCAACGGATCGTTTCGCCGCGCCCGCCGTCGCGCCAGGCCGATGGGGTCATTCCAAGCCTCTCCTTTGCATCGCTGTAAAAGCCGCTCGGTCCGGAATAGCCGGCATCGTAAATGGCATCGGTCACACGGCCGTTCGCCTTGAGCGCGGTCTGGGCGCGCTTGTTGCGAAGCGCCCTGGTATATTCCGCGGGAGAGACGCCGAGGTCGCGCTTGAAAATCCGCTGGAAGTGATGCGGCGCGTAGCCGACCGCTTCGGCGAGTTCGGCAAGGTTCGGCGCCTCCTCGGCACTCTCGATCAGCTTCACGGCCTGGGCGACGGCTTCGCGGTCCCGGCCCACTTCATCGGGCTTGCACCTGAGGCACGCCCGGTAACCGGCCGCGCGAGCCTCTTCGGCTGTCGAGAAGAAGTGTACGTGCTCGCGCTTGGGCCGCTTCGCCGGGCAGCTCGGCTTGCAATAAATGCCGGTGGTGCTGACCGCTCCAATCACCTGTCCGTCCCAGCTGCGATCGCGGCGCATGAAGGCCGCCCACGCGGTGTCGGCATCAAGGCGAGCGACGTTGGTCATGCGTTCCGATTTAGGCGCATGGATCGCAGTCGCAAGCGTCGCCATGTCAGTTCCTTTCAATCTTCGCCGAGAAGCACCCTCGGGTCGCGTTGTGCGCGTGGATGGTCACGGTCTCCGGGTTGGCGAACAGCTTGCGAATTCCCGCATCGGCCTCGCCCGGCTGCGTCAGGATCGCCTCAGTCATCATGCCGTCCTCGTCGAACCCGCGAAGCGAGAGCACCCTGGGCTCAAACACCGGAGGCACCTCGTCGACAAATTCTCCTGCCTTTTCCGAGCCTTCCGTGACGAAGATCGCATGACTTGCGCGGTACGGATTGGCTACGTCGTGGCTGACATGATTGATCAGCAGCACGCTCTCGCCGATGTCGCGGTCGGTCAGGCTGACGCGGCATGGGAAGCTCGGCTTCTCGGTCACGGTCATCCGAACGATGCCGCGCTCAGCCAGCTCGTCGTCCGGCAGGCCGAACAGCGGACGATAAGGCTCGGGGTCCAATCCAACGACGCGGTAGGTCACTCGTCTGCTCCTGACTTTCTTCGATTCGAGTATGGGATACGGTCCGCGAACATTTCACGCGTCCGGAAGCTTGCGCTCAAACCGGGGCGTGAGATTCTGAAGGCATGGATCTGACCTTCCATACCGGCGATTTCGATAGCCCCGATGTGCAGGCGCTGCTTGCAATGCATTATGGCATCATGAGGTCCATCTCGCCCCATCGCGCCTGCCATGTCCTTCCGCTCGAAGGCCTCAAGGACCCGGCAATCACGTTCTGGGCAGCACGCGACAATGGGCGGCTGGTCGGGGTTGGCGCGCTAAAGGAAATCGCGTCCGATCACGGCGAAGTGAAATCGATGCGGACCGCTCCGCGTTCACTCGGCCAGGGCGTCGGCCGTGAGGTGCTTCACCACATCGTCGATGAGGCGAAGTTGCGTGGCTACAAGCGACTAAGTCTCGAAACCGGCGGCTCCAAGCCGTTCGAGGCCGCGATCGCCCTCTATGAGAGCGAAGGCTTCACCCGCTGCGGCCCGTTCAGCGGCTACGAAGACACGCCCTTCTCCCGCTTCTTCACGCGCGAACTTTAGACCCGCCTTGCATCGCCGCCGGGCGGTTGCTAGGGGCGCGGCGACCCATGGGGGCGTGCGGGGCGACCCGCATCAGCGCCCTGTTTTTTTGCATGGGGCAACATTCCGTTTCTGGAGCTTTTCTCGCGTGGAGACATCCGGCGGCATTCGGGCCAGCTTAGCAGGGCGCTACGCTTCCGCGCTCTTCGATCTTGCCCGCGACGAGCGGCAGATCGACGCGGTCGGTCGCAGCCTCGACACGCTGAACCAGGCCCTGCTCGATTCGAAGGACTTCGGGGAGCTCATCGAAAGTCCTTTGGTGTCGCGCGACGAAGCCGGAAAAGCGTTCGCCGCTTTGGCGCCGCAGTTCGGGATCGACCCGACCACGGCAAACTTTCTCGGCGTCCTCGCCAGGAACGGCCGCAAGCGCGAACTTCGGCCCGTCATCCGCGCGTTCCGCCGCCTCGCCGCCGACCATCGCGGCGAAACGACCGCGGACGTGATCACGGCCCGGCCATTGAAGGACGACCAGATCGAGGCCTTGAAGCAGCAGCTCCGCTCCCGCGCCGGCCGCGACGTCACGATCGACGCGCACGTCGACCCCGACATCCTCGGCGGAATCGTCGTCAAGCTGGGAAGCCAGATGATCGACGCCTCAATCCGCACCAAACTCAACCGACTCGCCCAGGCGATGAAAGGCTAAGCAAGACCCATGGACATCCGCGCCGCTGAAATCTCCCGCGTCATCCGCGACCAGATCGCGAATTTCTCGGCTGACGCAGAAGTCTCCGAAGTCGGGACAGTGCTCTCCGTCGGCGACGGCATCGCCCGAATCTACGGGCTCGACAACGTCCAGGCGGGCGAGATGGTCGAGTTCGACAACGGCACCAAGGGCATGGCCCTCAACCTCGAGGCCGACAATGTCGGCGTCGTGATCTTCGGGTCGGACTCGGACATCTCCGAAGGCTCGGGCGTCAAGCGCACCGGAACGATCGTCGACGTGCCGATCGGCAAGGGACTGCTCGGCCGAGTCGTCGATGCGCTCGGCAATCCGATTGACGGCAAGGGGCCGATCGAGGCGACCGAGCGCCGCCGGGTCGAGGTCAAGGCACCGGGCATCATCCCGCGCAAGTCGGTGCACGAACCGGTCCAGACCGGCCTCAAGGCGCTCGACGCGCTCGTCCCGATCGGCCGCGGACAGCGCGAGCTGATCATCGGCGACCGCCAAACCGGCAAGACCGCCGTCGCGCTCGACACCTTCATCAACCAGAAGGAAATCAACAAGTCGGGCAAGGAGAGCGAGAAGCTCTACTGCATCTACGTGGCCATCGGTCAGAAGCGTTCGACGGTCGCACAGATCGTCCGGGCGCTGGAGGAGAACGGCGCGATGGAATATACCATCGTCGTCGCCGCGACCGCGTCGGAGCCGGCGCCGCTGCAGTTCCTCGCGCCCTACACCGGCTGCGCGATGGGCGAATATTTCCGCGACAACGGCATGCACGCGGTCATCGTCTATGACGATCTATCGAAGCAGGCCGTGGCTTATCGGCAGATGTCGCTGCTTCTGCGCCGCCCGCCGGGCCGCGAAGCCTATCCGGGCGACGTTTTCTACCTTCACAGCCGGCTGCTCGAGCGCGCCGCGAAGATGAACGAGGACAATGGCGGCGGATCGCTGACCGCACTCCCCGTGATCGAAACCCAGGCGGGCGACGTCTCGGCTTATATCCCGACCAACGTGATTTCGATCACCGACGGCCAGATCTTCCTCGAGACCGACCTGTTCTACCAGGGCGTCCGGCCGGCGATTAACGTCGGCCTGTCGGTCAGCCGCGTCGGCTCGGCCGCCCAGACCAAGGCGATGAAGAAGGTCGCCGGCTCGATCAAGCTGGAGCTCGCCCAGTATCGCGAAATGGCCGCCTTCGCCCAGTTCGGTTCGGACCTCGACGCTTCGACCCAGAAGCTTCTGGCCCGCGGCGCTCGCCTGACCGAGCTGCTGAAGCAGGCGCAGTACAGCCCGATGCCCGTCGAGGAGCAGGTAGCTTCGATCTTTGCCGGCACGCAGGGCTATGTCGATGCGGTCGAGGTCAAGGACGTCGTCCGTTACGAACAGGCACTGTTGAGCTATCTCCGCTCGGAGCATGCCGGCATCCTGAAGACGATCCGCGACACAAAGCAGTTGGACGACGACACCGCCGCGAAGCTCAAGGACGCGCTCGCCGCTTTCGGCAAGCAGTTCGTTTAAGGACGACTAGGGAATGGCCAGCCTCAAGGCATTGAAGCTTCGCATCAGCTCGGTGAAGTCGACGCAGAAGATTACCAAGGCGCTGAACATGGTCGCCGCGGCAAAGCTGCGGCGTGCAACCCAGCTGGCGCTGGCCGCCCGTCCCTATTCGACGCGCATGGCCGAGGTGGTCGGAAGCCTGGCTTCGCATGTTACGCCGGGACCGCAAAGCCCAGCCCTCCTGGCCGGCACCGGCAAGGACCACACGCACCTGATCATCGTCGTCACCAGCGACCGCGGCCTCGCCGGCGCGTTCAATACGAACATCGTCCGCAACGTCCGCCGCAAGGCCGACGAGCTGAAGGCGCAGGGCAAGACCGTCTTATTCTATATCGTCGGGCGCAAGGGGAAGCCGGTGCTGCAGCGCCTCTTCCCGAAGTCGATCATCGCCGAGTTCGACACCAGCCAGAGCCGCAACCCGACCTATGAGGAAGCGCGGACGATCGCCAAGGACATCACCGACCGCTTCGCGGCTGACGGCGTCGACATTGTACACCTGGCCTATGCCATGTTCCGGTCGACCCTGGTGCAGGAGCCGGTGATCGACCAGATCATCCCGATCGCGCCGTCGGCCTCTCCGGAAGCCGCCAACGATGCGGCCAAGGCGGGTGCCGCCCCCGCGGCGGTCGAATATGAGCCCGACGAGGAGGAAATCCTCGCCGATTTGCTGCCGCGCAACATTGCCGTGCAGATCTATCGCGCCCTTCTGGAGAACAACGCCGGTTTCTACGGCAGCCAGATGACGGCGATGGACAATGCCACGCGTAACGCTGGCGACATGATCAACAAGCTGTCGATCAAGTATAATCGCCAGCGCCAGGCAGCGATCACCACCGAACTCGTCGAAATCATTTCGGGCGCCGAAGCGCTCTAAGCAATCGCAAGAGGAAGCAAGACAATGGCCACCGCCGCCCCCGCCAAGCCCCGCGCCAAGAAGTCCGCCGCGCCCAAGGCGCCCGCGCAGACCAGCAACCTGGTCGGCCGCGTTTCCCAGGTCATCGGCGCCGTCGTCGACGTTGCTTTCGACGGCGAGCTGCCGCCGATCCTGTCGGCGCTCGAAACCGACAACAACGGCCTGCGCCTCGTGCTTGAGGTCGCCCAGCACCTCGGCGAGAACGTGGTCCGTACCATCGCCATGGACGCGACCGACGGCCTGACGCGCGGCCAGGCGGTCAACGCCACCGGCTCGCAGATCCGCGTGCCCGTCGGCCCCAAGACGCTCGGCCGCATCATGAACGTCATCGGCGAGCCGATCGACGAGCGCGGCCCGATCGGCAGCGACATGACCGCTTCGATCCATGCCGACGCCCCGCCGTTCGTGGACCAGTCGACCGAGGCCGCGATCCTCGTCACCGGCATCAAGGTCATCGACCTCCTCGCCCCCTACGCCAAGGGCGGCAAGATCGGCCTGTTCGGCGGCGCCGGCGTCGGCAAGACCGTGCTGATCCAGAAGTTGATCAACAACATCGCCAAGGGCCACGGCGGCGTGTC
>Ga0207691_10008204_pt1 | contig 10032 bp, 8 predicted proteins | sample KBSM13metaG_FD_184327 | JGI IMG/M metagenome (GOLD analysis project Ga0207691, IMG submission 184327) | Miscanthus rhizosphere microbial communities from Kellogg Biological Station, Michigan, USA - KBS M1-3 metaG (SPAdes) (version 2) | ecosystem: Host-associated > Plants > Roots > Rhizosphere >... | reverse complement strand
GTCTATCCACTGGAAGGCTACCCGGCGACCATCTATGACCCCAACCAGGCGCAGAACAACACGGAGTACGGGAAGGTCCTGGACCGCTCGGACCCCCGAGTTTTCCGCGCGGCCGTGCGGATCTCGTTTTGATCTGACTGCGCTACCCTCGCGACGGGTGTTCGCCTCGGCAGTGCGGAAAGTTCGCTCACCACTTCGGACATCACCAGAGCTTTCCCTGAAGTCCGTCGATGACGTAGAGATCCGACTTGGTCTTCGTGTAGTAACTGTAGGCGTAGTACCGGCCGTCGCGGGAGACCAGGACCCGCTGGAGGCCCCTGACTCCGGCCAGGTCTACCGGCTCGAGCTTTTGCCAGGCCGTCTTGCGACCCGTGGCGACCTCGTAGCGCGAGAGCTCCACGGGGAGCACGAAGAGCGTGCGGAGATAGAGGAGTCGCCCATCCTCGCTCCACTGAATCACCCTCTCAGTGGGACCGAGACCGGGCAGGTCCGTGGGCGCGCCGCCGTCGAGGTTCCAGATCTGCGCGCCGGCTTTCGAGCTCCGGATGACTGCTCTCTTGCCGTCCGCCGAAAACTTCGGCGAGCCGGCGGCGTCCTCGGGCCCCAGGACTCGCACGTCCCGGCCTTCCCAGTCCATGAGGAAAACGCGGTTGCCAACGCCGGGTTTCGCGCCGAAGACCGCGATCCGCCGGGAGCCCGGAACGAAGATCGCATCGACGGCCTCGATGTCGCCCAGAGGCACGGTCTTGGCCTCGCCCGCCCCGGTCGGGAGGAGGACGAGCTTTTTCGGCTTCTCACCGGAGAGGGTCGCGACCCATTCGCCGTCCGGCGAAAGGGTCAACGCTTCGCCCTCTCCGAGGAGGACGGCCGGCGAGCCGTCGTTCCTTCGGACGAAGACGTCCCCGTCGGAGCTTCCTCCGTGAACTGACTCCGAAAACAGGAGGCGCCCGCCCTCGGCCGAGAAATCTTCGAGCATCGAACCGTCGAGCCACGAGAGGTCCCGGACGCGGCCGCTCTCCAGGTCCCCGAAGATCAAGACTCCCCGCGGGAGACTGTCGTGCACGAGGACCTTGCCGTCGCGAGAGATGTCCTGCATCTCGAACTCTTGCGAGTTCGGCAGTACGGTTCGAAGGCGTCCTCCGAGAGTCGCCGCGTGGATCGAGGAGTTGCCGGGGCTCACGTCGGCGGAGAAGAAGACCTGCTTCCCGTCCGGGGACCAGACCGGAGGGCCGACGCCGTAGGACTTGATGAGCGTCACCATCTTGCCCTTCAGGTCGGCAACGCGAATCTCCGGACCCCCCGTAGGAACTTGGATACGAAACGCGATTCGGTCGCCTCGCGGGGAAACGCGCGGGACGTTGATGCGCGTACCCGGAATCCGGACGATGAGCCGGCCGATGGGGTATTCGAGCCGCTGTTCACCCGCGTTCTCACGAACCACGGCGAGCTGGCCGTCGGGGCCCCAGGCCGCTGCCGTGACATCGGCGAGGACGTCGCGCGGCGTGCCGCTCCCGGCGAGCGAGATTCGGGAAAGGGTGCTGACCCCGCCCTGGTCTCTGACGACCGCGAGCTCTCCGGTGCGCGAGACGGCGGCCAGCTCCATGCCCAGCATGCCCAGGGGCCGGGCGTCGTGACCGTCCCAACGCGTGAGGTAGACCTCCGTCGGACCGCCGTCGAACGCCGCCGAGTACACGACGTTGTCGCCATCCGGAGTGAAGCGCGCGTCGGCAACTTCTCCGCGGCGGAACGTGATCCTCCGGAACGTAACCGGCTTTTCTTCCGGATGTGATCGCGATCCCACCCAGTAAAGGCCCGCGCCCAGGAGCAGCGCGGCCGCGCCGAGCAGCGCTGCCGTGCCCAGCTTCCGGCGCGGCGCGGTGGCGGCCTGTTGTTCACCGGAGGTCTGCGACACCGACTCGAGAGCGAAGGCGAGATCCCGCGCCGATTGGAACCTCTCCTCGGCGTTCTTCTCGAGACAGTGGCGAACGATGCGCTCGACTCCCGGCGGGAACTTGCGTCCGGATCCCGAGAGCTCCGGCGGATCCGAATTGAGGATGGCCGACATGGTGTCGGCTGCGGTCGCCCCGGAGAATGCCCGCCGGCCTGCCAGCATCTCGTAGAGCACCGCCCCCAGGCAGAAGATGTCGGAACGATGATCGGCGGGCAGCCCTCGCACCTGCTCGGGCGACATGTAACCCACCGTGCCCATCACGGTACCCGGCTGCGTCTGGCCGGAGACCGTCGGGGCGCTGGTCTGTTTTCCCGGAGCGGCCCTTCCGACGTTCTTCGCCAGCCCGAAATCGAGGATCTTGACGTGCCCGTCCCTGGTGACGAAGAGATTCTCGGGCTTCAGGTCCCGGTGAACGACGCCACTTTCATGGGCGGCCCAGAGACCCCTGGCGACCTGCTGCGCGTAGTCGATGGCTTTCCTCGGGGAGATCGGACCCGCTTCCAGCATCTCCCGCAGCGTCTTCCCCTCCAGAAGCTCCATGACGGCGAAGGCGACGCCATCCTCGTTCCCGAAGTCGAAGATCGAGAGGATGTTGGGATGGGACAGCGAGGCAACCGCGTTCGCCTCGCGCTCGAATCGCGAAAGGAACTCCGGATCTCCCGACACGTACCCGGGCAGCACTTTCACCGCGACGTCCCGCTTGAGCTTCGAGTCCCGTGCCCGGTAGACCTCGCCCATTCCGCCCGCTCCGAGCGGCGCCAGAATCTCGTAGCGTCCGAGCCGCCGGCCCGGCATCAGAGCCGGCGCGTGCTTACGAGACTCCTCGAGAATCGCGGCCGCGGCCTCCAGCGCCGGCGCTTCCAGAAAGGCGCCCGCGGAGTCCACGTCGACCAGCAGCGACTCCGCTCGCCGCCGCATCTCCTCATCCTCGCAGACTCCCGCCAGAAACGCAGCCCGGTCGGATACGGGAACGGCGAGCGCCCCTGTGAGGACGCCTTTCATGCGCTGCCATTCCTGAGCGTTCATGAAAACCCTAGGGCGGACCCTCGGAGCGAAGCGCGTGGCGCAGGAAGATCCGAGCCGTCTGCCAGTCCCGGTTGACGGTCGGTTCGGAGATCTCCAGGATCCCGGCCGTCTCTTCGACCGTCAATCCACCGAAGAACCGCAGCTCCACGACTCTCCCCTGCCGGGGATCGAGCCGTGAAAGCTCCTTCAGGGCTTCGTGGAGCCGGAGAATGTCGACTCCCGCTTCGGGCGCAGCGACCAGGATGTCCTCGTCGAGTGTCACCGCGATGCTCCCGCCGCCTCGCCGGTCTGCGTTTCGACGTCGGGCGTGGTCGACGAGGATGCGGCGCATCATTCGGGCGGCGAGCGCCAGAAAGTGCGCCCGGGAGACGAACCCCTGCCCGCGCTGAGCGGCAAGACGCATGTACGCCTCGTGAACGAGGGCGCTCGGCTGCAGAGTGTGGTTGCGGCGCTCGCGGGCCAGGATCCGGCGCGCGAGCCTGCGTAGCTCGTCGTACATCGAGGGAACAAGCTCCGACAGCGACTCGCGCACTTCCGGGCTGGAATCGCAAAGAAGGGCTTCCACGTCCCTTTCGGCAAGATTGGCCAACTCGCTTCGTTCCTTTCGGGTCCCGGTGTCTCCCCGAGGTTACTCCGATTCCTGTCGTGGTCGGTGATTGCTTTTCCGGCCTGCCCGCGCGTCCTCGATCAGGAGGCGTTATGAAGGTCAATGTTGGAAGCGGGTTTCGGTCGGGAGTGGTTCTGCTGGCGTTGACGGTTGGCTCTGCAGCGGCGGCGCAAGCGACGGCGTCGGCAAAAATCGGAAGCAGCGTCGTGCCCCCCAAGCCGAGCCCTTGCTTCAATTCTCTGTGGCCGTGTCGGCAGCCCCTGCCGCCGCGTCCGACTCCCAAGCCGCCTCAGCGCTAAACAGGCTTCGCTGAGCGCTCGCGGCCGCCGGATCCTCCGTTCACCGGCGGCCGCATTTTTTCGCTACCTGAACAATCGCAGTCGTCAGTGAAGGAACCGATCATGAAGAAACACTTCCCTCTGATACTCATCGGGCTACTGGTCCTCTCTGGAGTCGGTCTCGCCCTGGGGCCGAACCCTAATCCGGGAGTCATTCCCAACACCGGACCCAAGTACGGAGAGCTGAGCGCCGAGTGGTGGCAGTGGGCATTCTCTTTCGCGGTGGCCGATCTCCCGTTCTTGAGCACGGCCGGCCCGCTGGACCTCAGTGCGCACCAGTTGGGTGCCGTGTGGTTCCTCCCCGGTGCGAACGATGGACTGACCCAGCCGCGGACGGGCGAGGTCCCTGCGGGGACCTCTCTATTCCTCCCGCTGGTCAACCTGATCAACCAAATCGGTTCGCTCCAGTCGATGGCGGGTAAGCGAGAGATCGACCCGGTTCGATGATTGCTTTTCCAACCCTACCGCGCGTTCTCGATCAGGAGGCGTTATGAACGTCAATGTTCGAAGCGGGCTTCGGTTCGGAGTCGTCCTACTGGCAGTCACCGTCGGCTCGATGGCAGCGGCTCGGGCGGAGGAGAGTGAGGGGAAAGCGGGCCAGCTTCACTTCAGGGCGCGCGACATCAGGGACTCCTATGGGTTCAGCTGCAGCGGCACGGTCGTCGCAAGCGACGTGCTTCCGGTGGGGCCGGCCGCATTGGTCGGGCAGGTGACCTGCGACGGCATCGCGACGTGCTCGGGGACGTCCATGGCCAGCTTCAACGGCAATATCTTCCCGCCTTTGGGGCTGACCGGAAGTTACACGGTGAACTCGAATGGAACCGGATTCATTACCTACGATCTGACGATCGGGGGACAGCCCGCCGGCGAGCTGCCGATCCATTTCGTGATCATCGACGGAGGCCGGGGGATCAAGGGTCTGCCTACCACGTCCGGCTTCGCCGTCACGTGTGAACTGAAAGCACAGTGAGGTCAGGCGCCGCATGAAGAGGCGCGAGCTCATCCCAGGGTGGATGCGCGCTTGAGCAATCGCAAGTCGTCAGTAAAGGACACGATCATGAAGAGACATCACTTTCCTCTGATACTCATCGGACTCCTGGTGTTCGCTGGAGCCGGTCTCGCCCTGGGGCCGAACCCCAATCCGGGAGTCATTCCCAACAACGGGCACAAGTACGCAGAGCTGAGCGCGGAGTGGTGGCAGTGGGCCTTCTCGTTCCCTGCCGCCGACGTCCCGTTCCTGAACACGGGCGGCCCGGTGGACATCAGTGCGCATCAGTCGGGTCACGTGTGGTTCCTCGCCGGGGCGAACAATGGACTGACCGAACCCCGCACAGGCGAGGTTCCCGCGGGGACATCCCTATTCCTCCCGCTGGTCAACTTCGTCAACGACTATCCGTGCCCCTCCGAGTTCGGATTCGAGCCTCCTCCCGGCGAAACCCTGGAGCACTTTCTCCAGCGGACCGGAAATGAGGCCCTCGACTTCTTCGTGCCGGACGCCACGACTCTATTCGCCGAGATCGACGGAGTGCCCCTCAAGAGCCTCGCCGTCTACCGGGCCACTTCCGACCTGTTTCACTTCACGGCAGATCCCGCGCTCTCAACCTTTCTTGATCCATGCATCACCGGCAGCGTTCAAGACGGGGTTTCGATCGGTTACTGGCTCCTGCTCACGCCCCTGACCCCGGGGATGCACACCCTGCACTTTGGCGCCCCGACTTTCGGCCAGGACATCACTTATGTGGTGACGGTCAGGTCCGGCCGCGGGCACTGAGCTTGAACGGATCGGATTCGAAACCGGGGATGACTGGGGACCCTCGGGGCCAGTCATCCCCGGCTCTTTCGGCGAGATTCCCGGCAAGCTCACTTGCGCTTCGTGGACTTCTTTCCGCCCGACGTATTGAGAGCGACGGCCGCGCGAATGAGGGTCTTGAACGCATTCGCGTCGATCTTCTCCCCCTCGTGAATGTCGATGGCGCGCCGGACGTTCCCGTCGAGGCTCGAGTTGAAGAGCCTGGCAGGATCTTTCAAGGAAGCGCCTTTGAAGAAGGTCAGCTTCACGACCGACTTGTATGACTCTCCCGTGCAGATACCCCCGTCACGGGACCATACCGGGCCGCCCCACTTCCACTCCTCCACCACGTCAGGATCGGCCTCCCGAATGAGGGCGCGCATCCGTGCGAGCGTTTCGCCTCTCCAGTCATCCAGCTCGGCAATCCGCTGGCTGATGAGCTTGTCGGCCGCCTTGCCTGCCTCTTTTGGTTGACCCTTCATCGTCTTGCCTTTCGTTGGGATTGGGATGCATTGCCCACGTTTCCACCGATCCTCACGCGCCCGACACTTCCGCTTCGGCCTCGATCTCGACGAGGTACTCGTCGCCCACGAGAGCGGCGGCGACGAGCGTGTTGGCAGGCTGGATGTGCCCGAAGCGCTCCCCGTGGACGCGGGCCACGGCCTCCCAGTCGGCCATGCGCGCCACGAATACCCTCGTGCGCACAACATCCTCGAGCTTCGCCCCGAGCGACTGGAGCGCGCCCTCGATCTTGTCGATCGCGAAGTGCGCCTGCGCGGCGGGATCCGTCCCGCCGATCGCGAGGTCGCCGTGCGTCGCTGTCGTCCCCGACACCTGCACGCGCGTGCCGAGGCGCGTCGCCCGAGAGAAGCCAGCGATGCTCTCCCAAGGCGTGCCGCTCAGGCAGAGCACGCGGCCGTCGGCGCGGCGCCGCACCGCGTAGGGCGCCGGGAACGACTCCACGTGATGGCTCAGATCTCCGGACGCGGTGAGAAACGGTGGCTTGCGGTACTCGTCGCCGCAGTCGCCGGGAATTGGGTGAAGAGTGGCGAGCGCCGCCTCCAACTCCTCGCGATCTTCGCGGGTGAACGCGAAGGAAAAGACGCGCAAGTTGTCCGCAATGTGCTCTCGCTCACCGGGCCGGGCGCCGATGATGACGCCGGCCACGGCCGGCTGCTCGAGGATGTAGCGAGAGGCCACGTTGGCGATGGAGACGCCATGCCGCCGCGCCACCGCATCCGCGGCGCGCAGCACTCGCTGCAGGGCATCCCACCCGCCGGCGACGCGCATGAAACGGCCGTACTTCATCTGCGACCAGGTACCGCTGCGTTCCCAGTCAGGCTCGGCTTGGCCGAGCCATCGATTCGACAACCAGCCGCCGGCGACCGTTCCGTAGGCGAGCAGCTTCACGCCGCGCGCACGGCACACGTCCGACAGCGGACCGGCCGCGCGCCGATCGAGCAGCGAGAAGCAGACCTGATTCGAAACCACCTCGATGCCGGTGGCGAGCAGCATGTTGAAATGCGCCGCGTCCACGTTCGTCAGGCCGATGTGCCCGATCAGTCCCTCGGCCTTCAGAGTCTGCAGATGCAGCAGGCCGTCGATCCAGCTCGGATCCGCATAGCTCCAGGCATGGAATTGCAGCAAATCGAGCCGGCGCGTCCGAAGTCGCTGCAGCGATCGCTCGACCGCGGCGCGCACGTCTGAAAGCGTCAGGGGCCCCGGCTTCGGCACCCACTTCGTGAAGAGCTGCACCGGCTGCGCCGTGCGCGCTCCGTCTCGCAGATGGCTCGCCACGATCTCGGCCGAACCGTAGTGGTCGGCCATGTCGAACGAGGTGAAGCCGGCGTCGACGTAGGGGCGAAGCGCGCGCGCCGTGGGCTCCGGGTCGAGTTGGCGGCCGTCGCGCTCCATGTCCGCGATCTGCCACAGGCCCGTGAGCACGCGGGAGATAGAGAGATCAGGGGCGAGCGCGACCCGGTCCACTGTGGGCGCCAGCGTCATGAGTCCTATCCGGGAGGAAGCGTCGCGAAGCGCGCGACGAGGTCCACGCCCTGGCGGCGCAGCTTCTGCGTTTCGCGGCGATAAATGACCGAGCCGACGCCCATCACGAGGAGCCAGAGCGGCGTCGAGCAGAAATACCACGCGGCCACGGGCCTGGTCATATCCCGCCAGGTGTGCACGGCGAGAAACGCGGTCAGCACGACGATGGCGACCACGGCGAGCGGAACTTGCACGGCGCGCGACGGAAGGACGGTGACGTCCCGCGCGAGCGCGGGGTTACGACCGGGCAGCGTCACCACCGACACCGCCATCAACAGGAAGTTGACGAGCATCGAGGTCACGAGGATATCGATTCCGAGAAAGAAGTCGCCGGCCACGTGACAGCCGATGATACCGAGCGTGGCCATCAGCGCGCTGGCCAGGATCGCCACGTGCGGCGTCCGGAAGCGCGGATGCACCGCCGCGATCCGGCGTGGAAAGATCCCATCCTCGGCCCACGCGAACATCAGGCGCGACACCGCGAGCAGCATCGCCGGGAGATCTTTGATCAGCGCGACGGCCGCACCCGAAACGATCACCACCGTCCACTTTGGGGGCAGCAGGTATCCCAGAAGACCCGGGGCCGTCAGGTCCCGATGCTGTGCCTCCGCGGCGATGAACTGCCACGGCACCGCGTGATACACCGCGCCCGTGAACAGCATGTAGAAGATGCCGACCGACACGACGGCGATGCCGATCGCGAGCGGCAGATTGCGACCCGGCCGTTTGGCCTCGCCGCCCGCCTGCGCGATCGAATCGAAGCCGATGAACGAGGCAAACATCAGCGCGGACGCCGGAAGCAGCACCGACCACGTGAGCGGCGGGGCTTCGGTGGCCGGCACCGCACCACCCCCGCGCGCCTGCAGCGCCGCGGCAAACGCGTTGTGGTCGAAGGAGAACCCGGCGACGATCACCACCCCGCCGAGGATGAACGTCAGGAACATCAGCGGAACGATCAGGCGTTCATAGGCTTTCACGCCGCGAAGGTTCACGAAGACGGCCACCCAGAGGAACGCGAGCGAGATCGCCAGCCGGATCGGTCCGGTCTCCAGCGTGGCCGCTACCGCCGTCGACCCCGCGGCCACCGCGATGTCGCGCAGGAACGGAACGATGAGGTAGGACACCACACCGATCGCCACGCACAGCGAGAACCACTGCGAGAACGACGCGACGAAGCCGAGGTAGGGATTCAGTGCGCGGCTCGCGTACACGTAGCTGCCGCCCGCGCGCGGCATGGCCGAGGCCAGCACCGCATACGCCAGGCCCGCCAGCACGGCCGGCAACGCCGCGAAGATGAACGCGCGCAGAACGTTCGGACCGATTCCGGGCACGTGGCGCTGGATCATGAACGGGATGACGTTGATGCCCGCGCCGATCATCGAGCAGACACCCGTGGCCACCAGGCCGAGCAGCCCCATCTCCCGTGCCAGCCCGGATTTCAGCGGCGCTGCCGGGGCTTGAGCTTGCGGGGTCGTCATGACGTGGCGCTTCTGTATCACGTGATCGGCCGAGCGGGCATGCCCGCTCTCACTCGAAGCGCGGAGGGGAGTTTGGAGCGGACAACCCTGGAACGGGCTCTTCAGGTCTGCCCCCGCTGTGAGCGGGCTCTCCCCTCATGAAGGGCTGGGTCGGAGGCCGAAGCGGGTATCCGAACAGCTCGAAGTCTCTCGCATAGAAGTCCCGGACGCGCCGCTCGACCGCGTCGCTGGAGTAGTAGTCTCCGAGTGTCCCGTGGTTTTCATTGGTTGGATTCAGGCGTCCCAGTTGCGCCTGGATGCCGAGTCGGTCACACACCGTGGCGAAATCGACGTCGATACGCTCGACGCGCCCGACAAAATCCATCACGAGCCGGCCGCCCAGCTCCAGGAACTCGTGCTGGGGGCGAAAATGCGGCTCCGGCCGCTGCGGGCGCGGCTTCAGCCACCGCAGCACGAAATCCGCGAAATCGACGTAATTGCTGAGCACCTCATCTCGGAAACGCTGATCTCTGGGCCATGCGGGATGGCCGCCGTTCTTGAGGAACTCGTACGCCGAGACCAGCCGCGTGTACGGATTGCGGACGAACGTGAACTTGAAATACCGCCAGAAGTCCCGGCCGAACACCACTCGATAGTCGCGCGCCGAGGCGTGTCCACCGGCGAGGTTGCCGAAGAGGGCCATGGCCACGCTGATCCCCGCCGCCTTCGGTATGTGCACGAAGATGCAGCGGTGTTCGTCGAAGCCCCTCAGGGAATACGTGACAGTGTTGGCGCCCTCACCCACGTTTTGGATCTTTCGA
>Ga0207691_10008203_pt1 | contig 10032 bp, 9 predicted proteins | sample KBSM13metaG_FD_184327 | JGI IMG/M metagenome (GOLD analysis project Ga0207691, IMG submission 184327) | Miscanthus rhizosphere microbial communities from Kellogg Biological Station, Michigan, USA - KBS M1-3 metaG (SPAdes) (version 2) | ecosystem: Host-associated > Plants > Roots > Rhizosphere >... | reverse complement strand
CGCTTCGTGTCCTGGTCGCAGACTTTCGCCCTTCCGAGAGTCAGCAACGGGTGCAGAGAGGAAACGAAGGGGAGATTGAACTGCGGATTGCCGCGCCGTCGATTGATGCGGCGCGGCTGGAACTCTTCATCAACTTCCATGAACATGGCCACCGGACGAAGGGCTGGCCGGCACCAACCGAAGAAGCAGAGTCAGAACTGCGCTGCCACCTCTACAACCCGTTCCCAACCGAGGAGTGGAGCTACTGGATCGACGACCGACTGGTGGGTGTCGGGTATGTCGATGCGCTGCCGGAAGGGTTGTCGGCCATCTACTTCTTTCACGATCCCGATCAGCATCAGCGATCGCTCGGCACCTTCAACATCCTGACGATGATCGAGCGTGCGAAGGAGCGGCAACTCCCGCACGTCTACCTCGGCTACTACGTCGAGGGGTGCAGATCGTTGGAATACAAGAAGAGGTTCAGGCCGAACGAGATTCTGCACGGCGACGGTTGGGAGGCGTTCGTTCGATAGCTCGTTGCTGGCCTGACAAGGATGCCGCTGCTGATCCTGGTAATCCTCCTCCCGCTGGTGTTGCTTGCGCTGATGCCGCTGATCCTGCTCCAGCGATATCGCGTGGGGACCGCGCGACGACTGGCGCGACCCTGGATGGCGACGCTCAATGTCGCGCTGATGGCGTTCTCGGCGTTCTGCTTCCTGACCGGCGCCGTTGTCACGGCGGTGTGGGTGCCGAACGCCTTCACGGGTGCGGCTGCCGGCGTCGCCGTCGGCGCGGGTCTGGGCCTCGTTGGCCTCATGCTGACACGATGGGAGGCCACGGCAGCGACCCTGCACTACACACCGAACCGGTGGCTGGTGCTGCTCGTGACCTTCGTGGTCTCCGCTCGCGTGGTGTACGGACTCTGGCGATCGTGGACGGTCGCCGCCGCCGGCGTCTCCGGCACGCCGATGGTGCTGGCGTTCGGGATCCCGGAATCACTGGCCGCAGGCGGGACGGTGATTGGCTACTACGTCGCCTATGGGCTGGGCGTGCGGCGCCGCATCCGCAAATGGCAGAACGGCGCGTTGCGCGCGAGATGAGCGTCCGGATGGATGCGGTCAGCTCGATACGCGGCGCAGGAGTTGCAAATCTGAAACGGGGGTTTACAGATGGTCGATCGTCGGAGAGGACCCATCAGGTACGCCATTGTCGGACTCGGCCACATCGCACAGGTGGCCATGCTTCCCGCCTTCGCGCACGCACGACGCAACTCCCGCGTCACCGCCCTGGTCAGTGATGACCCGGCCAAGTTGAGAGCGCTGTCGAAGAAGTACCGCGTCCCGTCTGTGTTCTCGTATGACGAGTACGACACGTGTCTCGAGCAGGTGGACGCGGTCTACATCGCCCTCCCGAACTCTCTCCACGCGGAGTACACGATCAGGGCGGCGCGGGCGGGCGTCCACGTGCTGTGCGAGAAACCGATGGCGGTGACGGCACGCGAGTGTCAGCAGATGATCGAGGCCTGCCGTACGAATCGAGTCAAGCTGATGATTGCGTATCGCCTGCATTTCGAGGAGATCAACCTCAACGCGGTCGATCTCGTGCGGCGCGGCCGGATCGGCGAACCCAGGTTCTTCAATTCATCGTTCGCGATGACCGTCCGGGCAAACGACATTCGAACCAGGAAAGCGATGGGCGGTGGGACGCTCTACGACATCGGCGTCTACTGCATCAACGCTGCGCGCTATCTCTTCAGGGCGGAACCCACCGAGGTCGTTGCCATCTCGGTCAATAGCGGCACGCAGAGGCTCCGTGAGATTGACGAGACGACCGGTGCGGTGCTGCGGTTCGACGATGAGCGGGTGGCGGCGTTCGTCACGAGTTTCAATTCGTCGGACGTGGGGTCATATCGGATCGTCGGCACCAAGGGCCAACTGGTCGTCGATCCCGCATACGAGTATGCCGAAGGGCTGGCCTACGAGCTGACGGTCAACGGGAAGACCACCCGCAAGCGGATCAGGAAGCGCGACCAGTTTGCGCCGCAGCTCCTGTATTTTTCAGACTGCATCCTGCGGAATCGTGAGCCAGAACCGTCGGGGGAAGAAGGGCTGCAGGATGTGCGAGTGGTCGAGGCCCTCTACGAGTCGGCGAGAACGGGGAAGGCGATTGCGATACCGCCCTTCGACCGTACAAAACGGCCGACGGGAAAGCAGCGAATCGTGCGGCCCGGTGTGCGGAAGCCGCAACTCGTCAAGGTCCAGAGCGCAAGCGTCGACTAATCGCGGCTCACGCCGCGAGGCGTTTGCGAAACGCGCCCGCCTGATCGCGCAGCGCGCCGAGGGCATCCCGCGCGGATGTCCAGCGCTCCTGTTCTGCTCGGACGAACCGGCTGTACGGCGCGACGACGTCGTCGAGGCGCTGGCGGCTGTGCACCTGGGCGCGGTCGAATTCCGCGCGGAGCGCCGTCGCCAGGCGCTCGCGTAACGCCGACATTTTGTTTTTCAGCTCTCCCTTGGCCTTGCGGCGGCGGGCGGGGATAACCAGAAAGCCAAGCGTGGCAACCACGCTCGCCAGGAGGATACCGGTGATGTCGGCAGCCGCAGTCGTCGCCGCGAGCGTGACCACCGTGCCCAGGGCGAGCGCGCCGCCACCAGCCGCTGCGGCGGTCGTCACGGCGGTGCGCGCGTGATCGGCAATCACCGCGGCTTCGCGCTTCCGATCGTAGGTGTCGACGACCCGCTGCGCCTCGCGTCCGACGGCGTCGATCAGCCGGCCGCGATCGCTGTGGAACGTGCCGACGTCCGGCGCGCCAAGCACCCGTGACCCGTGCTCTCTCGTCCGTGCCGCGATCGCTGTCGTCACCGCCTGCCACTGCCGGAAGTCCTGATCGATCAGCCAGTCGATAAGCTCGGTCACCGCCCGCTCGATTTGTCGCGGTGCGTCGGCGACGACGCGTTCCTCGAATTCCTTCTGGATCCGTGCGCGGTTGAACAGATCCATGACCCGGCCGATCCGCAGCGTGTCCTCGAAAAAGGCATGGCCGCGGGTCTCCATGTCGAGGAGCACTTTCTCGACGGCGGTCATGCGCAGTTCGAAGCCTCGCGCCAGATCGCTGCGATACAGCGCCAGTTGCTGTTCGACATTCTCGAGCAGCGTGAGATCGTCCTTGAGGAGTGTCAGCCGTTCGCTGGCAATGGCGGCGTAGCGCTGCGCGAGCGCCTCACCGACGCCAAGCGGGTTCGCCAGTTTGATCCGGAAGCGGCTGGCTTCGTCGAGGGTCTCGGTGATGTAGCGCTCGAGCGGTTCGAAGCGGCTTGCGGTCCAGACCGACGGTTCTCCCTGCTTCGCCCGCAGCGCGAGACGGGCGCTGACGGCGAAGATCTCAGGCGTCATGCCGAGCAGTCGCTGCGAGGCTGAGCTGACGAAGGCGAGGACCTCGTCGAGTTCGTCCGGGCGCTCGAAGATGTCGACCTTGTTGACGATGATCACGATCTTCTTGCCCCAGTCGCGGATCGTCTCGAGGAACGCACGCTCGGTTTCCGTGAACGGGCGATCAGCCGACGTCACGAAGAGCACCAGGTCGGCTCGCGGCACGAACGTCGTGGTGATCTGCTCGTGCTCGCGGATGATGGCGTTGGTGCCCGGCGTGTCGACGATCTGCACTTCACGCAGAAATTCGGCAGGGGCCGTCGTCACCGCGATGCGCTGTTTGCCGAAGATCTGTTCGCCGAGGATCTGGTCGCCGAGGATCTGTGCGTCGGTGCTCTGGGCGATGGTGTCGCCGTACTTCAGAACGTGAATCTGTGCGGTGGTCGGGGTGACACCTTCTTTGACCACCTGGCGTCCAACAAGGGCATTGATGAAGGCACTCTTTCCGGAGTTAAACTCGCCAACCACAACCAGCATGAAGAATTCGTCGAGTTGGCGAATGGAGGAGGCGAGTGTTGCCTTGTCTTCGTCGCTGGCGCCGAACCGCATCAGCGCGTCGCGGAGTTGAGCCAGTAATTCGCGGCCGCCGTTCAGCTGGCTTTGCAGATCAGTCGTGAGGACGCCTTGCACTTGGCAGAGACGAGGCAAGAATCACGCCGTACGAACCGTAATAAGGGGTAAACGGACTCCGTAGTGTCGTGAATCTCGATAGAGAACAGCGACGGCGGTGGCTCCCTCGCTAGCGGCCGACCAGCTTCATCAGATGCTCTGGATAGCGCGCGCCGCGCACTTCGATTTGCGCGGCGGCCTGATCGATCTCGCGCAGATCGCCCGCCGTTAACTGCACGTTGACCGCGCCGACGTTCTCCTCGAGTCGGTGCCGCTTCGTCGTTCCGGGAATCGGCACGATCCACGCCTGCTGCGCCAGCAGCCACGCCAGCGCGATTTGCGCCGGCGTCGCCTGCTTCCGTGCAGCGAAGGTCTTCAACCAATCGACGAAGGCGAGGTTCGCTTTCCGGTTCTCCTCCGAGAAGCGTGGGACGACATTGCGGAAGTCGGTCGGATCGAACGTCGTCTTGTCGTCGATCTTGCCGGTGAGGAAACCTTTGCCGAGCGGGCTGAACGGCACGAATCCGATGCCGAGTTCCGCGAGCGTCGGCAGCACCTCTCGTTCAGGCTCGCGAAACCAGAGGGAGTATTCGCTCTGCAGGGCCGTCACCGGCTGAACCGCGTGGGCGCGGCGGATCGTCTGCACGCCGGCTTCCGACAGTCCGAAATGTGTGACCTTGCCTTCGCGGATCAGGTCCTGGACCGCGCCCGCGACGTCCTCGATCGGCACGTCCGGATCCACGCGGTGCTGGTAGAGGAGATCGATCCGGTCGGTCTTGAGGCGCTTCAGCGAGGCCTCAGTGACTTCGCGTATGTGCGACGGCCGGCTGTCCAACCCGGCTTGCTTCCCCGCGTCAAACTTGAACCCGAACTTCGTCGCGATGACGACGCGATCGCGAACGGGCGCCAGCGCTTCGCCGAGCAGTTCCTCGTTCGTGTATGGCCCATAGGCTTCGGCCGTATCGAAGAACGTGACGCCTGCATCGACGGCTGCGCGAATGATGGCGACGCCTTCGTCGCGACTGGTCGGCTGTCCGTAGCCGAAACTGATGCCCATACAGCCGAAGCCGAGCGCCGACACTTCCAGACCGTTTTTCCCTAACGATCGTTTCTTCATACGTCAGTATCTCTGTTAAACGCTGCCGGTGTGATCGCGCACGGATGAGCCGGCCCGGCGCCTGGCCTGGCTGCGTGATCAGTATCAGCACCCGGAAGAACCCCGGCCTACGCTCGCTGAAGTGAAGCGATGGTTCGCGGACAACGGCGTCGAGTATCTGCGTGCATTTCCCAGCACGGTCTTTGATGACGACGGCCGCGATCTCTTCGCGCCTGCGCCCGACGACTGGACTGTCGAGAACTGGGTCGCGCCGATTGGATGGATGCGGACGCTGGGACGGGAAGGTGGTCTGTTTTTCGCGATCGGCCGGCGGTTGCCAGCTCTGGAGTTGCACTTGCAGCAATAGAGTCTTGAAACACTGGCGGCACGAGCCGAACAAGACGTTCGGTGATGCGGGCCGATGATCGTCGCGCCTCAGGTTTGTGATGACGTTGAAGCGTCGCATCAACATCCTGCTCGAGGGCACCGTATTCCGGTATCTCTGCGGCGTCGTCGCCGTAGCGAGTGCCTTCGCCCTGCGCCTCTGGCTGATCCCGTGGACCGGAACAGGTGCGCCATTCGTGTTGTTGTTCGCCGCGGTGCTCGTGACCAGCCTGTTCGCCGGCTTCGGGCCGGCGATTCTTGCGGTCTTGCTCAGCATCCCTCTCGGCGCTTACGCCTTTGTGGTGGGCGCCGGATATTCCACAGCTCAAGCGTCCTTTCAGTCGCTCGTGTTCGCCATCGTGGCGACCCTCGTCATTTACCTGATATTTCTCAACCAGAAGGAGGCCCGTTCACTCGAACGTGCCCACCGCCAGGCCCGCGGGTCTGAAGAGAAGTACCGAGCCCTGTTCAATTCGATCGACGAAGGGTTCTGCATCGTCGAGGTCCTGTTCGATGACGCGGACCACGCGGTGGACTACCGCTTTGTGGAAGTCAACCGCGTCTTCGAAGAGCTGACCGGCATCTCAAACGCAGTTGGGCGACGGATGCGCGAGATCGCGCCGGCGCACGAGGAGCACTGGTTCGAGATTTACGGGCAGATTGCGCTGACCGGCGAGTCCCGGAGGTTTGAGAATCCGGCCCAGGCGCTCGGCCGGTTCTACGACGTCTACGCGTTTCGACTCGGCAACCCCGAGCAGCGCCACGTCGCCATTCTTTTCAACGAAGTCACGAAACGCAGGAAGGTGGAAGAGGAGTTGCGCGCCGTTTCCGCCGAACTGCGCCAGACCCTGCAGACCGCGGGCACCGGCTTGACCCATTGCAGCCGGGACTTGCGCTATCTCTCGGTGAACCACGCCTACGCCGAACTCATCGGGCGGCCCCAGGAACAGATCGTCGGCAGGTCGATTGTCGACGTGATGGGGCAGGAGGCATTCGAGATCATTCGCCCCCGTATCGAGCGGGTCTTGAGTGGAGAGCGGACTGAGTACGAAGACGAACTTCCTATCGGCGGTGAGCGCAAGAGCATCCACGGCGTCTATACGCCGGACCGTGACGCCTCCGGCACTGTGGTCGGCTGGGTCGCCTCGGTCATGGACATCAGCGAGCGCAAGCGCATCGAGGACAAACTCAAGGCCGCCAACGCTTTCCTCGACGCCATCATCGAACACATCCCGCTGGTCCTGTTCCTGAAAGATGCCCGGTCGTTGCGGTACGTGAGACTCAATCGAGCTGGTGAACAGCTGCTCGGCTGGCCGCAGGACGCGTTCATTGGCAAGAACGACTATGACTTGTGGCCGCGGGCCCAGGCCGAGTTCTTTGTCGAAAAGGATCGCCAGACTCTGAACGAGGCACTCGTCGACATCGCGGAAGAGCCAGTACAGACGCGTCATCAAGGTATTCGCCTCCTGCATACGAAGAAAGTGCCGCTTCTCGACGCCGCCGGCCACCCGGCGTATCTGCTCGGGATCTCGGAGGACGTCACCGAACGAAAGCGGATCGAGCAGGAACAGCAGTTCCTGTCTGAAGTGAGCGTCGCGCTCTCGAAGTCGCTCGATTACGAGCAGACGCTGGCGAGCGTGGCGCAGCTGGTCGTTCAGAGATTCGCTGACTGGTGCGCCGTTGACGTGCTGGATGAGCAGGGAAAACTCACCCGGTTGAAAGTCGCAAGCGCGGACCCTGGTCAGGCGTGGCTGTGTGAGGTTCTCGAGCAGATGCCGCTCGATCGAGACCTGCCTCACCTCATGCGATCGGTGTTTGAGAGCGAACAGCCCGTGGTGGTCGAGCGGGTGACGTTGCAGTATGTCGAGTCGCTGGCGCAGACGCCGGGACACCTGCAAGCACTCCTGGCCACTGGTGTCACCTCCTTCGTCGGGGTCCCACTCCTGATGCGGGGAGAGCCCCTTGGCGCGCTCTTGCTCGGCTCCTCGACCCTGTCGCGCGTGTTCGGACAGCGCGACGTTCGCCTGGCCGAAGCGCTGGCGGACCGGGCAGCGGTGGCAATCGAGAATGCGCGTCTCTATCGCTCCTCGGTCCACGCCACGCACCTGCGCGATCACGTGCTGGGCGTCGTGGCACATGACCTGCGGAATCCGCTGTCCGCGATCCTGATGCAGACACGGGCACTCAAGCGGCAGGGCGTGGAGCTCGAACGACGAACGACGAAACCGCTGGAGCTCATCCACCGCGCAGCCACCCGCATGAACCGCTTGATTCAGGATCTCCTCGATGTCGCGCTCATGGAGGCAGGACAACTGACCATCGAGCGAGCGCAGCTCTCGGCAGGCGGGTTGATCGCGGAAGCGCTGGATATGCAGCGGCCACTCGCGTCGGCGTCTTCTCTGGAATGTCGAATCGAAGTAGACGCTGCCGTTGGCGAGGTCTGGGGCGACCGGAATCGGCTCCTGCAGGTGCTCGAGAATCTCATCGGCAACGCCATCAAGTTCACGCCCGCCGGCGGCCGCATCACCGTCGGCGCGGTCTCGCGCGATCACGAGGTCGTCTTCCGGGTGACGGATACCGGCGCTGGTATCGCACCCGAGAATCAGGCCCGTGTCTTTGACCGGTTCTGGCAGGCGTCCAGGGCCGGGGGGCTCGGTGCCGGGCTCGGGCTGCCGATCACCAAAGGGATCGTCGAGGCTCACGGGGGACGCATCTGGGTTGAAAGCGCGGAGGGACGCGGCAGTACTTTCTTCTTCACGGTTCCCACGCCTGCTGCAGTTCAGGAGAAAGCCTCCGAGCGCCGTCGCACGACCCGGGTGGCCTGACGAACATGTTCCTCTTCTTCCAATGGCTGTGTTTGCGGATGGAAGAACCTCCCCAATACACTGCAGGGCGTGGTCGCTCTCGCACAGTCTGATGTCGTTCTCGTGATCGAGGACGATCTTGCCACCCGCAAACTGTTTCGAACCGCGCTAAAAACCGAGGGCTATGCCGTCGTCACTGTCGGTGATGGACTCGACGCGCTGAAGTATCTCGAGATGCACACGCCCGCCGCAGTCATCCTCGATCTCGGACTGCCGCGTCTGCACGGGAGCGATGTGCTGAGCGAGATGGCGGCGCAGGGTTGGACGGAGCGGACCCCGGTCATCGTCGTCACCGGAGAACGGACGGATTATCTGGACGCGTCACAATTTGCGTGCGTCCTTCACAAGCCTCTCACGCCCGATAAATTGGTGGCGACGGTACGGCGATGCCTGAGCAAGCCATCCGGCGCCCAGGGGATCTGACCTACGTACGAGCGATGTAGTGTCCGTCCCGCGTTTTGTGTAGAACCCGATCCTGAATGAGCGTCGCCAGCACCGCATCGCAGGTGCCAGCATCGAGCTGCCAGAGTCGACACGCCTGATCAAACGTCAACCGCAGTCCCGGCATTTCGTGGAACTCGCCGAGCACACGGCGAACAAGAGCTTCCGCGTTCATGGTGTTTCCTATGGTTCGAAAATGGGGCGAATGGTCGAAACGGGTCGGTCGAATTAGACGAAAACCGTGAAGACAGTCAGTGTAAAGGCGCGATCGGCACTACGCAATTCCAGGCGACAAAAATTTCGTGCGATGCCTGCTGAGTCGTAACTCAGACGATCAGGACGCTGCTTGGGGATGGGAGACCGTCGCCGCGGTGCGACCAACGGCGACCCGTGTCCGTCGATACGTAGACGTTGCCCATCCGATCGGCGATCGCGGCCGCCGATCCGCTCGTGGCGATGCATCCGGTATCCGCAATGCCCTCGATCCACGTGGGCAGACCGCCGCCGACCGCGACCAGCGCATCCTGTCCATCGACCCGTCGTCGGTAGATTGCGCCCTGCGCCGCGAAGTGATCGACCGATGCGGACACGAGGACGTCGTCGCTGCGGTAGCGGTGCACGGTGACCGACACGAGCTCGACGGTTCGGACGGGCTCGGTGCCGTCCTGACGAACTGTCCAGACCGCGGGCTGCCCCTCGCGGGCTGCCCCTATCGTTTGCTGGCCTGGCGCACCAACCGCTCGCGCTCCATCGGCGTCACCTGCTTGGGCAGGTTGGCCTGCGCGCAGGCTTCCGCGAAATCCGCGTTCTCGGACAGAAATCCGTAGCCGGGATGAACACACTCGGCGCCGCTTTTCCGCGCGGCCTCGATCAGACATTCGATCGAAAGGTAGCTTTCGCGCGGCTCTGCCGGACCGATGCAATAAGCTTCGTCGCACTGCCGCACATGCAGCGCGCGCGCATCAGCCGCCGAGTAGACGGCGATGGTGCGCATGCCGAGTTGCTTGGCAGTACGCGCGATACGGCAGGCAATCTCGCCGCGATTGGCAATGAGGACCGATTTGAACATGAGGCGCGCATCCTAGAGCACGATGGTGCGCGGCAGTCACTGGTTTTCCGTGCGATTCCGGCGCGTGCGATTGCAGCCCGCCGGTCAGCTCATTGTCCGCGTGCGGGTGCGGCAGCGTTCGTATCCGATGCCGGCGCAGGAACTGAAGGATTGGGCGG
>Ga0207691_10008202_pt1 | contig 10032 bp, 9 predicted proteins | sample KBSM13metaG_FD_184327 | JGI IMG/M metagenome (GOLD analysis project Ga0207691, IMG submission 184327) | Miscanthus rhizosphere microbial communities from Kellogg Biological Station, Michigan, USA - KBS M1-3 metaG (SPAdes) (version 2) | ecosystem: Host-associated > Plants > Roots > Rhizosphere >... | reverse complement strand
TGAGGCCCTTGAGCGCGCCCTGGGCGCGGAGCAGCGCGACGCCGCCGCCGGGGACGATGCCCTCCTCAACCGCCGCGCGCGTGGCGTGCAGCGCGTCCTCGACGCGGGCCTTCTTCTCCTTCATCTCGCTCTCGGTCGCGGCGCCGACGTTGATCACCGCCACACCACCGGCCAGCTTCGCGAGCCGCTCCTGGAGCTTCTCCTTGTCGTAGTCCGACGTCGACTTGTCGATCGCCGAACGGATCTCCTTGATGCGGCCCTGGATCTTGTCCGTCTCGCCGGCGCCGTCGATCACCGTCGTGTTGTCCTTGTCGACGACGATCCGCTTCGCGCGGCCGAGGTCCGTAAGGACCGCGTTCTCGAGCTTGAAGCCGACTTCCTCGCTGATGACCTGGCCGTTCGTCAGCACGGCGATGTCCTGCAGCATCGCCTTACGGCGATCGCCGAAGCCCGGGGCCTTGACGGCCGCGATGCGCAGCGTGCCGCGGAGCTTGTTGACGACCAGCGTCGCGAGCGCCTCGCCCTCGACATCCTCGGCGATGATGAGCATGGGCTTGCCCATCTGCGCGACCTTCTCGAGGATCGGGAGCAGGTCCTTCATCGAGCTGATCTTCTTGTCGTGGATCAGGATGAGCGCGTCCTCGAGGACGGCTTCCATCTTGTCCGGGTCGGTGACGAAGTACGGCGAGAGGTAGCCGCGGTCGAACTGCATGCCGTCGACGGTCTCCAAGGTCGTCTCGAGACCCTTTGCTTCCTCGACGGTGATCACGCCGTCCTTGCCGACCTTCTCCATCGCCTCGGCGATGAGATCACCGATCTCCTTGTCGTTGTTCGCCGAGATGGAGCCGACCTGCGCGATCTCCTTCTTGCCAGCCGTGGGAACGGAGATCGAGCGGAGCTGCTCGACGATGGCGGCAACGGCCTTGTCGATGCCGCGCTTGAGCGCCATCGGGTTCGCGCCAGCGGTGACGTTCTTGAGGCCTTCGCGGAAAATGGCCTGCGCGAGCACGGTGGCGGTGGTGGTGCCGTCGCCGGCGAGGTCGGAGGTCTTGGTGGCGACTTCCTTGACCATCTGCGCGCCCATGTTCTCGAGCGGATCGGAGAGCTCGACTTCCTTGGCGACGGTGACGCCGTCCTTGGTGACGGTCGGGGCACCGAACTTCTTGTCGATGACGACGTTCCGGCCCTTGGGGCCGAGGGTGACCTTCACCGCCTCGGCGAGCTGGTCGACACCGCGCTTGAGAGCGGCGCGGGCGTCGGTGTTGAAATGGAGTTCCTTGGCAGCCATATGGACGTTAGGTGGGTAGAGGTGTCGTTAGGTGGAGAGGCCCTGCGGGCAGACGGTCAGCCGATGACGGCGAGGACGTCGCTCTCACGCAGGATCAGGAGCTGCTCGCCATCGATCGTGACTTCGGTGCCGCTGTACTTTCCGTAGAGCACCTTGTCGCCGACCTTGACGTCCATCGGGACGCGCTTGCCTTCGTCGAAGCGGCCGGGGCCGACGGCGACGATCTCGCCCTGCTGCGGCTTTTCCTTGGCGGTGTCCGGGATGTAGAGACCACCGCGCATCTGCTCGGTCTCTTCCAGTGCCTTGATCACGACGCGATCAGCCAGCGGGCTGACCTTCGTCGATGCGGCGCTTTTTGTGGCCATAGGGTGCACCCCTCGTGCGTGGGTTGAGTAGGAGAGTGTGGGCATCAACTAGCACTCGCTGCAGCCGAGTGCTAACGGGGCCTAAGTTAAAGGGTCCACACCCACCGCGTCAAGCCCTTCGCCCCGCGACCGTAATGGTACCAAACCGTTGCAGTGTACGGCTTTATATCGCCTACACGGCGAACGCCAGAACCACCGCAATGTCGGTAACAGCCCACGCCGCCAGCGCACGGTACATCCCGCGCTTGTGCTGATCGGACGTCATCCGGCGGTACGAGACGAGCCAGCCGCCGAGTACCACGACCCACATCGCGGCGGCGACGGAGAGCGCGATCCGTGACAGCTGTGTCGGACCAGCCAGGAAGAGGCCATGCCAGAACGCGAGGAACGCGGCCACGGCAGCGCCAGCGGCAATCGACAGACTCGCGCCGACACCCAGCATCCTCGCCAACGTGCGGTCGCCGCGCGCGCGGTCCTCGTCGAACTGATAGATCTGCGTAAGCGGGTAGAGAGAGCCGAACAGGAAGCCGAAGCCGATCATCAGCCACGTGCCCTCTGGCCGGAGGAGGGCACCCGATGCGGCCCACCCGGCGAATGGGGTGAGCACACCCACACCAATGATGTTGATGGTCCAGTCGGCACCGGCGACGGCCTTCAACCGGACCGGCGGTACGCTGTACGCTACCGACATGGCGAAGCAAATCCCGTAGGCCACCGCGAAGCCCGCGGGGAGCGCGAGGGCGATCAGTTGGCCAACCGCCATCAACGCGATACTCACGGCCGCGAGATGCCTGGGTGGTGGAGGCGGCGCATCGAGATAGCCGATGTCGCCGTCATCGTGATCGAACGCGCTGTTGAGCGCGAGCGTGCCGGCATTGAGGCAGCCGACCCACGACAGGAGCGCCGTCAGGTACGCGCCCCGGTGGTCACCGTGGAGGAACGCTCTCAGCCCCACCGCCACGATGAAGCCAATCGACGTGTGCGCGATCATGATCGGCCACTCCCGCGGTCGCAGATGCAGGATGTAGCTGAACGCGTCGCCGGGAAGCAGCGCGTACCCCACGCGCCGCGCGATGCCGTGCGTTCGCCAGCGCGGAGCCGGTTGCTCTGACGGGCGCGATGCGCTGCTCACGTGCCGGCGGCCACCAACTCGTGCGCGATGCGCAGGCCGTTCAGCGTCAGGTAGGGTTCGACGAGGTCGAACTCCTTGCAGAACGGCTGAAAGACCGACGCCAGTCCGCCGGTGGCGACCACTAGCGGCACGGCACCCCCTGGCCACTCGGCCTTGATACGCCTAACGATCCCGTCGATCGCCTCGGCGCTGCCGAATACGACACCGGACCGGATGCATTCCTCGGTGCGCCGGCCGATGACGCGCGCGGGCGGTTCGATTTCCGTCGCGGGGAGCTTCGACGTGCGGCGAAAGAGCGTCTCGGCCGACGTACGCACGCCGGGGGCGATCACGCCGCCGATGAACACGCCGTCCGCCGTGATGCAGTCGTATGTCGTGGCGGTGCCGAGGTCCACGACGATCGTATCGCGACGATAGAGGCGGCTGGCCGCGAGCGTGTTGATGATCCGGTCAGCGCCGACGGTGAGCGGCTCCTCGACATCCAGGCGGATTGGCAGCGGTGACCGCGCGTCGATGATCAACGGCTTCGCGCCGACTGCATGTTCGCAGGCCTCGGCGAGCGGCGCCGTGAATGCCGGCACCACCGACCCGATGGCCGCCCGATCGATCGCCGATCGATCGATGTTGTCCGCGGCCAGGAGCGCGCGAATGAGCAGCGAGATCTCGTCCGGCGTGCGTGCCACGTCGGTGGTGACGCGCCAGTGTCCACAGAGCTTCTCCCCGTCGTAGAGACCGACCGTCGTTTCGGTGTTTCCGACATCGAACACGAGGATCATGCGATCGCTCCCGCGAGGGTGAGTGAACCATCGCGAAATGCTCGCAGCCCCGTCGACGTGTCCACGAGCAGTTCGCCTGACGATGTAATGCCACGCACTTCGCCTGGTACCGGATCGATGCACGCGCGCCCCGCGGCGAAATCGCGGGTCGCGAATTGTTCGAGCTCGCTGGTGGTGAGCGGGCCGCGGGCTGCCGCGGCTGCGCGCACGGCCGGAACGAGCTCCGCGAGCACATCGACGCGCTGAACGCCCGGCCGCAAGCCGGCTGCATTCGCCACCCCAGCGGGTTGGCGCACGTTGACCCCGATGCCGATGGCAACCCAGTCGATGCGACCGGACCTCCAGCGCGCTTCGACGAGAATACCAGCAACCTTGCCTTCACCGACGAAAATGTCGTTCGGCCACTTGAGTCGTATCGGCGACGCAGCGTAGCGGTCGAGCGCGCGCGCGGCACGCAGGCCGAGGCGGAGCGACAGCACGTCAACGGCACTCGGGTCGTTAGGCCGTTCGATGACCGTCATCCAGATGCCCTGCCCTGCCTCCGATGCCCACCGTCTGCCGTTGCGTCCGCGCCCCGACGTCTGACGGTCCGTGAGCACGACGGTACCAGCCGCGGCATCGAGCGTCGCCAGGCTGTGCGCGTCATCCATTGTCGACGCCGTCGAATCGAAAACAACAACACGTGGAACGTCGAGGAGCCGCGCGAGTGTCGCGGCGTCGCGCCCGTCGTAACTCGCGATCTCAACCACGCGTGGCGACGAGCGCGAGAACGAAACCGCCCAGCAGGATGCGGTAGAGCGCGAAGACGCCGAAGCTGTGGCGGCTCACGTAACGCAGCAGCACGGCGATCGCCAACCAGCCACTCAACGCGGACGTTACGATGCCGAGGATCAGCGGCGTTAGGTCGTCGGCCGTGAACAACGTGGGCGCCTTGAGGACCGCGGCTGCCGCCGTGATGGGCATGCTCATGAGAAAGCTGAACATCGCGGCGCTCTGCCGGTCGAACTTGAGCGCGCGGCCGGCGGTCATCGTCGATCCTGAACGCGACACGCCGGGCACGAGCGCGAACACTTGCGCGAGCCCGATCAACACCGCGTCACGCACGCGCATCTTACCGAGCGGACGGTCCTGGGGCGCGAAGCGATCCGCCGCCCAGAGCACCACGCCCATGACGATGAGGGTGACGGCGATGAGCGAGGGCGAGCGAAACGTGCTCTCCGCATAGTCCTCGAGCAGCAGACCGCCGATCGCCGCTGGAATCGTCGCGATGACGATGTGCAGGAAGCGCTGCTTCTCCTCGGTGTCGGCCTTGCGCGTTCGAAGCAGCGCAAACGCGGACCGCGTCAGCTTCACCCACTCGGCGCGAAAGTACCACAGCACGGCGACGAGTGTTCCGACGTGAAGTGCGACGTCGAACGCGAGTCCGGGGTCGGACCAGCCAAAGATCCACGGCGTGAGCACGAGATGCGCGGAACTGCTGATGGGCAAGAACTCGGCGAGTCCCTGGACGAGTCCAAGGATCACTGCCTGAAGCACGGTCATTGCGGACGCGTTGAGGAAAGCTATGAGAGAGCGACAGCGATCCTTCGCTGCCGCTCATGGTGACCGCCGCGGACCCCGGCGCTCACCAGCGAGCACTGAGCACGAACGCCACCATGGCGACGACCATCGCCGACTTCAGGAGTCGTGCGGTTCCGCGCTGTCCACTCAACACGCGTCGGCTGGCGACGAGGCAGAGCGCGACGGCCGGGAGCACCACGATCGCGAAGGTCGGCCGACGCACCGCAAACGGTGCCAGGGCAACCACGAATAGCGCGACGGAACTTACTACCACCAGTCGCGCCGCGCCGGGCCCCGCACGAAGTGGGAGCGTGCGGCGATAGCTCGCGTCACCTTCCACGTCGTCGAGATCCTTGGCGATCTCGCGCGCGAAATGCAGCGGCACTCCGACGAGAAACAGCGGAATCCCAGCGCCGGCCGCACCCGCACTCCACGCGCCGAACAGGAACGGCAGCGACGCGACGATCGCGACGACGACGTTGCCCGGAACACCGAGCGCCTTCACGCCGCGATTGTACACTGTCATCGCAGCAATGACGCCGACCGCGGCCAGTGTCTGCGGGCCGCCGAGGAGCGCTGACAGCACGAGAGCTGATGCGGCACAGAGGCCGACGACGATGCGCGCCGCCTGGAGCGACAGGCGTCCGGACGGCAGCGGTCGCGTCGGATGCGCGACCCTGTCGATATCGAAGTCGCGGACGTCGTTGTCCGCGTTCGCGAACGCGGTGAGCAGCACCGCGATGCCGGCCATGACGATCGTCTCGGGCTCGTTGGGCCGACCTGTCGCCCACCAGGCGCCAAGGATCACCCCCGCGACCGCGAGCAGTGCATTCTCCCACCGCACGAGCGACAGGATCGCGAGCACTCGTCTACTGGACCGCGTCCTCATACAACAGCTCGTACTGACGAACGATGTCGTCGCGCGAGAAACGAGCTCGCGCGTCCACCGCGGCTGCGTCGCTCATCGTTTTCCAGCGCTCGCGGTCGGAGAGGATCTCCAGAGACGCTGCCGCCATCGCGTCCACGTCGCCCACGTCGCATAACGCGCCCGTCACGCCCTCCTTCACCACCTCGACGAGACCACCAGTTCGGCTTCCGACAACCGGTGCGCCCGACGCGAGCGCCTCCAGAGCGCTCAGGCCGAACGACTCACTCTGCGAAGGAAGGAGAAACAGGTCCGCACCCGCGAGCAGCGGCGCGACCGCATCGATCTTGCCGAGGAAATGCACATCCCTGTCGACGCCAAGTGCGCGCGCTTCGGTCTCAGCCGCGACGCGATCAGGGCCGTCCCCGACCATCACCAGCACGGACGGCAGCGTCTGACACACGCGCGCGAACACGCGGATGATGTCAACCACGCGCTTCACCGGACGGAAGTTCGAGACGTGCATCAGTACGCGTCGCTCACCATTCAGCTGCTCGCGCAGAATCGGTGGATAGATCGCGCGGTCGTAGATCGCGGGGTCGATGAAGTTGTAGATCACTTTCACGTCGCACGCCGTGCAGCCGAACGCGTGAAACGTCTCCTGTCGCAGGAACTGCGACACAGCCGTGATGCGATCGGATTTCTCGATCGAGAACTTCGTGATCGGATGGAACGACGGGTCCTGGCCGACGATCGTGATGTCCGTACCGTGCAGCGTCGTGATGACCTTCACGTCGGAGCCCGTTTCCCGCAGCATCTCGCGCGCGATCCACGCGCTCGTCGCGTGCGGAATCGCGTAGTGCACGTGCAGCAAGTCGAGGCCGTGCGTCTTCACGACTTCGTGCATGCGCACGGCGAGCGCGAGGTCGTACGGCGGATATTCGAAGAGTGGATAGCGGCCGACATCCACTTCGTGGAAGTAGATCCGCGGGAGAAACGACGGCAGGCGGAACGGCTGCTGGTACGTGATGAAGTGGACCTCATGCCCGCGCGACGCGAGCGCGATACCGAGCTCGGTCGCGACGGCGCCAGATCCACCGTACGTCGGGTAGCAGGTAATGCCGATCTTCACGCGTCTCTCCTCCCATCCCACCAGTCGTTCACGAGACTATCCGCCGCCGAGTCATCCGGATCGAGGCGTGTCGTCGCGGTGGAGTCGAGCTGGTGTCGGAACCACGTGCGCTGCCGCTTGGCGTACTGCCGCGTTTCAATGATCACGCGCTCCCGGGCGTCCCGCGCCGACACACGTCCCGACACGACCTCTCGCATCACCTGATAACCACTCGCCTTCCACGCAGGCGCCGATTCGTCCACCTCGCGCGCAAGCACGGCGACCTCCTCCACCCACCCCGCGGCCGTCATCGCGTCGTACCGTTGCTCGATCCGCGCCGCCAGGCGCACGCCGGGATCGACCACAAGATAGCGCGCAGCGATCAGCGGCGGGCGCGCATGGGACCGATGGAGGTCGCTCAACCGTTCGCCCGTGAGCAACGCCGTCTCTACGGATCGAATGAGTTGCGTCCGTCCCAGATGTGCCCGTTCCGGGTCGAGGTTGGTGCACCACCGGCGCAGATCCTCGGTGCTGGTCGTCGTCCACGCTCGTTCGAGCGCCGCGCGCCGTACAGGATCCAGCACAGGCGCTTCGAAAAACGGCTCGCTTAGTGCCCGAAGGTAGAAGCCTGTCCCGCCAACGATGAGCGGCGTCACGCCCTCCGCATGCGCGTCATCGATCCAGCGGCGAGCGCTCTCCGCCCACAATGCGGCCGAGTAGCGTTCCGAGGGGTCAATGACGTCGATGCCACGATGCGGAACGCGCGCGCGATCATCGGAACCGGGCTTGGCGGTGCCAATGTCGAAGCGGCGATAGATCTGTCGGGAGTCGGCACTAATGATGATCGCGCCGCGGGACTCCGCGAGCGTCATGGCGATCGACGACTTCCCCGCCCCCGTCGGACCGCAGATGACGCGGACGCTACGAGCGCTACTTTCGTCCGAACCGGCGCTCGAGCTCATCCCAGGTGATCTGGACAATCGTCGATCGGCCGTGGACGTCGTGCGCGGGGAGCGTGGTTGCCGCCAGGCCAACGTACAGCGCCTGCATCTCGGCGGGGGAGAGGGAGTCGCCGCCTTTGATCGCCGCCTTGCACGCGACAGTCGCAGCGAGACGTTCGTGCCGCGCGGCGGCGCTGGGGACGCGGTCGCCGGTGAGTGCGTCGAGCGTATCGCGCAGGCATCGCAACGCGTCGAACCGCGGGTGAGGCATCGGCACCGCAGAGATGATGATCGAATGTCCGCCGAACGGCTCGATCTCGAATCCCAGCTTCACCAGTGTCTCACGATTCGCTTCGAACGCGTCCGCCTCGGCGGGGCCGAGATGGAGTGTCGCCGGAAACAGCAATCGCTGCGACGGTGCCGCGCCTCGCTCGAGCACGTGCATGAACTGCTCGAACAGGATGCGTTCGTGCGCGGAGTGCTGGTCGATGAGCACCACGCCCTCCGCGCGCTCGAACATCAGGTAGGTTCGGCGGAGCTGCAGGAGCGGCGGCACGTCGGACGCCGTCGAGTCGCGCACCGGGCCGGCCGCGGAAAACGCGGGCGCGCTCGACGCGTTAGGCGATGGAGAGAAGAGCCCCTCCGCCGGCGCCGGTCGCGACTCGAGCACCTCGACGTCGACGGGCGTCGTGACCGTCCCCGCCCCCGGCGTGAACGTCCAGTTCCGCGATGCGCCGACGAACGCGGCGCTGCTCGGCTCACCAAGTGCGCGACGCACGGCATGCTCGACCGCCCGCTCCACGGGCCAGCGGTCACGAAAGCGGACTTCCGCCTTGGCCGGATGAACGTTCACATCCACGGCATCCGCAGGCAGAACGATCTCGAGGAAGAGCGACGGCCGCACGCCTGGAACGATCGTCGAGCGATATGCGCTCTCGGCGGCGCGTACGATGCCCGCATCGCGCACGGGCCGGCCGTTCACCGCGAGTGATATGCGTCGGCTGGCCGTACCGACGTCGGCGGGGCGCTCGACGAGGCCGCTCACGTGAATCGGCCCACTCACGTCGTCCGCTTCGATGAATCGCTCGGCGAACGCACCGCCCCAGATGCCAGCGATCCGCACTCGCATGGATGACGCCGGCGGCAGGCTCAATGCGTTCTTCCCGTCATTCGTGACGGCGAGACGCAGGTCGCGTCTGCATAACGCGGTCGCAATGAGCGACTCTATGGCTGCGCGCCACTCCGACCGTGCACTGCGCAGAAACTTGAGGCGCGCCGGCAGGTTGTAGAACAGCTGACCGACCGAGACGGTCGTGCCGGCGCGCCGAGTCGTCGGCGAAACGTCGGTGACGGTCCCACCCGCTACGCGAACGAGTGTCGCGTCCACGCCGTCCACGGCCGACGCGATCTCCAACCGCGAGACCGACGCGATCGCCGGGAGCGCCTCGCCGCGAAATCCGAAGCTGGAGACGCCAACCAGGTCCGCCGCACTGCGGATCTTCGACGTCGCGTGACGCTCGAGCGCGAGCAGCAACTGCTCGCGATCCATCCCGCAGCCGTCGTCGCTCACGCGGATGAGCGTGCGTCCGCCGTCTTCGAGGGCAACTTCAATTGTTGTCGCGCCGGCGTCGAGCGCATTCTCGACCAACTCTTTCACCGCCGAGGCAGGCCGTTCCACCACTTCGCCGGCCGCGATCTGGTCAGCCACCGCTGGCGGCAGAATGGCGATGCGCGACGGCCGGCGAACGTCCGCGCCGGTCGCGGTCATCGACGGCCGTCGGCCCAGGGACGCGCGATCGGCTCGACGTGATCCGTCTCGACCCACCCCTCCCTATCGTCCCCCGCCCTAACGAGCGACCAGACGCCCTCCTCGCGGACGGTGCGGGCGATCTCGCCGGTGAGCAGGACTGCAGCCGGTTCTCCGCCAAGCGCCGGCAGTGAGCGCAGGCGCGCGGCGTCGGTAACCACGACGAGCCGGCGTGCGTCGTATGCCT
>Ga0207691_10008201_pt1 | contig 10033 bp, 5 predicted proteins | sample KBSM13metaG_FD_184327 | JGI IMG/M metagenome (GOLD analysis project Ga0207691, IMG submission 184327) | Miscanthus rhizosphere microbial communities from Kellogg Biological Station, Michigan, USA - KBS M1-3 metaG (SPAdes) (version 2) | ecosystem: Host-associated > Plants > Roots > Rhizosphere >... | reverse complement strand
TCTGACACCAGCGCGGTGGCGCTTGCCGTGGCGCTCACGGCCGACGAGTGCCAGATCCTTACCGATGTAGACGGGGTCTACACCACCGACCCACGCCTCGTGCCCGACGCCCGGCTGCTGTCCCAAATCTCTTTCGAGGAGATGCTCGAGCTCGCCGGCCAGGGTTCGCGCGTCCTGCACCTGAGATCGGTCGAATTCGCCGCCAAATACAACGTGCCGCTGCGCGTGCTGTCGTCATTCCGCCCCGGGCCGGGCACGCTGATCTGCAAGGAGGATCCCAACGTGGAAGCCCCACTCATCTCAGGCATTGCGTTCAATCGTGATGAGGCGCAAATCACCATCGCCGGCATGCCGGATACAGCCGACTGCGTCGCGCGAGTGCTGAAACCGATCTCGAGCGCGAATATCGAGGTCGACATGATCGTCCTGGCGACCGGCCGGGATGGCCTTAAGGATTTGTCTTTCACCGTGCATCGAGATGACTTTCTCGAAGCGCAGCGAATTGCGCAAAACATAACGGCAGACTTCAAGGGATGCCGGCTCTCGGCCGATAACAGCGTCGCGAAGATTGCGATTGTCGGAGTTGGAATGCGTTCACATGCCGGAGTTGCGACGCAACTCTTTGAATCACTTGCGCGGCAAGGCGTGAAAGCGCTACTCATTTCGACGTCGGAGATCAAAATTGCGGTACTGATCCCGGAAAAGGCACTCGAAAGTTGTGTCAAATGTCTGCATGGAGATCTGGGGCTCACCCGCGCGTTATGAGGCGTAGCCACGTGACCGGGTGGTATTCAAGTGGTAAGGTTCTGCATCGCTGTCCGGTCGCGTTTGCGGGGGTTCGGATGGCTAGAACAAAGAGGCTCCTTGGAGGGCCCTCAATATGCTTATTTTGACGCGACGAGTGGGTGAGTCGGTTGTGATCGGTGAAGACGTCACCGTGACCGTCCTCGGTGTGAAAGGCAACCAGGTCCGTATCGGCATCAATGCGCCGAAGACCGTGGCTGTCCATCGCGAAGAAATCTTCGAACGGATCAAGAACGGCCGCGCGGTCGGCGACGGCGCCGGCAATACCAGCGACCAGCCCGCCCCTACCCGGGAAACCATGCCCGTTTAGGACCAATTTCCGAGCTTTTTTGCCAGACGCCACTCCGGCTCATTATGATTGCGCCCCCCGGAGAGATGGCCGAGTGGTCGAAGGCGCGCCCCTGCTAAGGGCGTAAGGGCCAAAAGCCCTTCGAGGGTTCGAATCCCTCTCTCTCCGCCAATCTTCAGAGTCGGCCAGCGTGATCCTCTCACCTGACCAAAAGCTAGTCAGTTCGAGTTTCGCGGATAATTCAGGCGATACTTCGCGCGGCTGCGGTACGTTCGACTCGACGCACCCCGCATTTCTTCAGGGCGACTCCAAGCCCGCTCTCTTACGCCCCGTCAGGATCGTCTCATTCCGCACGAGGGGTCGCGCCCAGTAGCAAACGCTCAGGATGTATCCGAGCGTCACAAACACGCTCAACAAGCCCATTCGTAGGCCAAACCAGTCTCCCAGCAATCCCACCAGCAGCGGCACGACGGCGCCTCCAAGTATTCCGGTGCACAGGATGCCGGACATCGCGCCGTGATATCGGCTCACCGAGTTGAGCCCGAACGAAAAGATGATCGAATACATGACCGACAGGAAAAATCCCGACATGGGAAACGCGATGAGCGAGGTCTGCGCGGGCCCAAACAAGGCAAGGCCCACGGATGCGAACGCCAGGAGCGTGAATGCGGCCAGCACCACCTTCGCATCGAGCAGCTTCAGGAGCACCAGGCCCAGCACGCAGCCGATGGACATCAATCCCCAGAACGAGCCGACGGCGTGCGCGCCCTCCTTGGCAGGATCGAAGTGGTGGTAGGTGCTCAGAAACTGGGACATCCAGTTGGCGAGACTCTGTTCGGTGCCGACGTAGGCAATGATGCCGAGGAAGAACAGGCGCACGGCCCGATCACCGATGAGTTGTCGATAGGCTTCCAACCCGCCAGCGCGCTCGTTCTCGGCGAGCTCGACGGTGGGCAGCCGCATCCAGGCGGTCAACGCGATAAGCGCTACGAAGACGAAAAGAAACGCCCAATAGAACTGCACCCAGACGAGTGCCTGGTGCTCGGCCCCCGGACGATCCATCAGCATCGAGAAGACCAACGGGCTCACATACGAGGCGAGGCCGAACACGAGCTGTCCCATGACGGAGAAGAAGGCGAAATGGCCTTCACCGCCGGTCGCACGAGTCAGCGGGTTGATGACGACTTGCAGCATCGCCATGCCGAGTCCGATCACGAACAGTCCACCGATGACGACCCCGTAAGACGGATAGAGCGCGATGGCCAGGGAGCCGAGCAGGTTCAGGCCGAACGCGGCTAACAATGTCGTACGAATTCCGCGCGCCTCGACCAGTGCGCCGGCCGGGATCGAGATGAGCCCATACGCGAGAAAGAACGAGAACGGCAGAAAGCCGGCCAGCCCGAGACTCAGGTGGAAGTCGCCGATGATGATGGGCATCAGCGGGCCGATCAGGTTGGTCACGAACGAGATCACGAACCAGACCAGCATGATGTAGGAAATGATCAAAACGCGGATCTTCATTACACGACCGGAATCTGGCTGATGTTGTTCTTCGGGTCCATCCAGAATGCTTCGTTCGTGAATCGTCCGAACACTTCGCGCGGCAGGATGGAGGTGCGCTCTATGGGCTCTACCTTCTTGCGCACGGTGTGCATGCCGGGCATGCCGATGCGGGCGTCGAACTCGTCCGCGTTGTAGGCGATGTTGCTGAAGTCATGTTCGAACCACGGCTCGCCGAGGAATTGATAGACGGCACGCATGGCAGCCGACGGATTGCGTGCGAGGGTTTCGTAGGTGAGCAACAGCAGGCGACCAGGGGCATATTGGCCGTAGAACGCATCCTTTACGGCCTGGAACGCGAAGCCGACCATGCCGCGCGGATCGACCAGCGCCTCGATTCGGGAGTACACCGTTGTGTTGGTGTCGAACCGGAACACCTTGCTGACGCTGACGGGTTGCCTGCGCACGATGCGCTCCATGCTGTCGAGCACCCACGGCAACTGGCGAACGCACGCGATGACCTTCGCCGCCGGAAACAAAGTCCCCAGCAACTGCATACGGCTACACCACAGACGGCTGGTGTCGAACACGACGCCCGCATCGGCTTGTCCCGCGTAGAAGTTCTCGACCAGGCCGCGCAGCATGGCGGTGCGCTGGTCGTCGGAAACATCGAAAGAAAAATCGTTCTTGGTGCTCGCCTCGGCGATGACCACTCCCATGATGTCGGCCAGCGGGCTCGTCATGCCCGCCCGGAAACGCGGGTTCTGATTGAGGATCGCGGCTAAGAGCGTGCTGCCGGAGCGCGGCAGTCCGGAAATGAAGTGGAACTTCCGGGCTGACGTATTCAATTCTTCTCCACGGTGAGCGGGAAGCTTCGGCTCGGAACGTTCCAGCCGCTGACTTCGACAGTGGGCGTCGGCGTCCCGGACGCCGCGAAGCGCGCGCTCAAGGTCATCGATTCGCCCGGCCAGAGCGTCACGTCATTGTCGCTCCACAGGATCGGCAGTATTGGCTCGCCACCCCCGGATCGCCTGATCGACACGTGCTGAAACAGCGCGATGGCCTTCGAGGTTTGCGGTAGCGACAGGGTCACCGTGGCGATGTCCTCGGTTCCCTCGTGTCGAAGCGTCGCCCGGACCTCGCTCGGCGCGGTCGACAAGGACTGCAAGGGAGTGAAGTCCGCGTATTGAGTCACTGGCGTGAGATACCAGTTCGAATGCGCCCAGTCGAGCTCGTCGGTCTGGGTGGAGAGCCAGTAGACATTGTGGCTGATTGGTTTGCCATCGTCGGAAGCGAGGTCGAGCTCGATGAAATAGACGCGCGACAGGCCGACCACGGTCGGCAGCGTCATCAATTGTCGAGTACCGTTGCCGGCGAGATCAATGGCCTGCAGGCGCTTTTCGTATTGCACGGCGCCATCCATGTCGCGAACACGGATCCTTGCCTGCAATCCATGCGCAGGGTCGAGAGTCTGATTGACCAGCATGATCGCACGCGTGTCGTACGAGTACTGGATGTGCACGGGCTCGTTGGCCATCCTGGCGCCGAAGTAGGCGCCAGCCGGATTCAGGAAATAGTCGTAGAGATGCCAATGCAGCGAAGGCCAGGCGTTGTTGAGCATCCAGTAGATGACGCCGGTCGAGGGTTTCGCCGCATCCCGATGCGCATTGAATGCCTCGAACTGGGCGCGGACGTTGTCGTAATTTTCGAGCTGTGCCTTGGCGACGTAGTCCTCGAGGCTCCTCGGCGGGCCGTAGCGCTTGGCCAGAGCGACGTCGAAGGGCGTGAGCGTGGCGAATACCGACCAGGCCGCCGATGCATGAAACTGCCGAGCCTCAGGATCTTTCCACAGTGTCTCGAGCTCCTGCGGAGAGAGCATGCGGGTCAGGTCGTCCAGCCGCGGAATGGAAGCGCCGGCGCTGACTTCGGAGTCGAACCCGAAAGCGCCGCCCAGTTTGTCGGCATACCAATACGCCGGCGGAATCCACGAGTAGGGGCCGTCCATCTTCATGCCGGACGGACCGGTCTCGGGCGTGCCCTCGGGTACCGCCGCCGAGATGATCGGCAGCGGCCAGTCTTCGGCATGCAAGGTGTCGACGTAAAGCTTCGACAACGCGGGCGGCGGCGCATTGTCGCTGCCGATCAGGAATCCGATCACGGAGGGGTGGTTCCGCAGCAGGCGCGCCTCACTCGCCATCGAGGCTGCGGCAATCTTCTGGTCTGCGGCATCCCACGGCTCGCCGCCCGTCTTGGCCCACGACTCCCATTTGTCGCAGCACTCCCAGCCGGCGAGGATCAGGAGCCCCAGGCGGTCGGCGAGATCGTAGAAGCGTGCGTCCTCGAGCTTTCCTTCGCTGCGAATGGTGTTGAGCCCGAGGTTCACGACGTAGCTGAACTCGGTCTCCATGCGCTTGGGATCGTCGCGAAGGAACATGTCGGGCGCCCAGCCCGCGCCGCGAATCAGGACCGGCTTGCCGTTGACGACAAACTGGCGATAGCCCTGCTTGGTGAGGCGAGAGGTGACGGTGCGAATGCCGAACGAGGCGCTGGCGCGATCGGAGATCGCATCATCGACGGCAGCCGACATCTGCAAACTGTAGAGCGGATGCGCGCCCATTCCGACCGGCCACCAGACCTGCGGATGGTCGAGGTCGAGGCCCGCATCCGTCTTGGGTGAAAACGAGACGGTCTGCGTCTGGCCCGCCGCGAGGTGGATCGTCCGCCGCAGCGATACGCCGGCGACGACGCCAGTGATCGTTGCGTCGTGTGCCGACGCATCGAGGTTTCGCGCCTCGAGTTTCACGGTGAGAGCGGCGCGCGAGAGATTGGGAAGCAGTGTCGTTGACACCTGCGGAAAACGTATCTGGACCGGTCCGGTCCGCACAATGTCCACGCCTCGCCACGGGCCCAGGTTGTTGTCCGGTGGCGTCGGGTTCCAGTCGACCCAACCGATCGACAAGCTCGACCTCGGGTCGGCGGGGCGCACCCGCAATGCGAGGGTGTTGAGGCCTGCGTGAACCCACCGCGTCACGTCGAGCTCGTGCACGGGATAGGCCCCGACAATCGCCGCCTCGTCGGCGACGCGCTCACCGTTCAACCACACCTCTGCGCTCGAGATGATGCCGTTGATACGCAGCAACGTGTGTATTCCAGGCTCTCCTTCGACGACGGTGAACTCGGTGCGATACCACCACGGAACTACGAACACGTTTCCGGAGGAATCCGGGTCCGATACCGTGCGAAGGTTGTCGCTGTAGAACACATTCTCGTATTTGCCGTTCTCCAGCAGCCCCGCCATCACCGTCGCACGGCCGCTCACCGGGTACCACTCGCCGGTCGGAAAACCGGCGGCCGAGACTTCGGCGCCGCTTTCCTGCGCCTTGGCGCTGGACTGGATCTGCCAATGCGCGATCGCCGTCGTGGACCCGGCGTCGCCATCCACCCGCGCAGGCGTGTAGGGACTTTCAGCGCAAGCGAACGACGTACCCGTCAGCGCCGTGAGCGCCGCCACCACGCGGATCGTCTTCATCCTTTCTTCACCAGTGCCCGCGCATGCCGAACGTGAGCATGCGTTCGGAGTAGTTGGCGTGCGCCGGCTGGTCGGTCCACACGAGGTAATAGCGCTGGTACTCGTTGGTGAGATTGGAGCCGTTCACGAAAAACTCGGCGTACTTGTTCAACTTGTAGGAGACCGACGCGTCGAGGTATTTCTGCGGTCTCTCGTACATCTCCATGCCGACGATTCCGCCGACGCTGTCCGACACAGCGCGCGCCGAACGGTAGTTGTACGCGAGGCGAGTCTGGAATCGCTCACTCTGGTACCACAGGATGAAATTCCCTGACTCGGTCGAGTTGTCCTGGAACGGAATCTTGCGCCCGTCCAAATCCCTCTCGCCCGTGTTGCTGGGCGCGTACGTAAAGTTGAACTCCATGCCGGTATTCGACAGCAGCCCCGGAAGAAACGTGAAACCCTGGCGATAGTCGAACTCCACGCCCTGGATGCTGTTGCCGGATCCCTGGATCGGCTCGGTGATCGCGACACAGTGGCCGCGCACCACGCCGTCCTCGTCCGGCAGGGTGCAATCGGTCACGCTGCCGTTCTTGATGAAGCTGTCCACGTCGATGTGGAACAACTCGACGTTGATCATGCTCGCGGGATCGATGTAGTACTCGAACGAAACGCCGTAGTTGGTCGAGCGCCACGGGTCGAGGTTCGGATTGCCCGAGGAGGTGCCCTGCGAAACTGCGAATACCGGACCGTCCGGCGTCTCCTGCAGCGAGTAGCCCAGCTGCAGGCCACCGCCCCACTGACTCAGGTTGAGCGGCATCATGTTCTTGGAAAACGCGAGGCGCATCGTCAGCTTGTTGGTCAGGTTCAGCGCGAAGTTGGCCGCCGGCAGGACGTCGTCGTACGTTCGCTCGGTGACCGCCGTTCCGGCTTCGGCCGGCTCCGTGCCGTACTGGCCCGGATCGCCGCTCAAATCCTGCGTCACGCTGAGATCGGTGCGGATCGCGCGGACACCCACATTGCCGCTGTACGACATGCTGCCCATGTCGCCGCTGAAATCGGTTTGCAGGAAGGCGCTGGTTTCTTTCAGTCGCACGGCCCAGGTGATTCCTGGCGCCGCCTGTGTCGTGGTGCTGGGATACAGCGACTTCCAGAACGCCAGGGGATCATCCATGGCCTTTGGATTGATCGCCCAGAAGTTGATCCCGGACCCGAGCAGGTTGGTGTATTGCCGCCAGTTGCTGGATAGCGGCGCCGGCGTGTTCGGTATCTGCTGTGCCGACAATGGGCCGGCGCGGAACGAACCGTCGGCATTGCCCGCGGTACACCAGGTGCCACTCTCGTTGCCGCTCAGGATCACATCGGCACCCACGTAGCGTACGAGGCAGCCGTTCGGGTCGCTGGCACCGGTGCCGGCATAAACGGGTGCGACCAGCGTGTATCCGTCGTTGTTGGCGTCGCGGATGCTGTTGCGCACGCCGAATTTCAGGTGGAACGCGTCGCTGAAGTCGTACTGTCCGTCCAGGCGCAGGGCGGTGATGTCGGTCTTGCGGTTGTAGTCGTCGCTGGATTCCAGCGTCTTCATCGTCCAGCCGTTGGGGTCGGCGAAAGCGCTGGCAAGTGAGTCGGGCGCGCTGATTGCGAGATTCCGGCCGCCGAATGTCGCCGTAATTGGAATCGTGTTCTGCGGAATGCCGTTGGCATTGAATACGCGATTTCCGCCCAGTTCAACGGGATAGACATAGGTTCCGCAGGGCAGTGCGCTGTCCGGGTCCGCCCAGAGGCAGCCATCGGAATTGGAAATATTGGTGTCGGTTTCGATCCACGATTGCCGCGCCGTTTCGCGGATGCCGCGCAGGCCGCCGTGGAACTTGCCGCCATTGTTGTAATCGAGCTGAACGTTGAAGTTCTGCGCGGTGGACTCCGTCCGCACCACCTGCGAAAACGATTCGACATCGCCGGGCCATTTTTCGTACACCTGCGTCGTGTAGATGTGCGAACCGCTCCAGGCGTCGTCGGGCGGCGGCGTGTTGTACTGACCGAGAGCGGTACGACCGGTGTCTCTCGACTGCGAAGGTACGAAGCTCGCGCCTTGCCAATTGGTGGAATTGAATTGGAGGCCGACGTTCCGGTCGAACTGGTCCTGGTGCGCGTAGAAGTAGTCGCTGGTCAACGTGAACCCTTCGCTCAGGTCCATCTGGAACGAGAGGCTCCCGGCACGGCGTTTCCGCTGCGTGGTGATGTCGTACAGAGCGATGTTCTGGCTGCCCATGAAGACGCCGTTCGAAAGCCCGTCACCATTCACGTCGACACTGCCGTCGGGATTCTGCGCGACCTGCGAAGGAATCTCCGCCCCGTTCCACGCACCCATGAAGCCGTTGTAAGCGCCCGCGCTCGCCGCGTTCTCGCCATTGAAGATGACGCCGTACTGGTCGAGGCCGGCATTCGAGTTCATGCGCGAGGTGTCGGAGAAATCGGCGGACACCTGCAGCCCCCAGCGCCCCTCGGCGTTGTACGCAAGAAGGCCGCTCGCCTCCGGTCCGTTATCGCGAACCGTGGATCCCCGTTCCACGTTGGCGGAATAGCTATAGGTGAATCCATGCGGCAAGTCCCAGGGCCGATACGTGTGCAGGTTGAGCGAACCGCTGATGCCGCCCTCGGTCTGGGCGGAAGTGGGCGACTTGATGACGTCCACTTGATTGAAGAGAGTGGCCGGCAGCGTGGCGAAGTCGGGCTGCTGCGAGTCGATCTGATCCGGCGAGATGAACACTTCATCGTTCAACATGGTGCCGACCTGGGGCAGGCCGCGAACATCCACCGTAGTTCCAACGCCCGCGTCTCGATTGATCTGAACGCCCGTGATGCGCTGTAGCGCGTCCGTGATGGTCACGTCGGGCAGCTGGCCGATGTTTTCCGCCGAGATGCTGTCCTGGATGCTCGGTGCCTGACGCTTCAATTCGATCGCGCGTATCTGCGACTGACGGACGCCGTACACGGTGATCGTCGGCTCCTCCGATGCGTCTGGCTGCGCGGGGTTTTGCGCCGTGCCCTTTTCCGCCGGTGCATCCGGCTCGGACGCCCCGGCGGATGTCGCCGCGGCTGCCAGCAACGCCATGGATACGGCGATCGAGACGGGGTGCTTGCGAAGTACGTTTTCCATGGGCCGTTACCTCTCTGCGATAGCCTCTATTTAATTCGGACCATTGACGAATCAATGGTGCATCGAATAGCGTTATACGTCAAGAATCGGTTCCCAACGTACAATTCGATGGTAATAGTTCGGAGAAATAACGAATCAATGAGGATGTCGATGCCTGCAAAACCGATCATTAACGTGCCGCGCCAGTTGTCGCAACGGAGCGTTTTCGAAGCACTTCTGCATCGCAGTCCGATCTCGCGGGCGGACCTTGCCAAGGTGACCGGGCTATCGAAGCAGACAACTTCGGAGGTCATCGACGCGTTTCAACAGCAGGGACTGGTTCACCCAATCGGACGAACGAGCGGGAGTGTCGGGCGAACCGCGGTGCTATATGAGTTGAGTCGAGAAGGCGGTCACGTGCTCGGCATCGATCTGGGCGCCCGACGATTGACAGTCGCCCTGGCGGATATTGCAGGCAGAGTGCTTGCCGAGGCCGACGAGCCCACCGACATCCGCGGCGGCGCCTGGGTGCTCGACCAGATCGGCCGGCTCTCGGACCGCTTGGCACGTGACAACCACACTCACCCAAGCCGACTTCGCTCGATCGTGCTCGCCACTCCCGGAGTGGTGAATCCGAAGAGCGGCGCCATCGAGATGGCGCCCAACATCGCCGGCCTGAGTCATCTCAACGTCGTCGGCCTGTTGGGTGAGAAACTCGGCAGCCCTGTCGTCTTCGAAAACGACATCAATCTCGCGCTGCTCGGGGAGATCTGGCATGGCTGCGCGCAAAACG
>Ga0207691_10008200_pt1 | contig 10033 bp, 6 predicted proteins | sample KBSM13metaG_FD_184327 | JGI IMG/M metagenome (GOLD analysis project Ga0207691, IMG submission 184327) | Miscanthus rhizosphere microbial communities from Kellogg Biological Station, Michigan, USA - KBS M1-3 metaG (SPAdes) (version 2) | ecosystem: Host-associated > Plants > Roots > Rhizosphere >... | reverse complement strand
AAATCGGACTCGACGAACGTCGTGCCCGTTCCGGCGAGAAACGTCCCGGTCAGTACGGTGACGTTCTCCACTGTGGGGTGGGTGTGCGGCGGGAGCTTGTAACCGCTCGGAAGCCGCAGGCGCACGGTGAACTCCTCCGGCTTGCTCGGGTCACCCTGCATGACCACGAACTCGGCTCCCGGCGGAAACACCGCCGGAGCGGGGCCCCACTGGAGGTCGCGCTGCGGGCCGTGCTGTGCCGCGGCGGACTGTGCAGACTGCGCGGACTGCGAGGTAACGGCTGGCGCGGTGGGATTCGGTGAGCCGGTGCTATCGCTGCTGGCCGCGGTCTTGGAACACGCCGCGATCGCGACGAGCACGACGGTGGTAATGGCGGACGCGACGAGTGGGGTGCGGACGCTGCTGGTGCTGCGCATGAGAAAGTCTCCGGATCTGGGTCATCGCCTGCGCCCGACATTCGTGTCGGGTCGTTGACGTGTCGGCAGATTACCGGCGACGGCCTGGCGCTACAGCGTGGAAACCACGTGGACTTTCACGTGCGGTACGGGGAAATTCACTCTGGCGAGCGGTCGTCATTCCGAGCGGAGCGCCGGAGGCGCGCAGTCGAGGAATCGAGCGCCCGCGGTGGAGGGGCCCTCTATCGGGACGATCGCGATTCCTCGACTCGCTGACGCTCGCTCGGAATGACGACCCGATCAGCGGGTGGACCGCGAGGGCGTCGGACGACCTATGCCCATCTCGACGGCCCATGCCGCCAGCTGCGCGCGAGAGGTGAAGCCGAGCTTTCCGAGCGCGCTCGCGACGTAGCCCTCGACGGTTCGCTCGCCGATCCCGAGATCACGACCGATCGCCCGGTTCGGCTTCCCCTGTGCTACCAGCTCCGCGACGTCGCGCTCGCGCTGGGTCAGCCCACCTAGCGCGTCCTTCGCAACGCGGCCGGGCGACGGCGGCGGCGCCGCGGGGATGACCGCGTCCAGCCCATCGAGAAAACGCGTACGCACTTCGTCGTCGGCGATCTTCGCCGCCAGCTCATCGGCCATGGCGCGCGCCGCGTCGAACGCCCGACGCGCCTCGAGGCGCTGGCGCTGCGCGCGATGCACGTGGCCCAGCGCGGCCTCGATCTTCCACAGCATCGGGCGCGCGCCTTGCGCCGTCGCCTCGGCACGCGCCGTCACCAGCGCGAGCATGGCCTCCTCGTACCGGCCGAGGGTCGAGAGAGCCTCGGCGCGAACGAGCGAGAGTCGCGGAACGCCGAGGACGCTCCCGGGATTCTCGATGCGCTCCGACGCGAGTCGCGCGTCGACGATCTCGAGCGCCAGGTCCGGCTTCTGCTCGATCAGCGCGAGCTCGGCCCGCGCAAGCCACAATTGACGCTCACCAAGCGTGAGAGCGGTATCGTGTGGGCCGGGGGGTGCGTCTCGTCCATCCTCCACCTCGGGTGTGCGGGCCGCGGTGGTCCAGACGTCGAGCGCGCCAGCCATATCGGACGTCCGAGCGCGCGCGAGCGCGAGTGGCGCCGCCGTCCATCGAGTCCATATGGCCGAGCCAAGCCTTTGTGTCACGCCGTACGCCGCCTCGAGGTGCTCGCGCGCCGCGTTAGGCGCGAGCAGATCCAGCGAGATGGCGCCGAGGAGTCGGCGCGAGCCGGCGGTCCACTGCAGGTGCTCGATTTCCTCGGCCACCGAGAGCGCTTCGTGAGCCAGCGGGATTGCGAGGTCGTATTCACCCCGCCAGACGAGGCAGTCCGCGATGATGAACCGCACGAACGACTCGCCGGCCCGCCACCCGATGTCGCGAGCCAGACGCATGGAACGCAGAGCGGAGAGCTCTTCGCCGCCGACCGAAGTGAAGTACGGAGTCGTCGATGAGCAATGGTACGACGGTCCGCACAACGCGAGTATCGCGAGCGCGTTCGCCAGCCCGCGCCGATCATCCACCCGCGCGAAGAGGTCCAGCGAGCGCTCGTAGTACGACGCGGCGGCGCGCTGAGCTCCGCCGATGTGATGCGCCATCGCGATCAGGTCGACCGTTTCGGCCATGCCGCCGCGGTCGCCCAGCCGTTCGAAGATCGCGAGCGCCTCTTCGTGGTGCGGCAGCCCGGCCTGCGGCTCCTCGACGTTCACGTACCAGTTCCCGATGCGATTCAGACTTCGCGCGACGAGTGACTCGTCACCGAGTGCGCGCGCGACGTCCAGCGCTCCACGCCGGTACTCGCCGGCGCGCGTGTAGTCCCGAGCCGCCCACAGCTTACCTAACGCGTACAGCGCTTCCCACGCCGCGCGGTGATCGGATGTGTCGCGCGCGCGGTCGAGCGCAGCGCTGAAGTCGTCGTGGGCGCGCTGAAACTCACCGAGCGTCTCGTTCGCCCTGCCGCGGGCGAGATACAGCTCGATGCCCGTTGGCGTGCCCGCGCGCTCGGAGGCCGAGAAGGCGCGGTCGAGTTGGGCCACAGCCTCGTGCGGCGCTGACAGCGCGAGTGCGTGCTGTCCAGCGCGTGCCGCATACGTGGCGGCGCGTTCCCAGTCGCCAGCCTCCCACGTGTGGTACGCCAGCGCTTCGACGACGGCATCCAGCGATCGCGCGTGATGCTGTTCGAGCGCGGCCGCGACCTCCCGATGCAACGCGACCCGCTCACGCGTCAGCAGCTCGGCATAGATGGCCTCGCGTGTGAGCGCGTGGCGGAACGCGAACCGTTCCGCCGATTCTTCGACGACGAGTTGCGCGGCGATGAGCTCCTTGACCAGCGCGAGCATCTCGCGCTCGTCGTGGCCGGTGAGCGTCTGCAGGAGCCCGAAGTCGAATCGTCGGCCGGCGACGGCCGCCGTGGACGCGACCACGCGCGCCGACGCGGTGAGCGCGGCGAGTCGCCGGCGCACGGCTTCGACCGCGGTCCGCGGCACGCGCACGCGCTCGAGGGGTCGCGCGCGCCACCCACCACCGCTCGTCGGCGTTAGGTCCCCGGCGATGATCAGGGCCTTGAGCGTCTCCTCGACGAAGAACGGGTTCCCTTCCGTGAGCCCGTGCAGCAGGTGCACGAACTCCGGTCCGAGGTTCTCGTGTGGACCGAAGATCGCCTGCAGCATCGCGGCGACGTCACTCTTACCAAGTCGTTCGACGGGAAGCTCGTCGACGATGCGGGCCCGCTCGAGGTCGGCGATGAGACGCGCGAGCCGCGGTCCCGCTTCCTCACCGCGGTACGTGAGCGCGATGACGACGCGTTGCGCGGTGTGGCTGCGCGCGAGATGGAAGACCAGCTCGAGGGTGGCGTCGTCGCTCCAGTGCACGTCCTCGAACGCGAGGAACACGGGCTGCGTGCGAGCGAGGAGCGTGACGACCTGCGCGAGCGCGTGGAACAGTCGTCTTCTGTCGGACTCCGGATCGACCGTGGCGATTGGGACCGCGTCAGGCAGCAGCGGCCGCAGCTCGGGAAAGAGCCCCGTGAGCTCGGACGCGGCTGGCTCCAGGACGTGTGCGACGAGCGCCGGGGACGCCGAGCTCGCGAACAGGCGCACGAGGTCCAGCAGCGGCGCGTATGGGATCGAGCGCTCGGCCTCGAAGCAGGCGCCGTGCAGGACCAGGAAACCCGCCGTGCGGGCTTCTTCCGTCATAACGCGAAGGAGGCGCGACTTGCCGACGCCCGCCTCGCCGACGATCACGGCAACGCGCCCGCTCCCCTCACCGGCGCGCGACAGCACACCGCGCATGGCGGTGAGTTGAAGATCGCGACCAATGACCGTAGGACAGACGACATCGTGCTGGAGATGCATAACAGGACACGCTGTACGCGCGCGAGCAGTGAGTCAATGGCAGCACGCCGGCTGGGTACGCTCGTGCGCTTCATTTTCCGGCGCGAGTTGTGGGTGGGGACGGCCGGCCGTATCGTCTCCAAGGCAATCGCGATCCTGGCGTCACTGCGAGATCCATGGCAACACCCAAGAACGTCGTTCTCTGCATCGATGGGACGTGGAACGAAGCCGCTGACAAGGCCTCGGGCGAGAACACGAACGTTCACAAACTGTTCGTCGCCGCGGACGGCCATCCCGACCAGGTGTGCCGACATCTGAACGGGATCGGCACCGACCGACTCGGTCGTTGGGTACGCAGGCTGCCCAACGTACCGCGGAACATCGTCGGGGGACTGTTCGGCGTCGGACTGTCGGATCGCATCAAGGATGCATACCAGTTCCTCAGCGCGAACTACGTCAACGGCGACAACGTCTATCTGTTCGGCTTCAGCCGCGGCGCGTTCGCGGCGCGGTCGGTGGCCGGCTTCGTCGATGCAGTGGGGTTGCTCCTGGCAAAGGTCGCACACGACGAGAATCTGATCGAGCAGGCGTACGCGAAGTACGAGAACAGTGAGGACGCGCAACACTCGGCGCTGCGACAGTACTTGCGTGAGCTTGGCTTTGCCGAGCGGCCGTCGGCTGATGATGGGACCGTGCTCCCCATTTACTTGCTCGGCGTCTGGGATACCGTTGCCGCGTTAGGCCTGACCGGACGGCTCGCGCGGTTCTCGGCACCGTTCACCGAGTTCCATGCGACCGAGCTTCCGTCGAACGTCGCCTACGCTCGACACGCGCTCGCGACCCACGAACTGCGGGCGAAGTTTCCGGCGCTGCTCTGGAATGGCCAGCGCGGCGACGGCCATCGACCGCGTCTGCAGCAGATGTGGTTCCCGGGCGCTCACTCGGACGTTGGCGGCGGGTACGCGGAGTCGAGCTGGTCCGACGTCGCGCTCGACTGGATGGCGACCGAGGCGTTGGCATTGGGTCTCCGATTGCGCGACCTGCCACGACCGGCCACCGCGACGGGGCCGACAACGATGATTCACAACTCCATCGCCCGGTGGTTCGCGCGCGCCACGCCGACGCTTCGATCTCCGCTGTCGAATCCGTTCGCGGTCGATAGCGACACCAGATCGACGTTCGACGTGCACTCGGCCGGCGTACAACGCCTGCACGTCGACGAGCTCACGGCCTATGTTTTTTCGCGGCCAGCGGTGAACAAAGGCCTACGGTCGGCAGACGTCGCCACCATTCGTCTGCTGGGATCGCTCGGCGTCGTGAGTCCGGATGCAACACGGGTCGCGGCCATCACCAACTTCTGGAATGAAGACGGCTGGAACGCCAGCAGTTGTCGCGACGACGTGTCGGCGTTCGTGAACGGGGCCGGATCGCCGGCGGAGAGTGAGAGTAGGGCATTCGTCCGAGCGGTGTTCGTGCAGGCTGTGTGTCAGCGCGACCCACTCCCGTCGCTGGAGGCTGCCATCGACGCCGCAGTGCGGGATGCCTTGCTTGCCTTCACCACGTTGCCCGATTCGAGGGCTCCGATCGGGCTCTACGTGCGGCTGAGCGAAATAATCACGCGCGTTGAAAACATCTCTGCCATGTTTCCGGATGCCTTCACACCACGCGTGAAGTCCTTCGTGGGAGTGGTGCAAAGTGCTCGTGAGTCACTGAGCGCGGGAATCACCCGTGAGCAGATCAAGCGTGGGCTTCCGGAGCGAATGGTCGTTGGACCGCCATTTCGCTTGAAGTGATGTGAAAACGACGCGTCAACACGCCTGTCAGGGCGGCGTGTTGACGCGCGATGGACGATAGCGAGACCGAGAGCGTGCTCAGGAACCGCTGTAGCCTCCGACGACCGGGTAGATCTCGCCCGTGATGTAGCTGGAGCACACCGGTGACGCGAGGAAGACGTAGAGCGGCGAGAGCTCTTCGGGCTGTGCCGGGCGCTGCATGGGAACGTCAGCGCCGAACTCCGCGACCTTCTCGGCGTCCTTGTCCGCTGGGTTGAGCGGCGTCCACACCGGACCCGGTGCGACGGCGTTCACGCGGATGCCCTTCTCGATGAGGCTGGATGACAGCGAGCGCGTGAAGGCGTGAATGCCGCCCTTGGTCATCGAGTAGTCGAGCAGCTCCTTGCTGCCGAGTAGTCCGGTGACGGACCCGGTGTTGATGATGGAGCCGCCGCGTCCCATGTGCGGTACCGCGGCCTTCGCCATGTGGAAGTAGCCGTACAGATTCGTCTTGATGGTGCGGTCGAAGTGCTCGAGCGAGAGCTCTTCGAGCGAGTGCGTGTGTTCCTGGAAGGCTGCGTTGTTGACGAGCACATCCAGCCGGCCGAACTCGCGCGTCGCGGCTTCGACGGCCTGCTCGCAGAATGCGTAGTCGGTGACGTCGCCCGGCATGAGCAGGCAGCGACGGCCCTCGCGCTCGATGGCGTCACGCGTCTCCTCGGCGTCCACCTGCTCGGACGGGAGATAGATGATCGCGACGTCCGCGCCCTCGCGCGCGAACAGCACGGCGACGGAGCGCCCGATGCCGGAGTCGCCGCCGGTGATGATCGCGGCCATGTCCTGCAGCTTGCCCGACCCGCGGTAGTCGGGCGCGAGGTAGTTGGGACGTAGCTCGAGGTCGGCCTCGAGGCCCGGCTTGTCGAGATGTTGTTGCGGGAGCGGATTCGCGGGCTGCGCGCGCGCGCCGGTCTGCACCGCCTGCTTCTTCTTGCTCTCCTGGCCGCCCTGTTGCTTCTTGTCGGCCTGATCCATGTGACGCTGGATCTTGCGGTACTGCTGCGTGGTCTGGTCGGTGCGGCTGCGCGAAGTGCTCCGCGTGCTGCTGCGCGAGCGGGAGCCGTTGGCCGTGCCGGACGCGGCCTTCTGGCGGCGGCTCTCGTCAGGCGGAGCGTCGCCGCGTGTGGATTTGTCGCGTGCTCTGGGTGACATACGGTTGGGATGCTGAGTTGTGCGGAGCGTTGTCACACTCCCGCGAGGATCGTACGAGCTCGCGGGGCGGGAAGGGCACGATCTCAACTTCTGTTCCGACTTCGCTGGGAAGCATCGATATCGCGTCGGCCGTGCAGCCTGACACTCGAAACACGTTAGGCGATGAACGACGATCCGGCAACTACGCATGAGCTTGGAGGCCGAGTGTCGAAGCTGCGCTTCGGACCGTCATGGGCCGGAACATGTTCGGGGGGAAGGCGTGTGAGTCTGCTAGGGCGGCCATGACGAGCGACCCGACGCCCTATGGTGAGCTCAACTCGGTGCTGCACGAGCTGCTCTCGAACATTCGAGTCGCGCTGGGTGAGTCGCTCGCTGGCGTCTACCTGCAGGGTTCGTTCGCGCTCGGCGACTTCGACGGCGATAGCGATGTCGACTTCATCGTCGTCACGCGGGATGAGCTGACGGAGCCGCAGGTCGCCGCGCTGCAGACCGTGCACGCTCGCGTGTACGCGCTCGAGTCAGAGTGGGCGAAGCACCTCGAGGGGTCGTACTTCCCCGTGGCGACACTCCGCGACGTTCGTGAGTGCGGGACGCCGCTCTGGTATCTCGATCACGGCAGTCGGTCGCTCGTGCGATCGGATCACTGCAACACGATTGTCGTTAGGTGGGTCGTGCGCGAGCACGGGATCGCGCTGTCCGGACCACATCCCCTGACGCTGATCGATCCGATCCCCGTCGACGTGCTGCGTCGCGAGATGGTCGACACGATTCAGGGCTGGGGGCAACAGATTCTCGATCAGCCTGACGAGTATCGAAATCGGTTCTATCAAGGGTTCATCGTGTTGAGCTACTGCCGCATGCTGCATGACGTCGTCGAGGGCCGTCCCGGCTCGAAGCGCGCGGGCGCGGCGTGGGCGAAGCGGACGTTTGGCGACGAGTGGTCGCCGCTGATCGATCGTGCGTGGGGTGGGCGGCCGAATCCCGCGGCCTCGGTCCGTGAACCCGCCGACGTGGCGGACTTCGACAGTACGTTGCGGTTCGTGCGTCTCATCATGCAGGAGAGTGAGCGATTGTCACTGTCATCCCGAGCGTCAGCGAGGGACCTTCCGTGAAAGTGATTGTGGCCTGCCCGGCTACGATGACATTACAGAAGGTCCCTCGTCGCTTGCGCTCCTCGGGATGACGACCAAATAAGGACAGGATTTGCAGGATGGACAGGATTGAACGGCGGGAGGATCGCGGCCGTCGTTGCGACGTCCCCTAAATCCTGCCAATCCTGGCAATCCTGTCTCTATTGTTGTTTGCTTTTTTTTGCTGGCTCAGCATCGTAGTCGGTCCGGCCACGATCACGGTCGAGCAGGTCCCTCGCTGACGCTCGGGATGACAATTCTGGCGTCGTTGCTTGCCTCGCCGCGGAACTCCGGAGCGCCATGACAGTCGATGCCGTCGTGTTGGACCCAGAAGACTCGATCTACCGCGGCGCCGGATCCCGACTCGTGCGCGCGTGGCTCCTGACCGGCGTCACCGACGGTCTTTTCTCGAGTGTTCTTGCCGCGTTTTTCTATGGCTCGACTGTCACGCGCCTCTGGCAGGGAGTCGCCTCCGTTCTGATCGGGGCCGTAGCGTTCGAAGGCGGTGCGCACACCGCGCTCATCGGCCTCGTGATGCACTTCGGAGTCGCGTTCGGATGGGCCGCCGTGTTCCTGTTCGTGGTGATGCGGCTGCCACTGGTCCGTCGGGTGCTTGCAACGCGATACGGTGTGGCGAAGGTGGCGGCCGTGTACGGGCCATTCATCTGGATGATGATGTCGATCGTCATCGTCCCGCGATTCACGCATCGGCCGCCCACCTTCAACTACCGCTGGTGGATTCAGTTCTTCGGGCACATTCCATTCGTCGCGCTGCCGATCGTTGCTGCGGTCAGCGACAAACTCCCGTTCCGTGATCGCTAGTGCATCCAAGCGCACGCTGGTTCACTGTTGCACTGCTCGCCATCCGCGCGACCGCTGCGCTCAGTCAGGCACCTCGGCCAGCGCCCTATCTGTACGTGTGGACCGGCGACGCCGACACGCTCCAGAGTGATTTCCTCGCGGTCATCGACACGCGACCGGGCTCGCCGACGTACGCGCGAGTGCTCTCCACACTTCCGGTCGGAGTACGAGCAACGACGCCGCACCACACGGAGCATCAACTCGAGCGCGACGGCGTGTTGTTCGCGAACGGATTCGGCGCCGGCCGCACGTTCCGCTTCGACCTCTCACGCGCAGGTCAACCGCGCCTCCTCGGCTCGTTCACGGAGCTCGGTGAGTTCGGCTTCCCGCATTCGTTCGTGAAGCTGCCTAACGACAACGTGCTGGCGACATTCCAGGGGCGCGGCGCGAAGAACATCCCGCCCGGCGGTCTCGTGGAGCTGGACCGTCAGGGACATCTCGTGCGCGCGAGCAGTGCGCGCGCGCCGGCGTTCGACAGCGCGCAGATGCGGCCGTACAGCCTGGCGGTATTGCCGGGCATCGATCGCGTGGTGTCGACGAGCACCGACATGATCGCCGACTTCGGCGCGCACCTGCAGATCTGGCGTCTGTCCGACCTGACGCTGCTGCAGACGATCGAGTTGCCCGCGACCACGAAGAGCGATGGGCACTCGCACACCGCGATGGCAAAGTCCAAGGTAGAAGACCACCACCTCTTTCCCGGCGAACCGCGCGTCCTCGCCGACGGGCGTACGGTGCTGCTCGCGACGTTCACGTGCGGCTTCTATCGTGTGACGGACATCGACGGTGCGGTCCCGCGAGTGGAGTTCCTGCGCGCGTTCGGGGGAGAGAACTGTGCGGTTCCTGTGCTCGTCGGATCGACGTGGATCCAGACCATTCCGGATGAGCATGCGCTCGTCTCGCTCGACGTCAGCGACTCGGCGCATCCTCGCGAGATCGGTCGTGTGATGTTCGACTCGACGTTCGGCCCACACTGGATGGCCTTCGACGAGGGCGGGTCCCGCCTGGTGGTGAACGACGGGAAGTCTCGTGTGTACCTCGTCGCGCTGGACCAGGGCACCGGCGCGCTCCGCATCGACGACTCCTTCCGCGACGAAGGCGCGACCGTTCCGGGCGTGAGCTTCACGCGGGACCGCTGGCCGCACGGCGCTACGGGGAATGCGGTGCCGCACGGGTCAGTGTTCTCGAGGCCGTAGCTCTCTGTCATCCCGAGCGTCAGCGAGGGATCTTCTCTGATGTACCTGTGGCCAGACCCGCTACGATGACATCACACGAGATCCCTCGCTGATGCTTTCGGTGGCGCTCGGGATGACAA
>Ga0207691_10008199_pt1 | contig 10034 bp, 9 predicted proteins | sample KBSM13metaG_FD_184327 | JGI IMG/M metagenome (GOLD analysis project Ga0207691, IMG submission 184327) | Miscanthus rhizosphere microbial communities from Kellogg Biological Station, Michigan, USA - KBS M1-3 metaG (SPAdes) (version 2) | ecosystem: Host-associated > Plants > Roots > Rhizosphere >... | reverse complement strand
GGCCGCGTCGCCGCGCACGAGATCATGCTCGGCACGGCGGCGATCCGGAACCTGATCCGCGAGAACAAGGTCGCGCAGATGTACTCGTCGATCCAGACCGGCAACAACCTCGGCATGCAGACGCTCGACCAGAACCTCGCCGATCTGGTGCGCCGTAACATCGTCTCGCCGGCGGAAGCGCGCGGCAAGGCCAAGTTCCCCGAGAATTTCCCGGGCTGATTGCCTGGCAAGAAAGAGCCGACATGGAACGCGACCAGGCATCGAAATTCGTCAACGACCTGCTGCGCCTGATGGTCTCGCGCAATGGCTCGGACCTGTTCCTCACCGCTGACTTCCCGCCCGCGATCAAGGTCGACGGCAAGGTCACCAAGGTCTCGCCGCAACCGCTCACCGGCCAGCACACGCTGGCCCTGACGCGCTCGATCATGAACGACAAGCAGGCGGCGGAGTTCGAGCGCACCAAGGAGTGCAACTTCGCGGTCGCGCCGCAGGGCATCGGCCGGTTTCGCGTCAACGCCTTCGTGCAGCAGGGGCATGTCGGCCTGGTGATGCGGACGATCCCGCAGACGCTGCCGACGATCGACAGCATGAACCTGCCGCACATCCTGAAGGACATCGCCGTCGCCAAGCGCGGCCTGGTGATCTTCGTCGGCGCCACCGGCTCGGGCAAGAGCACGTCGCTGGCGGCGATCGTCGATCACCGCAACGAAAACACCTTCGGCCACATCATCACGATCGAGGACCCGGTCGAGTTCGTGCACCCGCACAAGAACTGCATCGTCACCCAGCGCGAGGTCGGCATCGACACCGACGGCTGGGGCATCGCCCTGAAGAACACCCTGCGTCAGGCACCCGACGTGATCCTGATGGGCGAAATCCGCGATCGCGAGACGATGGAGCACGCCGTCGCCTTCGCCGAAACCGGCCACCTCTGCCTGGCGACGCTGCACGCCAACAGCGCCAACCAGGCGCTCGACCGGATCATCAACTTCTTCCCCGAGGAGCGGCGCGCCCAGCTGCTGATGGATCTCTCGCTCAACCTGCGCGCGCTGGTATCGCAGCGCCTCCTGCCGCGCCAGGAGGGCAAGGGCCGCGTCGCTGCGGTCGAGATCATGCTCAACACGCCGCTCATCTCCGACCTGATCTTCAAGGGCGAAGTGTCCGAGATCAAGGAGATCATGAAGCGCTCGCGCGAGCTCGGCATGCAGACTTTCGACCAGAGCCTGTTCGACCTCTACGAGAGCCAGACGGTCACGTTCGAAGACGCGCTGCGCAACGCCGACTCGGTCAACGACCTGCGCCTGCAGATCAAGCTGCACAGCCAGCGCGCGCGCTCGAGCGACCTGAACGCGGGCACCGAGCACATGCAGATCGTATAGTCGCGGCGGCCCCGCTTCTTCCCACCCGACGGCCTCTTTCGAGGCCGTCTTCATTGGCACCGCGATGAGCAGCAGAACCTACGATCCGATCCCGGCGCGCGACGTCGCCTTCCTCGGCCTGGGCGTGATGGGCTTTCCGATGGCCGGCCACCTCGCCGCCGCCGGCCACCGCGTCACGGTCTACAACCGGACCTCGGCCAAGGCCGCCGAATGGGTCGCCAAGCATGGCGGCAAGAGCGCGCCGACGCCGGCGCAGGCGGCGGCGGGCGCCGACTTCGTCTTCGCCTGCGTCGGCAACGACGACGACCTCCGCTCGGTGACGCTCGGCGACACGGGCGCCTTCGCCGGCATGAAGAGCGGCGCGATCTTCGTCGATCACACCACCGCCTCGGCCGCGGTCGCGCGGGAGCTCGCGGCGGAGGCCGCGGCCACGGGTCGCGCCTTCGTCGACGCGCCGGTCTCGGGCGGCAACCTCGGCGCCCTCAACGGCGCGCTCACGGTGATGTGCGGCGGCGACGCGGCAGCCTTCGCCGAAGCCAGGCCGCTGGCGATGGCGTTCGCCAAGGCGATGACGCTGCTCGGGTCGAGCGGCTCGGGCCAGCTCGCCAAGATGGTCAACCAGATCGCGATCGCCGGCCTGGTGCAGGGCCTGTCGGAGGCGATCGCGTTCGGCGAGCGCTCGGGGCTCGACATGAAGGCGGTGCTCGAGGTGATCGGCAAGGGCGCGGCGCAGAGCTGGCAGATGGACAACCGCGGCCCGACCATGATCCAGGGCAAGTTCGACTTCGGCTTCGCCGTCGACTGGATGAGGAAGGACCTCGGCATCGCCCTCGAGGAGGCGCGCCGCAACGGCGCCCGGCTGCCGGTGACAGCCCTGGTCGACCAGTTCTACGCCGACCTGCAGGCCGCCGGCGGCCAGCGCGACGACACCTCGAGCCTGATCAAGCGCCTGCGCTAGCCGCGGCGCGGGTTCGCGCTGCGGATCAGGGAGCGCTCGCCGGCGCGCTGGCCGGCTTGGCGCCGCTCTTGGCGGCAGCCCTGCTGGCGAGCTCGGCCTCGGTCACGATGTCGAACACCTTCACCACCTTGGCGACGCCGCTCACGCCGCGCGCGATCTCGGCCGCGCGATTGCCCTCGCGCTCGGTGACGATGCCCATCAGGTAGACGACATTGCGACTGGTCACGACCTTGATCGAGTTGGCGAGCACGTCCTTGGCATCGACCAGGCTGGCCTTGACCTTGGTCGTGATCAGCACGTCCGTGCTGGTCTCGTTGAACGTGTTGGGCGGGCCGACGCGCAGCTCGTTGACCACCGAGACGACGGTGTCGATGCGGCCGACGACCTGTTGGGCGGTCGCCTTGTCCGCCTCGTTCGGTACGTCGCCGGTGAGCAGCACCATGTGGTTGTAGCTCGTGACCTGGATGTGGGCCCGGCCGTCGGGGAACGCCTCCCCCAGGCGACTATTGGCCTTGACCTCGATCACCTCGTCGTCGACCTGCGCCCCCGAGCTGCGTCGGTCGGTGGCGACCATCGCCCCGCCGACGACGGCGGCGCCGATCACGACCGGCGCGCATCCGGTGAGGAGGGTCAGCGTCGCCAGCGATGCGACAGCAAGCCGACGCCGGAGCGTGGCCACGAAAGAGCAACGGGTCATGTGTTTTCCTGTTCGCCGAGCAATTGCAGGTCGACCGCATCGCACAGGCAGTGCAGCACCAGCAGGTGCACTTCCTGGATGCGCGCGGTGCGCTCGTGCGGCACGCAGATGTGGACGTCGGTTTCGGTGAGCTTGTCGCGCATCTTGCCGCCGGTGTTGCCGGTCAGGGCGATGATGGTCATCTCCTTGGCATGGGCGGCAGCGACCGCGGCGAGCACGTTGGCCGAATTGCCGCTGGTCGACATCGCCAGCAGGATGTCGCCCGGCGCGCCGAGCGCTTCGACCTGCTTGGCGAAGATCACCTCGTAGCCGTAGTCGTTGCCGACCGCCGTGAGGATCGACGTGTCGACGGTGAGGGCGATCGCCGCCAGGCCCGGGCGCTCGCGCTCGAAGCGGCCGACGAACTCGGCCGCGAAGTGCTGGGCATCGGCGGCCGAGCCACCATTGCCGCAGGCGAGCACCTTGCCGCCGCCCGTGATGCAGCCGACGAGCGCGCTGACGGCATCGGCGATCGGCTTGGAGAGGACTTCGGCGGCTGCGTACTTGAGGTCGGCGCTGTCGAAAAACTGCTGCTGAATGCGTTGCTCGAGCATGGGCACGGATGATATGGCACGCGATTTTGCAAGGGCATGAAGGCCCCACGCTTCGTTCGTCGCGCCACGCATGGGCACGGCCCGCCCTGCTGCGACCGCCGGCCGGGCCGGCGACTCGACTCGCGTCGAACGCAGCGCGCAGCCATTCGATCCGATCGCCGTCGACCGCGACGCCGTCGAAGCGGCATGGCAGCGGGCTCGCCAGCCGGCGCAGGAAGTGGCTTGCCGCGAGCACCAGGCCTTGCCGCTTGGCGGCGCCGATGCTCGCTGCCGCGCCGCCGAAGCGGTCGTCACGGCGCACCCGCACTTCGACGAACACCAGCGTGCCATCGCGGTCGCTCATCACCAGGTCGACCTCGCCACCGCGTGCCCGGGGCCCGCGTGCGACCCGATAATTGCGCTGCACCAGCACCAGCCTGGCGGCGCCGAGACGGGCGAGCGCCCGAGCTTCGGCAGCGTCGCCGAGCGCTTTCGTCGTCGTGGGCTGGGTCGTCATCGGCGCCGGAGGTCGAAGCCCTTGCTGGATGGATCGAAACTCGTCGAGGCCGCGGCCGCGGCCGCCGGCGGGCAGCAGTATCCCGCGCCCGCGCTCTACGTCGTCGCCACGCCGATCGGCAACCTCGCCGACATGACGCTGCGCGCCCTCCACGTGCTCGCCGTGGTCGACGCGATCGCCTGCGAGGACACGCGTCACAGCTCGGCGCTCCTGCGCCACTTCGGGCTCGCCAAGCCGCTGCTCGCGGTGCATGAGCACAACGAGCGCACGGCGGCGGGTGCGATCCTCGAGCGGCTGGCGCGCGGCGAGCGCGTTGCCTACGTCAGCGATGCCGGAACACCGGCGCTGAGCGATCCCGGCGCCGAGCTCGTCGCCGCGGCGCGCGACGCCGGCTATCGCGTCGTACCGATCCCCGGTGCGAGCAGCGCGCTGACGGCGCTGGCGGCGGCCGGCGATGCGCCGTCGACCGGCTTTGCCTTCGTCGGCTTTCTCGCCGCGCGCGGCAGCGAGCGCGCGCGCGCGATCGTCGAGGTCAGCCGCGCGGCCGCGACACAGATCGTGTTCGAGGCGCCGCACCGCATCGCTGCGCTCGCGGCCGAACTCGCCGCCGCCTGCCCGGAGCGGCGAACGACGCTCTGTCGCGAGCTGACCAAGCAGTTCGAGACCATCGCGACCATGCCGGCGCGCGACCTGCCGGCGTGGCTCGCGACGGAGCCGAATCGTTGCCGCGGCGAGTTCGTCATCGTCCTGCACGCGCTTGCCGTGACGCTGTCGGTGACCGACGGCAGCGCCCACGACGTGGTGCTCGCGCCGCTGCTCGCCGCGTTGCCGCTGAAGCAGGCGGTCGCGCTCGCCGGCGAAATCACCGGCGCGCCGCGCAATACGCTCTACGCACGAGCGCTCGAAATCAAGCCACGAGCGTAGACGCGCCGGGCCGAGTGCCTACAACGACACGTCGCAAAGCCCGCTGACGCTCCGGGCGCCGCGATCTGTGAAAGACTGCGGCCCTGCCCTGCTCACGCTGTCGAGGACGCTGCCGCCATGATTTCCCGCGAACCCACGATCGAGCGCCTCGCCATCGCCCGTGCCTTGCTGCTCGAGCCGTTCGGCCTCGACGAGGCCAAGCTGGCAAGCGCGCTGGCGACGATCGCAACGCACCGCATCGACGACGCCGACCTCTATTTCCAGTACACGCGCAGCGAAGGCTGGAGTCTCGAGGAAGGCATCGTCAAGAGTGGCAGCTTCGGCATCGACCAGGGCGTCGGCGTGCGCGCGGTGGCGGGCGAGAAGACCGCCTTCGCCTACTCCGACGACATCTCCGAGGCGGCGCTGCTCGACGCCGCCCGGACCGTGAGGACGATCGCCGCCTCGGGCCAGAGCCGGCGCGTCAAGGTCGGCACGCGCGCCTCGCTGGCCGCGAGTCGCGTGCTCTATGCGCCGATGGACCCGATCGCCACGCTCGACAGCACCCAGAAGGTCGCGTTGCTCGAGAAAGTCGAGCAGCGCGCGCGTGCAAAGGATCCGCGCATCGTCCAGGTGATGGCCGGCCTGGCGAGCGAGTACGACGTCGTCCTCGTCGCCCGCGCCGACGGCACGATCGCCGCCGACGTGCGGCCGCTCGTTCGCCTGTCGTTGACCGTGATCGCCGAGCAGACCAAGGAGGGCGTGGTGCGACGCGAGACCGGCAGCGGCGGCGGCGGCGGCCGCTTCGGCCTCGGCTACTTCCAGGACGACGTGATCGAGGAGTACGTGAGCGCGGCCGTCAACGCCGCGCTCACCAACCTCGAGTCGCGTCCGGCCAAGGCCGGAATGATGAGCGTCGTGCTCGGTCCGGGCTGGCCCGGCGTGCTGCTTCACGAGGCGATCGGTCACGGCCTCGAGGGCGACTTCAACCGCAAGGGCGCGAGCGCCTTCACTGGCCGCGTCGGCCAGCGCGTCGCCGCCAAGGGCGTGACCGTGCTCGACGACGGCACGCTGCCCGACCGGCGCGGCTCGCTCAATGTCGACGACGAAGGCAACGCGACGCAAAGGAACGTGCTGATCGAGGACGGCATCCTCAAGGGCTACATCCAGGACTCGATGAATGCGCGCCTGATGGGAGTCGCGCCCACCGGCAACGGCCGGCGCGAGAGCTACGCCGCGGTGCCGATGCCGCGCATGACCAACACCTACATGCTCGGCGGCTCGCAGACCAGGGACGAGATCGTCGCCGGGCTGAAGCGCGGCCTCTACGCCACCAACTTCGGCGGCGGCCAGGTCGACATCACCAGCGGCAAGTTCGTGTTCTCGGCAAGCGAGGCGTTCTGGGTCGAGAACGGCAAGATCCAGTACCCGGTAAAGGGCGCGACACTGATCGGCAACGGCCCCGACGCGCTCACCCGCGTCAGCGCGATCGGCAACGACATGAAGCTCGATACGGGCGTGGGCGTCTGCGGCAAGGAAGGGCAGAGCGTGCCGGTCGGCGTCGGCCAGCCGACGCTCAGGATCGACCGGCTGACCGTGGGCGGGACCGCCTAGGCGACGACCCGCACGTCGAGCGGCGGCAGTCCGGCGATCGATCCCTGCATCACGTCGCCCGGCACCACCGGGCCGACGTTTTCCGGCGTGCCGCTGTAGATCAGATCGCCCGGCATCAACTCGAACGCCTGCGACAGCTTCGAGATCTGCTCGGCGACGCTCCAGGTCATCATGTTCAGATCGGCGCTCTGCTTGACGACGCCGTTGACCTTGAGCGTGATCGCCCCCTTGGTGAAATGACCGACGTCCGCGACGCGGTGCAGCGGACCCATCGGCGCGGAGCGGTCGAAGCTCTTGCCGATCTCCCAGGGCTTTTTCTCGTCGCCCATCGCCCGCTGCAGGTCGCGCCGGGTCATGTCGAGACCGATCGTGTAGCCGTAGACGAGCGAGAGCGCGTTCTCGACCGCCACGTTCTTGCCGCCCTTGCCGAGCGCAGCGACAAGCTCGATCTCGTAGTGGTAGTTCTTGGTCAGCGGCGGATAAGGGTGCTCGGCGGTGGTGCCGATGGCCACGACCTGGATCGCGTCGCTCGGCTTCTGGAAGAAGAACGGCGGCTCCCGGTTCGGATCGGAGCCCATCTCGCGCGCGTGCGCGGCGTAATTACGGCCGATGCAGTAGATGCGGCGCACCGGGAACATCTCGTTCGTCCCGACGATCGGCAGCATCGGCTGGGCGACCGGAAAGGCGGTGCGCGATCCGGCGCCTGCCGAGCCGGTTGCGCCGCTGGCACATCCTGCGAGCGCGGCGACGGCGGCGGCGCTGCCGGTTGACAACACTCTCCTGCGATCCATGACGTCTGTCTCCTTCGGTCGTTGACGATCCCGCGAGGGGCCGTGCTACATTGCGCCCATGATTTTGCGCGCTTGGTTCTTTGCCTATTTTGCGTTCTCGCACCGCTCGGCGGTTGGAGAGGCAGGCGCATAGGCAGACGAGGCGCAGACCGAATCCAAAACCGCCGGGCGACCCCCGGCGGTTTTTTTTTGGCCCACAGATGTCGAAGGAGCAACACCTCATGGTCACGACCAACAGCCGCGCGGGCGGCGAGGGCGCCGCCGGCAACGGCGAACGCACCAGTCGCACCGACGACCTGCGGATCGAGAACGTCACGCCGCTGCCGCCACCGGAGCACCTGATCCGCTTCTTCCCGATCGCCGGAACGCCGGTCGAGTCGCTCATCGCCGTCACGCGCGAACGGATCCGCCGCATCATGCGGCGCGACGACGACCGGCTGCTCGTCATCATGGGCCCGTGCTCGATCCACGATCCGCTCGCCGCGGTCGAGTACGCGAAGAAGCTCAAGGCCGAGCGCGAGCGCTTCGCCGGAACGCTCGAGATCGTGATGCGCGTGTACTTCGAGAAGCCGCGAACGACGGTCGGCTGGAAGGGGCTGATCAACGACCCCTACCTCGACGAAACCTATCGCATCGACGAGGGCCTGCGCATCGGCCGCCAGCTGCTGCTCGAGATCAACAAGCTCGGCATGCCTGCCGGCAGCGAGTTCCTCGACGTGATCTCGCCGCAGTACCTGGGCGACCTGATCGCCTGGGGCGCGATCGGCGCGCGCACCACCGAGAGCCAGGTCCACCGCGAGCTCGCCTCGGGACTCTCGGCGCCGATCGGCTTCAAGAACGGCACCGACGGCAACATCCGGATCGCGATCGACGCGATCCAGGCGGCGGCGCGGCCGCACCATTTCCTCTCGGTACACAAGAACGGCCAGGTCGCGATCGTCGAGACGCGCGGCAACGTCGACTGCCACGTCATCCTGCGCGGCGGCAAGACCCCGAACTACGACGCCGCATCGATCGCCGCCGCCTGCCAGGAGATCGAGGCCGCCAAGCTGCCGTGCACGCTGATGGTCGACTGCAGCCACGCCAACAGCGGCAAGCTCCATTCGCGCCAGGTCGCGGTCGCGGGCAACGTCGCGGCGCAGATCGAGTCGGGCAGCCGCTGCGTCTTCGGTGTCATGGTCGAAAGCCATCTCCACGAAGGGGCGCAGAAATTTGCAGCGGGCAAGGACGATCCGGCGCAGCTCGCCTACGGCCAGAGCATCACCGACGCCTGCATCGGCTGGGACGACTCGGTGCGAGCGTTGACGACGCTCAGCGACGCGGTCGCCGCACGGCGTGCGAAGCACGGCGCGGCGGTGGCGACGGCACCGGTTTGACCGCTGCCGCCGCGACGCCTCTAATCGCACCATGAGGCACTCGCTCCCGGCCCGCCGTCGCTTGCTCGCCGCCGGCGGCGGCGCCATCGCCTGGCTCGCGCTGCCGGGTGGCGCCTGGTCGCGCGGCCTGCCGGCGATGACCGACGGCCCGTTCTATCCTTCGCTGTCCTACCGTGCGCGCTCGCTCGACTGGGATGCTGACCTGACCGCCGTCCGCGGCCGCGCCCCGGACGGCCAACCCCAGCCACCGGCGCGCGGCGAGCACCTCGATCTGCACGGCGTCGTTCGCGACGACAAAGGGCGTGCGGTCGACGGCGCCGAGATCGAGATCTGGCAGTGCGACGTCTTCGGCAGCTATCGGCATCCGCGTGGCGGCGGCGATCGCATCGACGCGGGCTTCCAGGGCTTCGGCGCGACGCGCAGCGATGGCCGTGGCGGCTATCGCTTCCGAACGATTCGGCCGGTGCCGTATCCGGGCCGCACGCCGCACATCCACGTCAAGCTGCGACACGCGACCTTCGGCGAGATCACCTCGCAGTTGTTCGTCGCCGGCGACCCCGGCAATCCAGGTGACTTCCTTTATCGCAGCCTGGCCGACGACGACCGACGGGAAGTCGAGCTGCGGCTGCAACGCGCACCAGCCGGCGAGCCAGTGATGTGGACCGCCGAGCGCAACCTGCTCGTCGGCGCCTGAGCCGGCGCCTCGGTCAGTCGGCGTCGTCGCCGCCGCCGGCGTCGCGGGCGAGGCGCTCGCTCTTCCAGTAGACGTCGTCGCCGCCCAGGCCGTCGAGATTGGCGCGGTTGAGGACGCGGGCGAGGACGAAGAGCAGGTCGCTCAGTCGATTCAGGTACTGGCGCGCTTCGCTGCGCACCGGATCGCTCGCCCCGAGCGCGACGACTGCGCGCTCGGCGCGGCGCGCAACCGTACGGCCGACGTGCGCGAGCGCGGCGCTGCGCGTCCCCGCCGGCAGGATGAATTCCTTCAGCCGCGGCAATGCGGCGTTGTAGTGCGCGAGCGCTTCGTCGAGATGCGCCACCGCCTCGATCTTGAGCAATGCGAAGCCTGGAATCGAGAGTTCGCCGCCGAGGTTGAAGAGCTCGTGCTGGACGACGCCGAGCAGCTCGCGGACGTCGTCGGGCAGCGGCTCGGCGAGGAGCACGCCCAGGTTCGAGTTCAGCCCGTCCACGTCGCCGAGCGCGGCGATGCGCAGGTGGCTCTTGGCGACA
>Ga0207691_10008198_pt1 | contig 10035 bp, 8 predicted proteins | sample KBSM13metaG_FD_184327 | JGI IMG/M metagenome (GOLD analysis project Ga0207691, IMG submission 184327) | Miscanthus rhizosphere microbial communities from Kellogg Biological Station, Michigan, USA - KBS M1-3 metaG (SPAdes) (version 2) | ecosystem: Host-associated > Plants > Roots > Rhizosphere >... | reverse complement strand
TCTGCAGTAGAATCCAAACATCCCGAGGAGATCGCGCGCGTCATCAAACCAATCTCGCCCCGCTACGAGATTACGGCGCTGCTGACCCGTCTCGAAAGATCCAAACGTTTTCCCTTGCTGTTTTGTGAGAAGGTCAACGGCAGCGACGCGCCGGTTGTGATCAATGTTCAAGCCAGCCGCAAACTCATGGCGTTCGCGCTTGATTGCCGGCCGGAGGAGCTAGCCGGCACATTCAGCGCACGGCAGAACCAGCCGATTCCGCCGATCGAATTGAGCGCCGCGCCGGTGCACGAAGTCGTGCGCCTGGGCGAGGAAGTTGATCTCACGCGAGTGCCGTTGCTCACCCACTACGACGTCAATGCGGCACCCTATATCACGGCGGGCATCGTTGTCGCCGCTGATCCTGATACCGGCGTCAGAAACACGAGCTACAATCGTCTGATGCTCGCCGGCAAGCGCGAGCTGCGCATCTTCATGGCCGTCGGCCGCCATCTCTGGACCTTGCACAATAAAGCCGAACGCCGAGGCGAACCGCTGCCCATCGCGATCGTCATCGGCGTTCACCCTTTGTTCTCCCTCGGAGCTCAAGCTTTCACTCCGTCGACGGACGACGAGTACGCCGTCATCGGCGGCATGATGGGTGAACCTCTGCGTGTCGCCAAAGCGAAGACCGTTCCAATTCTTATTCCCGCCGATGCGGAAATGGTCATTGAAGGCAGAATTCTTCCACACATTCGTCGCGAAGAAGGTCCCTTCGGCGAATTCACCGGCCACGCCGTCTCGAAAGACGACCGCCAGGTCATCGAAGTAACGGCGATCACGCACCGCAAAAACTATATTTTCCAGGACGTCCATGCGGGTTACACCGAACATAAATTGATGGGCGCTGTGCCGCGCGAAGCCGCGCTGATCAAAGCCGTGCGCCAGACGGTGCCGACGGTAAAGAATGTCTGTATGCCGGTGTCGGGCAACTGCCGGTTTCACGCCTACGTCTCGATCGCCAAGCGCACACCCGGGCAGGCGAAGAACGCGATCTGCGCTGCATTTGCCGCCGACATGCTGCTGAAGCACGTCATTATCGTCGATGACGATATCGATGTGTTCGACGAAGAACAGGTGCTTTGGGCGGTGTCGAATCGCTTTCAAGCGGATCGCGGCTTGGTCGTAATTTCGAACGCGCAAGGCAGCGAGCTCGATCCTTCTGCCGGGCCCGGCGGGGTTAATGCCAAGATGGGCCTCGACGCCACCAAACCGCTTTCTGGCTTTGCGCCGGAACTGCGCGTGCCGGACGAGATCATGAAAAAAATGACGCTGGAAGACTTCCTGCCAAACTTCCGCAAAACCTAATGCTTGCCAGGTAATTAGAAGCTCATTGCTCGAATGGAATGTGAGCGTCATACCGGCCAAGGCCGGTATCCAGGTCCTTTAAGCTTTTAGAATAAAGGATACCAGCAGAGTATGACTGCTACTCCTAATTCACGTCGATTCTAGCTCGGCACTACTCAGCACTGCCTCAAGTCAATTTCGACCCGCTTTCCTCGACAGAAACTAGCTTTTAGATTGCGCATCAAGGGGAACATAATGTAACATCGTCGAAAATTTTTAACTAACCTTCATTTCCAAGCGCTCGTTACATGCCCAGTATCGGTGATACCAAAGCCCGCTTGCTGCGCGGCGTTGTCGAAGAAAATATCAATGTCGTTCAGGGAGTGCGCCTAAAACGGATTGGCCGCCGAGCAACGCGGGTTAAGGTTTGGTTGTGGGTCGCAATCATCGGCTTGGCTGTCGGTTATTTGAGCGTGGCCACTCAAGGGGTTTCGCGCGGCGGCCCTCCGACGAGCGCGGTCGCGAGAGCTCCCGCTCCCGCAATCAATCCGATTGCCAGTGAGCCGGTACCAGAGACTGAAGCTCCGCTTGCCCATCCGCGTCCAATCGATCGTAACGCCATCCCACTCAGAGTGAAGACCGTGGTCATCGACCCCGGCCATGGCGGTGACCCGGGCGCCATCGCCGAGTCGGGCCTTGCCGAGAAAGACATCACCTTGGATATCGCGTTACGTCTGCGCCGACTGCTGCAAGAGGCGCCGTTCGAAGTTTTGCTGACCCGTGATACCGACCGCCGCTTATCACTCGACCAGCGGGTTCAGTTTGCCAACGAAAATAAAGCTGATTTGTTCTTATCCATCCACGTCAACTCGATGGAGCCCCATACGATTCGCGCTTTGGAGACGTACTATGTCGGACCCACCAACGATCTCCACGCGCTCAATCTCGCCAGCCGCGAAAATCAAGAATCGGGTTACTCTCTTTCTGATTACAAGCAAATCTTGGAAAAAATCTATGTTGATGCGCGCCGCGACGAATCGCATACGGCGGCTAGAACCCTTCACAGCGAACTTTTTCACACCCTCAAAGTGGATAATCCCGAGCTGGAGAATCGCGGCGTCAGAACGGCGCCGTTCGTCGTCTTGATCGGCACGCAAATGCCTGCCGTGCTGATGGAGATCGCGTGCCTCTCCAACCCCGAAGAAGTCGAGTTGTTGACAACGGAGCAATATCGGGAAAATATCGCGCTGGCTCTCGCACAGGGCATTCGCCGTTACGCGAGTAGTCTCACCGTAGCCGCCAGGAAAGGCAGTTGATCGATGGAAGAAAGCAACGACACGCTCTGCGTGGGAATCGATCTCGGCACATCGCGCAGCTCGATCTCCGCCTCCAGTGGTGAACGCCACGTCATCGATAGCTACGTGGGTTGGCCCATGGACATGGTTGCGCGCAAACTGGTCAAAAAGTCGGTTCTCGTCGGCCGCGATGCTCTCGATAATCGCCCGATGCTCGACCTGCGCCGGCCGCTCGAGCGCGGCATCATGAAAGAAGGCTCTGAGAAAGATCAGGAAGCGGTCCAGGAGATTCTGCGCCACTTGATCGGCCTCGCCGGTATCAAGCAAAAGAGCAAAAACAAAGTGAAAGTGCGCGCCGTCGTCGGCGTGCCCGCTGAGGCGTTTCGCGTGAACCGCCAGAACCTGCGCAGCACGATGGAAGGTATTGCCGATAGTGTGATGCTCGTGTCTGAACCGTTCGCGGTCGCCTACGGCCTGGAAGCCTTACTGCACGCTCTGGTCATTGATATCGGCGCCGGAACCGCCGATTTCTGTGTCATGCAAGGACGTTATCCGACCGAAGAAGACCAAAAGACTCTGCCCAACGCAGGCGATGCCATCGACGAGCAACTCATGAAGCTCATCCGTGAACGGCACCCGGACGCGCAATTTTCGATTCATATGCTCCGCGATTGGAAAGAGAAATGGAGTTTCGTCGGTGAATCGAAACAGCGGATCATCGTGAGCGCGCCGATCAAAGGCAAGGCTACCGATATCGACATCACGCAGGAAATGCGTACTGCCTGCGAAAGCATTCTCCCGCCCATCTGCGAAACCATGATTACTTTGCTTGCGAAAGTCGAGCCTGAGTTTCAGGCCAAGGTTCGCAACAATGTCATTTTGGCCGGTGGTACATCGCTGATTGCCGGATTGGCCGACGCCATCACGCACGCGCTGAGCGATCTGGGAGGCGGCCGCGCCACCGTAGTCAAGGATCCGGTTTTTGCCGGTTCCGACGGTAGTCTCGCCATCGCGCAGGATGCGTCGAGCTCGGACTGGGAGAAACTCTCCCTTTAGCGCTAGTGCGATAGTGCGATGATACGTGACTGGATTTCCGATCTCTTGATCTTTTCCGCCGGAATTAGCGGCGGCATCCTCATCAGCAAATTCGAGCCCTTTTTCCGCGCCGCCAAAAAACCGCGTAACAAAATGGTAGCGGCTCGAGCGCGGATTCTCGCCGATATCAAAGCGAAACACGACGAGGAAATTTTACACGAGGCGTTTCGTACTACCGAAGCGATTCGCAGCGAGCTCGACAGATCGGCGCAACTACTGCGCAAAACCTTGCTCACTGTGAAAGAGCCTGCCAATGAGCCAAGTAACGGGGAACACCAGCCGTTGGTCCCGTTATCTCGAGTCATCGAACCGAACCGCTCAAATTCCTAGCACGTTCTGCGTCACGAAAGATTATTCCACACGATCGGCGCTGCCTCGTGATCATGATTCATTTGACAGTGGCGCGCTCAAGTGGAACATTGACCTGCGAGAAAGCGGATGGAAATTTGTTAAGGGGCTTTGGCTGCTGGCGCTCATGCTGGTGCCGGAGACAACTATGGCGGAAGATCTCGTCAGAATCGGTTTGTTCAATCGCGATGCGGCGATCATCGCCGCCCAAAGCAGAGGATTTCTCAAGCAGGAAAACATTCGCGTCGAAATCAATTCGGTCACGGATTCGCCGACCCTGCTGCGCAATTTGATCAAGGGCAACTACGATTTGATCCTGAACAACGCGGACAACGTCATCGCCTGGGCCGAAGGACAGGGCGAAGATCCACAAAAAAATGACTTCGTGATTTTTCTCGGCGGCAGCCAGGGAGTCGATCAGAAATTGGTGGTGGCTCCGGCGATCAAGGACTTCCCGGATCTCAAAGGCAAGCTCCTTGCCGCCGACGCCGTCACCACGGGTTATGCCGTCGTCGCCATGGGGATTTTAAAGAAGCACGGCCTCGAGTGGAAACGCGATTACGAAGTAAAGTCCTTTGGCAATACCATCGCGCGCGCCGATGCTATGTCGCGCGGCGACGCCGCCGGCGCGATGATGAGTCTGCCGGACGAGGAAATTCAAAAACGCGGCTTCAAGGTCCTCGCCCAGGCGCAGGACTACGTCAAGCACTACGCGCGCGGCTTGGGTGCGACCCGACGCGAATGGGCCAACGCCCACGAAGATCTGGTCGTGCGCTTCACCCGCGCGATGATCCGCGCCACCGACTGGCTGCAGGATCCGAAGAACAAAGATGAAGCCGTCCAGTTGCTGCTCGGCGAAACGAAAAACAACAAGGCTCGCGCCGAATCCATGTACAAACAGACCCTCAGCCCGACGATGGGCCTCACGCCGCGAAGCCGCATCGATCTGGAAGGCATCCGAACCGTGATCGAGTTGCGCGAAGTCGCAGGCTTGATGAAAGCGCCCGTACCCAAACCGGAAAAATATGTCGACGAGAAATTTTACCAAAAGGCACTGGCTACTCTGGGCCGCTAACGATCCTCTCGCGAATTCGTTACAGCAAGAAACAGACGAAAGGAGACCAATTTCCATGACACGCGTATTACTTCATTCGCAGGTCGTCACCGCACTCGTATTTTCGATCGCTCTTCTTCAATGGCAGGCCGCAGAGGCGGCGCAGTCTCCTCAAGGCAAACCGCTCACGGTTCGCGGCAAGATCGCCGGCGTCGAAAAAGATGCGCTCAAAGTGACCACTTCGGCAGGCGAGGTCATGGTCAAATTACCCCAGGATGTTCGCGTGGGCGGCGTAGAGGCCGCCAAGCTATCCGACATCTCCTCGGGAGCGTATGTTGGCACAACAGCGGTCAAACAGCCGGATGGAAACCTTAAAGCCCTCGAAGTGCATATTTTTCCGGAAAGCTCGCGCGGCACGGGCGAAGGGCACCGGCCGTGGGATCTCACGCCCGGCTCGACGATGACCAATGCCAATGTGGAAAGAGTGGAACAAGTGCCCGTGGAAAAAACCCAAGGAGAGTTGCTGACGCTCAAGTATAAAGACGGCGAACAGAAAGTGCTCGTGCCACCCGGCACTCCCATCGTGAAAAATGTTGCCGGCGATCGGAGTCTGCTCAAGCCCGGCACGGGAGTTTACATCGCTGCAGTGCGCGGCGACGATGGAACGATCACGGCCACGCGGATCACCGCTGGAGTCGGTGGTGTGATGCCGCCCATGTGAGCAGAGCCGCGGGAGCTTTTTCACTCGAAGAACATTGGCTTCCATGAACTGCTTGCGCCGCGCGGGGTGGCTTTTTATCTGGCTCTTGTGGGCCAGGCCGTTGCTGGCCAATCCGTATCTCGCTAAGCCCGGCGAGCCGCAAACGCCGATTCGCGTGGCTGCCTGCGCCATCAGCGGCGGCTTTATTCACCTCTACACTGCGCTCGATCATCACCTGTTTGACAAGTATGGTCTCAGAGTCGAGCTTTTACTGGTCAGGGGCGCCGGACTCTCCTTGGCGGCGCTGACTGCGAACGAGGTACAATTTGTTTACTGCACCGCCGATGCAATGATTCCGAGCCTGGCGGCGGGAGCTGAAGCGAAGATCATCGCTTCGCCGTTGCTCGGTTTACCGTGGGTCATTGTCGCTCGCAAAGACATCAAGCGGTTGGAAGATTTAAAAGGCAAAACTCTTGTTGTGATGCGCCCGGGCGGCACCCAGGACCGACTGGTTTCCGCGCTCATTCAAAAGCTCGGTTTGGGTGCGGAGGAGATCAAGATTCGCCATACTGCAAGCAGCGACCAAATGGATGTTTACACCTCGTTGCAGAACGATTTGGGGCAGGCCGCCCTGGTGATGCCACCCCTCGATGCGCGCGCCAAACACGACGGCTTCAATGTGATCTATCATCTTGACGATCTCGATGTGCCGGCGCTGTACAGCAGTGTATTTACCAACGAACGGACCACGAAAGAGCGGCCTGCCGCCGCGCAAAAGTTCACCGCGGCCATGGCCGAGACCATTCACTTCGCCGAGAAAAATCCCGATCAAGCCAAGGCCAGCGTCAGCAAATTTCTCGGTCTTAAAGATCCGGAATCGGCCCAGTCCGCCTACGACGCCTACGCCAAGCGGCTCGTCAACCGACGTCTGTTTATCCCGGCCGGACGCATTGCCAATGCGGTCGAGACGGCGCGCCAATCAGGCGCTCACGTGCGGCGCAAGCCTGCGGAAATTTATGACAACAGCTTCACGGAAAATTTAGAGCGCAGCGGCTTTTTAAAAGAATTGTGGGGGAGCGAAATCCCCGCCAAAAAATGGTGAAATCGGGCGCCGCGGCGGCACGGTCGAGACTGGCATTTGCCTCGATGGACTTCATTGTATTAATTTGAGCGGCACATCATCGACGAGACCTTTTCCCATGCCGTTATTGCTTGCCGCTCTGACGCTCTTGTTGACCCTGCTGCCGGCTTTTGAAACGTTTGGCGAAGTCATTTACATCGGGATATCCACTCCTGGTCTTTACGAGCTTCCCACCGAGATCGCGCAGCGAAAAGGTTTTTACAAAGACGAAGGCCTCGAGGTGCGCAAAGTCGTCGTGCGCACCAATTTGCAGGCCGCCGCGCTGATCGCCGGCGAGCTCGACTACTCGACGGTGAGCGGGAACATCGCCCGCGCATCGATCCAGGGTCTGCCGGTCCGCGGTGTCATGGGCTGGTTCGACCGCCCGCTGCATATCTTGATCGCCAGACCCGGATTCAAAAAGCTCACCGACTTCAAAGGCCGCAAGATCGGCGTCAGCTCCATCGGCTCGGCGCCGCATATCATCTTACGCGAAGCTTTAATCCAAGCAGGAATGCATCCCGACCGCGACGTGACCACGTTGGCCATTGGCGGCTCCGGCGAGCGCCTCGCCGCGTTGACCGCGGGCACCGTTGACGCCACGCCGCTCGACGTCGCATACATGGAAAAGGCAGAGAAGCTCGGCCTGGTCCCGGTCGTCTATTTCGGCGACGTGGTCAATACCCGCCTCGGCGGCTTCGGCGTTTCGCAGGACAAGATTCGCAAAAACCCCGGCCAGATCGTGCGGACGATCCGGTCAACCCTCAAAGGCGTGCGCTTCATCAAGGACAACCGCGCGGAGACACTCGCCATCATGCGCGACTATCTGCACGTCAGCGCCGAAGGCGCGGCCAAGGTCCACGAATTTTCCCTGCGCTCGCTCAACTATGACGGCGGGGTAGCGAAAAACACAATGGATACGGAAATCCGTCTGGCCCGCGAGCAGCTCAAGATCACCGACGAGATCACCGAGGACAAGATCATGGACTGGCGTTTTCTGAAGGAAGTTTTAGGTCAGAAGTAGTCAAAGAAGGGGAACCGTCATGGCTCAAATCAAGCACATCGCCATCCGCACCCACGACGTCGAGAAAACCGCGGCGTTTTACAAGGAAGCGTTCGGCCTGGAGCAAGTCGGCGTCGGCCAGAGCGGCGTTTATTTGACCGACGGCCATCTCAATATTGCGATCCTGAGCTTTCGCGGCGTGGTCGAAGGCGAGACCATGAAGCTCGGCGTCGACCACATCGGCTTTCAAGTCGAGGACGTCGATGCGGCGGTGGCGCGCATCAAGAATCTCGGTGGAAAACCGCTCAACGACCGCCACGAAGTTACACCCACGGACCCGTCCAAACCGCAGTCCTACTTCGAAGTGAAATGCGTCGGCCCCGAAGACCAGGTCATCGACGTTTCCAACGCGGGCTGGGTCGGCGCGCGCTGACTGAAGACATCGGCAATTCCCCTTCGCTGCTGATTTTTATCCCGCTTTGACGACCCTCGTTCTCAACTTCCGCGAGCGCATCGCCGGCCTTTACTACGGCTGGCGCATGATCGGCATCGTCTCCGCGCTCCGGATTCTCGGCGGCGGTCTGCATCAGTACGGCTTCACGGTTTTCTTTCTGCCCGTGACCAACGAGCTTGGGCTGAGTCGCGCGGCGACTTCCCTCGCGTTTTCTCTGGCGCGCGCACAAGGCTCGTTCGCCTCGCCCCTGGTCGGCTATCTGGTCGATCGCTACGGGCCCAAACCGATGATGATCACCGCCGCTCTGCTCGCTGGCGTCGGTTACATTCTTTTTTCGTGGGTACACGACTACACGTCTTTTCTGATCGTTTATCTCGGCGTCATATCGATCTCGTTTACCGCCGGCTTCGTCCACGCGCCGACCATTGTCGCCAACAGTTGGTTCATCCGCCTGCGCGCCCGCGCCATGACGGTGGTCAGCGCCGCCGTCCCCATCGGCGGCGCCATCATCACCCCAGCCCTGGCGGTGTTGATCCGGACCGTGGGCTGGCGGCAGTCGGCGCTGATCTCCGGCGTGCTGTTTTTGGTCATCGGTCTGCCGCTGACCTTGATGGTGCGCAAATCGCCGGAAAGCATGGGCCTGGCGCCCGACGGCGAACTGCTCGAGCGCGCCGAATCGACTGGCTCTGCCGTTGCAAATAGGTCAAGAGCAAACAACGATCGCCACGTCACTGCGACTCAGGCGCTGCGCTCGCCGATTTTCTGGACGCTGATTGTTTCCATGACGGCGCGCTCCGCGGCTTTCACCACGGTCACGACGCATTTCATTCCGATAATGGTATGGAAGGGGCTGAATCAAACCGAAGCGTCGCTGCTGCTCGCAGGCTTTGCCCTCGTGAACCTGCCAATTCATTTTCTGCTCGGTTGGATCGGCGACTTCGTCAACAAGCCGAAGCTCACCGCGATCTGCATGTTCTTGGGCGTCATCGCCGTTCTACCTATGCAGTGGACGAACTCGCTCTGGGCGCTGTGGTTTTTCACCGGTCTCTACAGCGTGCTCGACGCATCGATCCCGGTTTATTGGGCCTCGGTGGGCGACTTCTTCGGACGCAGATCGTTCGGCACGATCCGCGGCAACATGAATCTCTTCTACACCTGGGGCTCGATCCTCGGCCCCTTCCTCGCCGGCGCCGTCTACGACCGCACGCAAAGCTACCAGATGGTTTTTGCCGGCATCACCGTGGCCCTGCTGATCTCCACGACAATGACGGCGCTCCTGATCAAGCCGTGGGCGAATCTCGAAGCGCCCGCTCGGATAGCGGTGCACTAATACTGTTCCTTAGTCCGAGTTAGACTCACGAGAAACGCCAGGCGCTGGGCAACGGATGATATCAGGACGACGGCGGCTCACTTGACGTTCGGCCACGACGACAGAACCAAGAAAGCTACGCAGACAAAGAAGCTGTATCAGCACAACTTGGAAAAGCCACAGAGGTACACGTATGAAGACGTATACGCTAACAGTCGAGGAAACCCCACGCGGCGAGGACGTGAGCGTCCTCGGAACGCCGAGTCTGGAGCCGCAGCTCGTCCTCCCGGAGAACGAGACGATCCGGATCGTGCTGACGTCGAATGACGTG
>Ga0207691_10008196_pt1 | contig 10037 bp, 10 predicted proteins | sample KBSM13metaG_FD_184327 | JGI IMG/M metagenome (GOLD analysis project Ga0207691, IMG submission 184327) | Miscanthus rhizosphere microbial communities from Kellogg Biological Station, Michigan, USA - KBS M1-3 metaG (SPAdes) (version 2) | ecosystem: Host-associated > Plants > Roots > Rhizosphere >... | reverse complement strand
GGCGTATCCGCCGCCCCGATCAACGGTTTGGCGATCGGCCAGGCCGCCGATGCAACGAACCAGATCGAGACCGTACAGCACTGGCGCTGGGGCTCCGGCGGTCACCGCCGCTGGGGTTCGGGCGGTCACTATCGCTGGGGCAGCCGCGGCTTCCGCCGTTGCCACGGCCGGTACTCGAGCCGCTTTTGGCGCTGCTGACGTCAGGCGCCAGCCTGATCTGGAGGAGCCGGCCGCGAAAGCGGCCGGTTTTTTCTTGTATTCAACCAGTAAGGTCATACCGCAGTGCAGTATTAACGGCCGATGAAAAGGTTGTTCTGGCCCTGTTCCATGTTCTTCGCCAAGTACGACTTCGGGGAAACGTTGGCCCGCGTCCATCAAGGCGACAATGAATGCGCAAATTTGTGCTGACGCTCGCCGTCGCGCTGTCGGCGGGTGTATCGCGCCAGCCGCTCATCCAGCCGTGACGATCTCGGACTGTTTCGTACCGCGCAGCACCGCGCCGATGAAGCTTGCGCGCGCCTCGTGCATCGCAAGGCCGCGCGGATCGAGCACATGGCGTTGGAGAAAGAAGCCGGTGAGCGCGAACGCCTGGCTCAGGTCACCGGTTTCCGGCTCGCCATTCCATTCCGTGCGCAGGAGCGCCGGAAGATGCAGCATGCGGTCGTGCCACGGCTCGCCCGCGAGCCGCGACACCGCGCGGCCCGACTTCGGCGACACGTAAATCAGGTCTGTGGTCGCGCCGGTCGCGGCGCATTGGTCGAGATCGAGCCCAAACCCGAGCTCGGTCAGCATCTGCAGTTCGAAGCGCGCGATCAGGACCGCCGCGACCGCGCGGTCCTCCAGGTGATCGAGGATCGCATCGAGCGTGTCGTGCACCTCCTCGTGCGGATCGCGCTCCGGCAAGAACCGGCACAGCGCCGCGAGATGGGTCACGCCGTAAGCCGCGTGCGCCGCGGTCATCAGCGTTGAGGCACGCAGCCGCAGGCCCTCCACGCTGTAATGTCCCAGATGCTCGTCGAGCCGCGCGCGCCAGGTCACGCGCACGGTGTTGCCGGGCTGCAGCACCGGGCGCATGCGCGAGCCCGCCCCTCCCCGCACCAGGCCGAGATGGCGCCCGTGCGCGCGCGTCATCACCTCGGCGATGGCGTTTGCTTCGCCATGCCGGCGCACGCCGAGCACGATGCCTTCGTCGTCCCAGTTCATCGTTCACTGTTTCACGGCGCGGCCGCTCTTGCCGCGCTTCGGCGGCACCATACCACCGGATTCGTCGCCCGAGACGAAGCAGCGGTAATAATCCGGCTGCTTCTGTTTCTTCGCCGCGCAGGCGTCGACCGGAAAGAGGTCGCGCACGTCATTGTAGGGTAGATACGGCCCGATATTGAACCGGATGCTGCCGTCGGGCGAGGCGCCGAAGCGGTCGATCTGCCCCTTCAGTTGCGGCCGCACGGCAAGGATCGCGTCGCGCAGCACCTCGCCTTCGATGAAATTGTCGGGCAGCTGATCGAACGGCCCGTCGAAGTAATTGTTGGCGCGCATATTGCCCTCGAACGCACCGATCAGGATTTTCCGGCTCAGCCGGTGATCCTTGTAGAACGCAAAGCCGGTACGCTTGCCGATCAGGATGCGCTCGCGTCTCGGCGGGGAGAAGAACTGGTCCGGCACCGTGCTCTCGTTCAGCACGTAGTGGAACACTTTCAGCTTCCTGTTGAACACGAGATAGAACTGGATCGCTGACTCGTCGAAGATCGGGCCGAGATAGGCTTCATCCGGCCCGAGCGCGGGCGGCTTCACGCCGCGCAGGTCGTTCAGCGCGAACGTTACGCTCTTGCCCCGATACGACACGCGATAGAGGAAAGGCTCGGCCCTCTCGACGCTCACGCCCTGCGATGAATCGAGAATGCGGTATTTGACCTCGGCCTCCTCGAACCACTGCGAGGTATCCTCGAAGAACGCGAAGATCACCTTGCCGTCGTCGCGGTTGCTCGCATCGAGCCTGATGTTGCCCGCGTAGCGGATGCCGTTATGAAAGAAGCCGAAGTAATAATAATTCTCGGTTGGATAGACCTTCACGCGCTCGGGCAGCTTGGCCCACACGAAGCCGAACACCGCCATCAGATCGGTCACGTCGAGCGTCGTCGGGCGCGCCAGGTCGTCGACATAAGCCTGGTTGGTCTGCAGCGTCGGCGCGTCCTGCGCGGCCGCGGTGCTTACCAGCCCCATGGCGGCAGCGAAAAGCAGCACTGTCTGTTTCATGCAAATCTTGGCTCTGGCGGGCGCCCCGGTGACGGAATGATCGAATTCCTTGGCAGGTTTGTGGTGGAGACCATCGGTCTTTCAGCTTTGCGAACATCTTCTCGACCTTGTGGCGCTGTCGATACAAGCTCTTGCAGTACGTTGCGGGCAAGCTGAGCCTGAGTCAGCCCGGAATTGATCAGATATCGGCAGGCGCTTGCCAGCCCCGCAGCCGATGATTTTCGCCATAGGAGCTTCACGATGACCATCACCATTACCGCCTTTGAACGGTCGCCCGATGGCGGCAAGGGACTGGCGCGCGATACGCGCGTTCGCTGGGCGCTCGAAGAAGCGGGCCAGCCATACGAGGTTCGCCTGGTTTCGTTTCGTGCGCTGAAGGAACCCGCGCATCTGGCGCTTCATCCTTTCGGGCAGATTCCGACCTACGAGGAAGGCGATCTCGCCCTGTTCGAGACAGGCTCGATCGTCTTCCATATCGCCGAGCGCCATGCGGGCCTGCTGCCGGACGATGCCGCTGCGCGGGCGCGCGCGATCACATGGATGTTTGCCGCGCTCAACACGGTGGAGCCGGCGATCGTTGAACTCGCAACCGCCCGGCTTCTGGAGGGCGACAAGCCCTGGAGCAAGGAGCGCCTGCCTCTGGTCGAGGATCGCGTCCGTGACCGGTTGAAGCAACTTTCCGCTCGCCTTGGCAGTGCCGACTGGCTCGATGGTGGGTTCAGCGCGGGCGACCTGATGATGGTGTCGGTGCTGCTCAGGCTGAAATCATCGGGCATTCTGGACGAATATCCGAACCTGGCCACCTATGTCGCCCGCGGCGAAGCGCGGCCCGCCTACAAGCGGGCTTTCGCCGCTCAATTGGCGGTCTACTCCGGCAAACCACCGGCCGCCTGATTGAGCTGCGTCCCGGGCTCGACGTCGTCACCCGAGTTTTCGTTCTAGCTTACTCCTTCGGAAACTCGATCCCCATCGCGCGATAGCGCTCGGGGTCGTCGCCCCAGCCTTCGCGTACCTTCACGAACAGGAAGAGATGCACCTTCTGTTCGGTCATCTCGGCGATCTCCTTGCGCGCCTCGGCGCCGATCGCCTTGATGGTCGCGCCGCCCTTGCCGAGCACGATCTTGCGCTGGCTTTCGCGCTCCACATAGATCGTCTGCTCGATGCGCACGTCACCGCCGCGCAATTCCTTCCAGCTCTCGGTCTCGACGGTTGCCTGATACGGCAGTTCCTGGTGCAGCCGGTTGAACAGCTTTTCGCGGGTGATCTCGGCCGCGAGCGCGCGCATCGGCGCGTCGGATATCTGGTCTTCCGGATAATGCCACGGCCCGACCGGCGAATGCTCGGCCAGCCATTTTTTTAGATCGTCGACGCCGTCGCCGGTCAGCGCGGACAGCATGAAGGTCGCGTCGAACTTGGCCTGCGCGCCGATCTTCTGCGCGAGCGCCAGCAGCGCCGGCTTGTCGGCGACATCGACCTTGTTCAGCACCAGCACTTTCGGCTGCCGCACCTCGGCGAGCTTGCCCAGGATCGAAGCCGCCTCGTCGTCGACGCCCTTCCGGGCATCGATCAGCAGCGCCACGATGTCGGCATCGCTCGCCCCGCCCCACGCGGTCGTCACCATCGCGCGGTCGAGCCGGCGCTTCGGCGCGAAGATGCCGGGAGTGTCCATCAGCACGAGCTGCGCCTGGCCGACGATCGCGATCCCGCGCACCAGCGCGCGCGTGGTCTGCACCTTGCGGCTGACGATCGAGACCTTGGCGCCGACCAGCGCGTTGATCAGCGTGGACTTGCCGGCATTCGGCGCGCCGATCAGCGCGATGAAGCCGCAGCGGGTTTGGCCCTCAACCATTTGCCGCATCCACGCCTTCGCGCGTCAGCATCGCGGCGGCGGCAGCCTGTTCGGCGGCGCGCTTGGAGCGTCCGATCCCTTCGGCCGGCGATTTGTTGACGACATCGACCGCGACGCGGAATTCCGGATTGTGGTGCGGTCCGGTGCGCTCCACCTCGCGATAGGCCGGCGTCGGCAGGCCGCGACCCTGCGCCCATTCCTGCAGCATGGTCTTCGGGTCGCGCAATGGGCGCACCGGCTTCATCATGCGTTCCTGCCACAGCCGTTCGATCAGCCCCGCCGCCGCCGGATAGCCGCCGTCGGTGAACACCGCGCCGATCAGCGCCTCGCAAACGTCGGCGAGAATCGCGGTGCGCCGCCGCCCGCCCGAGTTCGACTCCGAGTTCCCGAGCCGCAGCGCCGCCCCGAGATCGATCGCGCGCCCGATCTCGGCGCAGGTGTCGCGTCGCACCAGGTCGGCGAGGCGGCGCGAGAGCTCGCCCTCGTCGGCTTTCGGGAACGCGCGGAACAGCATGTCCGAGACCGCGAGCCCCAGCACGTGGTCGCCGAGAAACTCGAGCCGCTGATAGCTGCCGCCGCGTCCCTGCTTCGGCGAGGTCGCCGAGATATGGGTCAGCGCGCGATCGAGTATAGCCTTGTCGGCGAACGCGTAGCCGATCCTGGTCTCGAGCTCGTCGCGGGCTACGGTATTTTTCGCCTTCCGGCTCATCGAACGATCGAGAACAACCGGTTCCAGCGCACGCTCACCGGCCAGCGCCAGATCTTCCAGGCCGCCTCGCCGTCGCCGACCGAGAAGAAGATGATCTCGGCGCGGCCGACGATGTTGTCGATCGGCACGTAGCCGACCTGGCTCAGCACGCGGCTGTCGGTGGAGTTGTCGCGGTTGTCGCCCATCATGAAGTAATGGTCGGGCGGCACGGTGTAGACCGGCGTGTTGTCGTAAAAGGAATTGTCCACCAGATCGAGCGTGTAATAGACGACGCCGTTCGGCAGCGTCTCCTTCCAGCGCTTGATGCGCTTGATGCCGGGGCCGTCCTCGGTGCCGACGAAATCCTCCGCGCGCTCGCGCTTGATCGGCTGCCCGTTGATGTTGAGCACGCCGTCGATCATCTGGATGCGGTCGCCGGGAAGTCCGATCACGCGCTTGATGTAATCGGTGGAGTCGTCGCGCGGCAGGCGGAACACGACGACGTCGCCGCGCTGGGGGCCTTTCCCGAGGATCGGATCGCGTCCGGTGAAGAGCGGCGGCGAGAACGGGAAGGAGTAGCGGCTGTAGCCGTAGGTGTATTTCGACACGAACAGGTAATCGCCGATCAGCAGCGTCGCCATCATCGAGCCGGACGGGATGTTGAACGGCTGGAACAGGAACGTGCGGATCACCACCGCAATGAGGAGGGCGTGGATGACCACGCGCACGGTTTCGGCGAATCCGCCTTCTTTCCGCTTTTGCTCGGCTGTCGACACGCGCATTGGCCTCTGGGCTTTCGTCAGGTGGCGCCCCCACCCTAATTGGCCCTTGTAGCGGTTGGGGACAAGCCGCGCAACGAAGCGCGCGACACCCCGCAAATTTGTGACGTCGAGCGCAACCTGTTGAAATAATGTGACATTCAAGTCACGGCCGCGAAGCGGGAAGTTGCTGCGCGACTGCAGGCTAACCGATTCCCGGATAGCTGTGTTTCTTCAGCAGCCGGGCGAGATGCGCGGTGTTGGAGGCGAGCATCGCGGTGGTTTCGGCGACCGCCTTGGGCGTGCGCACCAGATCCTTGTATTCCTTGTCCCCCTGCGCCTCGCCGACCCAATACGTGACCGCGCCGGGCGGCGACGTGAAGCCGACCTCGGTCAGCGCCTGCGTCAGCTCGGCAGCGCAATGGTGCGCGCCGTCCTCGTTGCCGACCACGACCACCACGCCGACCTTGCCGTAGGACGGCATGCGGCTCTTCTCGTCGGTTTCGGTCAGGAACGCGTCCATGCGCTCCATCACGCGCTTGGCGACGCTCGACGGCTGGCCCAACCAGATGGGCGTCGCCATGATGAGGATGTCGGCATTGATGACGCGCTGGCGCAGCGCGGGCCAGTCGTCGCCCTTGCCCTCGTCCGACGTCACGCCGGGCTTGATGTCGTGGTCGACCGCGCGGACCACCGCGCCCTTGGCGCCGTATTTTTTCCAGCTCGTCCATCAGCTGCTTCAGCAGCGCATCGGTTGAGGATTTCTCCTTGTTTCTCGCGCTTTTGAGCGAGCAATTGAAGGCGAGGACCTTGAGCGGCGGCTGTTGCTTTGCTTTTGCCATGATGCCTTCAAAAACGAAGGCAGCAGCAATGAGTTCCGGCCGGTTGTTGAATCAGTGCACGAAATCTCAAGTCGGCGTCCCGGCCGGCACCGCCGAGATCACCACGAAGGCCTGCGCCAGCGGATATTCGTCCGTGATGGTGAGATCGATGCGCGCTTCCATGCCGGCCGGCGTCATTTTCGCCAGCCGCGCCGCGGCGCCGCCGGTGAGCCGCATGGTCGGCCGCCCGGACGGCAGGTTGACCACGCCCATGTCGCGCCACCACACCCCGGCACGCAGCCCGGTGCCGAGCGCCTTGGCGCAGGCCTCCTTGGCGGCGAAGCGCTTGGCGTAGGTCTCGACGCTCTTGGCGCGCCGTTCGGCGCGCTTGCGCTCCGCGTCGGTGAAGATGCGCCCGAGGAAACGCTCGCCATGGCGCTCGATCACCTTCTCGATGCGGCGGATGTCGGTGATGTCGGAGCCGATGCCCAGAATCATCGCGCGCTCACGACGGCCGGCGCGCGAAGCCGCGCGCCATCGCGGCACGCATCGCCGTAACGGTTCCGGACAGCCCGCCGAAGATCGCCTCGCCGATCAAAAAATGGCCGATGTTGAGCTCGACGATTTCCGGCAGCACCGCGACCGTCTCGGCGGTGTTGAGGTCGAGGCCATGCCCGGCGTGAACTTCAAGGCCGAGCCCCTTGGCGCGCGTCGCGCCCGCCTTGATCCGCTCGAACTCCATCGCCGCCATGGTAGCGTGCCCGTCGATCACGGCCTCGCACCACGCGCCGGTGTGGATCTCGATCACCGGCGCGCCGACCTCGGCCGCCGTCTCGATCTGCTTCATGTCGGCGCCGATGAACAGCGACACGCGGATACCGGCCGCCTTCAGCTCGGCGATGATCGGCACCAGCTGATTGTGCTGGCGCACCACGTCGAGCCCGCCCTCGGTGGTCACTTCCTGGCGGCGCTCCGGCACGATGCAGGCGGCGTGCGGGCGCGCTTTCAGCGCGATCTCGACCATCTCGCGCGTCGCCGCCATCTCGAAGTTCAGCGGCTTGGTGAGCTGCGCCTTCAGTCGCGTGATGTCGTCGTCGCGGATGTGGCGGCGATCCTCGCGCAGATGCGCCGTGATGCCGTCCGCGCCCGCCTCGACCGCGACCAGCGCGGCCTTCACGGGATCGGGATGCTTCCCGCCGCGCGCGTTGCGGATGGTCGCGACGTGATCGATGTTGACGCCGAGGCGGAGTTTGTTTGCGGACATTTTACGATTCAAGCACGCGGAGTGCAGCCGTCAAATGCATTGTTTCAATGATTGCGATCGCGCCCACGCTCACGCATTCACCCGCTCGACCCGCGCCACCACCGGCTTTGCCTTCAATTGCGCGATGATCGCGTTCAAGTGCTTCAGGTCGTAGACTTCCAGATCGATCAGCAGCTCGGTGAAATCCGGCGCGCCGCGCGTCATGCGCACATTGTCGATGTTGCCGTCGTGCTCGGCGATCACCTGCGCGACCTGGGCGAGCGAGCCCGGCTCGTTGCGCGAATTCACCTTGATGCGCGCCGGGAAGCGCTGCGCGCTTTCCCCGTCGATATCCCAGCGCACGTCGAGCCAGCGCTCCGGCGTATCCTCGAACTCCTTCAGCGCAGGCGACTGGATCGGATAGATCGTGATTCCCTCGCCCGGGATCATGATGCCGACAATGCGGTCGCCCGGCACCGCGCCGCCGTCCGGCGCGAAGCGCACCGGCTGCTCGCCGCCGATGCCGCGGATCGGGATCGCGTCGTCGACGTCCTTGCCGTCCGGCACCTTGAAGATCAGCGACTTCGCCTTGCGCAGACCGAACCAGCCGGTTTCCGCCTTCGGCGTCGCGGCGCGCACCACGCGCTCCTCCTTGTAGTCGGGGTACATCGCGCGCGCGACGTCGGAGGCGCGCATCTCGCTGCGTCCGACCGCCGCCATCACCTCCTCCACCGAAGCGCGCGCGAGCCGCGGCAGCGCGCCTTGCAGTTTCTCGTCCGAGTAGTCCTTCTTGGCGCGCTGGAACAGCCGCTCGACCACCTGCCGCCCGAAGCTGACATATTGCGTGCGCACCGCCACGCGCGTCGCGCGGCGGATCGCGGCGCGCGCCTTGCCGGTGACGACGACGGATTCCCACGCCGCCGGCGGCGCGGCCTGCGACTTGGAGGTCGCGATCTCGACCTCGTCGCCGTTCGACAGCTCGGAGACCAGCGGCGCGATCTTGCCGTTGATTTTCGCACCGACCGCGCTGTTGCCGACGTCGGTATGCACCGCATAGGCGAAATCGATCGCGGTCGCCTTGCGCGGCAGCGCGATCAGGCGGCCCTTCGGCGTGAAGCAGAACACCTGGTCGTGGAACAGTTCGAGCTTGGTGTGCTCGAGGAATTCCTCGGAGTTCACCCCTTCCGACAGCATCTCGATCGTGTGGCGCAGCCACGCATAGGCGTTGCTCTCGCGCGACAGCATTTCGGAGGGCGAGCCGTGCCCGTCCTTGTAGAGCGCGTGCGCCGCGATGCCGTATTCGGCGATCTCGTGCATCGCGCGGGTGCGGATCTGCAGTTCGACGCGCTGCTTGCCCGGCCCGATCACCGTGGTGTGGATCGAGCGGTAGTCGTTCTGCTTCGGCGTCGAGATGTAGTCCTTGAAGCGCGTCGGGATCATCTGCCAGGTCGTGTGCACGATGCCGAGCGCCTGATAGCAGTCCTCGGTCTTGCCGACGAGCACGCGGTAGCCGACGAGATCGGAGAGCTGCTCGAAACCGATCGCCTTGCGCTCCATCTTGCGCCAGGTCGAGTAAGGCCGCTTGTGCCGCCCGCTGACCTTGGCATCGATGCCGCGTTCGAGCAGTTTCTTGGTGAGTTGCCGTTCGATCTCGGTCACCACGTTCTGGCTGCGCGCCGCGAGTGCCGCAAGCCGCTCGCTGATGACTTGATACGCTTCCGGATTGAGCTCGCGGAACGCCAGGTTGTCGAGCTCCTCGCGCATCTCGTGCATGCCCATGCGCCCGGCAAGCGGGGCATAGATGTCGATCGTCTCCTCGGCGGTGCGCCGGCGCGCTTCGGGCGGCATGAAGTCGAGCGTGCGCATGTTGTGCAGCCGGTCGGCCAGCTTGATCAGCAGCACGCGCACGTCGGCGGCGATCGCGAGCAGCAGCTTGCGCAGGTTCTCGGCCTGCTTCGCCTCGCGCGTCACGAGATCGAGCTTCTTCAGCTTGGTGAGGCCGTCGACCAGCGCGCCGATCTCCGGTCCGAAGATCTGGTCGATTTCCGCGCGCGTCGCTTCGGTGTCCTCGATCGTGTCGTGCAGCAGCGCCGCCACGATGGTGGCGTCGTCGAGCTTGAGGTCGGTCAGGATCGCGGCGACTTCGAGCGGATGGGAAAAATAGGGATCGCCCGAGGCGCGGGTCTGCGATCCGTGCGCCTTCATGGCGTAGACATAGGCGCGGTTGAGCAGGTCCTCGTTGGCGTTCGGATTGTAGGTTTTGACCCGGTCGATCAGGTCGTATTGCCGCATCATCTGCGGGCGGCGGGCCTTCTTCGGCTCCTCGATTTCGGCCGGCGCGATCGGCGGCGCAGCCTCCACCCGCCGCGCCGGCGGCTGGTTCTGCATGCGCGGCAGATCGGTCTGGCGGGCCATGCGTTTCCTC
>Ga0207691_10008194_pt1 | contig 10037 bp, 9 predicted proteins | sample KBSM13metaG_FD_184327 | JGI IMG/M metagenome (GOLD analysis project Ga0207691, IMG submission 184327) | Miscanthus rhizosphere microbial communities from Kellogg Biological Station, Michigan, USA - KBS M1-3 metaG (SPAdes) (version 2) | ecosystem: Host-associated > Plants > Roots > Rhizosphere >... | reverse complement strand
ACTTGCTGAGGATCTGGTTCGCGAAAAGGTCGATGTCCTTTTCGTCATGGAAACGCCGTCCATAAACGTAATGGGAGCCGCCACTTGACATGTCAAGCGGCGGTCCCGCGTCGAGAATAAGGCGGGGTATTCCCGCCTTATTCAACGTCTACTATCGGTAAACGCTTAGTTTTTTTTGTTCGTTTCCGTGGTCGTCGTTTTGCTCTTCACTTCGCCTTTGTCGCTGTTTGACTTGCGCTCCGAAGTGGTGGTCGTGGTGTTGCTTTTTGAGTCTGCGTTTGCAGTCGGCGTATCGGTAGTCGTGGTAGTAGTGGTTTTCTTTTCATCTACCTTCGCGTCCGGCTTCGGTGCCTGAACACTCTTCGACTTCTCGACTGTCGTTTCGGTCGATTTTGTCGCAGGTTGCGCAAATGCACCAAACGTCAAACTCGCGATGGCTACAGCTAAAGCGCTTGAAAGAACGTTTTTCATATAGTCTCCAATGGTGGTTGTTCCGGAGAATCCGGACAAAGACTAACAACGCTTCCTCAGATCCCCTCGTTGACGGGTGCGCAAAGAGCGAGGCGTTATCAGGCTATGTCCTACGGTTAACTCGGTGGTACGACGTTCTGCGCTGACATGTCCCAATCAGACGCAACGTGCTGTTGCAACCGTTCGCATGGTTCTACATCTCCATGACCTGACCTAACTCGGCAGGTATCCGTCGCACGTCGGTCTGCGCGGCTGCGCGGCCTGCGCAAGCGTGCATCACGGCCGAAGTCAATATCGTTCCAGCATCATAATGAGGTCTAACTTCGAACCCTAGGGCCGCACGTCCGTTACACTTGTTTTGATGCGTGTCCGCGACCGTGTATCGGCTTATTTCTTTCAGGTTGGCGATGCGAAGGCGGATGAACGCGCCGCGTTCATTGGTGCAAATGGTCGCTTGCTGTATGGATCCGCCAGACGATCGGCCGTGCGCACGTTCCCGACGCTGCGCGCCGCCAACGAATTCTTCAAGCTCATGGGCGGGCGGTATGCCGGAGAAGAATTGCGCTTACGCGCATTTATAGAGGACTGGGAGGCGGCACATTACGCATCGAGTAGCCATCGTCGTCCTAACCAGACGTGAGGCAATCGTCAGCGAGCTCCCCGGCCGATTAAATCGCAAGCATCGCCTCAACGCACGCGTTTCTACTCGTCGGATTACCACATAACCGTAGCGCGAAGAGAAGCCGCGCCTTAGAGCGGCTCGTTGGACTGCGTTGTAAGCCAGTTAGAGCAGGTATCACCTTGCGAACGTTTGGCCCGACGAACACACGAGCAACGAGAGCTGTTTCTGCTAATCGCGGCGGTATCGAGATTCGCATCCGGCGCTTACTTCGCGCGACGAACGCTTCGCTGAGTTGGCCGCAAGCGGCAAACGCCAAGCTGACGCAGCGCAAGGCGTACGCAACGCTTAGCGCATAGAATCTGAAGAAGACAACGGCCACTGACGGCATCATCACGTTGCATCTCCCGTCTGTCGCGTATGTGATCTCAATTCTTAACATCTGGATCAACTATGCGTTGTCATGCCATACTTAAAAAATAATGGGGGAGACTAACGTTTTCGTTTTCGGCGCGCATTGCGACGGCCGGTCAACATGCTTGATCGCTATCACGCTGTTCTCGTGCATATCGGCTGTGTACGGCGCAGAGAGCAGCACAGTGCCGTTTGAATTGCCTGAGATCGCAGTGATCGCCACGACGCCTGTCGGCGGCACGGGCATCAGCGAAGACAAATATCCGGGCAACGTGCAGATCATTAATCACAAGGACATGCCGCAGAACGCGCAACACCTCCCCGATCTGCTCAACCAGTCGATCGGTTCAGTGAATCTCAACGAGACGCAGGGCAATCCTTATGTCGTAGACCTCAATTACCGTGGTTTTACGGCGTCGCCAGTGCTCGGTACGCCGCAGGGGATTTCGGTTTTTGTCGATGGCATGCGTTTTAACGAACCGTTCGGCGATGTCGTGTCGTGGGATTTGATTCCGCAGATTGCGATCGCCAACGTAACGGTTGTGCCCGGTTCTAATCCGGTCTTCGGTCTTAATACGCTTGGCGGTGCCATCGCTCTCAACACCAAAAGCGGATTCGCGTTTCCCGGCGGCAGCGCGAGGGTGACGCTTGGCTCATTCGGGCGCCGCAGTCTCGACGCGGAACAAGGCGGCCATGGCGAGAACGTCGACTACTACGTTGCTACCAGCCTTTACAACGATCGCGGCTGGGCGGCCTACAACTCAAGTAGCATCCGGCAATTCTTTGGCAAAGTCGGATTTCAGAACGACCGCACGGACATTGACCTTACGCTGATGTACGCGGACAACCTTCTGAACGGGAATCAGAACGTACCGCTCTCCACACTGGGAAACCCCGCGCAAGGTTATTCCCACCCGGACTACACGGACACCCAGAGCTTTACGCTCAACCTGCGCGGCAACCTGGAGCTGAGCCCGCACAAATCGGTCACGGGTAATTTTTATTACCGGCAGATAACGCGAGACGTGTTCAACAGCAATATCGCCAATCCGGTCGCGACTTCCGTAAACGATCCGGCCTGCATCACGACCGCCGACTGTCCGGCGACCAATCTGCTTGCCCATTACACGCAGAACGTTTTCGGCAGCAACCTGCAATGGTCAAGCACCGAAAAGCTCCTCGGCGAGCCGCAGGTTATGACCGTGGGCGTCAACGCTGAGTACGGCAAGACCACTTTCAGTAATTCCGGCCAGAACGCCTTTGTCGACAACACGAGCGGCACCATAGGTGTCGATGCGTTTATGCCACAGGCGACGATCGCTTCGACGAACCGGCGCTACGGCATCTTTGCGACTGACACATGGACCGCGACCGAACGCCTCGCGCTTACTTTATCTGCCCGCTACGACTACGCGACGATCGGTTTGTCAGGCGCTTCGTGCAGCGACCACGATGGTCTTTGCAACAACGCGGCGACTTTATCGACCACGCCCGGCACAAACACGTTGACCGATGTTTCCGGCAGCCACAGTTATCAACGCTTCAATCCGTCGGCGGGCGCCGCCTTTCAGTTCGCACCGCAGCTCACCGGATTCGCGAACTATGCGGAGGGCTTTCGCACCCCGTCGGCGATCGAGCTCGCGTGCGCGGACCCCAATTCGCCATGCACAGGGATTCCCAACGCATTCGGCGCCGATCCTGATTTGAAAGCGGTCGTGTCGAAAACGTACGAGGCCGGTTTCCGCGGAAATTTCTCACCGCAGTTGCGTTGGCGGGCCGCCGTCTTTCGCAGCACGCTATACGACGACATCCTATTCAACCAGACCAACGCCGTTCAGGGCTACTTCGCTAACGTTGGCAAAACGCGGCGCCAGGGCGTGGAGGTGTCACTCGATGGCGCGAACAACCGGCTCGATTACGCAGTCGCTGCAGGTTGGGTCGACGCCACGTTTCAAAGTCCATTTACGCTCGCGAACGGTGCCAACAGCAGTTGTATCGCGGCAAACGGTGCTGGCAACGGCTGCGCTGGAGTGCTTGCGCAGGCCGGCGACAAGATTCCTGGCATCCCTGCGCTCACGCTTAAACTGCGCATGGGTTATGCGGTTACGCCGCAAACGCGTTTGAAGGCAACGCTGCAAGCGCAAGGTCCGCAGTACGCGCGCGGCGACGAGAACAACCAGGACAATAACGGGCGCGTGCCCGGTTTCACGAGCGTCAAGCTCGACATCGATCATCGCTTCGACAAGCGATTAGAAGTGTTCGGCGGCGTCAACAATCTCTTCAACGCGCGCTATGCGACGTTCGGCACGCTCGGCGTCAACAACCTCACGACCGGAGCAGCGGAGCAATTCCGCGGCGTCGCCGCGCCGCGCTCCGTGTACGCTGGACTGCGCGCGCTCTTCTAGCCGCTGAAGACGAAGCGCGCGCTGACTACCTGCGCTGAGTATGTCGCGGCAACCGGTTGACGGTAGGACGGCAACATATAGCGCGCCGCGCAACACGCGGGTGGTGGCCACGATAACCATTCCTAGAATAAAAACCCCGCCGAAGCGGGGTTTCTGTGAGTGCTGCCAGTGAACTAAGCTTGCTATTTTCTGCGACGCCCCATGAATCCCAAGAGAGCCAAACCAGCGAGCAGCATCGCGTACGTTTCGGGTTCGGGTATTGCGCCGACCGCCGGGCCAAGGTCCGTCACCACTATATTATCTAATCCGTTGTCATTATCGCTGGCAGGATCGCCATTCAGAAAGGTCAACGCAGTTGATGCACCGGTTGCTGTGAATGTGTGACTAAACTGTTGCCAATTCTGTGTGGTCGGACTAACGGTTGAATTCACGTCACTAAACGTTTGCACACCGTTCACAAGCACGTTTATGGTGCTTGTATTGCCGAAAATGCCGCCTCCCGTTGTGTTTCCTATGAAATAGGTTAACTGATAACGGTCTCCGGCGATCGTAGAAAAGCTCTGGGTAAGGCCTTCCGTAGTATTGATGCTGAAGCCTGTCATATCTACCCACTGAGCGCCGTCCTGCGCTGGAAAACTAACGCCATTTTGTGAAAACGTTGTGCTGACGATCGATACACTCGTTCCCGCGGGACCGACAACGGTCCATCCAGGGATTGCACTGGACCCGACTATGAAGTTAGTGAAATTTCCCACCGGGACGGTCGGCGTTTCAAAGCTGCCGTTAGTTATAGCGTTGGCCGCCTGGGCAACTGAAGCTGTTATAAGAAGACAGCTGCCGATAATGGCGAGACTAAGATTCCGCTTCATGCTAAACATTGGAAGCTCCCGGAATGGAAAATGATTGACTGAGGCACGACCGTGGTGGGGGACTAATGAGATCGTTGGCATACGGCGACCGTGTTACGAGAACAGGAATGGGCTGCAGACAGGTGATACGGTACGCAAGACAAACTATGCCATGCGCTTACTTCATCCTGAGACACAATTAGGCGACTGCGTGTGTTTCCTCGTCAATAGTCCGTTCGGACTGGCCCGATATTCGCCCCGTCGAGGGCTGCAACTCGATTGGTGCAACCGTGTAAGCACGAGGCACGTGAGCCCTCGACGTATGCAGCATGAACCATGGCGCTGCGTTATTCTGACGTCATAGCAGGGAAGCTAACCTCGCCGAAGTTTATGCTGTCAAGAAAGTGTAAGATAAATCGACGACGGTTCTCTGGCCGTTCGCAGCGAATTACGCACCGGACCAGTGAAGCGGGGGCGTTCCGCACACCCACTTACGACGCTCGCCGGTGGAGATTGGACATCACAACGAAGCTAAATAGGAATCGTGCACCTTGCGTCGAGAGTTGCGGCGCCATATCAAAATAATAAAGCCGGCTGTTAAGGCGGCGTTGGAAATGCCCGCGCGAAGAAGTTGAAGAAGTGTTTCCCGCTGAATCAATGCTCAGTGAGTCTCCAAACGATGCGACATCTCAGTGACAGAACCTCGTTCGCGAGCCGCGCCGTGTTCGGTGTATAGTTCAAATTCGATCGACGTTTCCCTCTACCGCAGCATTATTGAACTCGGTCGCGGTGGTTCCGGGGGGTTAAGTCGGCGAAGAGGGGCACTTCGTTTCCAAATTGATTAATCTGATAGGAATAACCAATGAATAAGCTAAACAGCTCGTTTTGGTCAATTGCCATGGCCGTGGCAATCGCATCAGGGTCCGTGATGGTGGTAACGCCGGCATCTGCAGCAACGGACAACGCCCAAGAGCGCCGAGGTGCGCGCGACACTAAACAGGACAGCAGGCAGGGCGCACGAGAGGACAAGGTCGATTGCAAACGGGCAAACGAACAAAGCAATGCCGCCTGCCGTCAGGATAAGCGCAGCGCCAAGCAGGAAGGCCGTCAGGATTCACGTGACGTCAGATCGGGCGCAGCTCCAAAGTAACTTCGCAAGGCGACTCCGTCGCGCGGCTCATCCTCCGTGTTCAGCCGGGCAGGTCCAGTGGCGGAGCGGTCAAGGGCGGAGGGGTCAATTTCGCAATCCGTTAGCTGTGCGCAGCTGCTTGCAATGGTGAATAATGGAGACATTGCGTGGTGCGGAAGGAAACCGCAGGCGACTGCGATGGTCCCACTGTTACACGCATAATGAGGACATTGGAGGCAATATGAAAAATTCACATGGACGCAGCGTTAGGCGCTCGATCCTCTTATCGGGGATCATGTGCGCAGGATTTTCGGGCGCAGCATTCGCGCAGTCGCAGTACAACCCTGGCACTCCGACGCCAAATCCCAACATGCAGCAGCGATATAACTCGCAGACCGGCAACTACGAGATGACGACGCCGGGGGCCGAACTGCGATACAACGCCAACACCGGCGGATATAACTACTCAGATCCGAACTATCGTCAACCGGCACCGTATACGCCCCCAGCGGCGCAAACACCACCGCCCGCTTACACGCCGTACTCTCCCTATCAACCGAACTATGGGCCTCAATATCCCCGGTAACCAGCGGCACTGGAAAGCCAACGACGCATTGCATCGCATCGCGGGCATGCGGAAGTGGCTATTGCAGCGACCCGGTTAGAGGTCAGTCAGCGTCACAAATCCTGCTGACGAGCAGATCACGAATCGGCACCGCGTGACGGATGCGCCGACTAGTGCGAAGTAGCTACATACGAGGTAAAGGCAGTTCTGTATCGTAACGTTGAGATAACGTTACGATAAGGATTGACCCTTGACAACGTCGACCAGTGAAGAGATTGGGCAAGCAAGAGCGGTATGCTTTCTGTGCATCGCTGATCGTCATAATCGCCAGCTGACACGCGCGGAGCGTCAGTTCCTCACCGATTGCGCTGACGACTTTTTGAAGCTTGCCAAGCTTCGCCTGTTATTCGCGCGGAAATTTCGGCGCGAGGCCGAACCCATATTGAACATGCCGGACATACGTCGTATGCGCGAGCACCTTGAACGGCAGGAATATGCGGCTGCGCTGGCTGAAGCCTGCGACATTCGTTTTGCGATGCAGCCCTTACTTGTCGCGGCAAGCGCACGAGTCAAAGATACTTTGGCGAATCGGGCAGAAATTAAGAAAATTAAAAACCGGTTTCTGCGAGGAAGGACCAACGTCGGTAGCCGCCGGCGTGGTGTATTGCGATCTCCTCTTAGAACGAGCTAACCGTCAAGGCGACGACCCCGATCGAGTAGTCCGGAGGAGGTGGGGCGAAGCCCGGCGCGCCGTGACCGTCAAAGACGGCACCGCTCTCGTTGCAATTTCGGCAATTGCCGGCATGACCCCGGCTGCTGCTGCATTGAGGAATCGGACCTCTCGTAGCTTCCGTTGCGTGCGGCTCACCGAACTGGCGGGCGTGCCAGGACGTGTGCTCGGAAAATCGTTTTTATCAAAATCGGTAATGGCCGCTTCACTCCAAAGGAGATGGAAGTGCTCCATCGCCGCGAATGCGCCAGATTCGTGATCAATTCGAAAGCCGCGTCCGCAGGCCGCGACACCGCGATCGCAGTCGGGACATGCTTACGACGATTAGACCATGCGGCGCTTAGGGAGCGAGCGGCGCCAGGGCGTTGCGCAGCGGCGCGCTGGAGATTTCCATCAACCCGCCAAATGGCTGGCCCAACTCCAGGATCATGTAAATCGCTCCGGCGGCCGAGAGCGCGAAGATCAATAGCGAGCCGATCGCGATTGCATTCGGCCGCGCGAATAAACCGAAGCTTGAAAAGATAATGGTGAGCCAGAAAATCAGTACTACCAGGAACGGCATGGGGACTGAGTTGCCGGTTTCGGAGAACAGCAGCAAGCGCGTTTGCGCAATGTCGGTGGTGATTTGTATCATCCGCGCTTGCAGCGAGCGTTGAGCATCATTCTGTGGCGAAAGCTGGTGAAGTTGTGCATGAAACACTTCAGCTGCGTGGCTCGCCACGAACGGCGCCGCCTTGGCAGAATCGTTACTGTTCTCAAGCCACATGCGATCGGCCAGGAGAACGACGCCACGCCGCAGTAGAGTCCGGCTGGCGCTCGCCTCCGGCCCGTATTGCGCCAGCAGATAGTCGAGCACGACGATATTGGCGGTCAACTGCCTGACCTGAGCGCTCTGGGTGTCGTACGAAGTCTTCGCCGAGGCGATTAACAGGCCGAGCACAAGTGCGGCTATCGTTCCGATCAGGCCGGTGCCCAGCCGGACCACATCCTTGTCTTCCGTGCTCAATTGATGCCCTGGAAGGAACATGCCCAACAAAGCCCCGCCGGAGAGGCATGCAAATGTGATGCACGATATTTCGATTGCATTCATCATTCGCTCCTTGTCGCTAGGAAAAAGCCGCTGCGGTCCTTCACCCGAGCGTACAGCGACGTACGGTTGAGTTCATTCCGGCTTGATTCCTGCGATCTTCGCAAGACGCGCGAATTTCTCAACTTCGGCCTTGATGAAAATTGAAAATTGTTCCGGCGTGTTTGACACAGGCTCAAACCCCAAATTCGCGAACCGTTCCCTGGAATCGGATGTGGAAACAATTTTCACCAAGGTGCCATTGAGCCGGCTCACGATATCGGGAGGCGTTGACACAGGCGCTACAACACCTAGCCAACTGGTGATGTCATAACCGGCCAGGCCGTTCGATTCGGCTATTGCGGGCAAATCAGGCAGCATCGAAGTACGTTGAGCGCTGGTCACCCCGAGTGCTCGCAATTTGCCAGTGCCGATGTGGGGCGCGACGATGGACGATGCGAAAAACCCGAGGTCGATCTGACCGCCCAAGAGATCAGCAATCGCCGGACTATCTCCCTTATACGGAACGTGGTTCATCTTCACGTTCGCCATGGCGGAAAACATTTCAGCGCTAAGGTGGCCCAGATTGCCGACTCCGGTGGACGCGTAGCTCAAAGCGCCCGGTTTGGCCTTCGCAACCGCAATCAGATCACGGACTGATTTTGCGGGGACCGAAGAATGCACCGTCAGCACATAAACGGTTTTCGCAAGTATGCTGATCGGCGCGAAATCGCGCACGACGTCGTACGGTAATTTGGCGTAAAGGTTCGGCGCCAGCGTGTGTCCGCCCCCCATTAGCAACAGCGTATAACCGTCGGCGGGTGACTTGGCGACATTGTTCGCGCCGATCGTTCCGCCCGCGCCGCCCCGATTGTCGACAATGACCTGCTGCCCGAGCAATTCCCCTGCTTTCGGCCCCACAAGCCGCGCGATCAAATCGGTAACGCCACCCGCGGGAAAAGGCACCACTAACCGAATGACCTTGGTCGGATAAGTCTGCGCGGACGCGCAGGGACTCGCCAGCGCCGGAGCAATCGCAATCAACAAGATGCGGCTTACTGTCATTCTTGCCTCCTGGTTGTAAGGCGCAGAACCAGTGGCTACGACAACGCCGTCGCACCACTTCACCAAACGCTTAAACGAACTTCCAAGGGCTCGAGATTGATATGCCCGTGCGGCTCAACATCTCGCGTTCCATCGAACGCAGCGTTGCAAGTATCCGCTGCTCGTCCACTGTGACTACTGTCTTTCTGTCGACGACGATCCGGCCATCCACGATCACTGTCTCGCAGCTATCGGCGTTGGCCGAGTGGACGAGCGCTTGTACCTCGTTGTACATCGGACGCCAGTCAAAGCGGTTCGTCTCAAAAATGGCGATATCGGCTTTTTTCCCGGCCTCGAGCGAACCGATCTCACCGTCAAGGCCGAGCGCCTTCGCGCCGTTGAGCGTGGCCATCTCGATGGCCTGTTCGGCTCCCATGATTTGCGGATCGTTGCGCAAGCCCTTATACAGCACAGCTGCCAGATTCAGGACGCGGATCATGTCGTGATAATTCGAGCAATCGGAACTATCGCTGCCTAGCGCCACCGGAATGCCAGCTTCGAGCATCTCAGGAAATCTGCCGAACACGAATGGATAGCCGAGCTTCACGCCTGCGGAAGGACAGTGCACCACCTTGCTGCCGGACTTTGCCATCAGATCGACTTCCTTCTGATTGACGAAAAGTACATGCACCAGTACGACGTTATCGTCGAGCACACCGAGCTTGTCCAGATGCTCGATCGGACGA
>Ga0207691_10008193_pt1 | contig 10038 bp, 10 predicted proteins | sample KBSM13metaG_FD_184327 | JGI IMG/M metagenome (GOLD analysis project Ga0207691, IMG submission 184327) | Miscanthus rhizosphere microbial communities from Kellogg Biological Station, Michigan, USA - KBS M1-3 metaG (SPAdes) (version 2) | ecosystem: Host-associated > Plants > Roots > Rhizosphere >... | reverse complement strand
ATATCCGCCATCTCCGGGAAATAAATTAAAGAAACCCGCTACCACCTGAAATGGAGCGGCGAGTGGGTGCTGCGGCTCGGTGACGGCACGGAGGAAAGTCATCAGCGCATGCTTAGGGCGATGGAAGATCTAAACCCATTTATCCCTGAACTGTTTTCTCCCGCGACTTATGAAACGGAACTTGCAAGAAAAGGTCTGGCTGTTTCTCCCGAAGCCATGGAGGAAGAATGGTATCAGCGGGTGAATGATATTTTTGTGGAGGCAGGCCTCCCTGTCTGGCAGGCAGGCAAAAAAGACAATCTGCCGGTTTCCGGAAAGAACGGTATTCATACCGAACATCTTGGGCATCTGCTGGCGGAAATGCAATTTCTTCAAAGAACCTACCCGGGCAGCGAATGGTAATATGGAAAGCAGTGAAATCATAGAATATCTGTCTGAAATCCGGGATCCCGAAATTCCCGTGCTCAGCATAACCGATCTCGGCATCCTGCGGTCTGTAGAGATCTCAGATGAAAAAGTAACTGTAAAGATCACACCTACCTACAGCGGTTGCCCCGCCATGGACATGATTCGTGATGAAATCCGTGATTCGCTGATGAGCCATGGCGTGGTTAATTTTAGTATTGAACAGGTCCTTTCGCCTGCATGGACTACGGACTGGATGACGGACACCGGCAAACAGAAGCTCCGGGAGTATGGCATCGCCGCACCGGCTAAATCCGGTTGTTTTCTCACCGCTGAAGACCATCCGGAATCCTGTCCGCATTGTCGTTCCACCCATATAGAAATGATCAGCCGTTTCGGGTCCACCGCCTGCAAGGCCCTGTATCGCTGCCTCGATTGTAAAGAACCATTCGATTATTTTAAATGCCATTAACCGATTATCATGTCGACCATTCAATTTGAACTGAAGAATTCCATAGGCTATGTCGCCTTGAACAGGCCTGAAAAATTAAATGCATTTAACCGGGAAATGGCGCTTGAACTGCAGGACCGGCTGCTGGCCTGTGACGAAGAAGAATCCCTGCGTGTTGTTGTACTGACGGGAATGGGCCGTGCTTTTTCTGCGGGGCAGGACCTCAGCGAATTTTCCACAACTGCCCGTCCTGATTTTGAAACAGTAATCGGAGAAACCTACAACCCGATAATCCGTTTGCTGAAAACCATCCGCAAACCGGTGATTTGTGCGGTCAACGGCATAGCAGCAGGCGCGGGCGCCAATGTCGCGCTGGCCTGCGATATCGTCGTGGCGGCTTCATCAGCCAGTTTTATCCAGGCTTTCTCTAAAATCGGACTGATTCCGGACAGTGCAGGTACTTTTTTCCTCCCGCGCCTGATCGGATTACAGAAAGCAACAGCACTCATGATGCTGGGAGAAAAAGTTACAGCCGCCGAGGCTGAAAAAATGGGGATGATCTATGCTTGTTATGAAGACGGTGAATTGGAGAATAAAACAAACCAGCTTGCTGAAAAGCTGGCCTCTATGCCTACTACGGCACTCTATCTCACGCGCAAGGCCCTGATGGAGTCTTCATCAAACAGCCTGGAAGAACAGCTGGAACTGGAAAAAAAATTACAGGCTAAAGCGGGACAAACCCGGGACTTCGTTGAAGGCGTCTCTTCATTCCTGGAAAAACGCAATCCGCTGTTTACCGGAAAATGATCAGAGAGCCGCTTTCTCTTTAAGTTCAGGCAGGCTGTTAATCATCGGCAACACCGTCGCCTGCTGAACGTTCATTGTTTTCTCCAGGCTTACATATTCTTTCTGCAATTCAAGAATCTGTGCGTGGTTGTACACGATTTCCTTTCTGAGCTCTGAGATTTTAAATTGCTTTTTCTTCAACTGCCGGCTGCGTAAATAAAATCCGAATCCAAAGGATCCTGATGCCATAAGCACGAGGCTGAGCACGGTTAATGAAATTTCGATGTTAAACATAGTTAAGGTTTGAGGTACGGTTACTTAATGATTTCCACACCACGATAGAGCCGGCCTTCTTTGTCCATGCCTTCTATCACGATGCGGAACTTTGTACTGATATCATTATTATAAAAAGTAAAGCTGATTTTACGGTGTTCCTTGTCGGCGCGAAGTCCGTCATTCCAGTAAAGTGTTGACCTGAAATCGCTGGCTTTCGAATCCGTGATCTTATCCACATAACGGGGACTGTAAAATTCTCTCATGGGTGTATATCCCGTCACTATAGCAAATCCGGTCTTATTTTCCATGATATTATTCTGTTCAATCGCCTGCCTGCTTGTAATAGCCAGTGTGGGTAAGCCCTTACCGGATTTCGGAAGAAATTTAATGAACAGGACCTCCTTCATATTGACAGATTTCAGATCGTCCATCGCTACCGGACTCCCGTCGATGGTGATGCTGACATTTGCCCTCGGTGCATTGGTGCTTTTTTGCGATGCGAATCTTGCATCGCCGCTGTCGTCCGCCTTTTTCAGGGTGGCAGGAAAATGCAGGCTTACAAAATTCTCATTCAGGTAATGGGCAATGCTTTCCGAATTCTTACCCACGCGGCCCGTATTCGGACTCAACGTATAGCTCATCGCCGTCGAAGCAGTAGAATAGTCGTTGCCCTCGATCAGGTTTCCGTTCATCTCTTTTTCAAGTATCACATCCGGCACCCTTACCCAGGCAAAGCCGGGTACATCCGCATGGGCCGGAGTAAGTGCGGGTAACAGGGAGGAGTACACGCTGATTTGTCCATTTCTGATCTTTGAGGTATGGTTGAACCGGTAAACAACCTGGACCGAGTCATAAAAAAACAGTCCATTTTGGGCAAATTGACCGTTGGCCTGCACGGGAAGCTTAATGACCTGTTTCTTTTTATCGCGGGAAACAAGCAAAAGGGCCATAGAGTCCTGTGCATCGAGATCCATGCTGTTGCGAACTTCTCCCCTAATGGAAAGAAATTCCTGATCGGCAGGATATTTCAATTCGGGCATTTTACCCGAAACCACGGCTTCCCAGTTGAATCTTCTCCAGCCATGGGTCAGCAAAAGCAGGTTCAGGTTCTCGTCTGCCGTCGCCTGATTTTTAAGAAAAGATGCGGCATCGGGAAGAGTTCCCCTGATATCTCCCGAAATCAGCAAATCCGTGAAAATATTACTGCTGCTGTCATGTCCGAGTCCGGCGTCCGTAACCGAAACCGAAAATGCGGCTGTGAGTGTGTCAGGAAGAACAAAAGAAATTTCGTTGCGGCCTCTTTTCTCCAGATTGACTACCTCCTTGTTCAGCTGTATACGGCTCATGTTGTTTCCGTTGTTCACAAAAACCACTCTTTCCGCGATTGGGTTCATATTTCCGTCTAACACTGTAAGCTGCAATACACCACTGGGCAGACCGGAGGCGTCTATTATGCCCTCGCCGGCATTATTCGTAAGGAATACGCTGTTTTTATAGACAAGTTTATGGTGCAGCGTACCCATGACCGTGATCTTGGTCAGGTTGCTCGCGTCGGCGGACCGTTCCATTCTGTAATGAAACTGGCCCTGATGATAAGGGTCTACATGGAGTACGAGGCCATTTACCTTGGATTCAGGCACCGCCGTACTGAAAGTCTGGCCTGATTCATCGGTCCAGAAAGCAGTTATCCGTTCAGCTTTTTTAGGTTTGATGCTTACTGAACCAAGGCCATTATAAATAGTATGAAAGGAATCCAGGATAGTACCGCTGGCGGTTTTGAGCACACCACGTATCTCAACCGGTTTTCCGTGCTGGTCTGAAGCTTCAAAAGCCAGTACAGAGGAAACACCGTTCAGAAGATCGCCGCCTTCAGGAAAAAAGTCGAGTCTTGTCTGTTGTTTATCCGGCGCCGGTGGCAGGCTGCTGACCGGCATCAGGATGGGAATATCTCTGTCAAAAAGGAAGTTCTGGTCAAAATTCAGCATCCATTGGGTATAAACCTTTACGTGAAGGACACCGTTTTTAACCCAGGCCGGAATGCGGTAATAACTGCTGGCCATACCATCATTAACGGGTGCCACACTGTGAAGCAAAAGTCGCCCGTCGGCATCCGTCCAGTCGAAATACAAATTTTTACTGAGTCCGGAGGGGTGGGATCCACTTAGCAGATAACCCCTCATCCAGACCGTTTCACCGGGCAGGTAATTGTCTTTGTCAAAATGAACGTGAATTTTTTCATCCGGGAAGCGGTTGCTGTAGTCGCTGATCGAGGAATCAAGCGACTGGCCGGAGGCAGTCCTGCCACAGAGGCAGGCAAACAGGCAGAGTAGGATCAGTCGGTTCATTTCACAGGGTTTGGATTCGGACGGATAAAAAAAATCGAAGAAACGGAAAAAGGGGACAGTTTAATGACCCCTTTCCTGCTCTAACTATCGATTTCTATTAACCATTGATAACATTGCTACGATTCAGGTACTTAGCGGTCGGGTGGTAGATGAATAAACAGCTACCGTTCTTAATGGTCTTGATGATCTTGGGACTGATCACATTCGGCATCGCGGCACAACCAAGACTTCTTCCCATCTCTCCATTGTCCTTCATATACTCCGGCGTGATATAGTCAGATCCATGTAATACAATATGTCTCTTGGAAGCCAGGTCGTTAAAACCTTTTTCCAGACCCTGTACTTTCAGGGAAAGACCGTTTTTACCAACATAGGTCTTTGAGGTCAGGAAAAATCCGAGGCTGCTTTTATATGAATCCGGTCTGTTTGAAAAAGAAGTGGCATACTCAACACCGGAATTCATACCGTGGGACACATATGTATTATACAACAACTTTTTGTGGGCTACGTCGATCACATAAAGCCTTTTACTTGAAGAAGACTGCGTAAAGTCGCAGATTGAAAGCACAGAAGTCTTTTTCACTTTACCTTCTTTAACGAGATTATGATAACCCCTCCAGGCATATTCAAAAGCTTTTTGATCCAGGCCGGATTTATCCAGCTGCATTGAATCATATAGGCTGATGGCCTGTTGAATTACCATTTTTACTTCAAAAGCTTTCTTCGCGGCAGCACTTACTTTAAATTCAGTGGTCTTGGTCGTCCCGGTTACATTATCAGTAACCTTTGCGCTCATTTCCGGGCTGCTGTATTTAATGCTTTTATAAGAAGTATGTGTAAGAACAGGAATATGATAGCTCGCTGCAACGACTGCAGTACTGGTAGAAACTTCGATTTTTTTATGATTGCTGGAAATCAGCACCGGTGAAGTAATCACCAACAGCGAGACGCTACTGGTTGAAACAAGTTTAGACAACGTTTTCATGTCGCAGGATTTAATTATTTCAAAAGGTCGATTCGGGTATGGCTGGTTTGCACCAGCGACTTAACATCCTGACCACACAAGGAGCAAATAAATGAATCCGGAGATCTTGTTCCAGGCGTAATTTAATGGTTAGTCTTGCTCTTATAAACGATATCATTTTACCGATATTGTCTTTTTCCTTTAGCAAGATCGGGTGGCTCGTCGTAAAAAAGAGAACAATTCTACTAAGCCAAACTCCCGGCCTGATTCAGTTGCTGCTTCATTGGTGGAAAAGAACTGGTATATAGTTTTCAAGGTTGGTACCAATTCGGAAAAAAGGGAAGAAAGACAGCCCCAGATGCACGGTAACACTTTGATTATAAATATTTTATAACATTTTATTTTGTAAGGTGACGGTCTGTGCCAAAGACTAAAAAATGCCTTTTTTGTCCATCAAAGGGAAACTTTTTCCAGCACCGGGAACCGTGTTAGGGCTAAGGTTAACTAGTGACTGCTTTTATCCGCACGGGTATTCAAAGCCGCAGTCCTAAGACTGTCCGTCAGAGCGTCAATGCGTTCCTGGATCAATCTTAATTCCTTCATAATCAAACTCATGTCGATCGATCCGGCAGCGTATACCGGCCGGTTTGCTTCTTCAGTTCCCTGGAATTCAGCCCTTGTTGAAAACTCGGGCCTTTGAATCCCGACTGTCACGCCTTCCTTTTCCAGATCCCTGTGTAACAGATCGCTGACACTTACCTGGAAGAACTCCCCCAATCTTATCAGCTCCGACAGGGAAGGTTCGCTTTTACGATTCTCCCAATTCCCGATGGTATTCGGGCGCTTATTAAAAAGGATGGAAATCTCATCCTGGTTGTGGCCTCCTTTTTTTCTGAGAAAGCGCAGATTACCGGAGAAAAGCTGTTCTCCCATTATTTATCAATTTTTTTGATCCATATCAGATAACATGATATCATGGGGGTTATTTATCAATAAAATTAGTAAAAAATAACCAAATCAAAAATAAATTGACAAATGGATAATTGAGGAAAACACGTGTGAGGAAACGAAAAGCTCAACAGAGGGTTCGCAGGCGATAAAAGCGGATAAAAAAAAGAGACAGAACCTGCAATCAAAGGATAATCCGCTATATGCCTTAAAAGCACCGTTTGCAAAGTCCCCGCGCACAGTAGAGTGATAGAACTTACCTTGGACACCTTTTCGCGATGGCTACCCGTAAATCCAGATAAACCCGGACAAAAGACATCGCCTGACCGGAAGCATGAGTTCTGTTTACATATTAATCCCCCTGGGATTTCTGATCGGAATCTTTGGAACGCTGATCGGCGCGGGCGGCGGTTTTATCCTCATGCCCATACTGATACTCGCTTATCCCGAACTTCCCGTGGAGACCATCACGGCTGTTTCCATCGTGATCGTGGCTGCCAATGCGATCTCAGGATCCATCGCCTACTCAAGGTCCGGTAGAATTGATTTCAGGGCCGGAGTCATCTTTGCACTCTTTACCATCCCGGGATCCATACTGGGCGTGCTGACAACCCGGTTCATCCCCCGTCATTTCTTCAATATCCTTTTCGGCATCCTGCTTATCCTGCTTTCGGTGTACTTAATCCTGAGCCAGAATAAATCGATGCCTCCCCTGGTTCCAGACAGGAACAAGCGAAGGTGGAAACATCATAAGCTTACTGATGCTTATGGGCAGTTGTATGATTATCATTATAATCAGACCAACGGTATTCTTGTCAGCATACTGGTGGGGTTTCTATCTCCGGCCCTGGGGATCGGTGGCGGAATCATCCACGTACCTGCGATGATTCACTGGCTGCAGTTTCCGGTTTTTGTTGCCACGGCCACTTCCCATTTCATCCTGGCAGTCATGTCAACCGTAAGTGTGATCATTCATGCCATTAAGGGGAGTTACAACGATCCGATGATCCTGCGCATGGTGATCGGACTCATCATTGGGGTCGTGCCCGGCGCCCAGATTGGAGCCTGGCTGTCGCACAAACTTAAAGGAAAGACGATCGTCATTGCGCTGGCTGTCTGCCTCGGCCTTGTCGGCCTTCGTATACTTTTTGGTAAATAGTCGGATTTCTCCCGTCGACTGTCAACTTTCAACCAGTCCTTCGAGCCGTCGGCCAACGGCTTCCGGTAAACGATTCTAGTTATTCAATAATTCTGAGAGAAAGATATAGGGATTAATAGATCCTTCTGTCGGACCGGGACCGGGAAATTCGTAGTATTCCAGAGCAAGGAAAGACTGGGTTTCGTTGACCTTCCATAACCAAAGCTTTTTTTCCGTCTGAAGGGTGATGTCAAGTTCAGGAATTATTTCCTTCACAAGACCATCCCAACATGCTTTTTCAAGCTTTTCCTTAGAAGAAAGCTGATTGGAATCTTTGCTGTCGGTTTCAGCCCACTGGCGGTTGGCAAAACTGCTTTTTATGGGGAGCAGGATTTCCTGCTGTGTGTTTTTCTGTTCCATGTTCTGGGATTTAGGTCCTGTATAATTAGACGAAGTTTTATAAAGGATGTAACCAGAACAGCAGAGGAATTTTTGTTAATTCTGGGACTCTTAACAATTCCCCGTTTAACTTTCGGTTTGAGGCGGCTTTTGGGGATGTTGCCGGCTCTCAGACATGGCGGCCGGTAATATGCAGATTTTTCGGATTACTGTAGTCTGGTCTTCGCCGGATGATCAGAATAAACAATTACATCATAAGGTTTTATTTCAACATCGGTTGCTCTGTTTAGGATTTTCAATCTTACTTCGTGACGGCCTTTGGGAAGGTCATAGTTCCAACAGATTTCATGGCGCCGGTCGTGGAAGGCAACGGGAAGCAGGATGTTTTCCGTTTTTTTCCCATCGACATAAAGTTCCGTTTGAAAAACAAATCCGGATCCGGTTCCCGTATCTGACGATGAGCCGGCGGGATCTTTTCCTTCCGCCTCACCCCGCAGCACGAATCCTGTGCCTTCGAATGCGAAAGATATTTCATCATGTGTTTCATTCCATTGCACCGGAATTTTCAATACCGGATAAATCCCTTCAAAACTTTTCTCCCATCTTACCCTTACCGGATCCTGCAATGAGATCCTGATATACTCACCGTTCACCGATCCTCCATGGCGCCGGATATTTTCAAGGGCCTGTTTCAATCCCACCCGATAGACCGTGTTCAGCGACATGGTAGTGTATTTAAAATCGATCGCCTCCGCTTCCTTTAACCCCATTTTCCAGTAAGCCGGAATTCCTTCATAGCCAAGGATGCAACCCAGGATACCGCCTACAGTGGAAGGATTGCAATCCGCATCCTGGCCGCAGCGTGTGGTGATTTCAAGGGATCGGGTAAAATCCTTTTTACCGTACAACAAGCCTATAACCACATAGGCGGCATTGACCCTGGCGTCGATATTAAAGGGCGCAAACACGCCATCCGGACATCCGGTATCATCCGCCCATTTTCTCTGAACCTCCAGCCAGGTCTGCTTCCAGTCGCCCGGGTATTTCTTATGCCACTCCATTACATCCCGGATGCACTGGTGAAACATGGCTTCTTTCGGAATCATCGAAATCGCACCTCCTATGATTTTCTCCAGATCATTCGTAGTAAAAGCAAGGGAATACATCGCGCTGACAAAAACACCGCCATACCATCCGTCTCCATAGTTCATGATATGTCCGATCTTATCTGATATGGCGGCGGCCGTATTCGGCATACCGGGACTCATCAGGCCGGCGAAATCAGATTCTATCTGGTAGTCGATGCAGTCTGCGTGCGGATTATTTTTCCAGAATCCGGTAGCGGGTGAATGCATGCCTTGCAAAATGTTGTAGCGCGCAGCCTGGTTGGCATGCCAGAGACTATAGCCGGCATGTGCAAAGGCGTTTGAAAAAGAATCTACCGGCACATCGAGTCCGTATTTCTCCATAACGTCTACAAAACTCAGGTCCATATACAGATCATCGTACAGGCCGGGATTGTTGATCATGGTTTCCTTCAGGTATCCGTCGTACCAGAGCAGGGGCTGATAATCGCCAATGAATGTTCCCTGAAAGCGGAATTCATATGGACCGCCAAATGTCACGCCAATGGTTTGTCCGGCCCAGCCTCCCCTGATTTTATTATCCAGTGAAGATTTAGACATCGTGAAGATCTTTTTCTCCGCATTCTTTTGTGCAGTGCCAAAAGAACAAAGGCATACGAAGAAAAATATAAAGCAGGGTTTTTTCATCTGGCGTTTTTGAGTGCTTGACTGAAATTACAATTTTATGTATAAGTGTAAACCATTAGACCTTCTTGAATTAGCATTTATTTGCGTTGTGAAAATTCGAACTACAACAAACCTGCTCTATATTCATCCCATCATCCTAAATCATATACCATGCGTAAACTTTTACTTACTCTGATAACCCTGGTTAGTTTCTCTTTTATGGCGAGTGCCCAGTTCGGCAAAGGATCCGTACTTCTGGGCGGCCAACTTTCATACAACTCTTCAGAGAGTCCTTTCTATCCCGGATCTGATCAATCCTATACACACTCAGGAAACTTTGGCGTATCCGTTGGCAAAGCAGTTAGTGAAAATGCTGTATTGGGTATTAACCTGAATTTTTCGCCTTATTCAACCAATAGTTATTATTCGAATACGAACAATCTTCTTGAATACAGTTATAATACCTATTCGGCCGGGGTTTTTTACAGGGTATATAAGACTCTCGGTAAGGAATTTTATTTATTTGGAGAAGCAGGGGCAGCGTATATCGGGATGCATTCGACTTCAAAAGACGT
>Ga0207691_10008192_pt1 | contig 10038 bp, 10 predicted proteins | sample KBSM13metaG_FD_184327 | JGI IMG/M metagenome (GOLD analysis project Ga0207691, IMG submission 184327) | Miscanthus rhizosphere microbial communities from Kellogg Biological Station, Michigan, USA - KBS M1-3 metaG (SPAdes) (version 2) | ecosystem: Host-associated > Plants > Roots > Rhizosphere >... | reverse complement strand
TGGGGTCCGGTTATGTTGGAGGATGGCAAGACCGTTGCGGCTGCGGCCCGCGATCTCGGGTTGGCGGAGTCGTCGTTGCGGAACTGGATCGAGCAGTCTCGGGTGGATCGCACCAAGGAGAAACCGGGCTCAGTAAGACCCGGTGGACGCCAGCATGGACAAACGTGAAGCGCGCGAGGTCATCGCGAACGAACTCGCGAAGTATCGGACATGGTCCTACGATCAGCTCCGCGCGATTGTCGATGCCCCGAAACGAACTTTTGAGGTTACGGGAGCTTCTGCGAAGCGCGACTACGTCGACATTGTGTTCCACTGGGATGGCAAACCGGGAGGCGACGTGCGCGTGACCGGCTGTATCGACGACGGCGGCTGGAGCGCCTTTCTGCCGATCACTGACAGTTTCATCAAGGCGCCAGATGGCTCATTTGTCGGCGAGGCTGAGAAGTGACCATCAACAGAGCAGCGTGACCGGGAATCCAAACCGTTGAACCGCTAACCGCGAACCGCCAGCCGCGAACCGCGAACCGCTAACCGCCAACCGCTGACTGCGAACTGCCAACCGCCAACCTCCGCATCGCCAGCGCGCCTAGCAGCGGGCCCGGCACCAGCAGCAGGAAGGCCCAGCGCCAGTCGCCGGGACCGATGGCGCCCACCAGCTTGATGCTGACCATCGTCAGGAGGAACCCGGCGCTGGTCTGCAGTGTCAGCGCGGTGCCCACGTGCGTGCGCGGCGTGTGCTCGGTCACGAGCGCGGAGAATTGCGCCGAGTCGGCGACGACGGTGAAGCCCCAGACGGCCGCCAGCGCGAGCAGCACGACGAGCGGCGCGGCGTAAGCGGCGGGTGAGAGGAGCGCGCAGGCCGCGCTCGCGAGCATCGCGCCGCCGGCGACCTGCGCCTTCCCCCAGCGGTCGGCCCAGAACCCCGCCGTCACGCAGCCGACCGCGCCGCTGGCGATCGTCACGAACGCGACCGCGGACCCGGCCGTCGTGCTGCCGAGCGACGCCGCGGTAAAGGCCGCGATCCACGTCCACATCGCGTACAGCTCCCACATGTGCCCGAAGTAGCCGAGCATCGCCAGGCGCGCGCTGCGATTGCCGATGACGACCCGAAGCGCGTGACGATCGAAGGGGGCCGAGGCGCTGACGTACGGGCCGTCCGAGACGCCGGCGGCGACGATCGCCGCGCCGATCAGCGCGAGTAGCGACGAGGTCCCGACGACCGCGCGCCAGGGCAGCCCCGCGCCGAGCCACGCGAGCAGGTGCGGGATCGCGGACCCGACCGTCACCGCCCCGACCACGATCCCGAGCGCGGTGCCGCGGCGCTGGAGAAACCACCCCGCCGCGATCTTCATGCCGGGCGGGTAGACCCACGCGAGCGAGGCGCCGGTGCAGAAGCGCAGCGCGACGATGGCGGCCGGCGACCCGGCGCGGGTGATGGCGAAATTGCTCGCGGCGCCGAGCACGCAGCCGATTGCGAAGAGACGCCGTGCGTTGATCGCGTCGGCGAGATTGGTGACCGCCGTAATCAGCGTACCGGCCACGAACCCTGCCTGCACCGCCATGGTCAGCCAGGCCGCGGTGCCCGGCTGCAGGCCGAATTCACGCACCACCGACGGCGCCGCGGCCGTGGCAGAGAACCAGAGCGACATCCCGAGCACTTCCCCGGCGGCGACCAGCAGCAGCATGCGACGCGGCATTTGCCGTTTACGATCGACGAAATTGCCGATAGGATTCAACTGTGATCCGTCGACGACAGAGATTCGGCGCCATCGCGGCAGCGATCGTGGTCGTTGTCGGACCAGGGGCCGGACAGGGTATGTCGGGGCAGCAGGGCTCGTCGATCCGAGGTGAAGTCCGGGCCTCGCACGGCGTCGTCGCCGCCGGACGGACGTTCACGGCGGACGCGGGCGCGCGGCTCATGCAGGCGGGGGGCAACGCCGTCGACGGCGGAGTCGCGGCCATCTTCGCCGCCGCGGTCGTGGAGATCTCGCACTTCGGGCTCGGCGGCGAGGCGCCGATCATCATCTATTCGGCGCGCGACCAGCGCGTCGTGGTGATCAACGGGCAGGGCTCGGCGCCGAAGGCGGCCACGCCGCAGTTGTTCGCCGGCAAGGATGCCATCCCCGGCAACGGCCCGCTCGGCGCGACGCTGCCGGCCGCCGTCGACTCGGCGGCCATCGCCCTCGCCAGGTACGGGACGAAGTCGCTGTCGGACGTGCTGCAGCCGGCGATCGAGCTGGCCGACGGCTTCCCGATGTACGAGTTCCTGCACCACTACTTCGAGACCGAACGGAAGGCGTGCGAGCCCTACGCGTGGACGATGAGCACGTACTATCCGGACGGGAAGATTACGCCGGTCGGCGAGATGTTCCGGCAGCCGAATCTCGCGGCGACGTTGCGCGCGCTGGCGGCGGCGGAGAAGAGCGCGCTGGCCGGCGGCGCCTCGCGCGAGCAGGCGATCCAGGCCGGCCGCGACGCGTTCTACAAGGGTCCGATCGCGCGTGAGATGACCGCTGCCGTCCGCGAGGCCGGCGGCGTGATGACCGAGGACGACCTTGCCGGCTATCACGGCAAGGTCGAGGAGCCCGCATCGGCGCCGTATCGCGACTACACCGTCTACAAGGCCGGCTTCTGGAACCAGGGGCCGTCGCTGTTGCAGACGCTGCGCATCCTCGAAGGCTTCGACCTGAAGAAGATGGGCCAGGGGTCCGCCGACGCGCTGCACACGACGGTCGAGGCGATCAAGCTGGCCTACGCCGATCGCGATCGCTACTACGGCGATCCCGACTTCGTGCGCGTCCCCGGCGACGTGCTGCTCTCGGCTCAGTACGCCACGCAGCGGCGCGCGCTGATCGATCCGAAGCACGCCAGCCGCGAGCAGCGGCCGGGCGATCCGGTGCGGGGAACGGCGCTGTTGGAACGTCCGCCACAGTTGGAGCTTCCGCCACAGTTGGAGCTTCCGCCTAAAGGCGGAAGCCACGAAACGGGCGACACCACGTCGCTGCAGGTGGCGGACGCGCAGGGAAACCTGTTTTCGGCGACGCCGAGCTCGGGCTGGATTCTCGGCGGCGCGTTCGTGGCGGGGAAGACCGGCGTCCCGATGAGCAACCGCATGCAGGCGTTCAACCTCGACCCGTCGAGCCCGAACGTCCTCGCGGGCGGCAAGCGGCCGCGCACCACGCTGACGCCCACCGTCGTCCTCAAGGGGGGCAAGCCGTTCCTGGCCATCGGCACGCCGGGGGGCGACAGCCAGGACCAGCAGATCCTGCTCGTGCTGCTCAACATCCTCGACTTCGGCATGGACGTGCAGGCGGCGATCGAGGCGCCGCGCGTCAACTCCCTGCACCCGGTCAGCTCGTTCGACAATCACCGCGCGCAGCCCGGCGTGCTCGAGGCCGAGACGTCGCTGCCGCCGGCGGTCCTCGATGAGCTGAAGGCGCGCGGCCACGACCTGCGGCTGCGGCCGCCGTTCGGGATCTCGACCGGCATCGTCGCCGCCGGGATCGATCCGGCCAGCGGTAAACTGCGGGGGGGCGCCGATCTGCGGCGCGAGCGCGCGCTGGTGGCGTGGTGAAGCGTCTGCCTCATGAACATTTCGTATAGCAAGTTCACCCTGCCCAACGGCCTCGACGTGCTGGTCCACGAGGACCACGGGCTGCCCATCGTCGCGGTCAACGTCTGGTATCACGTCGGCTCGAAGAACGAAGTCCCGGGGCGCACCGGCTTCGCGCACCTCTTCGAGCACCTGATGTTCGAGGGCTCGGAGCACTACGACCGCGGCTACTTCCATCCGCTGCAGGAAGCGGGCGCGGCGCTGAACGGATCGACCAACGCCGATCGCACCAACTACTGGGAGGTGGTGCCGTCGAACGCGCTCGACCTGGCGCTGTGGATGGAATCCGATCGGATGGGCTACCTGCTGCCCGCGCTCACCGACGCCAAGTTCTCGAACCAGCGCGAGGTGGTGCTGAACGAGCGGCGCCAGAACTACGAGAACCGTCCCTACGGTCTCGCCGGCATGGCGATCGTCTCGGCGCTCTATCCTCCCGATCATCCGTATCACTGGCTGACGATCGGCGGCGCCGACGACATCCGCGCCGCGCACATCGACGACGTGCGCGCGTTCTTCCAGCGCTACTACCATCCGGCCAACGCGTCGCTGGCGCTGGCGGGGGACATCGATCCCGAGATGGGCGTGCTGATGGCGGAGGAATACTTCGGCGAGATCCCGGCGGGGGAGAAGCCGGAACCGGTCACGGTGGCGCAGCCCGCGCCTCCGGCGGAGGATCTCAAGCTGGTGCTCGAGGATCGCGTCGAGCTGCCGCGGCTCTACATGGCGTGGCACTCGCCGGCGCTCTTCGCCGACGGCGACGCCGAGCTGGATCTGGTGGCGGAAGTGCTGTCGAGCGGAAAGACGTCGCGCCTGTATCGCGCGCTGGTCTACGAGCAGCGCATCGCCACCGAAGTCGCGGCGTCGCAGAACTCGCGCGAGGCCGGCAGCTTCTTCCAGATCGTCGCCACCGCGGCCCCCGGCCGCACCCTGGCCGAAGTCGAGCGCGCGATCGCGAAGGAGCTCGCGGCGTTCAGCGAGAAGGGCCCGACCTCCGGCGAGCTGGAACGGTGCCTGGCGCAGGCCGAAGCGCACTTTCTCTTCCGGCTGCAGACCGTCGGCGGCTTCGGCGGCAAGTCCGATCAGTTGAACGCCTACAACACGTTCATCGGCGATCCCGGCTACTTCGAGCAGGACCTGCGGCGCTATCGCTCGGCGACGCCGGAGCAGCTGCGCGACGCCGCGGTCGCGTATCTCAAGCCGACGCGGCGCGTCATCCTCAGCGTCGTCCCGCGCGGCCGCGTCGCGCTGGCGCTGAGCGGCTCGCAGCCGGTGACGGTCTCCTGATGGCGGTCGACCGCAGCCGCATCCCGGGCCTCGGACCCGAGCGTCCCTTCACGTTCCCGGAGATTCGCCGCAGCGCGCTGGCCAACGGCGTCCGCGTGTGCACGGTCCAACACCGGCAGGTGCCGCTGATCGCGGTGCTCGCGCTGGTCCCCGCCGGCGCCTCGTCGGATCCGTCGGATCGTCCGGGGCTGGCGGCGATCACCGGCGACATGCTCGACGAAGGCTCGGGCGATCGCTCGGCGCTCGAGGTGCACGAAGCGCTCGGCCGCATCGGCGCGCAGCTCGATCTCGACGTCGGTCACGACGCCACCGTGCTCGGGCTGACGACGCTGGAGCGCTACATGGAGCGCGGGCTCGAGCTGGTCCGCGACATGCTGATCAAGCCGCGCTTCGAGCAGCGCGAGTTCGATCGCGTCCGCGATCTGCGGCTGAACCGGCTGCTGCAGCTGAAGGACATGCCGCCGGCGCTCGCCGATCGCGCCTTCACGCAGCTGCTCTATCGCAACCACCCCTACGGGCACCTGCCGATCGGCTCGGAAGGATCGCTGCGGGCGATGATGATCCGCGACATCACCAGCTTCCACCGGCGCGCGTTCGTGCCGTCGCGGACGACGGTGATCGCCGTCGGCGACGCCTCGCACGACAAGATGGCGGACGCGGTGAGACGCGCCTTCGAGGGCTGGAAGGCGGAGGCGACCGAGCCGATCGCCGATCCCGAGACGTTTCCGGCGCCGACGCCGCCGGCGACGCGGATCGCGCTGGTCCACCGTCCCGGCGCGGCGCAGTCGGAGCTGCGCATCGGCCATGTCGCGCTGCCGCGGCGGACGCCCGACTATCACGCCGCCATGGTCGCCAACATGATCCTCGGCGGCCAGTTCGTCAGCCGCATCAACATGAACCTGCGCGAGGACAAGGGCTACACCTACGGCGCGCGCACCGCGTTCGAGTTCCGCCGCGCGCCGGGCCCCTTCGTCCTGCACGCGAGCGTGCAGTCGGACGCGACCGCCGACGCGCTGCGCGAGGCGCTCGGCGAGATCCGCGCCATCCGCGGTGAACGTCCCGTGACGCGGCAGGAGCTCGAGCTCGGGCGCGCCTCGCTGACCCGCGGCTACCCGCGCAATTTCGAGACGGCGGATCAGATCGGCCGCGGCGCCGCGCAGCTCGCGCTCTACGACCTGCCCGACGACTACTTCACGACCTTCGTGCCGAAGGTGCTGGCGCTGTCCGAAGGGGACGTCACCGGCGTCGCCGCCAAGCACATCGACCCCGCGCGCCTCCTCACCGTCGTCGTCGGCGATCGCGAAAAGCTGATGACCTCGTTGAAAGGCCTCGACCTGGGCGACGTCGCCGATGTGAGCGTGATGTAGCGAGACCCGATCTTCCGGCTAAAGCCGGAAGCCACATAGCAGGCATGAAAGCAGTTCGATTCCATCAACACGGCGGTCCGGAGGTCCTGCGCTACGAGGACGCGCCGGATCCGCAGCCCGCCGAGGGACGCGCGATCGTCCGCGTCCGCGCCTGCGCGCTCAACCACCTGGATCTCTGGGAGAGGCGCGGCCTCGACCGGGTGAAGCTGCCGCTGCCGCACATTTCCGGCGCCGACGTCGCCGGGGAAGTGCTCGAAACGGGGCAGCGCGTGATGCTGCAGCCGGGCCTGCGGTGCGGCGCGTGCGCGGCCTGCCGCCGCGGCGACGACAACCAGTGCGTGCGGTACGACGTGCTGGGGCTCCGCTCCGACGGCGGGTACGCGGAGCTGATCTCCGTCCCGCTCGAGAACCTGATCCCGATTCCCGCGACGCTCGACTTCATCACCGCGGCGGCCTTCCCGCTGACGTTCCTGACGGCGTGGCACATGCTCGTCACGCGCGGCCGGCTGCGCGAGGGCGACGTCGTCCTGGTGCTCGCCGGCGGCAGCGGCGTCGGGCAGGCCGCCATCCAGCTCGCGCGCCACTTCGGCGCCCGCGTGTTCGCCACGTCCGCGCCGGAGAAGGCGCAGCGCACGCGCGCGCTCGGCGCCGAGCAGGTCTTCGATCACTACTCGGTGGACTTCTCGAAAGAAGTGCGGCGGCTCACCGACGGACGCGGCGTCGACATCGTCGTCGAGCACGTCGGCGAGGCGACCTGGGATCGCAGCGTGCGCGCGCTCGCCACCGGCGGGCGCCTGGTCACGTGCGGCGCGACCACCGGCTTTGCCGCCTCGCTCGATCTGCGTCATCTCTTCGCGCGCCAGCTGTCGCTGCTCGGCTGCTACATGGGGCGCTTCGCCGAGCTCGATTCGGCGGCGCAACTGCTCTTCGACGGCCGGGTCACGCCGGTGATCGACGAGGTGTTTCCGCTCGAGCGCGCCGCCGACGCGCAGCGCCGCCTGGAAAACAAGGGCCAATTCGGGAAGGTCGTCCTGCAGGTGAGCTGAGGCGTGGCCGGAACACCTCCGGCCCGCCGCTCGTCAAAGTGGCAGATGAACGGGCCCGGTTGTACACTGAGCCCGTTCGCCTATGAACTCCGCCCGGTTCAGCCTCAGCCTCGTCGGAGTGGTCGGTGTGTTCGTCGTCATCCTGGCGGCGGCCGCACTGTGGCTCACGATCTCCGATCCGGTCACCACCGCCACCGCGATCGACAAGGCGTCGCAGGGCGAAGTCTCCCCGATCATCAAGGCGCTCGCCGGCGCCCTCTACGACGCCTTCCAGGGACTCATCAAGTACCTGTAACCGGTTACCGGTTACCCGTTACCCGTAACGGCAACCTACAAGCTTTTGTTCAGGAACCGGCAGAGCGCGAAGCCGTCGAGATACTTGAACGGCGTCACGCCGGTGCTGTAGTGGCCGCAGGGCAGGATCGTGAGCTGGTGCTCGATGCGCCGCTTGCGGAACTCGTTCACCAGCATGCGTGACAGGCCGACGGGGAACGTCAGATCGTAGAGGGCGTAGACCAGCAGGATGTCGCGGCCGCTGACGCGATCGAGGTAGGGCAGCGGGCTGATCGGCAGCCACATGCGCCGCAGCTCGTCGAGCGTCACGTTTCCCTCGAGCGTCTCGCGCACGTGCATCGTCGAGAGGCCCTCCCAGACGACGTCGGCGAAGTACGGCGAGATGTGATTGAGCGCCGCCGCCCGCACCAGCGGCTCGTGCGCGGTCGTGAGCATCGACAGGCACGAGCCGAGGCTGGTGCCGAGGATGCCGATCGACTCGTAGCCGCGCGCGTGCAGCCACGCAATGGCGCGGCGCGCGTCGAGCACCGCCTGCCGGCAGACCTGCGCGGTGCGGCCGACGTTGGCGCTGACGATGTAGTCGGCGCGCGACAGCTCCGGCGGCATGCGCGCGTCGTGATACGGCAGGCTGAGGCGCAGCGCGGTGATGCCGAAGCGGTTCAGCAGGCGGCACAGCGCGACGTGCCCCTCCACGTCGGAGTTCCACTGCGGCAGCACCAGCACCGCGCGCTTGCGCCCGCGCGGTGACGGCTCGGGGAAATAGCGCGCGACGACGGTGTTGTTCGCCGCGTGCGGGGTCTCGACGGCGCTGGTGAACGTCAGGCGGTCGCCGCTCAGCGCGTAGTCGTCGGCCGGCGTGACGCGATAGAACGCCGCGCTGTCGGCGACGGTGGCCTGGCCCCACGCCTGCAGCGCGTGGCGCGTGTCGCCGGCGGGCAGCCGCTGATCGTCGAGCCAGTCGAGCCCCCATTCAAAGGGCCGCGGCGTGCGATTGGTGGCGGTGGAGGCGAGGCGCCGCTCCCACCGATGGAAAGCACGGGTGAGCACGCGTCAGCGATCCCCGGGGGCCTTCTTGCGCAGCGTCTCGTACTCGCGCGCGGGATCGGCCGCCGTCTCGATCGGCAGCCCTGCCTGCGACCAGCCGATGTGCCCCTGCTGCGGCGCGCCGCCGTAGCCGCCGAGCACGTTGCTGACGTTGCTGTAGCCCGCGCCGGCCAGCAGCTCGCACGCCTGCGCCGAACGTCCGCCCATCTTGCAGCCGACGACCAGGTTCGTCTCGGGCGCGAACGTCCTGCGCACGACGTCGATGAACTCGGGGTTGGGCCGCATCTGGCCGCTGCCGGGATCCACGTGCAGCAGGGGAATGTTGAACGCCCCTTCGGGATGGCCCTGCTGGAACTCGGGAATCGAGCGAACGTCGAGGTAGGCCGCACCCGCGGACTGCTGCTGATGAGCCTGCTGAACTGTCAGATGTTTGATCGTCATTCCGTCATCAATTTTGCACGCAATAGGGCTGATGATTGAACAGCCGCCTAAACCCGATACACCGCAGGCTCCTGACGTCGTGCACAAGCCCGGCGATGTCGTGAACCATCCCGTCCCGACCGGCAAGCCGGAAGACGACACCAGCCCGGAGGTTCATCCGGTGCCGCCGCCGACCGACCCGGCCCCGCCGATAATCTGACGCTCCACCGCGGTGGCGACTTCGAGCAGGCGCTCGGTGCCGCCGCGGTGCCCGACGAGCTGAATGGCGCGCGGCAGCCCGTCCGTTCCCCTGCCGCATGGGATGGCGATGGCCGGATGTCCGGTGACGTTGAAGAGCTGCGTCAGCCGCAGCATCATCGCGCGCACCGGCTCGGTCCGCCCGCCGACCTCAACCGTCGTCGCGCCGAGCGGCGGCGCCGGAATGGCCAGTGCCGGCAGCAGGAGCGCGTCGAGCCCCTCCAGCGCGCGATCGACTGATCGTATCAGCGCCGCGCGCCCTTGGATACCGCGCAGGTAATCCTCCGCCAGCACGTACCGTCCCATCTCGAGCCGCAGGCGCACGCCAGGTGAGTACTTGTCCGCGTGATCGCGCAGCAGCGGCGCGTGATACCAGGACGCCTCCGCCAGCATGACCGCCAGGTAGACGTCGGGCGTACGCTCGACGTGCGCGATCGACACCTCCGACATCGAGTGGCCCGCCGCGGCCAGCCCGTCGCGCGCGGCGGTGAACAGCCGCGCCACGTCGCCATCCAGCTTGTCGAAGAAGTACGGCGTCGGCACGCCGAGCCACAGCGGCCCCTCCGCTTCCACCGGCAGGCCGCTCCACGTCGCTTCCGCCTCGCGCAGGCCCTGATACAGCAGCGCGGTGTCGGAGACGGTACGCGCCATCGGACCGACGTGATCGAAGGTGGTGCTGAGCGGAACGACGCCGTCCACGGGGATCTCGCCG
>Ga0207691_10008191_pt1 | contig 10038 bp, 8 predicted proteins | sample KBSM13metaG_FD_184327 | JGI IMG/M metagenome (GOLD analysis project Ga0207691, IMG submission 184327) | Miscanthus rhizosphere microbial communities from Kellogg Biological Station, Michigan, USA - KBS M1-3 metaG (SPAdes) (version 2) | ecosystem: Host-associated > Plants > Roots > Rhizosphere >... | reverse complement strand
CTTCCACCACCATGGCCCCGTGCAGGTCGAGCAGCACGCCGTCCAGCGGTCCCGCCGTCTGGAGATCGGCGAGGAGACGGTCGCGCGCCTCCGCGTAGAACTCCTTCGACACGCGGCCGGCCGGTGAGGCGGTGGCGGCCAGCGAGGGCACCAGCGTCACGCCGCGCGCCTCGGCGGTGTCGATCATGCCGCCCAGGCAGGTGCCGGTGCCGCGGTACGCTTCGAGGAGCTCGCCGCCGTAGCGGAGGTCGTGGAGCTCGAACTGCCGACGATCGGTCCGAATGGGACTGAACGTGTTGGTCTCGTGCGAGACCATCGCCACGAAAAACCGCACGCTGCCTCCCTGATCGCGGGTGGGATTCCGGTGCCGACCGCGGGGATAGTGTAAAGGGTCGGGTAGCGCTGTTCAACGAGGAGAGGCGATGATGGCTCGAGCCGCACCTCGGGCGCGCTGAGGCGACGCGACAGGCGGGTGCTACAATCGCTCGCGTGACAGCCGTGTTCGTGGTCACCGGCGGTGCCGGCTTCATCGGTTCGCACCTGGCCGAGCGGCTGCTGCGCGATCAGCCGCAGGCGCATGTCCGGATCCTCGACGACTTCTCGAGCGGGCGGCTGGAGAACCTGCCGTTCGCCGCGGCGGCCGGCGAGCGCCTGGAGATCGTGCGGGGCGACATTCGCGACCTCGCCACCGTCGAGCGAGCGGCGGCCGGCGCCACCACCATCTTCCACCAGGCGGCCATGCGCTCGGTGCCGCGCTCGGTCGCCGACCCGCTCGGCGCCAACGACCACAACGTCAACGGTACGCTCAACGTGCTGGAGGCGGCCCGGCGCGCCGGCGTCAAGCGCGTGGTGTACGCCTCGTCCTCCTCGGTGTACGGCGATCGCCCCGAGCTGCCCAAGCGCGAGGACCAGCCCCCGGCGCCCATCTCGCCCTATGCCGTCTCCAAGGCGGCCGGTGAGCAGTACGCCGCGGTGTGGCACCGCCTCTACGGCGTGCAGACGGTCGGGCTGCGCTACTTCAACGTGTTCGGGCCACGGCAGGACCCGACCTCGGAGTACGCGGTGGTCATCCCGCGCTTCATCATGTGGGGACTGCAGAAGCGTCCGCTCGAGATCCACGGCGACGGGCACCAGTCGCGCGACTTCACCTACATCGACAACGTGGTGGAAGCCAACTGCCTGGCCGCCCAGGCGCCGGAGGCCTCGGGGCAGGCCTTCAACGTGGGCTGTGGCGCGCGCGTGAGCCTGTTGCAGATCGTGGAGCGGCTGGAGCAGCTGCTCGGGTATGAGCTGACCCGGCGTCATGCGCCGACGCGGGCCGGCGACGTCCCGCACACGCTCGCCGATATCGACCGCGCCAAGCGAGTGCTCGGCTATTCCCCGCTCGTGGAGTTCGACGAGGGGCTGCGCCGCACGCTGGACTACTTCAGGAGGACCGTATGATCGGTCGAACGATCGCGGCGCTGCTGGGCGCCATCCTCGTCGTCACCGTGGCGGGCGGTAGCGCGCTCGCCCAGAGCCCGGCGAACCTCGTGGTGCAGGCACCGGTGGAGCCGCCCGGATTGGACCTCACGGCCACGCCGGCCTCGGCCACCGCCGCCGTGCTCCTCTACAACGTGCAGGAGTGCCTGGTGAAGGTGGATCGCACCGGCAAGATCGTGCCGTGGCTGGCCGAGCGCTGGCACACCTCGGACAACAAGAACTACACGTTCTTCCTCCGCAAGGGCGTGCGCTTCCACAACGGCCGCGAGCTGAAGGCGGCCGATATCAAGTTCGTGCTGCAGCGGGCCATGAATCCCGAGACCAAGCATCCCTATCCGGGCTACTACGAGGCGATCAGCGACATCATCGTGAAGGACGACTACACGGTCACCATCACGCTGAAGTCGTTCAACGCCAACTTCCTGCTGAACCTGGCCCGGCAGGGCTCGGTCATCTATCCGCGCGAGGCGGTGGACACGCTCAAGAGCGCGCCGATCGGCACCGGGCCCTTCCGCTTCGAGGAGTGGGTGCGCGGCGACAAGATCATCCTGGTCCGGAACAAGGACTACTACGTGCCGGGGGTGCCCAAGGTCGACCGGGTGACCTTCCGGTTCATCGCCGATCCCAACGCGGTGCTGGCCGCCCTCAAGGCCGGGGACGTCGACGCCTCGCTCTTCGGCCTCGGGCCCGAGCACGTGCAGGACGTCCAGAAGGACGCGCGCTTCCAGGTGATCGTGGGCGACACGACCAACGACGTCGTCCTGGCCATGAACAACGCGCGCAAGCCGTACACCGACGTGCGCGTGCGGCGCGCCGTGACCTACGGCATCAACAAGCCGGACGTGCTCAAGGGCGCGATGTTCGGTATGGGCAAGATCCTCGGCTCCAACGTGGATCCGCTGAACCCGTACTACATCGACGTGTCCAAGGACATGCCGTACGACCCGGGGAAGGCCAAGAAGCTCCTGGCCGAGGCCGGTTATCCCAACGGCTTCGACACCGTGCTCAAGGTGGCGCCGCAGTACTACTACACGGTGCGCTCGGGCGAGGTGATCGCCGAGAATCTCAAGAAGGTCGGCGTGAACGTGAAGATCGAGCAGATCGAGTGGGGGCAGTGGCTCTCCCGGGTGTTCTGCCGGCCGCCGTGCACCGACCCCGACTACGACCTCACCATCATCGGCCACGCCGAGTCGTGGGACATCGCCAACTACGCCAACCCCAAGTACTACTACCGGTACGACAGCGCCAAGTTCCAGGACCTGTTCAAGAGCTCCGAGGTCACCCTGGACGACAAGGCGCGCCGCGAGCTCTACGCGAAGATGCAGCACATGCTCGTGCAGGACGCCCCGGTGGTGTGGCTCTACATGCACCCGCGGCTGGCCGTGGCCAAGAAGGGGCTGACGGGCTTCTGGAAGGATCTGCCGGTGCCCGCCGCTGATCTCTCGGAGGTCGGCTGGACGCCCGCCAAGTGACCGCGCCCGTGCGCGCGTGCGGCGCTACGTAGCCCGACGGGTCGCGGCCCTGGCCGCGACCCTGCTGTTCGTCACCGCGCTGGTGTTCGTGGTGGTGCGGGTCCTGCCCGGCGACCCCGCCGCGCTCATCATGGGCACCGAGGGCAGTCCCGAGGCCACCGAGCGCCTGCGGGAATCGATGGGACTGAACCGGCCGCTGGCCGTGCAGTACGTCGACTGGCTGCGGGGCGCGCTGCACGGTGACCTGGGCCGCTCGATTCAGTACGACCTGCCGGTCGGCAACCTGATCGTCACGCGCCTGCCCGTCACGCTGCCGCTGGCTCTCCTGGCCGCCGTCTTCATGACGCTGACCGCGATCCCGCTCGGCGTCTACGCGGCCACCCACCACCGGCGCGCCGGCGACTACCTGACGATGATCGTGTCCCAGTTCGGCATCTCGGTGCCGCAGTTCTGGTCGGGTCTGCTGCTCATCCTTTTCTTCTCGGTGAGCCTGGGCTGGGTCCGCTCCGGCGGCTTCGACGGCTGGTCGGCCGGCCTCTGGCCGGCGCTGCGCGCGCTGCTCCTGCCGGCCGTCGCGCTCGGCGTCTTCCAGGCCGCGGTGCTGGTGCGGGCCACGCGCTCGGCCGTGCTCGACGTGCTGCGCGAGGACTACGTGCGCACCGCGCGGGCCAAGGGCGTGAGCGAAGGGCTCGTGGTCGGCAAGCACACGCTGCGCAACGCGCTGATCCCGATCGTCACGGTGGCCGGCCTGCAGCTGGGACAGCTGATGGCCGGCGCCATCGTGCTGGAGTCGGTGTTCGCGCTGCCCGGCCTCGGCCGGCTCGCGCTCGGCGCGATCTCGGCGCGCGATCTGCCGGTGGTGCAGGGGGTGACGCTGTTCGTGGCCTCCGGCATCGTCGTCATCAACTTCGCGGTGGACCTCGCCTACGGCTTCCTCGACCCGCGCATCCGCTACGAGTGAGCGATGAGCCGCCGGCGCCCGCTGCGCCACGTCACCTTCACGCTGGGCGCCGCCATCACGCTGGGGCTGCTGGCCACCGCCGCGCTGAGCCTCGTGTACACGCCAGCGGATCCGCTGGCCATGTCCATCGCTGGGCGGCTGCAAGGCCCGAGCGGCGCGCACCCGTTCGGCACCGATCACTTCGGCCGCGACCTGCTCTCCCGGATCATGACCGGCGCGGTCACCTCGCTGGCCGTGGGTGTCATTGCGGTGGGCATTGGCTCCGGCCTGGGCATCTCGCTGGGGCTGGCCAGCGGCTGGATCGGCGGCTGGATCGACGAGACGCTCATGCGCCTGGTCGACGCGGTGCAGGGGTTTCCGGCCATCCTCTCTGCGCTGCTGTTCACCGCGGTGTTCTCGCCGGGGATGGTCGTCAGCATGGTGGCCATCGGCATCGCCTTCGTGCCGGCCTTCGCGCGGCTGACCCGCGGCAGCGTCCTGGAGCTGCGCGACCGCGAATTCGTGATGGCGGCGCGGGCGCTGGGCGCGGGCGAGGCGCGCCTGGTCCTGGGGCACGTGCTCCCGAACGCGCTGCCGCCGCTGATGGTGCAGGCGACCACCAGTTTTCCGGTGGCGATCCTGGCCGAAGCCGCGCTGGCCTACCTGGGGCTGGGCACGCAGCCCCCGCATCCCTCGTGGGGCCTGATGCTTCGCGAGGCCCAGAACTTCCTGTCATTCAATCCATGGTTTGCGGTCTTCCCGGGCAGCGCCATCGCCGTCACGGTGCTCGGCCTCAACCTCCTGGGCGACGGTTTACGGGACCTCTTGGACCCCCGGACCGGGTGACGGTCTATTTGACAATCGTGTAACGGTGCCCTTATCGTAACGTTTGGTTTGGCGCGGCCACGCCCGCACGCGTGTGCGGGCGAAAACTCAGGGGATGCGCCTCGGAGAATGCACGGCATGAAAGTGTTCAGTACCTCGTTTTCGCTGACCTCAGACGAGCGCACCGAGGTCTCGGACATCACCAAGCTCATCCGTGAATCGATCCAGCAGTTTCCGATCAGCAACGGCATCGCCCTCATCAACACGCTGCACACGACGTGCGCGCTCTTCATCAACGAGTTCCAGAGCGCGCTCATCGACGACCTGAAGGGCTTGATCGAGCGCCTGGTCCCGGAGCGTGGTGGCTACCGCCACGACGATCCGCGCTTCTCCGACTGCGAGCGCGGCAACGCGCACGCCCATCTCCGGGCCGCGCTGCTCGGCCGCAACATCGCGGTCGGGCTCAGCAACGGCGAGCTCTCGCTCGGACGCTTCCAGTCCGTGATCTTCGCCGAGCTCGACGGGCCCCGCCGCCGTGAGATCACGGTGCAGGTGATGGGGGAGTAGCGCTCGACCCCTCGACGCGCACTCCCTGTCCGCGCCGCCCGGAAGCTGGCGGCGTGACTGACCGCCGACACGCAGCCTCGCGTGCCGTACCCGTGTGGGGGAAAACCCCATGACCGTCTCCGCTCCTTCGCGCCACCCCGTCCCACGGTCGACTGACGTCGCGGCGGTATGAGCGGCACCGCCGAGCGGCTGGCCGTGCCGCACAACCGGCTGACCTTCGGCGAGGCCGAAGCCCGTGCCGCGGCCGAGGCGGTCGCCAGCGGGCAGTGGTCCGGCGGCCCGCGCGTGCAGGCGCTGGAGCGCGGGCTGAGCGGCCGCGCCGGCCGCGCCCACGCGATCGGCGTCGCCTCGGGTCTGGCCGCCCTGCGCCTGGGCTTGAAGGCCCTCGGCGTCGCGCGCGGTGACGAGGTGATCGTCCCCGCCTACTCGTGCGTCGCGCTCGCCAACGCGCCGCTGGCCCTCGGCGCCTCGCCGATCGTCGCGGACGTCGCCGACGACTGGAACCTCGATCCGCGGGCCGTCGCCGCGGTCCGCACGAGCCGCACGCGCGCGGTGATCGCGGTGAACACCTTTGGAGTGCCCGCCGACCTCGCGAGCCTGCGCCGCCTCGGGGCCCCGGTGATCGAGGACTGTGCTCACGGCTTCGGCCTCGCGGTGACCGACGGCGTGCTCGGGGGGCGCGGAGACCTCGCCGCGCTGTCCTTCCACGCCACCAAGCTGCTGGGCGCCGGCGAGGGCGGGGCCGTCGTGACCGATCGGGCCGATGTCGCCGAGGTCGTCCGCGCCTGGCGTGACTATGGCGACGAGCCACCCGACGGAACGCGGCTGAACGACAAGCTCAGCGACGTCCACGCGGCGATCGCCGCCTGTCAGCTCGAGCGCCTCGACGAGATGATCGCCGCGCGCCAGGCGCGGGCCCGGCGGTATCAGACTCGTCTCAGCCCGGCCGCCCAGCGCACACGGGCCTTCCGGCTTCCGACCTGGGTGGCGTCGCGCGTCTGGTATCGCTACGCGATCGAGCTGTCCGACCGGACCGCAGTCGAGGTGGTGGAGGGCATGCGACGCCTCGGCATCGGTGCCGCTCGCCCCGTCACCGACTGGCGGCCGGCCGGTGGGGCTGCGTGCCCGGTGGCCGACCGCGCCTATGCGCGCGTGGTATCACTACCGCTGTATCCGACCTTGAGCGAGGACGAGCAGGAGCGTGTGTGCGAGGCCCTGGAGGCCTGCACGGGATAGACGGTCAGTCCCCCGACGATAGACGTCGGAGGAGCTTTTCCAGACACGACGGCCGCGGGTGCACGCCGTCGAAGAACTCGTCGGCGGTGCACGGGATCGCCGCCGGATCGGCAAAGTCGCGGAAGGGCACCTTCATCCGCGCTGCCAGGGCAGCGATCGCCGCACGCATCTCATCGAGCGCCTCGTGCTGTCGTGGCTCGGCGGCCATCACCCGCCACGCCGCCGGATGGTAGGGCGGGATGTAGGCGACGATCTCTACACCCCGAGCGCGGAGATCGCGCCACAGCGCTTCGAGCAGTCGCAGGCGCTCGGGATTGAAGCGGAAGCGTACGAGGTTCGGGCCGTTGGTGGCGGCCCAGTGCACGGCGTCCTCCTGGACCTGGAGCGGGCTGCGGTGCTGGAACGCGCCGTCGTAGATGAGGCTGCCGTCGGCGCGCAGCGCCTGACGATCACCCACGGCCGGCTCGGCCACGATCGCCGCCTCGGCCGCCCCGGCCGCGGCGACCGGCCGGCTGCGGAGCGCGCGCCGAAGCCGGCGCGCAGACTCCCTCAGGACCTCGTAGGACACGAGTTCCTTCGCCCGGTTCCAGGCGCCGCGCGCGGCGTCGATGATCGTCCAGCGGCTGTGGCCCGCGGTGAAGGCGTCGACCTCGCGGGCCCAGTGACCCGGCTCCGTCTCGGCATTGAAGATCCAGGGATCGAGGGAGAAGATCGCCCGCTCGGGAATCTTGTCCTGGCGGCGCAAGATCTCCCAGAGCCCGACGAAGTCCTCGACCGTGGCGGCCGACATCCCGAGGTTGTAGAACTTCGGTGCCGCGACTCCGACCAACGCCCCGGCGATCTGCATGGCCCGGCTCGAGCCGAAGACGACGACCTGGGGCCGCGGGATCGCGCCCAGGCGAGCGCGCTGGAAGCGGCGCTCGTCCACGTTGCGATAGCCCAGCACCGCCTCGCCGGGGCCGAGCGCGGCCGCGACCGCCTGCACGCGCGCCTCGTCGCGCGCCGCGTTCCACGCGCCCGCCAGGTTGACGGCCACGACGGCCGCCAGCAGCGCGCCGAGGGTGAGCGTGAAGGCCCGCACGGCGTCAGAACTGGAAGTAGAGGAACTTCGAGCTGTAGTTCATCAGCACCAGCGCCATCGCGGTGGCGGCGGCCAGCCCGGCCTGGCGCAGGGCCGGCAGCTGCTCCAGCGGTAGCTCGAGGCTGTTGGGAGCCAGCCGCGTGATGAGGATGCCGAGCACGACCAGCGCTGAGAGCGCGGCCACGTCCGGGGTCCAGGCGCCGCCGCCAGCGCCGAGCCCGGCGAGGGCCGCGAACCAGTGCGCGGCCTGTCCGAACGTCTCGGCCCGGAAGAACACCCATCCCAGGGTCATCAGGAGGAACGTCACGTTGCGCTGCCACACGACCGGGCGGCGCTCCCAGCGCTCGGCGTTGGCCTGGTGGAGCACCAGCATGAGGCCGTGCCACGTGCCCCAGGCGGCGAACGTCCAGTTGGCGCCGTGCCAGAGGCCGCCGAGGATCATCGTCGTCATGAGATTGACGCGCCGCCGCGCCGGTGAGCAGCGATTGCCGCCGAGCGTGATGTAGAGATAGTCGCGCAGCCAGGCCGAGAGCGTCATGTGCCAGCGGCGCCAGAAGTCGCTCGGCGAGGCCGCCTTGTACGGGCTGTTGAAATTCTGGGGCAGCTCGATGCCGAACAGGCGGCCCAGGCCGATGGCCATGTCCGAGTAGCCGCTGAAGTCGAAGTAGATCTGCAGCGCGTAGCCAGCCAGCGCGAGCCAGGCGCGGAGCGCGTCGAGCTCCATCGGCGGCGCCAGCAGCGGATCGACGAGATTGCCGAGACGATCGGCCAGCAGGACCTTCTTGCACAGCCCCACGCAGAAGAGCAGGATGCCGGCCCGCCAGCGCGGCGAGATGCCGGTCGTCGCGATGCGCGTGAGCTGCGGGATGAGCTGGTGATGCCGGGTGAGCGGCCCGGCCACCAGGTGCGGGAAGAACGAGACGAACCCGGCGAAGCGGACGAAATTGCGCTCGGCCGGCGCGGCCCCCCGCCACACGTCGATGATGTAGGAGAGCGTCTGGAACGTGTAGAAGCTGATGCCGGCGGGCAGGATCACGTCGAACCAGCGGGTGACGTGGAGCATCGAGGGGACGCCGAGCGCGGCGACGCCGGCTTCCACCGTTCGCGCCAGCAGCCCCGCGTACTTGAAGTAGGCGAGCAGGCCGAGGTTTCCCGCCAGCGAGATCGCCAGCAGCGCCCGGCGCCGCGCCGGCGCCTGGGTCCGCTCGATCACGATCGCCACCCAGTAGTCGACGACCGTGGTCACCAGCATCGGCACGATGAACCACCAGTGGCCGGCGAAGGCGTAGAAGACGACGCTGGTGAAGGCGATCCAGCGCAGGAGCGGCTGGCCACGCAGACGGAGCGCCACCGCCAAGGTCAGCGGCAGGAAGAGAATCAGGAACTCGAGCGAGCTAAAGAGCACCGGGCGGCGTCACTCCAGCATCGTCCAGTCGATGACCTCGTCCTCCTCGACGTCGCGCCGCAGGCGTCGGCCAAGCGCCCGCGCGAGCTCGCCGGGTGGGATGCCGGTTCCCGGGCGCTTCACCGCGACACTCGTCGCTGTCAGCGCCTCACCGCGACGCAGGGCCCGGGCGGCGACCAGACTCTTGCGAGCGACGGCGCGCGTGGGCAGCTCCGCCGGGGTGGGGCGCTTCACGCCGTCGCCCAGCGAGGCTTCCACCTCGCGCACGGCGGCGACGAGCGCCGTGAGCTCGGCAGGATCGAGCGACGCGCGGTGGTCTGGCCCGGGCAGCGAGCGGTCCACGGTGAAGTGCTTCTCGATGATGGTGGCCCCGAGCGCCACGGCGGCCACCGAGACGGTCAACCCCGGCGTGTGATCGGAAAACCCCACCGGGCAGTCGAACCGCGCGCGCAGCGTGTCCATGGCCCGTAGATTGGTCTCTTCGGGCGGCGCCGGGTAGGCCGACACGCAGTGGAGCAACGCCAGCGGCGCCCGGCCGCCGACGGCGCTCACCGCCGTGGCCACTTCCTCGAGGGTCGCCATGCCGGTCGACACGATGATCGGCTTGCGCTTGGCGGCCAGGTGCTCGAGCAGCGGCAGGTTGGTGAGCTCGCCCGAGCCCGTCTTGAACGCCGCCACGCCGAGGCTCTCGAGATCGTCGGCGCTGGCCAGATCGAAGGGCGAGGAGAGGAACAGGATGCCGCGCTTGCGGCACGCCTCGGCCAGCGACCCGAAGGTCTCGCGCGAGAGCTCCAGCTTGCGCAGCATCTCGAGCTGGCTCTCGGCGGCACCGGTCGTCTCGACCTGGTACGGCGCCTTCGGCGCGTGACGGCTGACCAGCGCCTCGGTGCGGAAGGTCTGGAACTTCACCGCGTCGGCGCCGGCGCTCGCCGCGACCTCGATCAGGCGATGCGCCAGCGTTGGATCGCCATTGTGATTCACGCCGGCCTCGGCGATGAAGAAGACCGGCGCGCCGGCGCCCACGGAACGG
>Ga0207691_10008190_pt1 | contig 10038 bp, 6 predicted proteins | sample KBSM13metaG_FD_184327 | JGI IMG/M metagenome (GOLD analysis project Ga0207691, IMG submission 184327) | Miscanthus rhizosphere microbial communities from Kellogg Biological Station, Michigan, USA - KBS M1-3 metaG (SPAdes) (version 2) | ecosystem: Host-associated > Plants > Roots > Rhizosphere >... | reverse complement strand
GGCGGTTTGTCCGCCGCCTCCAGCACGCTGAACCTAGGGAACGATCAGCGCGAACAACTTCCTATAGATGGCCGAGGTGCCTTGCAGATCGACGCGGACCAGATTCCCGACGCCAACTTCGGCGCCGAATGACGCCGAGAGGCGGAGGCACGGTTCAGCGTCCGGCGACCGATGCGGACGCTTTCGCTCACTTCAGCGCAGGCCTTGTCAGGTCTGCGTTGAAAATGGCGCAGGAATAATTCGGTTCCAGCCTCGGCTGGAATGACGAGCATGGAAGTGCTGCTAGCCGGCCTTGGCCTGGTACATCGGATAGAGAACTGATTCTTCCTCGTGGATGCGATGCACGAGCACCTCGCCGATCGGGCGCAGGTCCTTGCGCAATTGATCGTGCAGGACCGAGGTCCATGTCGCGCGCGAGTAAGTCGTGATGAAACGATGCAGCATCTTGCCGATGCGCAACATGTCGGAAGACATGTCGTCGACGCGACGAGCAAGATCCGGATTCGTGTTCGGATTGCGCGAGAAATAACCGTACAGGTGACGGTTCTCGGTCAGCAGGTGATCCTGCAGTACGCGTGTGAAGCGATCGAGTGCCGAACGGCAGGCCATCTCGTCGTTGGTTTCTGCCGCGCGCTCGAGCTCGGCGAACAGGGCCAACAGTTGCTTGTGTTCGGCTTGCAGGTTCGGGACGAGGTCCGCGCGAAAGTCGCCCACGGCCGGCCGTTGCGCGGTGACGCGCGAGCGGTCGTCGGTGCCGGCGCCGCCGTCCTGGCCGAGCCAGCGTTTCAACATCGAAAGCATTCTAAAACTCCGGTCGCCGGCGCAGGCGCGCCAGTCGCTATGAAATCAATCTTCAATCTTATAACGCGGTTCGTTAGAAAAACGGACATGCGTCGCCCATACGCCCGGCCGGCCGGCCGGGGCCCGACCAATGGTACCGGCTGCCGGGCGGATGGTTCCTGCTAGACTAACGCCGGCTCGCGCGGCGAACCGACGGCCGCTGGGCGGCCGGCACCGTTCGCCGGCCAGGGGATCGAGCGGATCGACGCATCCAGGCGATTCTGAAGGCACGACCATGGTTGACAGGCCACATGTGACGCAACTGCTCGATGCCGTCGGCCGCGGAGACGCCCAGGCGCAGCAGGAGCTGTTCGCACTGGTCTACGACGAGCTCAAGCGCATCGCCCGCGGTCACGTGCGCCGCTCGGGCGGGCAGATGAGCATCAACCCGACGACGCTGCTGCACGAGGCGTGGATCAAGTTCGCGCGCGCCGACGATCGCCAGCTGTCCGGCAGCACGCACTTTTACAATCTGCTCGCCCAGGCGATGCGCCAGGTGCTGCTCGACCTCGCGCGCAAACACTCGACCGACAAGCACGGGCGCGGCATGGCGCGCACCGAGTTGACCGAGGGCATCGAGGACGCCGAACGTTCGATCGACGAATTGCTTGCGGTCGACACCGCGCTCGGCAAGCTGCGCGACGTCGACGCCGAGCTCGCGCAGCTGGTCGAGTGGCACTTCTTCGCCGGCCTCTCGTTCGTCGAGATCGCGAAGGCGCGCGATGTCACCGAGCGTACCGTGCGGCGCCATTGGGACATGGCGCGCGCGTTTCTCGGCGACGCGATCCGCGGCGCCAGCGCCGCGAGCTGACGGAATCCGGCGTGCCTGCGATCGATGCCGAACGCTGGCGCCGGCTGCGGCCGCTGCTCGATCGGGCGCTGGATTTGTCCGCGGTCGAACGCGCGGATTTCATCGCGCAGCTGCCGGGCGATGCCGCCGATTTGCGCGACGACCTGCAGCGCCTGATCGCCGAGCAGGAACAAACCCAGCCGATCCTGCACGAGGGTGCGGCGGAATTCGCCGCGCCGCTGTTCGGCCGCGAACTCGTCGGCCGCGCCGAAGACACGCTCGGCCTCCAATTCGGCGCCTACCGGGTCACGCGGCTGCTCGGCATCGGCGGCATGGGCGTCGTCTACCTGGCCGAGCGTGCCGACGGAAAATTCACCCATCAGGTCGCGCTGAAGGTCGTGCAGACCGGAGTCGGCGCGAGCGCGCACCAGCGCTTCGAGCACGAACGCCGCATTCTCGCGCGGCTGATCCATCCGAACATCGCGGCGCTGCACGACGGTGGCGAACTGCCGGACGGGCAGGCGTTTTATACGATGGAATATGTCGACGGCGTGCCGATCACGCTGTTCTGCGTCGAAGCGGAGTGCGACGTAGCCCAGCGCGTGCGCCTGCTGCGCGAGGTCGCGTCGACGCTGGCATTCGCCCATCGCAATCTCGTCGTCCACCGCGACATCAAGCCGTCGAATATCCTGATCACCGACGCGGGGCAGGTGAAACTTCTGGACTTCGGCATCGCCAAGATGATCGGCGCCGAACCGAACACCGACGGCGCGCCGACATTGACGGCGATGGCCGGGCCGATGACACCGGATTTCGCCGCGCCGGAGCAATTTCGCCGCGAACCGATCACGGTCGCGACCGACGTGTACCAGTTCGGGATGCTGTGCTTCCGTCTGCTGACCGGAGCGATGCCGTATCGCGCCGATCCGTCCGACCCGTACGCCTGGGCGAAGGCCGTCGCCGAGGACGATCCGGTTACGCTCGCGCGCGCGCTCACTCCGGCGACGATGCGCGGTGCCTGGAGTTCCGGCACCGACGCCGAGCGCGTCCGCCGACAGCTCGGACGCGATCTCGATGCGATCGTGCGCAAGTGCCTGGCCAAGGCGCCGGCCGACCGCTACGGGTCGATGGATGCCGTCTGCGCGGACCTCGACGCGTACCTTGCAAATCGGCCGGTCAGCGCGCGCCGGGCCAGTTACCGCTACGCCATCTCGCGCTTCATCCATCGTCACCAACTCGTTGTCGCGACGACGGTCGTCGTGCTCGCCGTGTTGATCGCGACGACGCTGTTTGCGCTGCGCCAGGCGCAGGTCGCCGCACGCGAGGCAGAGCGCGCCAATTCCGTGGCCGCGTTCCTGATCAGCTTGTTCCAGGTGGCCGATCCGGGTATCAACCGCGGCGAAAAACTCAACGCGAACCAGATTCTCGAGCGCGGCGCCGCGCAGTTGTCGACCTCGCTGGCGGAGCAACCGCTGCAGCGCGCGCGCCTGCTCAGCGTGATCGGCGAGGTGTATTCGGCGCTCGGCGATTTCCCGCGCGCGCGGATTCCATTGCAGAGCGCCGTCGACATCGAACGCGGCGCCGCCGACCGCGATCCGATCGATCTGGCACATGCCCTGCGTGCATTGGCCTGGATCACGCATCGGCAGGGCGATGCCAAAGCCGCGCTCGGTCTGCTCGATGAAGCGGCGCCGCTGCTGCAAGACGGATCGCCGCGCGCGCTCGACGAGCTGGCGGGCGTGCTCAGTTATCGAGGCCTGGCACGCAAGGCGCTCGGTGATTTTCCCGGCGCACGCACGGAATTCGAGCGGGCGCTGGCCGCAGCGGATCGGGCCGGCATGGCCGACACGCCAAAGGCCGCCGCGATCCACAACAACCTGGGTTTGCTGCTGCGCGACCGCGGAGAGCCGAAGGCCGGACTCGTCGAACTCGAGCGCGCGCTGGCGATCTACCGGCGCGAGTATGGCGAGGACCATTACCGCACGATCGGATCGACGCAGAACTACGCGATGATGCTGATCGACACGGGCGACAGTGCGGCGGCGCAGCCGTTGCTCGCGCGAACGTCCGAGCAATACCTGCGGCTGTTCGGTCCGGGCAGTTCCGATTACGCGAATTCGCAGAACATGCTCGGTAACATTGCGCGCCAGCACGGCCGCTACGACGAGTCGCTCGCGTATTACGAGCGGGCCGAAGCGGCATATCGCATTGGCTTGGGTGATCATCATCCGTACCTGGCATTCCCGCCCTACAACATGGGCGAGACCGAGTTCGCGCGCGGCAACTTCACGGCGGCGCTTGCGCACTACGATCGCGCACTCGCGCTGCGGCGCGAACTGCTGGCCGCCGACCATCCGGAAACGGCAGACTCGCTCGACGCGCGCAGCCAGACATTGCTCGCGCTGCGGCGTTACGACGAAGCGCGCGCCGATGCGGAAGCCGCGCTCGTGATCCGGCGAGCGAAACTCCCGCCCGATGCGCCGGCCATCGTGCAGAGCCTGGTCCATGTCGGCCTCGCCGAGTACGCGCTGGACCACAAGGAAGGCGCAAAGACGAACTGGGACGAGGCTCTGCAGCGCGCGCCACGCGCGTATCCGGACGGCGCCGAAGCGCTCGCTCAACTGCGCGCCGTCATCGCCGATCCGGATGCGGCCTTGCGCGGAAAAATACCGTAGTCCAGACGCTTCGAATGCACGCAGGCCGGGATGCAAGGCCGCGCCGATCCGCAGCCCGCGCCGGCCCTTTCGGTGTGCAAAGCGAAAGCCCGTGCGGCCCGGAGCTCGCGCGCGGACCTGTTATGCTTCAAGGGCGAAGGCGTGCCATCAGCGCACGCATTGCGCGAAGCCCGAGGGGGTCGGATGGCCGATATGCGCTTCTTGCGCGAATTGCGCAGACGCGGCGTGTTCAGCGTGGCCGCGGCGACGACGTGGTCTGCTCGCTGCCGATCCGGATCGATCCGCGTTGCAGAAGTTTCACCGGCAAGGCGATGGAGGGCACATGACTGACCTTCTGCAGCGTCTGCGCGAACGCAAGCTGGTGCAGTGGGGATTGGCGTATTTTGCCGCCGCGTTCGCGTTGCTGCAGGGCCTCGATCTCGTCGCGCAGAAATTCAGCTGGCCCGAACCCGTCATGCGCTTCGCGATCGTCATCGCGCTGATCGGCTTCGCCATCACGCTCGTGATGGCGTGGTATCACGGCGAACGCGGCGAGCAGCGCGCGTCGGCAACCGAGTTGCTGATCGTTGCGCTGCTGCTCGCGATCGGCGGCGGCCTGCTCTGGTTCGTGCACGGTCGCGAGCCGGCCGGTGGCCATGCTCCGAGCGCGCAGCAGGCGACGAACGCCGACAAGCCTGCGGCGGGCAACTTCCCCGCGCAGGATGCGCGGGCTGCCGACGAGAAATCGATCGCCGTGCTCCCGTTGTTCGCCAGCGGTGGAGACTCGAAAGACGACTATCTCGGCGACGGCATCAGCGAGGAAGTCCTCAATGCCCTGTCGAAATTGCCGGGCCTGAACGTCATCGGCCGCGCGTCGTCGTTCCAGTTTCGCGGCGCCAGCATCGATGCAGCCAAGGTCGGGCGCGCGCTCAACGTCCGCAACTTGCTGGCCGGAACCGTGCAGCGCGCCGGCGACGACCTGCGCATCACGATCGAACTGATCGACACCGTTACCGGCAAGCAACTCTGGTCTGAACGCTACGACCGCACGTTCAAGAGCCTGTTCGCGCTCGAGGACGACATTTCCGGCGAGGTCAGAGCGGCGCTAGCTCTGAAGCTCGGTACGGCGGCGGGACAACCGCTCGTCGACGTCGCGACGACGAATCCGCACGCCCACGACCTGTATCTGCGTGCGAAGCAGCTTGCCTATCTGAGCGACGAAGCGAGCCTGAACCAATCGGTCGTGCTGTTCAATCAGGCCGTCGCCGAGGATCCGAACTACGCGGCGGCTTGGGCGGGGCTGGCGCGAACCTACGCGTTCCTCGCGGACGCCTATCGCGCGCCGATCGATTTGAATGCGGCGATGCGCGCCGCTGCGGAAAAGGCCGTCGCCCTGGATCCGGGCCTTGCCGAGGGCCACGTTTACCTTGGCTACCTGCTGATGGCCGACGAACACGATTTTCCGGCGGCGCGGCGCGAGGCCGAGCGCGGCGTTGCGCTCAATCCCGGCTCCGCGGATGCGCACATGTTCCTCGGCCTGTACTGGCTGCAGGCCGATCACGATCACGCGACGGCCCGGCGCGAACTGCACATCGCCGAAAAGCTCGACCCGCTGAATCCGTGGAACCTGTATACCGAAATGTGGGCGGCGACTGCGCAGGGCGATTTCGCCGCGGTGCTCGACCTGGCGCAGCGGGTCAAGCGCATCGACAAGACTTTTTTCTACCTCGCCGATCCGCTCGTATACGCCTACGCCGTGGCCGGCCGCTGGCGCGAGTGCGTCGAACGTTCGGCCCAGGCGCAGACTGCCGCCGGCGATCAGCCGGATTTTGCCGCGGCGATCTGCCACGCGCATTCGGGCAACGTCGCGCGGGCGCGCGAAATTCTCGAGCAAATGCAGACCGCCGCACGCACTCACTATGTCGACCATGGCGACATCGCTGCGATCCACATGGCGCTTGGTGAAAAGGATCGCGCGCTCGACGAACTGGAGCAGGCGTATCGCGACCGTTCGCAGCCACTGCTGAATTTCTGGTTTCAGCCGTGGTTCGTGCCGCTGCACGACGAGCCGCGCTATCGGGCATTGCACGACCGGATCTACAAGACCACGAAACTGCCGGCCACGACCGGCAGGCCATGAATCATTTCCTGCGACGCCTGCGCCACGGCCCGCGCATTGACGGGCGGTCGTGTCCGCGGCAAAGATGCGGCGCATGACGGACGACTCATCCCGCCCTTCCTCAGGCTGGTTAGCCGAATTCCGCCGCCGGCGCATGTTTCGCGCGATGGTGGCGTATCTCGTCGGCGCCTGGCTGCTGCTGCAGATCGCGAATGTCACATTTCCGCCGCTCGGCCTGCCGGAATGGATGCAACGTGCGTTGATCATCGCACTCGCGGTCGGCATCGTGCCCGCGTTCGTGCTGGCCTGGCTGTTCGACCTGACCACCAGCGGCGTCGTGCGCACACCGCCGCGCAACAGCTCGGACGCCGCGCCAGGATCGAAGGCGGGCGGTGCGATCCCGCGCATGATCGCGGGCGCTGTTGCCCGCCCGGGCGACGCGCTTTCCGCCGAGGGTGTCGCGACGCCGGATCCGCTGCCGGCGTCGCCTGCCTCCTCCGACACGACGGTGGAGGATCCGTCGATCGCGATACTGCCGTTCGCGGACCTGAGCCCGGACAAGGACCAGGACTGGTTCTGCGACGGCCTTGCGGAAGAGATCATCGACGCGCTGTGCTGCGTGCGCAACCTGCGCGTCGCCTCGCGCACGGCATCGTTCCGCTATCGCGACGGCAGCGTCGATCCGCGCGAGATCGGCCGCGAGTTGCGCGTCCGCACGATCCTCGAGGGCAGCGTGCGCAAGGCCGGGGAACGCCTGCGCATCACCGCGCAGCTGATCGACGCGGTCAGCGGTTTCCACCTCTGGTCGGAAACGTACGATCGCCGGCTCGAGGACGTCTTTGCGATCCAGAGCGAGATCGCGCGCAAGGTATCGGCCGAGTTGCGCGTGTCGCTGACCGGCGAGCAGGCCGCGCGCCTGGAGCGTTACGCGCCGCGCAACGTGCAGGCGCACGAGTTCTACCTGCGCGGTCGGCAACTCGTCGCGCAGGTCGGGTTCGACGAGTGGCGCCAGGCGCCGGCGATGTTCCGCCGCGCGATCGAGATCGATCCCGAGTACGCGCAGGCTCATGCGGGCCTCGCCGATATCCTCGCGCAGCTGACGCTATGGCGCTTCCTTCGACCCGGCGAGGACGTGATGCCCGAGGCCACGCGCGCCGCGTATCGCGCGCTCGAACTGGCACCGGACCTGGCCGAGGCGCACGTCGCCGTCGGCCACGTTCGATCGCTGGCCGGCGATGCGGCCGGCGCCTCGCGTTCGTTTGAACGCGCGCTCGAACTGAACCCGGACCTGTTCGACGCGCACTATTACTTCGCGCGCCACTGTTTCGCCCACGGCGAATACGAGCGCGCGGCCGAATTGTTCCGTTCGGCGTTTGCCTTGCATCCGGACGACTACGCTGTCCTCGCGCTCGCCGTGTCGGTCTACGACCGGCTCGGCGAAAAGGCGCGCGGCGAAGTCCTCGCGCGCGAGGCCGCGGCCGGGCTGCTGCATCAGGTGGAACTCGACCCGTCCGACGCGCGCGCGAACTATTTTCTCGCCGGCATGCTGGCCCGTCTGGGCCGGCGCGAGGAGGGCATTCCGTACGTCGAGGCTGCATTGCGCCTGCGGCCGAACGATTACTCGACGCTGTACAACGCGGCCTGCTACTACAGCCTCGCCGGCGACAGCGAACGCGCGATCGACCTGCTCGAAAAGGCCTGTGAATCCGGTGGCGGCAGTCGTGGCTGGTTCGAGCACGATCAGGATCTGGAACCGCTGCGCGCAAACGTCCGGTTCAAGGCCTTGATGGCCAGGCTCGCCGACGATCCGGCCGCGTCCCCTGCGGCGCGTTGAGCGCCTCGGCAGAACGCGCGTACCGATCGGAATCGCGTCACCGCGCTTACCCCGACCAGCAGGAGGGACTTCAGCGGTCGTTCACTGCCTGGAGCGTCCACTCATGCGGCAATCGGTGCGGCCGCATCCCGGATGCAGCGTGATCCATGCGCCGCGCGGTCTGGTGAATCGGTCGCCGTGTTGGTCCCACTTCTGAAAGGAGGCGATATGCATCGCTTGAATCGTTTTGCCATTTGCGCGTTTGCCCTCATCGGCGTGACCTCGTTCGCGAGCGTCACGATGGCAGCCAAACCCGAAGACAAGCAGAAGCACGGCAACATGGCCGCGAAGGAAGAAGGCAAGCACCAGAACCAGGAAGCCAAGCAGCAAGGCCACGGGCATCGCAACAACCATAGTGGAAAGAATCTGATCGGCGCCAAGATCAAGACGAACGGTCATCACGTCCTCGAGCAGAAAGGCGACGTTACGGCTTCCGTGGACGTAAAAGACGGCAAGATCGCCGGCCTGCATGCCAAACACGCGAAGAAGGGCGACCTTCCGGTCAAGAAGTACAAGAGCAACAAGCAGATGGCCCAGGTGAGCCCCATGCTGCCTGGTGGAGAGCCTCGCCTGATTAGCGTCCAGGATCAGTACGTCGGGACGATGTGGATCGGCTATTCGTACTACAACGATTATGGCGAAGAGGATATCTACTGGTTCCCGGTCGACATGATCCTCGACGGAGAAACTGGCGCAATCTGGTACGAAGACGCAGCATGATTTCGCAGCCGGTCTGTAGCCGGGGCCTTTCCCAAGGCCCCGGTTGCTGATCAGCCGGCTGGCCGGCCTGGCTTCCGCCAGCCCGGAAACGTTTTTGCGAGGACGACGGGCAACCTGCGGGCGAACAGGAAGAGGCCGCCGGCCCGGATGCGGGCTAGCGTTCAGAAAATTCGACCAAACTTGTGCAACCGCGAGATACTTTGCGACCAGCGTGGAAGGTCCGGAGTACATCGCCATGAGCTACGAACACGAGTACCGCCGCTCGATCGAGCAGCCGGAACAGTTCTGGGCCGAGCAGGCGCGGGCGATCCACTGGCACAAGCCGCCGCAGACGATCCTCGAATACGTGAACCCGCCGTTCCGCAAGTGGTTTGCCGGCGGAGAAACGAACCTGTGCTACAACGCCGTCGACCGGCACCTCGCTGCGCGCGGCGACCAACTCGCGCTCGTCGCCATATCGACCGAGACGAATGCGACGCGGCGCGTGACCTACCGCGAGTTGTATCGCGAGGTGAACACGTTCGCCGCGGTGCTCGCGTCGCTCGGCGTGAAGCGTGGCGAACGCGTCGTGATCTACATGCCGAACATGGCTGAAGCGGTGTTCGCAGTGCTCGCGTGTGCCCGGCTTGGCGCGGTCCATTCCGTCGTCTTCGGCGGCTTCGCGTCGCACAACCTGGCGCTGCGCATCGACGACGCGAAGCCGATACTGCTGATCTGCGCGGACGCCGGCATGCGCGCTGGCAAGGTCATCGCCTACAAGCCGCTCGTCGACGAGGCGCTGCAGCTGGCGACGTCGCCGCCGCCGCACGTGTTGATCGTCTCGCGTGGCCTCGACAAGGACCTGCAGCGGCAGCCGGGCCGCGACCTCGACTACGCCGAACTGCGAGGCGCGCACGACAATGCCGAGGTTCCGGTCGAGTGGCTCGAGTCGAACGAGCCGAGCTATCTTTTGTACACCTCCGGCACGACCGGCAAGCCGAAAGGCGTGCAGCGCGATGTCGGTGGTCACGCCGTCGCACTGGCGTTGAGCATGCGCACGGTG
>Ga0207691_10008189_pt1 | contig 10039 bp, 8 predicted proteins | sample KBSM13metaG_FD_184327 | JGI IMG/M metagenome (GOLD analysis project Ga0207691, IMG submission 184327) | Miscanthus rhizosphere microbial communities from Kellogg Biological Station, Michigan, USA - KBS M1-3 metaG (SPAdes) (version 2) | ecosystem: Host-associated > Plants > Roots > Rhizosphere >... | reverse complement strand
GAAACCGCGCTTCGAGAACCTTCGGCGGATTCTTCCCGCCGACCACCATCGCGCTTTCGCGGTAGATCAAGTCGCCCGCGGCGTCTTTCTGCAGCGTTTCCGTCAGCTTCTCGGTTCGGACCACGTCGCCCAGCCCCGCGGTGCGCTCCTTGCTGCGCTCCAGGCGGCCGCCCTTGCACGACCAGCGGCCGGTGTCGTTGATGGTCATCTCGGCGAGCGGCTTGCCCGCAACGTCCATGAACCTGAGGCGCGTGTCCTTCGCGGAGTATGTCAGTGCGACCGTTTCGGCGAGCGGGATGGTCTTGGGGCGCTGGATGAGATTGCCGCCGGAGAGCGCGCCGGGGCCGCTGCCCTTTTCCTCGACGCGATAGAGCTTGCTGCGCTCGCGCGACATGGACAGGTCCGAGAGCTTGGCGTCCATCGCCGGCCCCGCGGACTTGAAGCGGTACGTGCCGGCGAGCGTCGAGCAATCGGCCGCGGCGCAGGGAAGCGCCAGCGCCGCGATCAGCGCCGGAATTGCGCGAGGACGGAGGAGGTCCACGTGAGGCGTTCGATCAGGGTGCGCAGGAACTCGCGGTTGAAGCGCAGCTGGCAACCCTCGGAGAGCGACTCCAGGTGTGTCGCCTGGATCTTGAGGAGCTGCACCTCGGATACCGAGATGATGGAAGCGGAGCGCCGCGCGCGGTCGCCCGAGAGATACGCCATCTCCCCGAAGCAATCGCCTTCCTTGAGGACGTTCAGGAGCTTGCCGTCCTTCACGACCTTCACCTGGCCGCCGACGATGATGAAGAAGGCCTGGCCGATCTCGCCCTCCAGCAGCAGGTTCTCGTCGCGCGAATGGTTTTCCCACACCGCGCCGCGCAGCACTTCCCAGAGCTCGGCATCGCGGAACTCGCGGAAGAAGGGCAGCGACCTCAGCTTGTTGAATTTCTCGGTCGACGAGATCTCGTGCGAGTAGCGCTCGAGCTGCGGGAACGTGTTGGCGAGGTCGGTCGCCATCTCGAACCACGTGGCGTAGCGGACCTTCGGGTCCTTGTGCATCGCCTTCTTCACGATCTCCACCAGCGCGGGCGGCAGGTCGGGCCGCAGCTGCTCGATGGGCACCGGATCCTCATTGAGGATCTTGTTGATCATCGTGACGGCGTTCTCGGCGCGGAACGGCAGCTTCCCGGTGAGGAGCTCGTACATCACGACGCCGAGCGAATAGATGTCCGACTGGACGCTCGGGCCTTCCTCGTTGATCTGCTCGGGCGACATGTACGCCGGCGAGCCGAGGAAGCCGTCGATCTGCGTGTGCTCGGCGTGCGACACCTTCGCCGTGCCGAAGTCGCTGATCTTGATGTCGTCGCGATCGGAAAGCAGGATGTTGGCCGGCTTGATGTCGCGGTGGATGACGCCGTTCTGGAACGCGTAGTCCAGCGCGCGGCACATCTTGAAGATGACGAGCACCGCCTGGCGGACCGGCAGCAGGTTGGTCTCGGTGCAGAACTTCTTGAGCGAGCCGCCCGGAACGTATTCCATGACGATGTAGCGCTCGTTGCCCTCGACCACCGCGTCGTACACGCCGACGATGTTGGGGTGGTTGAGCTTGCCGGCGAGGGAGGCCTCGTTGAGGAAGAGCTTCTCGAAGCGCTTGGCTTCCTCCTCGCCCATGTCGATGTCGGTCTTGGCGACCTTGATGGCGACCTTGCGGTCGTTGAAGGGGTCTTCGCCAAGGAAGACATTGGCCGATGCGCCCTGTCCCAGTTCGGAAAGGACGCTGTACTTCCCGATCTTTGAGGGCCGCTCTGACAAGGGGATTTTTTCTCGGTAAGCCGTTCTTTTTGCGCAGTTTAACCGATAAGGCGGCGGGCGAGGGCGAGGAAGGCTGCGCGCGAAATCCCGTTCACCGGTACGGCTTCGCCCGACTGGGCGTTTTTGTAATTGCGGAAGAGGGACTTGCGGTACGCGGGGTCGTAGTGGTTCCGCAGCAGGTCGCTCACGAGGCTGTCCCAGTCCCCCGCTTCCAGCAGCGATTTCCAGTGCCCGATGCGCTCGCTGCCGTGCAGCGGCGTGAGGATGTCGAGCTTTTCGGCGAGCGCCTCGCGGCGCGATTCGAAGTGGACGTAGTCTTCGCGCAGCAGGGCGACGCGCTCGCGCTCGCCGGCCTCCAGCCGGATGCATTCCGATCCACGCATGCGCTCGATCAACGCATCGGGCACGCGCAGGTTGCCGACCTTCTTGCTTTCGGATTCGACGAACACGGGCCGCGACGGATCGAACGACGAGAGCGCGCTCCAGATCGCGGTCTCGAACGATTTTTGCGAGGGCTGCGGCGCGTCGGGCAGGTCGCCCAGCACCGAGCCGCGATGCACCGCGAGAATCTCCAGGTCCAGCACCTGCGCGCCCGCTTCCGCGAGCGCTTCCAGCAGGCGGCTCTTGCCGGAGCCGGTGGCACCGCAGATCACGCGAAAGTCGAAGCGCGCGGGAAGCGTCTCCAGGTCGGCGACCACCTGCTTGCGGAATGCCTTGTAGCCGCCTTCCAGCCGCACCGCGTCCCAGCCCACCTGGCGCAGCACATGCGTGAGCGAACCCGAGCGGCCGCCGCCGCGCCAGCAGTACACGAGCGGCTTCCAGCCGCGCGGCTTGTCCATGAACAGCGTGTCGATGTGGCGCGCGATGTTGCGCGACACGAGCGGCGCGCCGGCGCGCTTCGCATCGAACGCGGAATGCTGCTTGTAGATGGTGCCGACCTGCGCACGCTCGTCGTCGTCGAGAACGGGCGTGTTGATGGCGCCGGGCAGGTGGTCCTCGGCGAACTCGGCGGGACTTCTCGCATCGAGGATCGCGCCGTAGCCCTGCAGGTCCTGCAACGCGAGCGGCGTGGCGACAGAAGCGTCGGGGCGCGGCGGCTGGAACGGAAGCTCCGTCACTTCGCCTTCTTCTTCAGCAGCGGCTCGAGCACCTTCCAGACGTTGTCGGCGATGCGCTCCTGCGCCGCGGCGGTGGGATGCACCTGGTCGGCCTGGAAGAGCTCGGGCTTGTCGGCCATGCCCTCGAGGAGGAACGGGACCAGCGCCGCATCGGACTTCTTCGCGAGGGCACCGTACATGCCGTGAAACTGGGCCGCGTAATCGATGCCATAATTCGGTGGAATCATCATGCCCACGAGCACCGGCTCGGCACGCGCCTGCTTCACCTGGCGCACGATCTCCTCGAGGTTCCTGCGCATCCCGGCCACCGGCTGGCCGCGCAGCGCGTCGTTCGCGCCGAGCTCGATGAGGACGATGGAGGGCTTGTGCAGCCGCAGGTCCTCGGGAATGCGGCGCAGGCCGCCCGCGGTGGTCTCGCCGGTGATGCTCGCGTTCACCACGGTCCAGGGCAGCTTCGCGGCCTCGATGCGGCGCGCAACGATGCGCACCCAGCCCTGCTCGAGGTCGAGGTTGTACGCGGCCGAGAGGCTGTCGCCGAACACCATGACGGTGCGCGCGGCGAAGGCGGGCGTGCCCGCGAACAGGAAAGCGGCAAGGAGCCAATGAGCGAAGCGCAGCATGCGTGGATTGTGAAGTGTGAGGGGTTGACGAAACAAGTGTCGACGCCGGATCACGTCCTCACCATTGTGAAGGACGCGACCTTCGACGTGCGCGCGGGCGAGGCGGTGGCGATCCTGGGCGCCTCCGGCTCGGGAAAGTCCACCCTGCTGGGATTGCTGGCGGGGCTCGACGTTCCGAGCTCCGGGCGCGTGCGAATCGACGGCGAGGACCTCTTTTCGCTCTCGGAAGACGGCCGCGCGCAACTGCGCGGACGCATGGTGGGATTCGTCTTCCAGTCGTTCCAGCTCCTGCCGGCGCTCACCGCGCTGGAGAACGTGATGCTGCCGCTCGAGCTCTCCGGCGGCGCGGATGCCGCGTCGCGGGCGCGCGCGGTGCTGGGCCGCGTGGGGCTGGGCGAGCGCCTCGGCCATTATCCGCGCCAGCTCTCGGGCGGCGAGCAGCAGCGCGTGGCGGTGGCGCGGGCGTTCGTGACCGAGCCCAAGCTCCTCTTCGCGGACGAGCCCACCGGCAACCTGGATTCCGTCACCGGCGAGCACGTGATCGAGCTCCTCTTCGAGATGAATCGCGAACGGGGCGCGACGCTGGTGCTGGTCACGCACGACGCCGATCTCGCCAAGCGCTGCGACCGGCGCATCCACATCGCCGCCGGCCAGATCACGCATGAAGATTAAGGCTGAAACGCAGAGAACGCAGAGAACGCAGAGAAATGAGTGCGTCGCTTTCGGGACTGAGCAACCAGTATCGCGAATCGCCCAGATTGCTCTGCGTTCTCTGTGTTCTCTGCGTTTCAGCTTTAGTGCCTTGAAATGAAGCGAATCCCCCTCGCCATGCGGATGCTCAGGCGGAATTGGTCCGCCGGGGAGCTGCGCGTGCTGCTGCTGGCGCTGGTCATCGCGGTGGCGAGCGTGACCACGGTGGGATTTTTCGCCGATCGCGTGCAGGCGGCGCTCGACCAGCAGGCCAACGAGCTCCTCGCCGCGGACCTGGCGGTCATCGGCGACAAGCCGCTGCCGAACGACTTCGACGAGGCTGCGCGCCGCCACAAGCTCGACGTCGCGCATACCCGGACTTTCCCGAGCATGGTAGGCGCGGGCGACGCCGTGAGCCTCGCGGAGATCAAGGCGGTGTCCGACGGCTTTCCGCTGCGCGGGCGCATCCGCGTCGTGGACCGCCCCGGCCAGCGTGAGCGCGAGGTGGTCGGCGGGCCGGCGCGGGGCACGGCGTGGATCGGGGTCGCGCTCGCCGGGAGGCTGGATCTCGCGGCGGGCGACGAGCTGCAGGTGGGTCGCGCCAGGCTCAAGGTGGGCGCGATCATCACTCGCGAGCCCGACAGCGTCTTCGACTACTTCGGAATCGCCCCGCGCGTGCTGATGCACGAAGCCGACGTGGAATCCACGGGCCTCATCCAGGTGGGCAGCCGCGTGGGCTATCGCCTCCTGGTGCGCGGCGAGAACGCCGACCTGGAGCGGTTCCGCGAGGAATTGAAGCCGAAGATGGCGCGCGGACAGCGCGTGGAGGGCGTGCGCGATGCGCGCAGCGAAGTGCGTGCGGCGCTGGAGCGCGCGCAGCGCTTCCTCGGCCTCGCGTCGCTCCTCTCGGTGGTGCTGGGCTCAGTGGCGGTCGCGCTCTCCGCACGGCGCTTCTCGCAGCGGCAGGTGGACTCGGCGGCGATGATGCGCTGCCTGGGCGCCACGCAGGCCGACCTTTTCGCGATCCACGCATGGCAGTTCGTGGCGTTGGGAATCGCCGCGTGCGTGCTGGGCGGGCTCATCGGGTATGCGGCGCAGGAGGTGCTGGCGCGCTGGCTCGCGGATTTCTTCACGGTCACGCTGCCGCTGCCCGGGCCGCTGCCGGGCTTGCGCGGCGTCGTGATCGGCTTCGTGCTGTTGCTGGGCTTCACGCTGCCGCCGCTGCTCAGGCTTCGCAACGTGTCCACGCTGCGCGTGCTGCGCCGGGACATGGCCGCGGCCGAGCCGCTCAGCATCGCCGCGTTCGCGCTCGGGCTCGCCGCGCTCTCCGCGCTCATCATCTGGCAGGCAGGCGACATCAAGCTGGGATCGATCGCGCTGGGTGGATTCGCCGCGGCGCTCGCGGTGGCCGCCATCGCGGGCTACGCGATGATCCGTGTCGTCGCGCGCCTGCGCGGCGCGGCCTCCGGCCCCTGGCGTTACGGGCTCGCGAACCTGCGGCGGCGCACCGGCGCATCGCTGGTGCAGATCATCGCGCTGGGCCTGGGGCTCATGGCGATGCTCATGCTCACGCTGGTGCGCACCGAGCTCATCTCGCGCTGGCAGCAGTCGATGCCGAAGGACATGCCCAACCGCTTCGCCATCAACATCCAGTCCGACCAGCTGGGGGACGTGAAGCGCTACTTCAGCGACCTCGACCTGAAAACGCCGGACCTGTACCCGATGGTGCGCGGGCGCCTGATGTCGATCGGAAGCCGCACGGTGGCGGGGGGAAATTTCAAGGAAGAGCGCGCCAAGCGCCTCGCCGAGCGAGAGTTCAATCTCTCGTGGGCGGCCGTGAACCGCGTCGACAACAAGATCGTGGCGGGCAAGTTCTGGGCGCCGGATTCCACCGAGCCGCAGTTCTCCGTGGAGGAGGGCATCGCGAAGACGCTCGGCATCAACCTGGGCGACACGCTCACCTTCGATGTCGCGGGCTCGAAGTTCACCGCGAAGGTGACGAGCCTGCGCAAGGTGGACTGGGATTCCTTCAAGCCGAACTTCTTCGTGATCGCGAGCCCGCAGCTCCTGCAGTCGTATCCGGCGAGCTGGATCACGAGCTTCCACCTGCCGGCGGGACGCGATGAAGTCGTGACGCGCCTCGTGCAGCGCTTCCCCAACGTGAGCGTGATCGACCTGTCGGCGATCATGGCCCAGGTGCAGCGCATCACGGACCAGGTCTCTCGCGCCGTGGAGTTCGTTTTCCTGTTCGCGATCGCCGCGGGGCTCGTGGTGCTCTTCGCCGCGATCGTCTCCACGCAGGACGAGCGCGTCTTCGAGGGCGCGATCCTGCGCACGCTGGGCGCGAGCCGGCGGCAGCTTTCGATCCTGCAGCTCGCGGAGTTCCTCACCATCGGGTTGCTCGCGGGGACCATCGCCTCCGCGGGCGCGGTGGCGCTGTCCATGGTGCTCTCCGACCGCGTGCTCGGCGTGCCCTACGACTTCCGCTGGGGCCTGCCGCTCGCGGGCATCGCCATCGGAGGAATCGGCGTCGCGCTGGCGGGATTGATCGGAACGCGCAAGGTCGTCAATTCGCCGCCGCTGCAGACGATTCGAGCGGTGACGTAAATTACCCCGGCGGATGCCTCGCGACGAATCTTGAGATTCGCGGGGGCTCCTCCGCGATGTGCAGCGCGTGGCGGCGTTGCTGCAAGCGCTCGTCGGCGGCGGTGAAGCGGTCGAAGCGCCTGAGATAATCGGCCCAGGTGTCGCAGGCGAAGTACTCGACCCAGCGTCCCGGACGCTGCAGGTCCTCGAACAAGCCCCACGAAACGGCGCCGGCGCGCAGCCGCGCGCTGCGCGTCTCGGACATGACCGCGTCGAATTCCTCGCTGCGGCCGGGGTCGATCTGGTACTCGATGGTCACCATCACGGGCCCTTCGCTCAGCTCCACGGGCCGCGCGGGCACCGGCTCGTCGAAGGGATGCGTCGGCGTGTGATCCTCGGAACCCTCCAGCGTGCGGTGGCGAGTGAAGGCGAGCGCGATGAGCATGCTGCCGGCGGCCACGCCCAGGCTCACGTGGATGTTCCAGATCTCGGCGAGCTTTCCCCAGATCGCGGCGCCGATCGCCGAGCCGCCCATGATCGCCATCTGGTAGATCGCCATGCCGCGCGCGCGCACCCAGTCGGGCAACGCCAGCTGCGCGGCGATGGTGACGGAGTTGGCGACGAGGATCCAGGCCGCGCCGGAGACGAACTGCGCGGGCGCCGCGACCCAGATGGTGGGCGCGAGTGCCAGCACCGCGATGCCGAAGGCATTCCAGATCGATCCGATGAGCACGATCCGGTCGCGGTTCAGGCGCTGGCGGATCTTCGGCAGCTGCGTGGCGGCGGTGATCGCGCCCGCGCCCAGGGAGGCGAGGAGGATGGTGAAGGTCTTGGCGTCGCCGCCTTCGAGGCCCTTCGCCACCAGCGGCAGCAGCGCGAAGATCGCCGTCGAGTGCAGGAAGAAGCTCGCCGTTCGCACCAGCGCATCGCGCATGCGCCGCGACTCGCGCACGAACTGGAAGCCCAGGCGCATGGCGCCGATGAAGCGTTCGCCGGGCAGGACCGAGGGCTTGGCCTCCCGTTTCCAGCGATAGAGCACGAAGGCCGCGACGATCGACATCACGAAGTTGAGCCCGAACACCCAGTGGTCGCCCGCGGCCGAGATGATGGCGCCGGCGACGAGCGGCCCCACCACGCGCGAGGTGTTCACGGCGACCGCGTTCAGCGCGAGCGCATCTCCCAGCTGCGAGCGCGGCACCACCTCGGGAAGGATCGCCGCATACACCGGCCAGCGCATCGCGAGCCCGATGCCGTTGGTGAAGACCAGCGCGAGGAGCAGCGGCGCCGTGAGCATGTCGAGGAACGCGACGATGAAGAGCACCACGGCGTTGGTCGCGATCCAGAGCTGCGTGACCATGAAGTAGCGGCGCCGGTCGAGGATGTCGGCCAACGCGCCGCTGGGCAGCCCCAGCAGGAACACCGGCAGCGAGGAAGCCGTCTGCACCAGCGCGATCAGCATGGGCGAGGTGGTGAGCGAGGTCATCACCCACGCGGCCGCCACGTCGTTCATCCACATGCAGGTGTTGGATGCGAGCCATACCAGCCACAGCATGCGAAACGTGGGGACCCGCAGCGGCGCCCAGGCCGACGCCCTCTCGACGCGTGGCTCTTCCGGCGCGGGGAGTTGCTCGCTCATTCGCCTATAGTAATGTCCCGTTACATGTCGCCGTACCTCCTCCTCTCCCTCACCGCGTTTTTCTGGTCCCTCAACTGGGTGATCGGCCGCGCCATCGCGGGCCACGTGACGCCGTTCGCGCTCACGTACATCCGCTGGATCGTGGCGCTCGCGCTGATGCTGCCGTTCGCGTGGCCGGCGATCCGCGCGCACAAGGACGTGATCAGGCGCGACTGGAAGAAGATCGTGTGGCTGGGCTTCTGGGGCACGGGGCTGCACAACGTGTTCGCCTACGCCGGCCTGCAGTACACGACCGCGACCAACGGCGTGATCCTGAACAGCTCCGTGCCGATCATGATCATCGTGCTCGGCTGGCTCATCTATCGCGACACCATCACGCGGCTGCAGTCCCTCGGCGTCGCGATCTCGATGCTCGGCGTGTTCGCGATCCTCACGCGCGGCGACCTGGGCGTGCTCGCGAACTTCCAGCTCAACAAGGGCGACGTGATCGTGGTCGTCGGCATGGTCTTCTGGGCGGCGTACACGGTGTTCCTGCGGCACAAGCCCGTGGGCCTGCCGGGGCTGGCCCTTCTCACGTGCTGCGCGGTCGTCGGTGTCGCGCTCCTCACGCCGCTCTTCGTGATCGAGATGGTGTTCCTCGACGGGCGCATCGAGGTCACGCCGGCGACGCTCGCGGCGATGCTCTACGTGGGGATCTTCCCGTCCTTCGTGGGTTACATCTTCTGGAATCGCGGCGTGGCCGAGGTGGGGCCCAACATCTCCGGGATCTTCATGCACCTCATGCCGGTGTTCGGCAGCCTGCTCGCGTGGCTGTTCCTCGGCGAGCGCATCCAGCTGTTCCACATCGTGGGCATCGCCCTCATACTGTCCGGCATCACGCTCACCACCCGCGGACGCCGCGCCGAGCCCGAGCCGGGCCCCGAGTAGGAGGTTTCCATGCAGCTGATCCTGTGGCGCCACGCGGAGGCGGAAGACGCCCATGGCAAGGACGACATGGACCGCGCCCTCACGAAGAAGGGCCATAACCAGGCCGCGCGCATGGCGAAGTGGCTGAAGCCCCGCCTGCAGGGCGAGTGGCGCATCCTCGTGAGCCCCGCGAAGCGCGCGTTGGAAACCGTCGATCCTCTCGGCCGCGAGTTCGCGGTGGACGATGCCCTGCGGCCCGGCGTGCCGGCGAAGAACGTCCTGCGCGCCGCCGGCTGGCCCTCGAACGACCGCAACATCGTCGTGGTCGGGCACCAGCCGACGCTGGGCGAGGCGGCCTCGCTCATTTTCCTGGGCGAGGAGGGCGAGGCGGCGCTGCGCAAGGGCGCCATCTGGTGGTTCGAGACGCGCGGCGGGCACGATAAGATGAACACGGTGCTGAAGGCGGTGCTGCCGCCGGATCTCTTGGACGACTAGGAGGAACGATGAAGCTCACCGCCGGGCAGATCGCGCAATTCGACCGCGACGGGTATCTCTTCTTTCCATCGCTCTTCTCCCCGGCCGAGATCAAGGCGCTCACCGACGAGGTGCCGCGCCTCTACGCCATGCGCCGGCCCGAGAACGTGCGCGAGAAGGGAAGCGATGCGGTGCGCACCAATTTCGCGGCGCAT
>Ga0207691_10008187_pt1 | contig 10041 bp, 11 predicted proteins | sample KBSM13metaG_FD_184327 | JGI IMG/M metagenome (GOLD analysis project Ga0207691, IMG submission 184327) | Miscanthus rhizosphere microbial communities from Kellogg Biological Station, Michigan, USA - KBS M1-3 metaG (SPAdes) (version 2) | ecosystem: Host-associated > Plants > Roots > Rhizosphere >... | reverse complement strand
CGCACTCCCACTAGTTTCTGCAATCATCCGCGATTGCGAGGATCAAAAAGCGGCCATTCATGGCCGCACTTTTCTCCAAGAGCTGTGCCGGAAGTCACGATCGCAGCCGGAGCACGCAACCCAAATCCCTGGTCGCGCATCTACTTCGGGGTAGTCGCCAATGGCGGAAAAAGTGCTGGCATGGTGCTTGCCTTGTCCACCTTGGCAAAAGTATACGAAAGGAGCGGATCATGAACCTGCAAATGCAGCTCAAGCGCGGACTCGTCGCGCTGGCAATCTGGGTGCTGCTCGGCGGCTTCGTGTTGAGCCACGCCGGCGCCAGCGAGGAGCGCGCGACCGCCGCGATTCACGCCGCGCTGCGGACCAGTTCCACCTGCGAGTCGTCGCTGCGCATCGACCTGACCCAATCGTTGCGCGTGACGATGCCGTGCGACTGGTCCTGCGCGCCGGTGCGCGAGGTCATGCACGCGTTGCGCGTGCCCGTGCGCAAGTCGCCGTCTTCGACCTGCCGGGCGCCAAACGTTGCCTGACGGTCGTTGAGGAACTTCCCTAACGCGGCCGCGCGCGAAATAATCCGCGCATGCTGCATGTCGTCCTGTACCAGCCCGAGATTCCACCAAACACCGGCAACGTCATCCGACTGTGCGCGAACAGCGGCGCGCGGTTGCACCTGATCCGTCCGCTCGGTTTCGACCTCGACCACGCCAAGCTGCGCCGCGCCGGGCTCGATTACGCCGAGTTCGCGCAGGTCGCCGTCCACGACGACCTCGACGCGTTCCTCGCCGCCGTCCGTCCGGCGCGGCTGTTCGCATTGTCCACGCGCGCGTCGACATTGTATACAAATGTGCAGTTCGGCGCGGACGATGCGATCGTGTTCGGGCCGGAGACGCGAGGGTTGCCGCAGGCGCTGCTCGACGCGCTGCCGCCGGCGCAGCGCCTGCGCTTGCCGATGCGTCCGGGCAACCGCAGCCTCAATCTGTCGAACGCGGTCGCCGTCGTCGTCTACGAAGCCTGGCGCCAGCTCACTTTCGCCGGCGGTACCTGATCGACCGGCCGTGGCCCGCCGCTGTCGCGACCAGTCCGCCCAGCAGCGCGAGCATCAGCCAGGGCGACAATACCGGCGCCGGATCGACCGTGCGTGCCGCCAGCACGCTGAACGCGCCCCGCGCCACGACATTGCATTCGCTCGGGAACGGCGGCGGATTGTTGCTGCAGCTGATGACCTCGAGGTTGTAGTTGTCGGCCGGAAACGCGCCCAGGACATAGTCGCGGAATGGCAGGAGGTATTGCGACGGGCAGGCATCGTCGTAATCGAGCCGGATCGTGATGTCGCCATACTCGCGCGTGATCGAGGTGGCGGGCGGCCAGCAGGCCTTGCTCTGGTCGTTGCTCAGTCGTGCCGTCACCGTTTGACCCGCCACCGGCAGCGCCGGACTGAACTGCACCACGACCGGACGTGTCGCGGCCCGCAGCGGCTCCGCCCCAAGCGTGCAGGCGACGGCGGCGAGTCCGATCAGCAGGGAGTTCAGTCTGGCCATCGCGATCACCTCGGATAGGCCGGGATCGGCGCGCAGGAGGCAGCCGCGGGCAGCGCGGACATGCTCGCCCAGGCCGCGGCGCCGCCGCTGGAATATGACGACACGACCGAAGAGACATGCAGATTCGCCCAGTCGTTGAAGTCGTGCACGACCGTGTTCGTCCCGCCGCACTCGCCCGGTTCGAGACTGTAGTTGTTGATGTCGGCGACCACGCCGGACGTGTATTGAAGATCGCCGTTCCAGTCGACCGGCACGACCGCGTTGGTGCACATGCCGACGGTTTCATCGAGATTGTTCTCGTCCAGCGTCAGGCGGTCGCCGTGGGAATAATCCAGCGTGCTCGCGCCGTCACCGGTACCCAGACAGCCGCTGTCGACGCCGACGAACTCGTAGCGATAGTTCATCACCGAACTGTAGTTCGGCTTGTAGTTGCAGGCCTCGTCGCCGCCATGGCGCAGGCCGAGATTGTGGCCGAGCTCGTGCACGATCGAGTTGCGGATGTAGGCGGCGCCGGTGCCGCTGGTGTCGGCCGCCCAGCACGCCAGCGTGACCATGACCTCGTAGCCGGGCGTCGTCGCCGAGCCGGACGAGGTCGTGCTGCCTTGCTGATTGTCGTACTGATGCGCCATCAACACGTAGTGGAAATAGTTGCGCCGGTTCGTGGCGAAGTTCGCTAGCTCATAAGCGTTGTATTGCGGATACCCGACCGGACCATCGACGGAGCCTTCCGTATTGGCCGCATCGGCGATCAGGTTGCCGCCGGTGAACACGCCGCCCTGACCGTAGTCCTGGATGATGTTGATGCCGGTCGCGCCATCGGGATTGGCAACCGGCGCGTTGGCGAAGAAGTCGTGCACGCCCTGCACGACCGCCGGCGCCGGACGATGGGAATGCTGCTCGCAGCCGTTCGCATCGTCGAGCCAGTCGTATTCGAGCAGGATGTCCTTGTGCAGCGGATTGGTGCCCATGCCAGGCAGGTCGAGTCCACCGGCAGTGCCGTTGACTTCTTCACCGTCGAGCAGTCCGTCGCCGTCGGTGTCGGGGTTGTGCGGATCGGTGCCGGTGTCAGCGACGCCGACGTAGACGCCGGTATTGGTCTCGACGCAGTCGGGCAGGCCATCGCTGTCGGCGTCCTCGCTGCACGGATCCTCGAAACTGTTCTTGAAGATCGGGTCGTAGGCCGTGGTCACGGACGATGTGGTCTGTTGCGGAGTGGACAGCGCGCGCAACGCTTGGTCCATAGTCGATCGCGGTGCGTCCGCATAGGCGTGCGCGGACGCGGCAACGGTGCCCAGCAGTGCATACATCAGGGTCCCTGTGGTGTTCCAGCCCGCCATGCCGAGCCCCTGCCTTGTCGTCGGTGATCCGTATGCGCCCGCGCCCGTAGATGCGAGTCGGTGGGCGTGACTATTACGAAGTGAATTGGTATGCAAGATGAATGGAAAACCCCGCGCTCCACACACGCAGGCCATTTGTCAAAGCGGTTCAGCCACCGGCCAGATGCAACCCGAGGCTCGGTGAATGGTCAACTCTAACAGGACACGAACGTAACGTATGTTTGTTACCGCACCCAGGATTCGAGCCGGTCAGCGCGTGTCCTAGCTCGGATATTCCGGCTTGCGTTCGCGGGCCAGCAGCTGGCGCAGCGCCTCGGACGGCGTCATCTCTTCATGCAGCACGCGCTGGACGCCGTAAGCGATCGGCAGATCGAGGCCGTGGCGCTGCGCCAGGCGCATGATCGTATCGACTGTTTCGACGCTTTCGACGACCTGGCCAATTTCGGCGACCGCCTCGCGCAGCGGCACGCCGCGCCCAAGCGCCAGTCCAAGCCGGCGGTTGCGTGACAGATCGCCGGTGCAGGTCAGCACCAGATCGCCGAGTCCGGCCAGCCCCATCAGCGTTTCCGGGCGCGCGCCGATTGCGGCGCCCAAGCGCAGCATTTCGTTGAGCCCGCGCGTGATCATGCCGGCGCGGGCGTTGAGTCCCAGCTTCATGCCGTCGGCGACGCCGGTCGCGACGGCAAGCACGTTCTTCATCGCACCGCCGAGTTCGGCGCCGATCATGTCGTTGCCGGTGTAGGCGCGAAAATGTGTACTATGCAGCAACCCCGCGACGCGCTGCGCGAACGACGGCACGGCTGAATGCACCGTGACCGCGGTCGGCAATCCTTGCGCGACTTCGCGCGCGAACGACGGTCCCGTGACGATCGCTGCCGGAGCGTGCGGCAGGCGTTCGGCGGCCAGTTCGTGCAGGAAGCGGCCGGACGGCGGATCGAAACCCTTGGTTGCCCAGGCCAGGCCCGCGGCGGCCGGAAAATACGGAAGGATCTGCTCGAGCAGCGCGCCGAATGCATGACTCGGCGTGACGATCAGCACGACCGACTTGTCGCGGACGCTGTCCGCCAGGTCGGCCGAGATCGTCAGCTGCGGCGGCAGTTCCAGTTCGGGCAGATAGCGCTCATTGCGCCGTGTGGCGGCGATCTGCGCCACGGCAGCGGCATCGCGGCCCCACAAGGTTGTCGGCACCCCGTTGCGCGCAAGCACGGCAGCGAGTGCCGTGCCCCAAGAACCCGCGCCCAGCACGGCGACATTCGTCGAAGTGTTCGTCATCTGTTGCCCCTCGATGCGTGGGAGCGTACGGACGGGCGCGGCGCGTGTAAAGGCACGCGCGGTGAGGGCGGCGGCTGCGCCGCCTCGTTAGGAAGTTAGGTCGGCCGCTGCGCGGCTTCGTTAGGTAGCCCGCCTCGGCTCGCTCGTGAGGAGCAAATGTCAGGCCGCGGCGCGTTCCTCACGAGGCGGCGAAGCCGCCGACCTCACTCCTCACGAGGCGGCGGAAGCCGCCGGCCTCACTGCCGCTCAGGCATTCAGCTGCTGCTCGCCCTCGGCGCGGCGGCGCATCTGCTCGGCATACAGCGATTCGAAATTGATCGGCTGCAGCAGGAACGGCGGGAATCCGCCATTCTGGATCAGGTCCGAGACGATCTGGCGCGCATACGGAAACAGCACGTTCGGGCAGTACGTCGCCAGCACCGTATCGCGGTTCTGCGCATCGAATCCCTGCATGCCGAACACGCCGGCCTGCTGCACTTCGGCCAGGTACGCGGTCTTCTCGGCGACCTTGCACGTGACCGTGACGGTCAGCACGACTTCGTAGACGTTCTCGGCGAGCGTGCCGACCTGCTGCGACAGGTTCAGCTGCACTTGCGGCTGACCCTGCTCCTGGAAGATCTGCGGCGCGCCGGGGACCTCGAACGAGGCGTCCTTGATGTATACCTTCTGCAGCGACAACTGCGCAGCGGCTTCGCCGGCGCCGTTCGCGGACGGATTGAGGGGGGTGTTCTCGGTCATGGAAATACTGCTCCGGATTGGACGGGATCGAAATGAATCGACCCGGAAAGGATCGGGGGAAAAGATCGCGGATTATCCCACGATGTGCCACGCACTGCACGTTGGCCGGTCGCTCCGGCACGGCCTGCTGCGCAAAATGTGACGCGTTACTTGCCGCGGACCAGCGGCAGGTCGGCCTGCTGCCACGAGGCCAGGCCGCCGCCGAGCCAGAACACGCGCTTGAATCCGGCCTTGACGAGGCGCGCCGCCGCCTGCGCCGAGGTCGTGCCGGACTTGCAATAGACCGCGACCGGCAGCTCGCGGACCTTGGCCAGATCCTTGTTCTCCGGATCGAACTGGCTCAGCGGCACGTGGCGCGCGCCGGGAATATGGCCCTTCTCGAAATCCTGCATGCTCGACAGGTCGACGACCAGCGGGCTGTCGCGATTGATCAACTGGGTCAGCGCGGCCGGCGTGATCTCGCGATAGCCGCGGAACAGGCGCGAAGCCTCGCTGCCGAGCCAGGCGACCAGCACCGCCAGGAACAGCATCGCCAACAGGGTGTGATTGCCGATGAACTCGGGCAGCCGGTGCAGGATTTCAGACATGGGATTGAGCGGCAGGCGGGAAACAACCCGCTGATTATCCGTCAGCGGCGCTCATCGCGCAAAGACGCTGCGCGCCTGCGTGCGCAGATCTGCCCGAAACTCGTTCATCCGGTGCCGTTCAGCCGCCCCGGATGCGTGATTCGGCCATGCGAGACAATCAATGCACGGTAATGTCCGGCAACCCTGACACGAGCCACCAGCGATTTACCTTGGCGTCGTAGCGCCACAGTTGCTTGTCGATGATCGAGCGTGCCGCCTGGGTATTGATGTTGACCAGCCCGATCTCGACGATCTGGCTGACTTCGTTGTCGTTGATGTGCACCGGCCCCGCATCGGAGTACACGCTGATCTGCACCTGCTGATAGCGCGCCAGGTCCAGCGCGGTCACCGGATGTTTCTTCAGCGTTTCCGGATCGACGAAGCCGAGCGCATCCTGCATGTGGCCCCAGCGGATCGCGGCGCCATAGGCGGACAGCGTGTCTTCGAGCAACAACGCATTGTTCTTGACCGGGCACCCGGTCAGCACAAGCAGAGCGAACGCGAGCAAAACTGAACGAACCGACATGGAAGCTTCCCCAACCGGACGGCGAGTGTCCCGACAGCGCGATTGTGCAGCAAATCGGCCTAGCCCGGATTATTCATGATCCTGCTGCTGCGACTGCCGATCCACTCGCCGTGGCGCGCGCTGCTCCGTCAGCCGGGCTCGACGTACTGCCGAGTACGCCTTCGCCCTCTTCGGTCCGCATCACGCACCACAGCGGCGTCTCGTCGGCCTCGCGACGGACGATCATGAACAATCCGGGCTTGCGGTCAGGCTGCCGTCGCGGCGGCGATTGCGACAAAGCGCGCCTCGAGCGTCGCGGCCGCGCTGCCATCGTCGAGCGGAATGCGGCAAACGACGCGCAGGCGCGCGCGTCCGCGCTGTTCGAGCGTCGCCAGGAACGCATCCCACGACTCGCCTTCGGCCAGCTGCGCCTCGGCGATGAAGTCCGACCACACCGGCGCCATGTAGCGCACCATGCTGTCCTGCACGTAGATGTCGCAGCTGCGGCCGAGCGCGCGCAGCCGCAGCACGATCAGGCCCCAGCCGACCAGCGTCATCAGGCTCGCCAGGCTGCCGCCGAACGCGCAGCCCTTGTCGTTGATGTTCGGCGCCAGCGGCGCTGACAGGCGCAACCGGTCCTCGTTCCAGTCGGCAAGGCGCAGTTGCATCGCGCGCGCAAGCGGGATGTCGGCGAGCAGTTGCTGCTCGAACTGCGTGGCGAGTTCGTTGCTGCTGAAGTCATTGGCCATGAGGCCGCGCAGTGTGCGCAGGTTCGCGCGCCGCGGCAAGGGCCGAGGGCTGAGGGCCGAAAAGCAAAGTGCGCCTCCTCGCTCGTGATCTTCAGCCCTCAGCCCTCGGCCCTCAGCCCTCAGCCCTCAGCCCTCGGCCCTCGGCCCTCCGCCCTGCGGTACGATGCACCATGCCCAAACGCGCGCCGAAAACTTCGCGTCCTGCCGGCCCGCTGGCCGGCGCGAGCATCATCGTGACGCGTCCGAGCGGCACCGCCGCGGCGCTGCGGCGACGCGTTCAGGCGCTCGGCGGGAACGCGGTCAGCTTGCCCGGGATCAGCTTGCGCGTCGCGCAGGACACGGTGCGCGTGCGCAAGCAGCTGCGAGCCGCGCAGAGCGCCGACATCGTGATCTTCACGAGTCCGGCAGCCGTGCGCTTTGCATTCGTATTGTTCCCGCGCCTGCGTCTGCGGCGAGCGACCCAAGTCTGCGTTCCCGGCAGCGGCAGCGCACGCGCGCTGCAGCGGCACGGCGTGAAAAATGCGGTTTATCCCGCCGGGCGCCGCGACAGCGAAGGCCTGCTCGCGCTGCCACTGTTCGCGCGTCTGCGCAATCGCCGCGTGGCCCTGATCGGCGCGCCGGGCGGGCGCGACCTGTTGCCGCGCGAACTGCGCGCGCGCGGCGCCCATGTCGACTTCGTCAATGCCTACGAGCGCGCCAGGCCGCGGCTGGATCGCCGCCACTTGCGCGCGCTCGAGATCGCGCCGACGCCACTGGTCAGCCTGTTCTCCAGCGCCGACGCGCTCACCAACCTGCACGCCGTGCTTTCACCGGCGCTGTTCGCGCACCTCGCGGCGCATGACGGCGTGGTCAGCAGCGCGCGCATCGCGGAGATTGCGCACACGCTCGGTTTTGCCCGCGTGCATGTCGCCGCGTCGGCCGAGCCGGCGCACCTGCTCGACCGCGCCTGCATCGTCATGGCGTTGCATCGGCTGTAACGGCGCCGCAACAAACCAGCGCGCGGCGAAACTGCGGCGCGCATCGAGCGCGGTTTTTCGCTAGCATGCCGGCATGAACGAAGCGGAAAACCCCGTCGCGATCGCCGAGCCCGCCGCTGCCGCATCGCCGCCGCCGGCGTCGCCGCCACCGACGTCGCCGCCGCGATGTCACGTCGCCGCGTGGTTCGTCGCGATCGCGCTGCTCGGCGCCGTCGGCTACCTGTTCTGGCGCACATGGACGCTCGAGGCCGAACAACAGCGCCTGGCGCAGACCGACATCCAACAGGTCGACGCCCAGATCGCCGCGCTGGCGCGCGGCGCCGAGCAGGCGCGGCGCGATGCGGAAACGCTGCGCGCGCGCCTGGACGACGCCGGCAAGGTCAATCAGTCGCTGCGCGAGCAGCTGCTGGGCTTAAGCGAGCGCGCGCGCCTGGTCGAGGACGCGATTGCCAATCTCGCCGACAAGCGTCTGACCGGCCACGACGCGATGCTGCTCGATGAAGCCGAGCTGCTGCTGGCGCTCGGCGGCGAGCGCTTCGCCCTGTTCCGCGATCCGGCCGCCACGATCGCCGCCTATCGCCTGGCCGATACGACATTGTCGGCGATCGACGATCCGGCATTTTCCACAGTGCGGCAAAGTATAAACGCCGAGATCGATGGCCTGTCGAATCTCGGCGGCGCCGACGTCGCGGCGACCGCGGCCGCCTTGGCCGCGCTGCGCGCCGACGCGGCACAGTTGCCGCCGGCCCGGCGCGATGCCGCGACCGCCACCTCCGGCGAGGAGTCCCGCTGGTGGCACGTCTTCGGCAACCTCGTGCGCGTGCGCACCGGCGCGGACGCGGCCGCCGCGGCCCAGCGGCATGATGCTGCGCTGGCGCGCCAGCTCTATGTGCTCGACCTGCGCGACGCGGAAGCCGCGATGCTGGCCCGCGACCCGTCGCGTTACGGCGCGGCGATCGCCGAGGCGCAGGCCGAACTGAAACTCGATTTCGATGCCGGCGCCGAACCCGTCAAGTCCGCGCAAGCCGCGCTCGAGCGGCTCGGCAAAGTCGAACTGGCGCCGCCGGCGCCGCCGCAACTCGGCGCCGCGTTGCGCGAACTGCGCAATCTGCGCGCGACTCATGCGCTGCGGCAAGCGCGCCCGGCTGCGGCAAGTCCGCCGGAGGATCGGCAATGAGGGTCTGGCTGCTGCTGCTGCTGTTGCTGGCGATCGCCTGCGCCGCGGCGTTCGGCTGGCAGCAGATTGCCGCCGATCCGGGCTACGTGCTCGTGCGCTATGGCGCGACCAGCGTCGAAACGACACTCGTGTTCGCGCTGGCTTTCCTGCTGCTGGCCTGGGGCGCGTTGAGCCTGCTCGGCCGCTTGCTGCGCTCGCCGCTTCAAGCATGGTCGCGCCGCCGGCGCCGGCGTGGACGCGAACGCATCTCGCGCGGGCTGGTTGCGCTCACCGAGGGGCGTTATGCCAGCGCGCTGCGCGAACTCGAGCGCGCTTCGCAGCAGAGCGGACTGCAGGCGCCGGCATTGCTCGGCGCGGCGCGCGCGGCGCAGGCGCGCGGCGACCGCGAGCGCGCCGTCGCGTTGCTGGCCCAGGCGCCGCCGGCTGCGGCGCTGGTGCTGCGCGCGCGCTTCGAATTCGAACGCGGCCGGCCCGAAGCGGCCCTGGCGATGCTCAAGCAAGAAATGGAAAAATCCACATTGCCGCCTGCCGGCTGGCAGCTGCTGGTCGAATCGGCGCTGCAGTGCGGCGAGCCGACGACGGCCCTGGACGCGCTGCCGAATCTGGCGCGCGCGCAGGCGCTGACGTCGGCCGACTTCGCCGCGCTCGAAGCGCGCACCCAGGCCGCGGCGCTGATCGCGGCGCCGGATCGCGACCGGCTCGGCCAATTGTGGTCGAAACTGCCGCGCGGGCAGCGGCGTCCGCCGGAAGCCGTCGCCGCCTACGCGCGGCGCGCCGCCGAACTCGGCCAGGTGCTGGCCGCGATGAGCGAGATCGAAGCGGCGTTGCGCCGGCAGTGGTCGGAAGCGCTGATCGTCGGCTACGGCGAACTCGGCCCGGCCGAGGCCGAGCCGCGCCTGCGCCACGCCGAAGGCTGGATCGCCGATCAGCCGAACAGCCCGGGCCTGGCGCTGACGCTCGGCCGACTTTGTATACAATGCAAATTGTGGGGCAAGGCGCGCGAATATCTCGAACGTGGCCTGGCGATCGAGCCGTCGCCTGCGCTGTGGGAGGCGCTCGGCGACTGCAGCAGCGGTCGCGACGAGCGCGACCTGGCAGCGCTGTGCTATCGCAACGCGTTGC
>Ga0207691_10008184_pt1 | contig 10041 bp, 9 predicted proteins | sample KBSM13metaG_FD_184327 | JGI IMG/M metagenome (GOLD analysis project Ga0207691, IMG submission 184327) | Miscanthus rhizosphere microbial communities from Kellogg Biological Station, Michigan, USA - KBS M1-3 metaG (SPAdes) (version 2) | ecosystem: Host-associated > Plants > Roots > Rhizosphere >... | reverse complement strand
CCATCGCCCAGCAGATTGAAGCAGAACACCGCGATCATCAGCGCGAGGCCTGGAAAGAACGCGATCCACCATTCGCCCGACACCATGAAGGCCGCGCCTTCGGCGACCATGATGCCCCATTCGGCGTCGGGCGGCCGCACGCCGAGCCCGATGAACGAAAGGCCGGCAGCGTTGAGGATCGCGTAGCCCATGGTCAGCGACATCTGCACGATCATGATCGGCATGATGTTCGGCAGGATCTGCGTCAGCAGGATGCGCGCCTCGCCGTTGCCGGAGAGCCGCGCCGCCTGCACGAAGCCCGCCTCGCGCCGCACGTTGGCTTCGGTGCGGGCGATGCGCGCATAAAGCGGGAAGTTCACGATCGCGGTCGCGATGATGATGTTCTGCACCGTGTTGCCGAGCGCCGCCACGATGCCCATCGCGAGCACGAACAGCGGAAACGCCATGATGGTGTCGGCGATGCGGCTGACGATGCGGTCGGTCCAGCCGCCATAGAAGCCGGCCGCGACCCCGGCGAGCCCGCCCATCAGGAACACGAGCACGACCGAGAACACCGCGATGATGAAGTCGAGCCGTGTCGCCACGATCACGCGGCTGAACACGTCGCGGCCGAGCTGATCGGTGCCGAACCAGTGCGCGCGCGAGGGGCCTTTCAGGGCCGCCGCCGTGTCGCTCGCGAGCGGATCGTAGGGAACGATGTACGGGCCGAGCACGGCCGCGACCACGATCAGCACGAACAACCCGAAGGCAAAGCCGGTGACGGGATTCTCGCCAATGACGTAGCGCGCGTGCTTCAGCGTGGCGAGGATGCCGCTCGATTGTGCGCTGTCTTTCAGTGCGAGATCGCTCATCCCTCAAGCCTCACGCGCGGGTCGATCACGCCGTAGAGAATGTCGATCAGCAGATTGAGCGCCACGTACATGATCGCCATGGTCAGCACGAAGCCCTGCACCGGCGCGAAGTCGGATGCGATCAGCGCCTCGACCGCGTAGGAGCCGATGCCGGGCCAGGCGAACACCTTCTCGACCAGCACGTTCGCGCCGAGCAGAAAGGAGAACACCATGCCGAGCGTGGTGACCACGGGCAGCATCGCGTTGCGGAACGCGTAGGTGACGATGACGGTGAACGGCGTCAGCCCGCTTGCGCGTGCGGTGCGCACGAAGTCGGAGGCGAGCACCGCCAACATCGAGGCGCGCGTCATGCGGGCGATCGGCGCGAGCGAGAAAATGCCGAGCGTCATCGCGGGCAGGAACAGTTGGCTCAGTGCGGCGCGGAACGCCTCGAAATTTCCGGCGATCAGGCTGTCGATCAGCAGGAAGCCGGTCACGGAGGGCGGCGCCGACACGAACGTGTCGAGCCGCCCGAGCGGCGCCGGCGCCCAGCCGAGCAGGTAGTAGAAGACGTAGACCAGAATGAGCCCGGTGAAGAACACCGGCAGCGACACGCCCGCCGTCGTCACCACGCGGCATGTGTGGTCGACCCAGGAGTTCGGTTTGACCGCCGCGAAGATGCCGAGCGGGATTGCGATCGCGACCGAGACGATCAGCCCGAGCAAGGTCAGTTCGGCGGAGGCGGGGAGGCGGTTGCGGATCTCGGTGACGACCGGCTGGCCCGTGGTGAGCGATTCACCGAGGTTGCCCTTCGCGAGGTCGCCGACGTAGCGGATGAATTGCTGCGGCAGCGACTTGTCGAGGCCTAATTTGACGCGGATTTCCTGGATCGCCTCTTTCGTCGCGGCCGGCCCGGCGAAATACGCCGCCGGATCGCCCGGTAGCGCGCGCGTGAGCAGGAAGGTGACGATCACGACGCCGATCAGGCTCGGGATCGCGATCAAGAGTCTTTTGGCGATCACGGTGAGCATGATTTGTTTCCGCTCGTCCCCGTCCCCTGTCGGGGATAAACTGCAGCGGGGACCCAGGGCCAAGACAAGAAAGACTGGATTCCCGCTTGCGCGGGAATGAGCGGAGATCGTGCGCCACCCGCGCGCATAACTCACCCTTTCGCCAGCGCGCGATAATCCAGCCGCCGGTGGAACCAGTACTGATAGCCGGTGATGTTCTTCTGCATCGCGACGTTGGAATAGGGCTGGAACAGCGGGATGCGCGGCATGTCGGTGAAGGCGAGGTCGACGAAGCCCTTCACGTCCTTCTCGTAGGCATCCTTGTTGCCTTCCGCGGCGGCGGTCACGGCGCCATCGATGAAGCCGTCCATGTCCTTGGACTGGTAGCTCATCGTGTTGAAGATCGAATTCTTGCCGTGATAGCACCAGATGAAGAAGTACTCGGGATAATCGAGCCAGCCCGAGAACACGTTGGTGTAGAGCGGCAGCACCTTCTTGTTCAGCTCGGTGCGGAAGTTCGCGCCGGGGATCTTGTTGATCGTGCACTTGATGCCGATCTGGCCGAGGCTTTCCTGCACCAGAAGGCAGAGCGGCTCGTTCACCGTCGCGAAGCCGAGATCGAACGACAGCGTGGTCTCGAAGCCGTTCGGATAGCCGGCCTCGGCGAGCAGCGCCTTCGCCTTCGCCATGTCGGTCGTGATCTTGTGCGCTTGCGGCCAGGCGACTTCGGTCGGCGACGTCGCGCCGTAAAGCGGCTTCGCCAGCCCGAACAGCACCGCATCGACGATCTTCTGGTACGGCACCGCGTAGGCGACCGCCTGACGCACCTTCGGATTGTCGAACGGCGGCTTGGTCACGTTCATGCCGAGATACTGGCAGCCGTTCGAGAACGGCGTCGACACGATGCTGAGCTTGCCGGCGTCCTTCAGCTCGACGAAATCCTTGTTCGGCAATTCGTACGAGATGTCGGCGTCGCCGCGCTCCAGCAGCGCGCGCCGGTTGCCGGCGGAGGGCACCATGCGCCACACGATGCGCCGCGTCTTCGGCAGCGGTCCGCCGGCCCATTTGTCGTTGCGCTCGAGGATGATCTCGCTGCCCGCGGTCCAGCTCGTCACCTTGTAGGCGCCGCTGCCGGCCGTGTTCTGCTTGGTGTATTCGAGGCCCCACGGGTCCTTCTCGGTCGCGTGTTTCTTGACCAGCTCCGAATTGACCACGCACGGCACGATCACGGCGAGATCGGGGATCGTGAGGCGGTCCTTGCGCATGAAGTCGACGCGCACCGTGTGATCGTCGACCGCGACGAACTGCTCGGGCTTGGTCAGCGAGCCCGCGCCCATCTGGAAGGTCGGGAAGCCGCCGACCGTGACGGCGCGGTCGAGCGACCACTTCACGTCCTTGGCGGTGACCGGCGTGCCGTCCTGGAAGGTCGCGTTCTTCTTCAGCTTGAAGGTGACCGACATGTCGCCGATGTTCATGTCCTCGGCGAGCTCGGGCTTGTACTTGTCCTTGTCGTAATAGGGCTGGCCGCTCGGCCCGGTCTTCATCTCGTGGCTGATGAGGCGGTCGTAGCAATTCCACGACACCTCGTAGCCCGGCACGTTGGTGCCGACGCCGTGGATGTCGAGATTGTTCGGCCCGCTTTCCGAGACGATCAGCAAGGTCTCCTGCCGGCTTTGCGCCTTCGCGGGCGAGAACACGGCGGGCGCGGCGACGCCGGCAGCGACGGCGGAAACGGATTTGAGGAAATCACGACGCTTCATGTGCAGAGCTCCCGCCCGAATGGTGTCGGCAGGGATTCCGCAAGGGACGTGCCAGACGCGCGGGACGCGCTGACGCAGGATTTAACCTGTTGTTTCTGTTGTATTTTCACCCCAAGAAATCAGCCCGGTCGGTATATTCCGAGCCGATCGGTCTTGCATACAATCGGGGTGCTGCGGCCTAAATTATGGGCAGAGTGGAACGCTGGAGTTACGGCCTCACCGCCGGGGTTTCAACCGTCATGCCGCGCGCGCGCCACATCAGGAACAGCTCGAGATCGACGTACTCGTCCGCCCCATAAGCGTAGGGCTCTGCGCGCATGCCGATCAGGCAGTTGCGCAAGCGCCGCTGCAGCGAGCCGACGCTCTGCCATTCCAGGCGATAGAGCGGGTAGCCGTTCGGATGGCCCTGAACCAGCGGCACGCCGGCGAGCTTCTGTCCCCAATGGTCGTCGTGGCAGTTCTGGCAGGAGAGATTGAGCTGGCCCTGTCGCATGCCGTAGCTGCGCTGTCCGGCCTCGATGAACGGTCTGGTCTTCTCGTCGTTGGTAACCGCGATGGGCATGCCGCGCGACTGCTTGCCGATGAACGCGGTCAGCGCGAGCAGATCACGGCTCTCGTGAGCGAGCGGTGCCACCTTCTGCTGCTCGGTGCGGCAGAGATTGACTCGCTGCTCGATATCGATCGGACGCGCTTTCGCCGGGCTGAAGGCCGGATAGCGCGCCGAGACGCCGCGCATCGAGGTCGCGGCATCGCCGTGACAGTCGGCGCAGGATTTGTTCGCCTCGCCCGCCTTGCGTCCCCACAGCGCTTCGCCGTCGAGCACGGTGAGCGTCGCCGGGTTCGACGTGTCGTCGTCCTGCATCGCCTTGCTGGCGGGGCTGAGCTGGTCGTAGCCGGAGCGGCGCTGGTCGAGCGGGATTTCGGCAAGCGCGAGCGGCATCCCGAGAACGGCTACGACCGCGCCGATCGCGATGCCGTGCGGGGGGTGCAAAAAGCTACTCCACCACAATCTTCGCCTCTTCGGTCGCCTCGAAGCCGTTGTCCCCGATCCAGTGGAACGCGAGCGTGCCGCTTTCCGTCGCGACCGTGTGGAACGTCACGAACGGGTTCGCGGCGATTGCCGGGTAAAGCTGCGTCGCGAAAATCTCCTCGCCGTTGTATTTGCACGACAGCGACGTGATGATGTCGCGCGGGATCAATTCGCCCATCGTGCCGTGGCGGAAGCCGGTCTCCATGATGTGCGAGATCAGCGTCTTGATCTCGATCACGTCCCCGCGCCTGGCTTTGCGCGGTACGTTGATCAGCGCGCGGGCGCTCATATCAGGTCCTCCAGGCAGGCCGCGAGCGTGACGATCACCTCCTGGCTGTCCGACCAGTAGGTACCGTCCGACATCTCGGCGATCGCAGTCAGCGTCTGCGTGCCCGCGAGGCGAACGCGGGTCGATACATGCGCCTTTCCGGCGCGCGGGCCGAGTTGCACGCTGATGACATTGGCCTGCGGGTTCTTTTCGTTGAAGACGTGTATCGCCTTGACGTGATCGGCCTTGGTCATCGGGCTGTCGACGATCACGGTCAGCGGCACGGTATTGCCGTTCTCGACCAGCGGCGGCAGGTCGAGCGTCACCTTGCCTTTGCGCACTTCCGCTTCGCCGATCAGGCTGCGGATCGCGTGTTCCATCTGCCCCGGCGTGCTCGCCGCCACGGGAGGGGACGCGAGCGATGCCGCGCCTGCTGCGGCGAGTCCGCCGGCGATCAGCGCCTCGCGCCGCGTGATGTCGAATCCATCCATCCTCTAATCCTTCAACGTCATCAGATAAGCGACCACGTCCTCGATCCGCTCCGCGCTCAGGATCGGCTTGCCGCGAAACGCTGGCGCGACGCGCTGGAGGTCATCCACCCGGTAATAGGGCGGCATGATGGTCTCCGGATTGATCTTCGCCGCATCGACGATTCGCAGCCGCAGCTGTCCCTCGGTAGAACGCGCACCGGCCCCTTTGAGGTCCGGCGCCATCGTGCCCTGGAACCGTTCCTGCGGGTACGGTCCCGAATGGCACAACAGGCACAAGCCAACCTGCCGGTTGGTGACGATCTTCAGTCCGCGTTCGGCATCGCCCGGCGTTCCGGTCAGCGAAGCCGGGATGGCGTCACCGACGACCGCGTAGGCCCGAAGCCCCTCCTGCGCCGTCGCGGCAACCGCGCCCGGCAGCAGGACCGCGGCCGAAATCGCAAGCCGCTTCAGCCGAACACCTCGCCGGTGAGCGTCTTGAACCAGCCTTCGGCGAATTGGGCTTCCAGCGCGCGATTCGCGCTCGGCGCGTCGATCGGGCTGACCCCGCCCGCGCCCTGGATGTCGGCGAGCACGCCGTCGGTCGGCTTGTAGACGCCCGCGACCGTGATGCCGTAGTCCGGCGCCACCAGGCTGTAGCAGGTGTTGATCAACCGCGGCTCGGCCGGCTTCTCTCCGCGCAGCAGCGCCGCCACCGCAGCCGCGCAGACCTTGGCTTGCGCGTTGGCCGAGAACGCGGACTTCGGCATCGCGCCCATGATGGCGGCATCGCCGATCACATGGATGTTCGGGATCAGCTTCGACTCGAACGTGACCGGATCGACCGGGCACCAGCCCGAGCGGTCGGCCACGCCGGCCTTTTGCGCGATCGCGGCCGCGCGCTGCGGCGGGATCACGTTCGCCACCGTCGCCTTGTGGTTGGTGAAGTCGGTCACCAGGGTCATCTCGTCGGGCTTGACGGCGTTCACCTTGCCGCCCTGCGACAGCGACACCCATTCGAGATGGTTGGGATAAAGCTCCTTCCAGGCGTTCTGGAACAGGCGCTGCTTGGAGAAGGCATCCTTGGCGTCGAGGATGATGACCTTCGACTTCGGCTTCCTGGTTTTCAGGTAATAGGCGATCAGGCTGGCGCGCTCGTACGGGCCGGGCGGACAGCGGAACGGATTGGCCGGCGCCACGATGAAGACCGTGCCGCCGTCCTCCATCGAGGCGATGGCGCTGTGCAGCAAAAGCGTCTGCTCGCCCGCCTGCCAGGCGTGCGGCATCATGTCGGCCGCGCGCGCGTCGTAGCCGGGCAGCGCGTCGAAGCGCACCTCGATGCCCGGCGCCATGATGAGCCGGTCGTAGGGCAGCGTCGTGCCGTTCGCGAGCGTGACGCTTTTCGCCTGCGCATCGACCGCCGTGGCGGCCTGCTTGGCCAGCGCGACGCCGTCCTGCTCGACCTTGTCATAGGTGAATTGCTGCTGCTTCAGCTCACGCAGCTCGGCGAGCACGCCGTTGGAGAACGGGCAGGCCGTGAACGTCGCGTTGGGCTCAACCAGCGTCACACGGGCCGCCGTGCTCTCGTGCTTGAGCGCGCGCGCCGCCGAGGCGCCGGCGAAGCCGCCGCCGATGACGACCACGCGCGGGCCGGCGCCTTGCGCGATGGCGGGCATCGGCAGCAGCGCGGCTGCGGCGGAGGCCTTGAGGAATTGACGGCGGCTGGTGCGCATCGAGAAGGCCTCCTACTTCTGTCCCGCGTACCACGCGGCGATCGCGCGGATCTCCTCGTCGGAGAATCCTTTCGCGATGCGATCCATGATGGTGCCGGGCCGCTTGCCGGATTTGTATTCGATCATCGCATCCGCGATGTCGGCCTGGCTGCGCCCTTTGATGGGCGGCACGGGCGTCTCCACCCGCGCGCTTGCGGCGTGACAGCCGGAGCAGGAGGCCGCACCGGGCGGACCTTCGGCCAATGCGGCGCCGGTGCCGAGCAGGACAGCCAGAGCCGCGACGGTGAAGCGCGTCATCATGCTTCGATATCCCACGCTGACGGGGCGGCGGTTTTCACCGCCGCCCCGAATTGTACGGTTTCGTTCCCGTTCACGCCATCGCGATGTCGTGGTTCTTCAGCGGGAAAGAGCGGATGCGCTTGCCGGTCGCCTTGAAGTACGCGTTCATCACCGCTGGAGCTGCGACGCAGATGGTCGGCTCGCCGATGCCGCCCCACGGTCCGCTGCCGCCGCTCGGCATGATGATCGACTCGACCTTCGGCATCTGGGCGATCCGCATGGAATCGTAGGTGTCGAAGTTGAGCTCCACCACGCGGCCGTCCTTGATCGTGCACTCCTGATAGTAGAGCGCCGACAGGCCGTAGACGAACGAGCCGGCAACCTGCCGGTCGATCTGCGCCGGGTTGACGGCGAAGGTCGGATCGGTCGCCGCGACGATGCGGTGAACCTTCAGCTTGCCGCCCGTGACGGACACTTCCGCCGCACCCGCCACGTAGGCGTTGAACGCCTTCATGTGCGCGAGCCCGCGATGGATGCCGGCCGGCGCGGGCTTGCCCCAGCCGATCTTCTCCGCGACCGCGTTGAGCGCGGCGAGGTTGCGCGGATGGTTGCCGAGCAGCTTGCGGCGGAATTCGAGCTCGTCCTGGCCCGCCGCTTGCGCCAGCTCATCCATGAAGCATTCCATGAAGATGGCGTTCTGGTTGATGTTCACGCCGCGCCAGAATCCCGGCGGGACGTGCGGGTTGCGCATCGCATGGTCGATCAGCAGGTTCGGAATCGTGTAGCTGAACGAATGCTCGCCCGTTTGGAACAGACCCTGGAAGGTGAGCGGATCGCGCCCCTTCTCCTGCTCCAGCACCTGCGGACGCACGCTCGCGAGGATCGACTGGCCCGACAGGCGGATGTGCAGGCCGGTCAGGTTGTTGTCCTTGTCGAACGCGCCGACCATCTTGGCCATCATGACCGGGTGATACCGGCCCTGCGCCATGTCTTCCTCGCGCGACCAGAGCAGCTTGATCGGGGTGCCCGGCATCTCCTTGGCGATGCGGACAGCCTGATGCACGTAGTCCTGGAACGCGCCGCGCCGGCCGAAGCCGCCGCCGAGGTCGAGCATATGCACCTCGCACTTGTCGGCCGGCAGGCCGGACGCCGCGAGCACCGCCGCGAACGACGCTTCGCCGTCCTGCGTCGGGACCCACACCTCGCACCTCTCCGGCGTGTAACGCGCCGTGGCGTTCATCGGCTCCATCGGAGCGTGGTTCTGGTACGGATAGGAGTAGACCGCCTCGATCTTCTTCGCGGCGCTTGCGATCGCCGCCTTGGCGTCGCCGGCCTGGTTGCCGACGAAGGCCTGCTCGGCGTTGAGGCCTTCCTTCAGGATCTCGGCGATCGAGGCGCTCGATACCTTCGCATTCGGGCCCTCGTCCCAGACGATCGGCAGCGCGTCGAGCGCGACCTTGGCCTGCCACCAGGTGTCGGCGACGACTGCCACGCCGGTGTCGCCTACCTGGAGGACCTTCTTTACGCCCTTCATGCCGGTAACCTTGGCGGCATCGAAGCTCTTCACCTTGCCGCCGAACACCGGCGACTCCTTGATCGTCGCATTCAGCATTCCGGGGAGCTTGAAGTCGGCGCCGTAGACTTGCTTGCCGGTCACCTTGTCGACGGCCCTGAACCGCTTCATCGGCTTGCCGGCGATCTTCCAGTCCTTCGGATCTTTCAGCGCCGGCTTCTCCGGCACCGGAAGCTTGGATGCGGCTTCTGCGACCTTGCCGTAACTGAGCGTGCGGTTCGACGCCTTGTGCGTCAGCACGCCGGCCGACGCGGTGACTTCGCCGACCGGAACCTTCCACTCGTTGGCTGCGGCTTGCACGAGCATCATGCGTGCCGCCGCGCCGCCCTGGCGCACATATTCGTGCGACTCGCGGATGCCGCGGCTTCCGCCGGTCGAGTATGAGCCCCAGGCACGTTTGCGCCTGACGCTCTCGCCCGGTGTCGGATGCTCATACGAAACCTTCGACCAGTCGGCGTCGAGTTCTTCGGCGACGAGCTGTGCAAGGCCGGTGATGGTGCCTTGGCCCATCTCGGCGCGAACGATGCGCACGACCACGCTGTCGTCCGGCTTGACCACGACCCATACGCCGAGCTCGGGCGTTGCGCCCTGTGCACTGGCGGACGGCAGATCGATGCCGAGCGCGAGGCCGCCGCCGGCGACGGCGGCACTGCCGACGAGGAAGGAACGGCGATTCATCTTCGGAACAAAATTCATGATGCCCTCCCTTACGCGTTCGCTGCGGCGTGAATCGCTTCACGCACTTGCTGGAAGGTGCCGCACCGGCAGATGTTGGTAATCGTCTCGTCGATATCCTTGTCGGTCGGCTTCGGCTTCTCGGCGAGCAGCGCGGAGACCGCCATGATCATTCCGCACTGGCAGTAGCCGCATTGCGGCACGTCGGCCGCGACCCAGGCTTCCTGCACCTTGGTGAGCTTGCCACCGACCGCGAGCCCTTCGATCGTGGTGATCTTCTTTCCGGCAGCGTCGCTGACCGGCATCGAGCACGAGCGCACCGCCTGTCCGTCGACATGAACCGTGCAGGCGCCGCATTGCGCGACGCCGCATCCGTATTTCGTGCCGGTCAGGCCGACCTGCTCGCGGATCACCCA